>OFDN01000763.1_pt1 | contig 24262 bp, 15 predicted proteins | sample 1520971 | NCBI WGS metagenome assembly OFDN01 (sample SAMEA94257418, study PRJEB24077) | hot springs metagenome | biome: Aquatic biome; feature: Geographical feature; material: Water | place: India | collected 2012-06-12 | depth 5 m
GTGGTCGCCACCAGCGAGCCTCGGCGGCCGGCACCGAGTGCTACCGCCAATGGACCTCCAATCACTCTCCAGAAGCCTCCCAAGCAACGAGAGCGCCTCAAGACAGCGATGAGGACGACGATCTCAGCCAGCCCAGGCAAGTAGCCGTTGGCATTTCTCCAGCTCTTCCCACACTGGCTCCGCCGACGATGTCCGATGCCCCAACGCGTCAGACCCGATCCCAAGCTAGAAGCCAAGCCCCCGAACCCCCGGTAGAGGTCGGGGACGTTGCGACGGTGACCGATGGACCGCCCCCTGGCCTGCCGGTGCTGGCCGCGGTCCCGGGGAGAACGACATTCCTACGCAGCGAATTACTCGACCTGGTGGCGTTTTATGGTAAGTACGCATTGTATGTCATCCACTGGACATGGAAGGAGCGCATGGCCCGCATCACCAAGCGGCTGATGGACGAGATCAAGGACTGCACTGACACCGCCCAGTCGGGACGGTCTGAGATTGCATCGGCGGCCCTACTGCTATTACCGGGCGTCCTGCACGCCATGGTGAAGCACAGGCTGGGTAAGACAGCAGACCTCATGAAGACGTTGGACGAGTATCCCCGATCGCCGGCCAAGTTCCTCGCAATGGAAGCGCAGAACCTGAAGGAGCGCATCTTACGTCAACAGCAGCTCAACGAAGAGCGCTGGGCTTGTCAGAAGACCAATACGTTAGCGCGAGTTACAAGACAGAAAGCGCGCATCGAGAAATTGGTGATGGAAGGACGCCTCTCGGCCGCCACGGTACAGGTGGAAGCCATGGATGCCCTGCTCACCGCGCCGGACAACCAGGCACCACCGCAGAACAGTCGACCGCTGTCGAACGAGGAAGCATGCACGGTTCTTCGCCAGTACAACCCAGTGGGACGCCCGGAGCGCGACAGCCTGCCTGACTGGGACCCAGACCAGCATGCACCATTGCAGTTGGAGGAGGCGCAGGTAAGAGATGCCATCCGTGCTGTCAACTCACAGGCCTCGGCCGGTTATAGCGCGTGGACCTTCTCCCTTATCCGAACGTTGGCCGAAACGACGGGGGCGATAACGGGGGGTAGTTGGACTGGGTCGATAACCAGACTGTTCAACTTGATGCTCCGCGACCGTCTGAGCCGCGAATGGTGGACACCAAGCCGGGCGGTGCTGTTACCCAAGGGGAGCAATGCTTGGCGGCCTCTCGGAATCGGCGACGCATTTTACCGCATCTTGGGTAAGGCAGTGATGATTGCGATTGGGGATCGCATTGGCCAAGAGATACGACCCATCCAGTTGGGTGTTGGAACGAGCGGCGGCAGCGAGATAGCCGGTCGCATGGCCAACGTGATGCTCGCGGCACACCACGACAATGCCCTGATCAACCTGGACCTATCGAACGCCTTCAACACAATCCCGCGGAGACTGATGTGGCGGGGTGTGCTTCGTCACGCGCCTGACCTTGGTCACTGGTTCCGGTGGGCGTATGGTCAGCCCACGGACCTACGCCTCACGAGTGGCCAAGTGGCGTGCAGATCGGAAACAGGCAGTCGGCAAGGAGACCCACTTGCGTCGTTGATCTTTTGTCTCGGATTCCAGTTTCTTCTAGAAGACGTATCATGGGAACTGCGACGCGTGTGCGGAAACCTCCCCCCACCCGTGCGTGGAGATGAAGCAACACGCGACCGGGTCGCACGAGATGATGAACTGATGCGCGCTGGTGTCCATGCGATGGCTAACCCATTCCGTCCAAGTCCGGAAGCCACCGACGAAGAAAACGAAAGAGGCCGCGCAGAGCACGAGGCACGGAAAGACTACGTGGAAAGACGGTATGCCAATCCCGATCGGGCAGGTGTCATTGCGTACATGGATGATGTGAACATCTTCATGCCCGCGGACATGCTCGGCAGGATGTGCCCGTACATCCAGGAAGTCTTCGACAACGGGGGCATGACCCTGAACATCGACAAGTGTCAGGTGCTCTTCGCCACGCCCGAGAACCTGGCCGCGATCGCCGGCCTGATGAAGGACTTCTTCGACCGCTGCTACTACCCGGCCCTGGGCCGCATCGAAGGCCGGCCCTATGCGGTGATGGTGTGCGCCGGCAGCGATGGCAGCAGCGCGGTGCGGCAGGTCGAGCGCATCGCCACCGGCTGGCGGCTGAAGGCCGTGGCGCCGGCGCTCATCGTGTGCACACATGCGCAGACGCCAGAGGCCATCCTGGCACCCAAGGTCATCGCGCCCGAGGAACTGGCGCGCTGCCGGGAACTGGGCGCGGGGTTGGCGGCGGGGATGGGGCTGGGGGTGTTTTGAGGCGCACAGCAAAAAGCCGTCGCAAGCGACGGCTTCAGCTACATGGTCGGGGCGACACGATTCGAACGTGCGACCTACTGCTCCCAAAGCACTAGTGGACCCTAGCAGCGGCGCCGCTTGGAGTTTGATTTGTTCTAACGGCGAGAGCACTGCTTTCAGCGCCGCCGCCCGGGGCATCCTCGATGCGGTTAGAAGCTTTTTTGATGCTCTTTCATCACGTCCATCTGGGCCCTCACAGTCGTACGACAAGCACGCGATGCACCCCGAACTGGACAGGCAGCGCCGCTTGACCGCTCGATCGGAGGCGTCTTGCGGTTCTCTATGCGACGCATTATTTTGTGTATCGACGTTGCGAAAGATCAAAGCCTGCTCCTTGAGCGAAGCTAGTCTGCAGGCGTGATCAATCGACTAATGGAGGCAGCATGCAACCCGTACGTTCCTTTATTGTGGCGACAGCACTAGCAGCATGTGCGGTGGCGCACGCAAACACAATGACCTTTGGGGTAGTTTCCAACCTGTCGTTTTCGGTCGAGGATCTTGATCCAACAGACGGTGTCCAGCCCAGCTATGCGGCAGATCTTAAGACTTGGACGCATGCAAGTTGGCAAAACACTCCTTCAACAGCAACAGGAACTTGGCTCGGTAAGTCTATTTCAAGCTCAGAGACCTTTGGGCAGAGCTCTTCGTTTGCTGCCATCGCAGGAAACACGATGGCCGTAAGCACCCATGCGCTTCCGTCAGAACTCGGCACGTATTTCTGGTCGACGGCACAGCTAAGCGGCAAAGTTACGCTCGCGAGAAAGACCGCCTTAGTCCTCTCCGGCGATCTCAATTTCCAGTTTCTTCCGGAAGATCTGCGTACTGACACCGGGGAACTCTGGTTCTCAGCGAATTGGGAGGGGAATAACTTCCGTCCAGTGATTGTCTATACGACTGAACGCAATCAAGCTACGACGGTAAGCAAGCACGTCAGATGGTCCTTCGAGAATCTTGCGAATGCAGAGCAAACTGCGAATCTCTATGTCACCCTGCTATCAGATGCGAGGGTAGTGACTGCGGTGCCCGAACCTACCAGCGGAGCACTACTGGCCACCGGACTGGGATGCCTGCTGCTGGTGTCGCGCACAGCACTCGCGCGGCGAAGCTGTCGGCACGCCTAGCGCCAACTGTTGAGTGACGAAGCTTTGCTTGGACTTGCTTCGCGATGTATCGCACTTGTCGCTGTTCCGCTGGCGTTTCGTACGCTGGCGTTCTGGGACCTATGGCTCCATTCTTTTGGTCAGTCGCGCCTGGCCGCTCGTGCGGCCAAGAAGGCGGCGATGGCAAAGAGGGCCAAACCGGTCAGTGCCGGTGCTTCTACAAGTAGGTCCATGATGTGTGGCCACTAGGCAATTGGCCTGCAGCTCTGGTTTCTCCCTATGCCGAACTTTGCCGCAGAGGTCAGGTCGGTTCGACCCCTAAATTGCGGGGAACCCTGAGCGCCACTGTTGTGCGTAACGGGATCCACGCCTTAGGCCCACGAGGCCCGCGAGTGCCAGTCCACCCATCAACATCAGCTCGGACGTGCCAGCTTCCGGGACCGCCGCGATGTGCGCGACGATGCTGACGGAGTCAAAGCGGGCGAAGGCGGTACCGTACGCGGCCGCGGTGCCGTCCTCTCCTTCCTGGTAGAACGCGTTTGCACCGAGGAAGGCGCTGAAGGTGGTCTGGAACGGGTGCCACACGTCCGAAGCGACGAAGGTGTCGCCGTTCTGAACGGGGATACCGGGAACCGCGATGGGCGCTTGCCCATTGCCCACCTGGCCACGCGCTCCCGTGACGGTGAACTCGACCCCCGTCAGCTGGTAACCAGCCTTCGGCGCGAAGATCAACCGCTCGAACGCGAAGGACGCTGTCGCTTCATGAAAGCCCTCGAATCCGCTGCCGCCGACCTGGGCTGACATGTTCGGCGTGAAGGTGAAGCCGACTCGAGTGCCGCCGGCCGTGTCGATCACCGTGAGTTCTGGGAAATCGCCCGGGGCATAGCCACTGACGGACCCATCGCTCCCGTTGAACTGTGTCTCTCCGAAGAAGTTCAGCGTGCCCTGGTCTAGAACAAGCGTCGCGGTGCTGAACTGCACTTCACATGGGGCCGTGCCTGTTGGCGCGCAAGAAAACGCATGTGCTCCACTCGCAAGCAGCAGGCTCGCACCGAAAATCCAGGATCGGATAGCCATCGTTGCCTCCCGTTCGCTGACTGGCCCATACGTCGAGATTGGTTGGGCTCAGCCGTGAAGAGAAGCAGTGTCTGAGTCGTCTCCCGCCTTTGGCACCCTCACTGCAGGGGTTGAAATTGAGGTGCCCTTCGACAGGTGGGGAAGTACGTGGTCGGCCCTACGAGCGTGCCCTAGTTGTTCGCTTCCAGCGCAAGGCAGCCACACCCGAAATGCCGGCACACCAGAGCAAGTAGGTGCTCGGTTCAGGCACAACGGCGGTGAGTATGAACTGGCCCTCAGCGCGGGGATCCCCGATCCCATCGATTGAATAGTTCGCGCCCACGAATGCTCCGACGTTGTAGACGCCCGGCGACAGCTCGAGTCTTCGCTCGAAGCTGTAGAGCGGTGGACCGTCGGGCTGCTCGATCGAGCTTAGCCCCCAAACCATCTGGCCGTTCGCCCGAGACAGCCCGAATTGGAAGTCGTTGCCGACCATGCTGGGCATGCTGCCCAGGGCCAGGCTAACTGACGTTGGCGCAGTGACCGTGAAGGTCGCGGAGAAGCCAGAACTGGTGCCTCCGCCACCGGTGATGACGTCGCCAGAGCCGACGAGCTGCACGAAGATGTCGCCAAACCCGTAGAACGAGATCTCGTCGCTGCTCATGGACGATCGCTGCACGGCCCGTCCGCCTGCATATCCCACCGTGCCTAGCGGGCCGCCATCCAGGCCGACTTCGCGGTTCATGGCTGAAAAGTCGTCACGAGGCACGCGGTAGCTATCCCCCGCGGAGCCCGAACCTCCCGGCTCGCCTCCAGCATTTACGATCGACACTGAGGCTCCGATCGAGATGTAGCGCTGCTGGTCGGTCACCTTGAAGGGCCCAGCTTGGGCTGTGACGGAAGCAGTCGCCAGAAGTATCGGAATCGTGATCGTTGCTCGCATGGCCGGCCCCCTTCTACGGGAAGCCTAGGCGGCGCCTGCGCATTCGCTACGCGGGCGATCCCGAAGCTGGCGGTCGGTTCGTGCGTGACTCTGAAGTACGGGAGCCCGGTGTGCTACAGAAGTAGCGGCTGATCCGGGTCTGGCTGAGCCGGCTTGTCGCCGGTCAGCAGCGAAGGCTGATCCGGCCCTGCGTTGTAGGCCTCGACATCGGGCAGCCGCAGCGCAGTGGTCGCCTCTTCGATGGGCCCCCCCAGCCACACCTCGAACGCCGACGGCATCAGCGGCACAACGGCCCGCTTGTCCTGCATCGAGTCAGGCCTGGTGGGATCAGGCCGGTGCATGCGGTTGAGCAGCGGGTGGTGGTCCGCATTGAGGGTGACCACCGTATAGCTCTCGACCACCTCGCCGGTTTCCTTGTCCGTCCAAGTGTTCCAGAGGCCGGCCATGCCCCAGGGCTGGCCATCAACACGGCGGAAGCGCCACCACTGGTTCTTGCCGCTCTCCCAGTTCGGCTCGATGTACGACCAGGCGCGAATGATGCAGCGCTGGCCTCGCTTCCACGGCTCGCGGAAGGTCGGCTTCTCAGCGATGGTCTCCATGCGAGCGTTGTTCGTCAGGATGGGGCCGCCGCGGCCTGGCTTTCGGGGCGGCACAGCGGACTTGGCGAACCAACCAATCAGGCCCCACTGCCCGAGCACCTGCTCCATCTAACCAGTGTCGCGCGCCAGGCGGATGAACGCCCCCTGGCCGAACGGCCCGATGTCGCCTGGGAACAGCGGGTCACCGACGTGGCCGCGAGGCGGCTCGTCGATGCCAAAGGCGCTGCGGTAAAACGTCAACTCCTCCGCTCGGGCCGGGTGGTAGCGATTGCACATGACCGAATCCTAAGCGGGGTCGTACGGTCTGCTCGCACAGCATGTGGGCAGAGGTAACGCCGTTGAGGCAGGACTGGACGGTCAATCTGCGACGGAAGCACGGCGCGGACCTTTGCATCGGGCAACTGCAGGTGTTAAAGGAGCGAGACCCGGCTGTGCGGCGATGGGTGCGCACTGCCTCGTTGCACAGCCACGACAGGTTGAAACTTCTGCCACCGCTGCGTGACATGGTGCTACTGCAGCTCAAAGGTTCCTACTTTGTGCTGGCGGGCTATGTGCACCGCTACATGGTCGGGACAGACGCCCCGGCCCTCTTCGGCCAGTCCTGGGTGATCCATGCCGTTGACGAGGCGCCTTACCGCGACTGGCACGCCATGCAACTGGTCGAGGGAAGGCGCAAGCGCCTAACACGGGCGCCTTGAGGCACTGGATCGTCCAGCGCGATTCCATCGCACCTGTACACCCAAGCCCTTGCTTCCGCGCTCGACCCGCGAGCTTGACCAAGATCAAACTGGTGCTGCGCCAGGTGCTCCATCCTGAATAGCAGCGCTCGCTATGGATGCGGGTGCACTCAGGAGGAACGAGAGATGCGATCCATCAAACAAGTTCGCTCTGGCGCGCGGAGAGCAGTCTTCGCCCTGCCGATCGTTTTAGGTTGCGGTGCCGCGCAGGCAATATGGGAGCCTGAGGGTGAGTGGCTGTACGGCGACTTTGACAACGACCCTCGCGTGAGGATTGTGTCACCTGCAGGCCAGTACGACCCGGCGATCTACTTCTCGGGCTCCACTGGTCAAGGCACTGACACAAGCGACACATACAGGGTGCAGTTGAAGTACTCACCTGTCCCGTACAAGTACATCGACATCCACGGTGACGTCCGGATCCACGGGCCCGAGCCGCTTCCATCCGATGCGCGTGTCCGAATGGTCATCACCTTCGAGAAGTCGCTGATTCCTCCAAGGGAGTACTTCTTCTCAGTAGATCCTGTTTACCGCTGGGCGCCTTTCACCGAAAGACTCGACATAGCAACCGACCGAGTGCTGGCCATCACGCTGATGCCTTGGAACGCAGGAATAGACGTCACGGTAGGCTATGACGTCGGCTTTTTGATTCGGCATGTCCCCGAGCCCGCACCTACCGCCTTGTTTGCGGGCGGATCTCTTCTTATCGCCCTGCATCGCAGGTATCGCACAGTCACACCACGTTGAGGGGCGAGGTGACTGATCCATGCTCCGCCCAAACATCCCGTCTACTAGCGCCCACGGCATACCTGACTGTAAGCTGGGCTCCTCGAAGCCTTCAGCCTGCAGGCATTTCGTAAATATTCACCACCGAGTCGCGGGGGGCGAAGGTCGCTGGTGAATGCTACCGTGAGTGTGCAACTTGTCACATTCAATATGCATTACACCTTCAAATCAATCGCGGCCCTTGCCATGGCGCTTGGAGCCTCGCTTGTCAGCGCGGCCACTCTAAACGCCACCGTTGACATCGGCACCTTCACAGCACGTGATAAGGCGACCGCAGGATATACCCCGACGATCCATTACTACCCCGCGCCGCCCTACGGGATAGAGAAGCCTTTCCCTTTCACCGGCGACTACGTCCTGAACTTCACGTTCGAGCTGACCGACGATGCGTATGTGGGCGGCTCGCTCATCCGCGGCGTCGATGGCCTCAATTCGATCACGTTCTACGACGGCACCCCTAGCGGGGGCTTGTCCGACCCTGTGCCTAGCTATCACGTTCCCGGCAACGCTGCGTGGCACGTTGGTTATGGCTCAACCAGCATGCTTAATGCTGGAGCGCATACGGTCACATTTGCCGGCACTACAACCGCGGGCCTCTCTGGCCTGTCCTTCTGGGTGATCACCTCACCTACGGTTCCCGTGCCTGAGCCTTCCACTGCGCTACTGCTAGCTGCTGGTGCTGCGGCCATCGCGCTCTACCGCAGAAGGCAGGCTAACTAACTCCCGCATTCTCGCTCGACCTGACCAACCAGGGCTCGGCCTGCGGCCGCTACAACCTGGCCATGGACCTGCGCACCGTGGCCTTCGCGGTGCCGGAGCCCTCGGCGTATGCGCTACTTCTGGGGCGGTGCCTAGCGTCGCCTTCGTTGCGCGCCGCCGGCGCGGCGGGGCCTGAGCGCGCTGACGCGACCAGCAGGATGACCAGGTGTGCGATGGCGGCGAGCCCGCCGCGCCACCCAAACATCGCAATCAGGGCCACATAGCCCACAGTGATCAGGGCGGCGCTGATCACGAAAGCGCGTCGCCTACCGCGCCGCGCAGCTCCTTGGGCGCAGCCTTGACGGCCCGCTCGGCCCGGCTGGACTTCAGGGCCCGCACGCGCTGCAGGATCTGCGTGCGTGTCACCTTGATGCGTGCCGAGGGGTTCTTCTCGTTCCAGTCGGCAATGGCCATGCGTGCCGCCTCTACGCCTTCGCTGTCAACGTCCGCCTAGGCGTGAGCCCACTTGCCGGCCAGCTCGTCCTCGACGTTCTTGGCCAGTTGGATGGTGCGCTGGGTCTCACCGATGCGGGACGATTCGCGGGCCACCTCGGCCGGCTGGAAGCCCAGGAACTTCATAGCGCCGTCGACGGCATCCACGTCCATCACCTTGCGACGTTTCATGTCGCGGTATTCGCCGGTCTCCCACATGCCCAGGGCTTTGGCCATGTTCTGGATGGCCACCGGGGCCACCGCCATGCCGGCGCCGGCCACGTCGCCCTGCAGCAGCTTGGTGGTGCCCGTCATCGCCATCTTGGCCAAGCCACCGGCTGCGCCAGCCACCTCCAGCAGGTCGCGGCTGGTGTCGTCGTTGCTGCGCAGGAACAGGCCGGTGGCGGGCAGCAGGTTGCCCATGCCCATGCGCAGGGACAGGTCGATGGGCATGCCGGGCAGTGCCGTAAGGCCGCGCGTGGCCACCTCGGCTGGGGTGTCGCCCAGGCCCAGCGTCTTGGCCACGAACTCGCGCTTCCAGCGCGTGCTGTTCATGTCGTAGCCCAGCGCCTGGCCGATGGTGTCCACCAGGTCGTTCAAGTCGTCGGCGAACGGCAGGCCGTCCGCGCCGCCGGCCAGCATCAGCATCGCCATCGCCACGCCCACCGCCTTTTTGCCCTCGGGCCCCGACTTCCACATGCGAACGATGAATTCGAGGTAATGGGTGCTGAACTGCTTGAAGGTCATCACGGTGGCGCCCACCGGGCCGCGGGCCCAGTTCGCCTTGTTGCCGCGGTTGTAGAGGCCCTGCGTCTCGATCACCGCCTGCTCGGCGAAGGTGAACGGTTCGTCGATCTCCTGCTCAAGCGCCGTGTTGTAGGCCGCGACGAACGACACCCGGCGGTTGAACTGCTCTGACAGCGAGAAGAGCGAGCCCCACAGGAAGGCCGCCTTCTTCAGCGCCGGGTGCTTGCCGATCGCGTTCATCGCCTCGGCCTGCAGGTGGTGGATCTCCTGCGGGCTCACGATGCCGTCGGCCTCTGCGCGCTGCAGCGCCGTGGCCATCGCAGCCGGGTGCTTGCCAGCGGCCACCGCGGCCGCCGCCGCCAGGATGCGCCGGCCGGCCTTCACCGCGCCGCCGAATTGGCTCAGGAAGGGCAGCGTCATCGTGAGCGGCTGCGTAAGGTTGACCGCGGCCGACGCCACGCTGCCACCGATGAACGTGGTGAACCGCAGAGCCCGGGCCGCGGCGGCTTCCTCCTGCGGCTTGGTCACGTAGTCCACCAGCTTGATCGCATCGTCGCGCAAATCGCCCTGCTCCTTAGGGATGGCTTCGGCCGCCTGCTTTGCCTCGCTCAGGTGCAAGTTTCCGGCGGCCATGCGGGCGTTGGAGGTCACGAAAGAGGCCAGAACGCGCGTCGCGTCCTGCGAGAAGCCGGCGATGCCCTTGCGCTCGATCATCCGGCGCAGCGCCGATCGATTCGACGTGGCAAGCTTCAGGTAGGCCTGGTACACCTCGTTGTCGGCGTTGTCGGTGGCCTGGGCGAACAGTTCCAGCGAATCCATCGACACGCCGGAAAAGAGCCGGTGGCCCTCGGCGCTCATCACGCCCTGCGTGACGGTCGCGCCCTTGAAGGTCGGGTCCTCGCGCAGCAGCCGCGCCGCACGGTTCGCCGCCGGCAGGCTTTCGTACATGCTGAAGAACTCGACGCCGCCTTCCTTGCCGGTGACGGTGACGGTGTGCTTGCCGAAGCGCATCAGCGGCGCGTAGCCGCGGGCCATCAGGCCGGCCACCTGTTCCGTCTTGCGCTCGATCTCGGCCGCGCGCTCCAGCAGCAGCGGCCGGTCGAGCTCGGCGGCCTGGCGCTGCAGTTCCTCGTTCATCAGCGCGGCAGCCGCCTGCAGGTCGGCGGCGGCCAGCGTGCGCTGGGCCTCGCGCACGCCCTCTTTCCCGGCGATGCGCACGATCTCGCTCTTCGCCATGTCGGTCAGCGACTGGTCGACCGCCTTGCGGAACTCGCGGTACAGCCCGGCCTGCTTGTCGCTCAGGCCGAATTCGGTACGCAGCTCGTCCTCGGTGTAGATCTTGTCGGCCAGCGTGCCCTCGAAGATGGCCTGCGCCGCGCGCTCCACGTCCTTCGGGTCGGCGCCGTGCCGCAGTAGGCCGTCCTTCCACAGGTCGCGCATACGGTCCAGCTTCGGCAGCAGCGACGGTGCCTCATCGGCCGCCGCGTTCGCGAAGACGCTGGTGTCCTTGATGTAGTCCTGCACCGCGTCGAACACGCGGCCGAAGGTGTCGGGGTGGTTCTTCGCCTTCGCATACTGGGTGCCCACGGTGCGGCCCCACAGGCTGGTGCTGGCGTGGCTCGTGGTGGCGTCGAGGAAGGCGTTGCGCACGCTCTTCTGGTCGATGCTGCGCAGCGCCGCCAGGCTGGAGCGGGAGAAGGCCACCCCGCCGCCGGGGCCGCCGGCCGGGCCGCCGCGCTGCACGAAGGCGCGCGCCGGCAGGATGTAGTCGCGGATGATTTCGTCGTCGCTCAGCGTCATCTTGCCGAAGCCCGGCACGAAGCGGCGCAGCGCCGTGCGCACGGCGGCAACGGCCCGCTGCACCCAGCCGGTGGTGGGCGACTTCTGCGCCATCTCGGCCAGCACCTCTTCGGCGGCCATGCGGCGATCGGCCGGCACGTCGTAGTCGAGGCCGTACTGCTTGGCCTTTTCGCGCACCTTGCCGGCGTTCAGCCGCGCCAGGTTGTCGAGGATCTCGCCCAGGCCGTCGCCGAAGGTTCCGCGCAGGCCATAGTGGCCCAGCGCCTCGTGGAACAGCACCCGCACCACGTGCGAATCGCCCGGGAGCTGGCTGGCCAGCAGGTACACCTTGCCGTCGTGGAAGAAGCCTTCCGGCGTGCCGGTGGCGCCCTGCGACTGCTGCATGCCGTCGGCGGTGCGCACCTCGGCTGGGATGGCGGGGTCGTTCATGTCCTCGACCACCACGATCTCCGGCGCGTTGGCCCAGCGCCGTGCGATGACCGCGGCCAGGGCCTGCACTTCCTCCATCCGATCGGTGGCCGGCCGCAGGCCGTTGCTGCGGCTGAACGCCACATCGGCGGCATCGCTGGCCTTCAGCTCGGCGCCGAAGCCCAGGCCTTCCAGGGTGCTGCGCCGCGCCTTGATCGCCTCGTTGAACTCGCCGCGCTCGGCCTTCGACACCGCCTCGCCCTGCGAGGCCTTCATCAGGTTGCGCTGCACCACGCCGTGCTTGGCCTTGGTGTCCTTCAGCAGCTGGCCGTCCGCGAACGGCTGCTGGCTCTGCGTGCGGAGCGTGGCAGTTTCCGCTGCAGCGCGGGCAATGTGCCGCTCCACGTCGACCACGTGCGCATCCAGGCGTTCGGCCGCGTTGCCCAGCCGGGTCAGCAGGCCGGCGCTGGAAACCGTCTCGTTCTTGCCGTAGTTGTGGATGTGCCCAGCCGGGCCCTCTACCGACACCATGTTGGTGCTGGCCTTAAAGAAGAACGGCAGGCCGCGGTACTCCATGGCCACCACGGCGTCGGTGCCGCTGCTGGTCTGCAGCTCGGCCATCACGAAGGCCAGGCGCTTCTGGATCGCCTCCTTGCCGGCGTAGGCCTTGCCGCTGATTCGGGCGACGGGGTTCTCCGGGTCGAACGGCGCGGCGTTGCGGTCGGCCACCAGCGCGCGCAGTCCCTTCAGCTTCTCGGGGCCGTAGCGCTCGGCGTACTGCTGCTGGTCGGCCGCGCGGCGCGCCATCGTCAGCACGTTGTCCTTGTGTGCCTTCTCGAGCGATTCCAGCCTGCGCACTTCGGTGCGCAGTTGCGTCTCCTGCAGGATCAGCGGGTTGCCGGATGCCGCGGCCTTCATGTCGGCCGCGTTGGCGGCCTCGCTGGCCACGTCCTCGATCTCGGCCTGGCCGGCGTAGTTGCGCAGTTGCTCGATGCCGGCGGCCTTGTGCTCCAGCAGTTGCCAGCGGCGCGTGTCGTAGGTCTGCTCGGTCGCGTAGCGGCCGATGAATACCTCGAAGCCATCCGGGTCGCGCTCGTACAGCACGTTGCCGCGGCGGATGATGCGGCCTTCGCGCTGCTCCAAGTCGCTCGGGCGCCACGGGGCATCCACGTGGTGCAGCCCCACCAGGCGGTCTTGCACGTTGGTGCCGGCGCCCATCTTCGGCGTCGAGCCGAACAGCACGCGCACCGTGCCGGCCTTCACCCGCTTGAAGAGCTTGTCCTTGGCGCTGGGCGTGTCGTGGTCGTGCACAAACTCGATCTCGGCGGCCGGGATGCCGGCGGCCACCAGCTTGGCCTTCATGTCGTCGTAGACGCTGAAGGCGCTGGCGCTGGCGCCGGCCACGGCTTCGAGGTCGGACCGGCTCAGTTCGTTGCTGCCATCGGGCTCGGTTTCGAGCTCCTTCTGGTCACGGTATTCGCTGATCTGGTCGTCGGTCAGCTCGCCGAAGCGGTCTCGCGCGTCCAGCCACTTCTCGCGGTTCCTCTCTTCGGACAGCAGGCCGCTGGCCCAGGCGTTGACTGCTGCCTTGTCGGCGAAGCCATCGCGCAGCATGACGCCGCTCACCGGCTCGTAGACGGCGATGCCGCGGTCGCTCTTGATCATGTAGAAGGGGTAGCCCTCCCAGCCGTCGATCGCGTGCAGCGTGGCCTGCTTGTGCGTCACGCGGCCCTCGCTGTCGCGCACGAAGGCGCGCTTCGGCTTCGAGGCCATGCTGGCACGCGCGGACAGCGGCACCGACAGGTCGCAGAAGACCAGTTGCGTGCCCCGGTCGCTGGCCGTGTCCTTCCACACCTTGACGATGTTCTCCACCGCCTTGTTGATCTTCGATCCGGGATGGTCCGGCGCGCTCGGGTCGATGAGCCGGTAGTCCAGGCCGGCCTTGTTGGCCAGGCCGGTCAGGGACAGCGCGTTGATCTTGCCCTCGGTGCTGCGTGTGAGCTCGCGCAGGTTGGCGAATTGGCCCAGCAGCGACTTCGGATCGAGCTCGGTGCGCGGCGTGGTCGCCATGGCCACCAGTTGCTCGCGCGCTTCCGCCTCGGTGGCGATGCCGCTCTTCAGCGTGGCGCCACCGGCGCGGATGGCCCAGGTCTGCTCGCTGCGGCCCATCTTCGGATCGGCCGGTACCGGCTCGATGGTGGCCTTGGCGGGGTCCTGCAGCTCGAACTGGATCTCGCCCGCATCGCTGCGCACCACCTTCGGCACACCGAAGAAGTCGGTCTGCAGTTGCGAGCGCTGCACCACCACGTTGAGCGGCCGGCCGCCCTGGATCTTGGGCACCGGGAAGCGCTTGCCGGCGGCGGCCTCCTGCTGCTTCAGATCGTCCAGCGTCACCACGTCGGCGAAACTCCGGTAGTGGCCCATCAGCGACGGCAGGTTGCGGAACTTGCTGAAGCGCTGGCTGATGCGGTAGCCCACGCCGCTGGGCGCCACCTCGTACACCGACTCCACGTCACCGTACTGCTTGGCCCATGCGTCGAACAGGTGCAGCCCGTCGCGGCGCAGCTCCGGGTAGCGCATGAAGCGCTGCATCGTGAACATCTCGCTCAGGCTGTTGCTCACCGGCGTGCCGGTGGCAGTCACCAGCGGGGCCTGCTCGCCGAAGGTGTCCTGCAGCCAGCGCACCTTCACGAACAGGTCGAACGCCTTGCCGCTGCCACTGGGGTTGCCCAGGCCGGACACGCGCTGCATCTGCGTGGTGAAGAACAGGTTCTTGAACTCGTGCATCTCGTCGATGAACAGGGCGTCGGTGCCCAGGTCCTCGAACGACACCACGTCGTCCTTCGTGCCGGTCTTCTCCTTCTGGCGCTCCATGCGCGCTTCGAGCCGCGCCTTGATGCCCTCCATGTCGCGGATCACGTTGCGGTCGCCGCGCTCGCGCTTCAGGTCCTCGATGGCATCGGCGATGTCCTGCAGTTGCTCGCCCACGATCTTGGCCTCGGCGCCCTCGGGCAGGCCGATCTTCTTCAGCGACGAGTGCCCGACGATCACCGCATCCCAGTTGCCGGTGGCGATCTTGCTGAACAGCTTCTTGCGGTTGTCCTTGGAGAAGTCGGCCGGCGTTGCCGCCAGCACGTTCGCGCCGGGGTACAGCCGGGCGAACTCACCGCGCCACTGCAGCGTCAGGTGGTTCGGCACCACGAAGAACGGCTTGCGCGCGATGCCCAGGCGGCGCATTTCCATCGCCAGGGTTGCCATCTCGAACGTCTTGCCGGCACCCACCACGTGGTCCAGCAGCATGTTGCGGTCCTGCAGGCCGCGCCACACCGCATCCTTCTGGTGGGCCAGCAGGCGGATGGCCGGGCTCATGCCGGGGAACGACAGGTGCGAGCCGTCGAAGGCGCGCTCGACCGTGCGGTTGTGCTTGTCGTTGTAGATGCCCGCGAGCTGCACCGCGCGGTCGGGGTCAGCCCACACCCACGATTCCCAGTGCGCCTTCACCTTCGCGGCCTTGGCGCGCGCGGCCTCGGTCTGCTCTTCGTCGGTCACGTAGGTTTCGCGGCCGTCGACCATGACGCGCTTCTTCACCTCGACCGGGCGGCCGTTGAGCATCAGGCTCATGATGGCCTGCGCCGGCATCTTGGGCGTGCCGAACTCGCCGGCCGTCTTGCCCACGTCGGCACCGGTGGTGTCGCCCACCAGCCATTGGGCCGTCGCCTTCACGTAGCGCACCGTGGCCTTGCCGCCGGTGATCTCGCGCATGAAGTCCTCGTAGACCTTCGGCGGAATCCAGGCCACGCCAGGCGAGGCGTAGATCTCGCTGGGCATCTTGTCGGCCGGGATGATTTTCTCGAGCGCGGCCACGTTGCGCTCGTAGGCCTTGTCCGCTTCCGCGGCCTTGCGCGCCTCGGCCAGCTTGGTCTTCACGTCGCCCGACAGGTACTCGTCGTGCATGACCATCGCGCCGGCGGCCGGGTTGCGGTACACCATGTCGCCCAGCTCGGCCTCGATCTCGGCCTCGCTCTTGTCATACGTGGTGCGCATGTAGTCGATGTCGACGCGGCCGCGCTCGTTCAGCGAGGCCAGCAGCGCATCGCGGGCGCTCGACACCGTGAGGTCCTCGGCCGGCGGGAACAGCACGCGCCGGCTCAGGATGTCGGCCTTCACGGCCTTCGGCGGGCGCACTTCCAGGCCCTCCTTGGCGGCTACGGTGCGGCTGACGCCCGGGTCATAGTCGAACTCCAGCGCCTGCAGCAGCGCGGCCTCGGTGTCGTCGACGAAGATGCGCCGGTTCGCGTCGGCATTCAAGTGGCCGTGCTTCGCCACGAAGGCGTCATAGCGCTTGTCCAGCGCCTTGCGGTGCGCCTCGACGGCCTGCTCGGCAGCGCTGGGGTCGCGCTCCAGGCGCATCTGCTCGCGCAGCGCCGTGCGCAGCTCGATCATGCCGCGCATGCGCTCGTCGGCCTTGCCGTTGGGCGCGGTCCATTCCTGCGAGCGCCGCGTGCCCAGCGTGTCGGGGATGCGCTGGCGCACCACGCCGCCCTCGGCCACGAAGAAGCCGCCCACCTTCACGCCGTCGGGGATCGCGTTGTCGGCGCTGTCGAGCTCGTCGCGCGTGCGCTCGATCGGCGTGTAGACGCTGGCCGGAACCTTGGCGGCCCAGTCCTTCAGGCCCTGCTGCCAGTTGGCCGCGGCCTCGACCGTATATTCGTTGGCCCGGTACATCGTGCCGGCGGCGCTCGGTGTGCCCAGCACCTTCTCGGGGTGGTTGGCGAAGAACCGGTTCACCTCGATCTCGGCCGTCTCGCCGGTCTTCGGGTTCGTCACGGTCTGCGTCACCGTGTCGAGCCAGTCGGTGTTCGCCTGCGCCTTCACGCCCTCGGCCAGCCGCTTGAACAGCAGCACGTCGGTGACCACTTCGGTGTTGGCGTTGTCCTTGAAGGCGGTGTTGGGCAGCCGCACCGCGTCCACCAGTTCCGCGCGCTCGCCCATCCAGCGGCGCATCTCCGGGTTCAGCCGGTCCATCAGGTTGTGCGACACCACCATGGCGACGATGCCGCCCGGGCGCACCTTGTCGATGGCCTTGCCGAAGAAGTAGTTGTGGATCGACCAGCCGCTGTAGGCCGAGCCCTCGCCGTCCACCAGCGGCTCGCTGCCGAAGGGCGGGTTCCCGATCACCAGGTCGAAATACTCGGCCGGCACCTGGTAGTTCTGGAAGCCGGTGCTGCCGGCGATCTTGGCGGTGGGGTACAGGTGCCGCACGATCAGGCTGGTCATCGCGTCGAGCTCGACGCCGTGCAGCCGCGAGGCGTTGCGCACCGGAGCGGGCATCAGGCCGAAGAAGTTGCCCACGCCCACCGAAGGCTCCAGCACCCGGCCGCCGCTGAAGCCCATGGCGCCGAGCGCCGAATAGATTGCCTTGACCACCGGCACGCTGGTGTAGTGCGCGTTGCGCTGCGACTTGCTGGCCGCCTTCCACTCGGCATCGGTGAGCGCGCCCTTGAGCTGCTCGTGCTGCTTGGCCCACGCCTTGTTGCCGGCGTCGAACACGCCCTTCATGCCGCCCCAGCCGACGTACTTGGCGAGCTCCTTGCGCTCGTCGGGCGTGCTGGCCCGGCCCTCGGCGTCGATGGCCTTTGCGATCTCGATGGCGCGCATGTTGGCGCGGAACTTGGCGGCCTGGCCGCCCTCGCCTACGCCATCCTCGTCGTCGATCGTGTGGTCGCTCAGCCCTCGCTGGCTGTCGGCTCCGGCGGCTCCTGGCTCAGGCCGTACAGCTCGTTGATCTCGTGCCGCGCTAGGTGCGTCAGGTCGGCCGCCCGTGCGTTGACCGTCGCTTCGCTCTCCCGCTGGTCCTTCAGCGCCTGCAGGTACTCGCCCGACTTCAGCAGGCCCTTCACCCTGTCCGGCCACCCCAGCATCCACCGGTTGGCGATCTCCACCGCCAGGCTGCCCATCGCCAGGACGGCCGCCCGCGTCTCCGGCGGGTACGTCTTGGGGCTGTAGATTTCCTGCATCGTCGGCTGCATTGGCGGGGCTTTCGGTCGGAGTATCGGCCACGGTGGCCGGGGTTTCGGCGTCAGGGCCGGTTTCGGCCCCCTCGTCGAAGGTGGCGGCCTCGACTTCGGCCGCAGAGCTCATGCCGTCGAACGCGGCAGCACGAGGGTCGTACTTCACGCCCATGTACCAGCTCTTGAGGTACGGCTGCACACCGTCGCCCAGGTCGGCCAGCATGGCCTTGGCGTAGGCGGCGAAGGTGCGGGCGCCGCGCTCGATGTGGTAGCCGGCCAGCGTGATGCCGGCCTGCAGGATCTCGGGGTCGATGCCGCTGTTGAGCTGGCCGATCTTGCGCTTCAGCAGGGCCCGCGCCTTCTCTGCCGCGTCCTCGGTGAAGATGGTGTTGGCGCTTGCCTTCGGCTTCTCGCGCGGCTCCGGTGCGGCGTCTGCCACTGCGGCGGGTTCGGGCTCGGCGGCGGGCTCCGGGGCGGTTGCCGGCTTGACGGGCGCGGCCTTGGCGATCTTCTCCTGCACCGCCGGAGCAAGGCCCTTCCACAAGCGCGAGGCGATGCGCTTGCCGATGGGCGTCAGCACGCCATTGCGTGCGTAGCCCAGGTCGGCCACCACCTTGTCGCGCTCGGCGCCCATGGTGCCGTCCCACCAGGCCGCGGCGTCTACCAGTCGGCTTTGTGCATCAGCGCCTCCGGCAGCGTCGATTCCGGCTGCGGCTCCCTCGGTTCCTTCTGCCGTGCCAGCGCCGCGGCGATCAGCGCCTTCTTGGTCGGCAGGCGCTGCGTTGGCTTCGGGTACGGCGGCAGCCGGTTGCTTCGTGCCATCGGTCGGTTCTCCCTCGGGTTGCGCCGACGCATCGAGCGCGGCGGCGATGCGGTTCTGCTGGCTGCGCGACAGGGCATCCCAGCCCGCGGCCTATTCAGCTCGGTGGTCTTCGGGCTGCCCTTCTTCCACCCAGCGGCCAACAGGGCGGCTTCCCGCTCGGCGGGCTTCATGGCGGCCCAGCGGTCGGCACCAGGTGCTGCGGCTTTCGGCTCCGGCAATGCCGCCACCGTGGCGGGGTTTTCGGACGGCAGGCCGGACTCCGTTGCTCGGATCTCGCGGGCCATGCGCTCACGGCCCTCCTGCAGGCCATCGCGCGCCCGCTCGATGGCGGCCTCGATGGCAGGGCGCCCTTCGGCAACGCGGGTGTCCAGGCGCTTGCCCATGTACTCCGCGCTCACCTCGAGGCGCAGCGGCTGGCCGGGTTCGCTGACGGGCTTGACGATGACATCGCCCAGGCCGCTCACTCGCAAGGCCCATTCGCTCGGTCCAGGGCCGTTCTCGTCCAGGCTCAGGTCCTTGGCCAGCGGCTCGAACTCGTCGGCCTGCGCCGCGGCCGGCTTCGGCAGCGTGTTCTCGGCTGTGAAGCCCGGCGCGTTGTCGGGCAGCGCATCCACGCGCTCGCCCAGCGTGGTCGGCTGCGGGTTCACGGTGGCAGCGCGGCGCACCACGAGGCCGCCCTTCACCGCCACGATCTCGTGGCCGTCGCCAGCTTTCTTGGCCGCGCCCATGGCACCGGTCATCGCGGTGAACGGCGCACCTACGCGGTTCAGGATGTCGCCGTCCTGCACGTCGCCGTCGGGCTCGGGCGGGCGGTCGGCTTCGCGCTGGGCCCGGGCGGCCGCCTGGTCGACGGCCGGCGCCTCGTACACCTGCGCCAGCGCGCCGGCATCGCCGCCGTTCGCCTTGAGGAAGTCCTGCTCGGCCTTCTCGTCCGGCGTCAGGAACTGGGCCGGCGTGCCTGGCACCACCACCTGCTCGCCGTCGGCGCCGGTGGTTTTCTCGTCCTTCGTGCCCTTGGCCTTCTCGGCCAGCTCCGCGGCGCGCTCGTTGGCGTGCTGCAGCAGTTCGGCCGCGGCCTCTGGTGCCGGCGGCGCGGGCGGGGCCGGCGGCGGGCCGGCAGCATCCAGCGTCTGCGCCTGGGCTTCCAGGCCGGCATTGGCTGCCTTGCTCATCGGGCCCACCTCGGGCACCTTCTCCGCGCGCACGGCATCGCCGGCCGAGAAGACGTTCGCACCGCCGCCCATCACGCCACCGGTCAGCGCGCCCAGCACGGCCGACTGCACCACGCCCTCGTCGAGCGGCTTGCCCAGCGCCAGGTTCGTGGCTACCTGCTCCTGAATCGACTGCGGCAGTTCTTCCAGCAGCCCTTCGGACACAGCGCCTTCCAGCACGCGGCGCGAGAATGCCTTCTGGATCTCGGGGCCACCCTTGCCGGCCAGCATCGCGTCCACGTCGTGTATGCCCAGCTTGGCGGCCACCTTGCCGCCGATCACGCCCAGCACGCCGGTGAGCGCACCCGACGCCGCGGCAATGCCCGCCTGCTGGCCGGTCAGCAGGCCGTTGCCGGTCTCCTGCCGGATGCCCTCGGCCTGCGAGCCCATCGTCACGGCGCCCTCGCCGATCGAGCCGGCCAGCGCACCGCTCACGCGCGGCGCCACCGCCAGCACACCGCGGCCGATCACGCCACCCATGCCCATCACCGGCAGCGATTCGGCGCCCGCGTTGACGATCAGCGAAGGGTTGCGCACCGCGGTGCTCACCGCGTCGACAACGCCGTCGGTCTTGCTGAACTTGTCCTGCGCGGCACGCGCTTCGGGCGACATCCACTGGTCGATGGCGGCCTTCGCCTCCTTCGGACGGAAGCCGATGTCGCCGCCCTCGTTCTCCAGCAGCTTGCCGGCCTGGCCGCCGCTGAAGAGATCCGCCATGCCGACGATCGACTCGGGCACGCCGATGGCGCCCTTCAGTAGCGACAGGCCCACGTCGCCGGCACGGCGCATCACGCCGGCCGGTGCCGGCACTTCCTCGGCCGGCGGCGCAGCAGGCACCAGCGGCTCGAACTCGCCGACCGGGCTGGACCAGTCGATGCCGCTCTGCGGGACCGGAACGCTCTTCTTCTTCGCCATGTTTTATTGCCCGACGGATGCGAGGTATTGGGGTGCGCTGTTGCCGAAGAACTTCTCGGCGGCGGCTTCACGCGCGGTGATGGCTTGCTGCAGCTCGGCCGCGTAGCGCGACAGCGCCTTGGGGTCGCCCGACTTGGCGACGGCAGCCAGTTGCTGCCGCGCCTGCGCCACCGCGTCGTTCAACGGCTGCATGGCCTGCAGGTTCTGCTGCTTGATGGCGTTGAGCGTGGAGTCGCCCGTTTGCTGCATGCCCACCGGGCCGGCCGGTGCGGCTGGCGCGCGCGCAGGTGCGGGTGCTGGCGCTGGTGCACCGGCCACGCTCTGCATGCTCGGGCCGGCTGCCGGCGTCGCGGCGGGCGATGCCGCCGGGGCCTTGGCGGCTGCTGCTGCAGCAAAGCCCGGCTCGTCCATCAGCGGGATGATTCGGCCGTTCACGCGGATCACGTCCACCTGCTGCGTCTTGCCGTCGGTGGTCTTGAACGACTGCTTGCCCACCTCGCCCGTGCGGAACGCCGCGATGGCCTGCTCGGGCGTCATGGCAATGCCGGCCTGCGCCGCGCCGGTGAACAGCCGCTGCACCATGGCCGTCTCGGTTTCCCGTGCGGTCTTGATGGCCTTGGTCTTTGCCGGGTCGACCTCGCTGTCGATCTGCGTCTTGTAGTCGGCGTTCAGCGTGGCGGCGATGGCCTTGTGGCCGTCCTTGAGGTCGGCCATCGTCAGCGTGCCGTCGCCGGCCTTGGCGGCACGCGCCTGCGCCGCGGCCGTGGCGCGCATGCCGGCAATCTCGATGTTGGCGGCCGTCCGGTCAGCGGCGATGCCTTCCATGCGCTGGTTGTGGCGCACGGTTTCGCGCTGCGCGGCGTCGGCCCGGTCGATGGTCGCTTGCTGGTGCAGGTGCTGCAGCTTGTCGCTGGCCGACAGCCCCTTCGAGATGAACGCCTTGGCCTGCATGAGGCCGGTGGCGTCGTTGCTGAAGGTCAGGCTGGTGGGCGTGGTGCTGCCGTCGGCGTTCAGCTTCAGGATCTGCATCTTCTTGCCGTCGGCCGTCGGCTGGGCCTGGATCTTCAGGTTGCCGCCCTGGCCGTCGTGCTTCGAGTCGTTCACGAACGTGGGCAGGTCCGTCCACGAGTTGACCGAGGCATTCAGCGCATCGTCGAACTGGCGGTTCAGGGCGTTGCGCTGCGCCTCGTCGAGCTGCAGTTCGCCCAGCTTCTCCTGGCGCGCGCCGGTGCGCAGGTTCTGCGCCGCCACCGGATCGCCGCTGCGCGCCAGCACGTCGGCCATGCGCAGGGCTGCCGCGCCCGGCTTGTTCGCCTCGGCCAGCGCGGCCTGGGCCTGTTCCTGCTGGTCGGGGCTGAAGGTCTGTTGGCCCACGCGGCGCGCGCCGGTGTCGATGAGCTCGGTGCCTGGCGTCCCCACATCGCGGTTGTCCGCGGTGTCGGGCTTGGTCAGCACCGATTGCATGGTCACCGGCGCGGCGGCATCGCCCAGGCGGTTGCGGGTGGCCACCACCCGCTCGCGCTCGGCCTTCTGGAAGTCGCGCTCTTCCTTGCGCGCGGCGCGGTCCTCGTCCTCCAGCGCCTGCCGGCGGCGCTTGTCCTGTGCCACCAGCAGCCCGCCGCCCAAGCCGGCGAGGAATTCGGCCATGCCCCGGCTCATGCTGCCACCTTCGCTTCCAGCTTCTTCATGCGCTTGGACAGCTCCTGCATGCCGGCCATCATTCGGCCATTCATGTCCACCAGGTCGATGACCTTGCCGCCCGGGGCCGCCTTCTCGCCCATGGTCTTGTTGACCGTCTGCGCCATCGGGCCGGTGTGCGGCACGCCACCGTCGGGCACGCCGCCCTTGGCCGGGTCGTACTCCCAGCCGTCCTCGACCGGCGTGTTCTCGATCTGCTCCAGCATCTCGGCGGTGTCCGCCTTCTTGCCGGTCTTGCGCTTCTTGGTTACGTCGGACATGCCCAGCAGCCCCGTGATCGCCGCGGACCCGGAAGCGCTGCCGGCGTACATGCCGGCCACATTGCCCAGTGCGCCCATCAGGCCGCTGTTGCCGGACTGGGCCTGCAAGTTGGCGGCCTGGCCGTAGAGGCTGCCGGCCTGGGCCTGGCCTTGCAGCGCGGTGCCAAAGCCGGCGCCCATCAAGCCGGCGCCGGAGAGCGCTGCACCGTTGGCGGCACCGGATGCACTTACCGCCTGCGCGCCGCCGGACTGCGCGATGCTCTGCTGCGTCGCCTGGTTGCCGACGATGCCCTTGCCCAGCGCAGCCGCGTCCATCTTGCGGGCGTAGCCCTGCTGCTCCACGTTCTTCACCGCGCCGGTGGTGGCACCGGCCACGGCGGTCGCCTTCTTCAGCGCCACGTCCTGCATGAGCGACATGGACCGGCCGCTGCCCGGCGTCACGCCCGACCGGGCCAGCGTGCGGTTCAGGCCGTCCTGCGCGCTGCCGAACGCCGACTCGACATCGGCGGTGGCTTCGTTGGCGGCCTGCAGCCGGCGGCCGGAGGTGTCGTACTCGCTGGCCTCCTTGATGATCTTGTCTTCGAGGGGCTGGAACACCGTCTTGTTGCGGGCGTCCATGTCCTTCGCCTGCTGCGTGGCGAACTGCATGCCCTGCAGCTGCGCCTCGGACACCTTCTGCCCGGTGGCAATGGCGGCGTCGCGCTGCGGCTGGGTCTTGGCGTACTCCGCCTTGTACCAGGCCAGCGCGTCGGCACTCACCTTGGCGGACGCCTCTGCGGCGCGGTTCATGCCGCTGGTGTCGGGTGCGTCAGAGCACATGGTCTTTCCCCTCGATGATCTTCACGAACTTGAGCGCGTAGGGCATGTAGCCGAGGCGCCGCATGAGCACGTCGGCCCGGTTGATGAGCTTGCTGTCGGCGCGGATCTCGCGCATGCCCAGGTCGGTCAGCACACGCTCGGCATAGCGCAGCAGCTGCACGGCGAGGAAGCCGCCGCGGTGCTCGGGCAGCAGGAACAGCGTGTCTTCCTCGCTGGCCGGCTTGCGCGTGCGCGTGGGGAAGACCGCGAAGGGCGTGCCGCTGTGCGCCGACACGCCGACGTAGATGCGGAGGTTGCCCACCAGCACGCCGCGGCGGCGCACCGTGAACTGCAGCAGCCGGCCGCCCTGCTCGTGCTCGACCATCGACAGGTAGTCGGGGGCCAGCGGCAGGCCGTGCCGGTGCTTTTCCGTGTCCTGCCAATGCACCACGTGCAGCAGGTGCAGTTCGTCGAGTGCGTCGGCGAAGCGCTCCAGGCCGATGGTGTAGGCGCCGTAGGCCACCGGCGCGAAGCGGCTGATGTCGATGGGCTGCGGCGCGCCGCGGGCGGCCACCTCGATCTCAGCCGCCACTTCCGGGGTCAGCACCGCGCCGAGGTGGCGGGCTACGACTTGGCGGAACAGAGCGAGGTTCGACACGGGCTTCCTTTCGCCCGCATGGGCACGGGAAGTGAACCGCGCTTTCTCGAAAAATCAACCGATGGCCGGCTGACGCAATGCCGCCATCGTGGCGGGATTACGCCGTCGGCCAGCCGATGCCCTCCGGCTCGGTGCTGGTGGCCACCGCCCGGCGCAGCACCACGCCC
>OFDN01000764.1_pt1 | contig 24247 bp, 23 predicted proteins | sample 1520971 | NCBI WGS metagenome assembly OFDN01 (sample SAMEA94257418, study PRJEB24077) | hot springs metagenome | biome: Aquatic biome; feature: Geographical feature; material: Water | place: India | collected 2012-06-12 | depth 5 m
GCCCGCGCGGTGCGCGACCTGTTCGAGACGGCGGTCGACGGCATCGCCCGCGCCGCCGGGCCGGTGGCCCGCCGCAGCCCCGATTGCGGGGAAGCGGCGGCGACCCTGCGCACGCTCCGCGCCGCCCATGTGCTGCACGGCTTCGGCTCCCTGCTGGCGAAGGACCCCGAGCGCATCACCCCGACGCTGCGCTGGAACATCGAGGCCGGGCGCGGCATCACCGCCGAGCAGTATCTGTCCGCCCAGGCCGCCCGCACCCGCCTCTACCGCGGCTTCGCGGCGCTGTTCCGCGAGGTGGACGTGCTGGCCGCCCCCGCCTGCTGCGTGCTGCCCTGGCCCAACGAGGACGGCGAGGTGACCGCCATCGACGGCCGCCCGGTGGAAACCATCCTCGACTATCTGGCCGTCACCACCGTGATCACCCTGATCGGCTTCCCAGTCCTGACCCTGCCTGCGGGCCGCTCGGCGGACGGCATCCCCTTCGGCATCCAGCTCATCGCCCGACCGGGGGAGGAGGCGCTGCTGCTCCGCCTCGGCCGGAAACTGGAGGCGGCGGGCTTCGCGTGGGAGGAGCCGCCGGGCTGACGGCGCGTGCCTCCTATCCGGAAATACGTGTGCGCATCGAACAGTCGAACTGGTATATCACTTTGCGCGCGCTGGCCGCGCGACCTGAACCAAGCGAGGATCCCGGCATGCATCCCCCCTATCTCGCCGACCCCACCCGGTACGAGCGGATGAGCTACCGCCGCAGCGGGCGCAGCGGGCTGGACCTGCCCGCGGTGTCGCTGGGGCTCTGGCAGAATTTCGGCGGGGTGGACGTGTTCGAGACCGGGCGCGCGGTGCTGCGCCGGGCCTTCGACCGCGGCGTCACCCATTTCGACCTCGCCAACAACTACGGCCCGCCGCCGGGCTCGGCGGAGGAGGGGTTCGGGCGCATCCTCGCCACCGATTTCCGCCCCTACCGCGACCAGATCGTGGTGTCCACCAAGGCCGGTTACGACATGTGGCCGGGCCCCTACGGAAGCTGGGGCTCGCGCAAATACCTCGTCTCCAGCCTGGACCAGAGCCTGAAGCGCATGGGGCTGGAGTATGTGGACATCTTCTACTCCCACCGCGTCGACCCGCGCACCCCGCTGGAGGAGACGATGGGGGCGCTGGACCATGTGGTGCGGCAGGGCAAGGCGCTCTATGTCGGCATCTCCTCCTACTCGCCGGAGATGACGCGGCGGGCCGCGGCGATCCTGAAGGATCTCGGCACCCCCTGCCTGATCCACCAGCCCAGCTATTCCATGCTGAACCGCTGGATCGAGGGCGGGCTGCTCGACACGCTGGCGGATCTGGGGATCGGCTGCATCGCCTTCTCACCGCTGGCCCAGGGCATGCTGACCAACAAGTACCTGTCCGGCAAGCCGGCCGACGCCCGCGCCGCCAAGGGCGGCACCCTGCGCGCCCATTTCCTGTCGGACGAGAATCTGGCGCGGGTGCGGGCGCTGGACGCCATCGCGCAGCGGCGCGGCCAGACGCTGGCGCAGATGGCGATCGCCTGGGTGCTGCGCGACCCGCGCGTGACCTCGGCCCTGATCGGCGCGCGCACCGTGGAGCAGCTCGACAACTCGCTCGACGCGCTCGCCAACACCGCCTTCAGCCCGGAGGAGCTGGCGGAGATCGACGGCCACGCGGAGGATGGCGAGATCAACCTGTGGAAGACCTCGTCGACCGCGGTCGGCGGCTGAAACCGGGCATGAGTGGGGAGGGGCGGGGATGACGCACCGGATCGCCGTCGTCGGGCTGGGGCTGGCGCTCGCCCCGCACGCGGCCAGCCTGAAGGACCTCGCCGGCCGGGTCGAGGTGGCCGCCGCCGTGTCGCGCGATCCCGCGCGCCGCGCCGCCTTCGCCGCGGGGTGGCCGGAGGTGCCGCTGCTGGACGACGTCGAGCCGGTGTTGGCCGACCCGTCCATCCGCTCGGTCATCCTGCTGACCCCGCCCACCACGCATCTGGATCTGGTGCGCCGCTGCGCCGCCGCCGGCAAGCATGTCCTTCTGGAAAAGCCCATCGAGGTGACTCCGGATCGCGCGGAAGCGGCGGTGCGGGCGATGGAGGAGGCGGGGCTGACGCTCGGCGTGGTGCTGCAACACCGCTTCCGGCCGGCGGCCATGGCTCTCGCCGACGCCGTCGCGGGCGGCGGGCTGGGGCGGCTGTTGTCGGGGAGCGTGCGCATCCGCTGGTGGCGCGACGACGCCTATTACGCCCAGCCCGGCCGCGGGATGAAGGCGCGCGACGGCGGCGGCGTGTTGCTGACCCAGGCCATCCACACGCTGGACCTGTTCCTCACCCTGATTGGCCCGGTTGAGGACGTGTACGCCCACGCACGCACCAGCGGCCTGCGCCCCATCGACACCGAGGACATGGTGGCGGGCGTGCTGCGCACGCGGGACGGGGCCATCGCCACCATCGACGCCGACACCGTGTCCTACCCCGGCTTCCCCGAACGCATCGAGCTGGCCTTCGAGCGGGGGACGGCGGTGCTGGAGGCCGGGTTGTTGCGCATCCATCACAAGGACGGTGGCATCACCGAAACCGGCACGGCGGAGGCGATGGGATCCGGCACCAACGTGATCGGCTTCGCCCACGACGCCCACCGGGCGGTGATCGCGGACTTCGTCGATTCGGTGGACGGCGGACGGCTGCCGCGCGCGTCCGGTCGTTCGGCACTTCCGGTGCATCGGATCATTGCGGCGCTTCTGCAATCATCAAATGCGAGTGCGCCCGTAAAGCCGTGAATGCAGCGCAAATTAACGAAACATTTGCAACCCGCCGCGACGAATCACAGCAACGGATCACTTTGGCGGACCGTTTTTTTCGCTGCGGTCTTTTTTCCGCCGTTCTCCACAAGAAACCTTCCATCGGCGACACTACGTATTGCATACGGGGAATCGCCGTCCGGCACCGAAAGGGTTGGACGGCGCGTTGCCCGTTTATGGATGGGGAGACGAGCGATGTTGACACTGCCGTCCGAGGAGTTACGGAACCTGAGGAAGCGGTTTCTGAAGCCGCTATTGGCACCCGCCCTCTCCGGCGAGCCCTGGAAGCCCGCGCTTGATCCGAACGCAGCACCGGTCGACGCCGCGGTGGTCGCCGCCAGCGTCGTGTCCTACGCGTCGCGCTGCTATGCGGACTGGGCGGACCGGGACGCGCGCGAGCTTGTGATGATGGTCGACCTGTCGGCCACCGCGAATTGCGGACATTTCGGCATCGACCACTGGCCCTTCGTGCACGCCCTGTCGCGGATGCTCCGACACCGGGATTGGAGCAGCATCGAGCCTCTGGTGAGCGCTTACCAGCGAAGATACCGGGCGTGCCTGGCCGATGTCGCTCCGGAATCGGGGCGCTGAGGGGGCGTCAGGCCGTTTGGTCGGCGAGGCCCTTCAGCAGATGCTCGATGAAGCTGCGGATCTTGGGCGACACGTGACGGGTGGCGGGATAGACGGCGTGGATCGCCTCGTCCGTGATCTCCAGGTCAGTCAGCACCGGAACAAGCCGCCCGGCGCGCAGGTCGTCCTCGACGATGAAATCGGCGAGCCTCGCCAGCCCCAGCCCGCCGACGGCGGCGTGACGCAGCACCCAGAGGTTGTCGGCCTGGAAGACGCCGGCCGGGCGCAGGACCTCGCGGCGACCGTCCACCAGGAACTCCCATTCCTGCCGACCGCCGCCGGGCAGCGTCAGGCAATCGTGCCGCGCCAGTTCGGCCAGTGACCGCGGCGTGCCGCGCCGTTCCAGATAGTCGGGGCTGGCGACCACGCGGCGGCGCATCGGCCGGAGCCGGCGGGCGATCAGCGACGAGTCGGCCAAGCGCCCGGTGCGGATCGCCAGATCGAACCCCTCGTCCACCAGCCGCACCATGCGGTCGGTCAGGCTCGCTTCCAGCGTCACCCGCGGGTGGCGCCGCTGGTAGCCGGGCAGCAGCGGCGCCACCCGCATCTGCCCGAACATCACGGGCATGGTCACGCGCAGCGTGCCGCGCGGCTCTTCGTTCAACTCCGTCAGCGACTGCTCCGCCTCGTCCAGCGCCGCCAGGATGGCGCGGGCGCGCAGGCAGAAGCCGGCTCCCGCATCGGTCAGCGCGATCCGGCGCGTCGTCCGCGCCAGCAGGCGCGTTCCCAACCGGTTCTCCATCTGGTCCAGCCGACGGCTGACGGCGGACGCGGACAGGCCCAGCCGCTGGGCCGCCGCCGACAGGCTGCCGCTGTCCACCACCTCCACCAGCACCGTCAGATCGTCCAGCCGGTCCATGGGCTCCCCCACTCATTCTTGCGTTCCACGCAAAAATCTTGTGCGCACTTCCCCATGGTTCGCAAGCGCGTGCTTTGCCACAGTCAATCCCAGGAACCACGGCGGACGTCGGACACGAGGGAGGGACAAGGGAATGCGCCTGCAACGCCAGCTCCGATCCATTCGTGCACAAAGCGCCAAGACCATGCCGCCGGAAGCGGTGGCGATGATCGACCGGATCATCGCCGATCTGAACGCCCGCGGCGTCGAGTTCGGACGGCTGCGGCCCGGCCATCAGGCTCCGGATCTGATGCTGCCCAACCATCTCGGGCGCACCGTGTCCTTGTACGAGACGCTGGAGCGGGGGCCGGTGCTGCTGCTTTTCTACCGCGGGTCCTGGTGCCCCTATTGCTGCGCCCAGCTCCGCGCCATGCAGCTTGCCCTGCCGCAGATCAGGGCCGCGGGGGCGCATCTGATCGCGGTGTCGCCGGAGCTGCCGGACCACAGCCTGACCCTGGCGGAGCGCAACGCGCTGGACTTCGACATCCTGTCGGATCCCGGCGGTGCGGCGGCGCGGGCTTACGGGCTGGTCTACCGGGTGCCGGACAGCCTGCGCGACGTCTACCGCGCCAACGGGCTGGATCTTGGCCGGCGCAACGGCTCCGCGCCCGACGAGGCGTGGCACCTGCCGGTTCCCGCCACCTATCTGCTGTCACCGAGCGGCGTGGTGCGCTACGCGCGCATCGACACCGACTTCACCCAACGCCCCGAGCCGCAATCCATCGTCGATCTGCTGCTCGACCGCGTTCCGGCGCAATGACGCCGGTTGCCACCGTGACCACCGCCCGTCGGCGGCGGTGCCGCGCCCATCGACCACAAGGACGGAGACCCCGATCATGACTCAGAAGACGCTGACCCTGCTGCCCGTCGCCGGTGCCCTGGCCGGTGCGCTCACCCTGCTGGCGGTTCCCGCCTCGGCCCAGCAGTCCGGGATGGAGAAATGCTATGGCATCTCCAAGGCCGGTGAGAACGGCTGCGCGCACGCCAAGGGCCTGCACTCCTGCGCCGGCAACACCCCCCTGACCTATGACGGCGGCGACTGGAAGCTGGTGCCGGCCGGCACCTGCGAGAAGCAGGCGGGCTCGCTGAAGCCGTTCGAGGGTGCCAATCCCAAGAAGAAGGCATAACGCCATGGCCGCGACGGCGCCTCGCCCCCACGACATCCCCGGCGCGGCGGGCATCGGGCTGCGCGAGCCGCACCGTGAGGCGTTCGTCGCGGCCGGTCTTCCCGCCCCCTGGGTGGAGGTCCATTCCGAAAATTATCTGGTGCCGGGCGGCCCGCGGCTGGCCGGCATCGAGCGGGTCCGGCGGGATCGTCCGCTGAGCTGCCATGGTGTCGGCCTGTCGCTGGGCAGCGCCGGTGGTCTGGACCCCGATCATCTGCTGCGGCTGCGCGCGCTGTACGACCGGCTGCAACCCGGCCTGGTGTCGGAGCATCTGTCCTGGAGCGTGACCGACGGCGTGTACCTCAACGACCTTCTGCCTCTCCCCTACACCGAGGAGAGCCTGGACCTCGTCCGCCGCAACATCGACCACGCGCAGGACGCCCTGGGCCGACGCATCCTGGTCGAGAATCCCTCAGCCTATATCGCCTTCGCCGACAGCCTCATTCCCGAAGGGGAGTTCCTGGCGGCGCTGGTGGGGCGCACCGGCTGCGGTCTTCTGCTGGACGTGAACAATCTGCATGTTTCCGCCACCAACCTCGGCTTCGATCCGCGCCCCTGGCTGGACGCTATTCCCGCGGCGGCGGTGGGCGAAATCCATCTGGCCGGCCACGCCCGGCTCCGGATCGGCGAGGAGGAGCTGCTGATCGACGACCACGGCAGCGCCGTCGGGGAACCGGTCATGGCGCTCTTCGCCACGGTGGTGCGCCGCATCGGCCCGCGGCCGGTGCTGATCGAATGGGACAACGACCTGCCGGAGCTGGATGGGCTGCTGGCGGATGCACGGCGCGCCCAGCGCGTCATGGACAGGGCCACGGTTGCGGAGCTGTGCCATGCTCGCTGACACGCAGCGCGGGTTCGCCGCCCATCTGCTGCGCGGCGATACGGGAATCGAGGAGGCGTTGCGCCCGGGCCTGCCGGTGGCGCGGCTGAGCGTCTACCGCAACACGGTCATGGGCTCGCTGGTCGTCGTGCTCGGGCAGGCCTATCCGACGGTGAGGAGCGCGCTGGGTGAGGCGCGGTTCACCGCGCTCGCCGGCCGCTTCGCCGCGGAGAACCCGCCTCGCCGGCCGATGCTGTGGAGCTACGGCGACACGCTGCCGGCGTGGCTGGAGGCGGCCGGGAGCTCGCTGCCGCCATGGCTGCCCGACCTCGCGCGCCTCGACCACGCGATGCACGAGGCGCTGTTCGCCGCCGACGCCGAACCGCTGGATCCTGTCCGGCTGGCGACGGTGCCGCCGGATTCGGTGGCCGACCTCAGGCTGGTCCTGCACCCCTCGGTGCGGCTGATCCTGGCGGAATGGTCGGTTCACGCCCTGTGGAAGGACCTCGGCACCATGCCGCGGGCTGAACCCGAAGCGGTGCTGGTCGGCCGCACGGACGGCGAGGTGCGATGCGCCCGACTCGATCCGGCCGACGGCGCCCTGGCCGCCGCGCTGATCACCGGCCACAGGCTGGCGGAGGCGGCGGCGGAGGGTCTACGGGAGGGCGGCGGCGACCTTCAGGCAATGCTTCTGCAGCTTCTGCACAACCGGCTGGTGGTTGGCTACGCGCTCGACGCCGGCTCCATGGAGGGATGACAGCCATGACACCGTCGCTTCCGCTGCCCCCGCTGTGGGGAGCGGTGCCCCTGTTTCGCGTCGCCGCCGACCGGCTGGAACGGCACGCGGCACCGCTCGTGGATCTCGCCGTCCGCCTGGCCATGGCCCCGATCTTCTTCCGGTCGGGACTTCAGAAGATGTCGGACTGGCCGGCCACCGTGTTTCTGTTCGAGTACGAGTATCAGGTGCCGGTCCTGCCGCCGGTCCTCGCCGCCGCCCTGGCGACCGCGACCGAGCTCACCATGCCCGTCCTGCTCGTCCTTGGCTTGGGCACGCGACTCGCGGCGCTTCCTTTGCTGGTGATGACGCTGGTCATTCAATTCGCCGTCGGCAGCGTCAATCCTTCCTTCTACCATCCACAACATTATCTGTGGATGGTAATGCTGGCGGGGCTGGTGGTGCGGGGCGGCGGGACGCTGTCGCTCGACCATGTGATCGCCCGCCGCCTGTTCCGCGACCACCGGGGAGCGTCTCCATGTCCATCGCCCTGAGCCACGCTCCGGCACCGCCCGGCAGCCATCGACGCATCGCCCGGCTGGGCTGGCTGCTGTCCGCCGGGTTGATCGCCGTGCTGATCCTGGTGCTGGGGGTCAGCGTGGTGACCGTCCAGGGCATCCGCGCGGTGGACGAGCGCTGGACCGCGTACGACCTGGGGGCCGCGGCCAAGGCGGACGCCCTGTCCGACCTGCGCGGAGCGCTGGGGTTCGGCGGGGTGATCCACCGGTTCGGCGACTTCGTGCTGACCGGGGACGCGGCAACGGCGGCGGAGGTGCGGCGCAGCCTGGGTGCCGCCGCTGCCAATCTCGACGTCTACCGCTACGCGGGCACGCTGACCGCCCCGGAGACGGCCGCGCTCGACACCGTGGCGGCGACGCTGTCGCAGGTCGAGCCGGCCCTGGCCCGCGCCCAGTCGGCGCTCGCGTCCGGCACGCCTCCCGATCGCGTCGCTCGCGAGGTGAGGCTGGACACCGGCCCGGCGGTGGCCGCGATGCGCACCCTGAACGGCGAACTGACGCGTGGCCGCGCCGCGTTGGGAGAGGCCAACCGCGAGGGCATCGCCCGGCTGAGCGCGACCGTGCTCACCGGCGGCGGTGTCGCGCTGGTGCTGTTGCTCGGCATCGCCGGGCTGTTCGTTTGGTTCACCCATCACGGCATCGTCCGGCCGCTGGCGCGGTTGTCCGCCTCCATGCTGCGGCTGGCGGGGGGCGATCTGGAGACGCCGGTGCCGCTGACCGGGCGCCGCGACGAGATCGGCAGCATGGCGGGCACGGTCGAGGTGTTCCGCGACGGCCTGATCGGCCTGCGCGCCGCCGGTGAGCGCGAGCGCGCCGAGGCCGAGCGCGACCGCCGTCGCAAGGAGGAGCTGGAAAGCAACCTGCGCGCCTTCGAGGCGGAGATCGGCGATCTCGCCGGGGCGTTGGCCGGGCGTGCCGACACGCTGAACGGCACCGGCCGCGATCTCGCCCGGTCCGCCGGACGGACCATCGACAGCACGCGCGAGGTGTCGGCCGCCGCCGCCCGGACCGCCGACACCGTGCAGGCGGTCGCCGCCGCCACCGAGGAGCTGTCCGCCTCGATCGCCGAGATCGGCACGCGGGTGCATGGCTCGGTGGAGATGACGACGGCCGCCGCCGGACAGGCGGAACGGTCCTCGGCCACCGTCGCCAGCCTGTCGGAGGCGGTGCAGCGCATCGGCGAGGTGGTCGGGCTGATCAACGCCATCGCCAGCCAGACGAACCTCCTGGCGCTGAACGCCACCATCGAGGCGGCGCGCGCGGGCGAAGCCGGCAAGGGCTTCGCCGTGGTGGCGCAGGAGGTCAAGAACCTCGCCAACCAGACGGCCCGCGCGACCGAGGACATCACGCAGCAGATCGATGCGATCCGCAGCGCGACGGACGGCGCCGTCGGCGCCATCCAGGGCATCGGCCACAGTCTGGACGAGGTGTGCCGCATGGCGCACGACATCGCCCATGCCGTGACCCAGCAGGACGTCGCCACCCGCGACATCGCGCGCAACATCCAGGAAACCGCCGGAGCGGCCGGGGCGGTCAGCGCCGCGATGGACTCGGTGTCGCAGGCCGCCGAGCAGGCGGGATCGGCCGCGGAGGGCATGTTCGCCGCGGCGCAGTCGCTGGGGGGCGAGACGCAGCGGCTGCAGGCCGCGGCCCGTCGCTTCTCGGATACGTTGCGGGCTTGAGTCGGGAGGCGGCGGATGGACGCGACGATGGTGGAAGCGGGCAGCGCCACGGTTCCGCGGACACGCCGCATCCGCCTGACCATCGCCCAGTCGTCGCTGCTGCTGGCGGCGCTGCTGGTGGTGTGTCTTGCCGCCATGGCCGCCGTGGGTGTGCGGCTGAAGGCGGGGATGAACGACACGGCGGAGGGCTGGCGCGTCTACGACCTGGAGGCGGCAACCAAGGCCGACGCGTTGTCCGATCTGCGCGGGCATCTCGGCCTCGGGGGAGTTGTCGACCGCTACCACCAGAGCCGGCAGTCCGCCGATGCGGAGACCGCCGCGGCGCTCACGCGGTCGCTCGGGCTGGCGCGTGCCAACCTCGGGATCTACCGCGACATCGCCGCCCTGACGTCGGATGAGGAGCAGGCGGTCACCGCCATCGCCCGCTTCCTCGACGCTGTCGAGCGGGACACCATCGGCGGCGACGCCAAGGATTTCGACGAGTGCCGGCGCGAAGCGGTGCAGGCGCTCGCCACCCTCAACAGCCGGCTGACGACGCAGCGCGCCCGTCTCACCGCCGCCACGCTCGAGGACATCGAGGATCTCCAGCGTCTGATGGCTTTCGGCGGCGGGCTGATCGCGGTGCTGGTGCTGGGGCTGGCCGGGTCCGCCGTGTGGTTCACCCGAGCGCGCATCGTCGGCCCGCTCGGCCGGCTGGTGGAGGACGCGCGGCGGCTGGCGCGGCGCGACCTCGACCGTCCTTTCCGCTGGCAGGCACGCGACGAGCTCGGGCTGCTCGGCCGCACGCTGGAGGACAGCCGCAACGCGCTGCGCACCCTGTTCGCCGCCATTGACGAGAAGACCCTGCGCCTGGGCGAGAGCGAGCGGCGCTATGCCATGGCCGCCGCCGCGGCCAATGACGGTCTGTGGGATTGGGACCTCGTGGGCAACCATCTCTACCTCTCGCCACGGCTGCGCCAGATGCTGCATTTGTCACCGGATGCGCACAGTGGATTGGACGTGGTTCTGGCGAAGGTCGACGACCGCGACCGTCAGAGCGTCCGCGAGGTTCTAGCGAGAACGGAGCTGGGCTTGGGTGGGGACGGCTTCGAGGTGGAGTTCCGCACCGTACCCGGCGCCGCGGAGGCGGCCTGGGTGTTGCTGCGTGGCGTGGTGGCGCGCGACGTGGACGGGCGCGTGGTGCGGCTTGCCGGCTCCGCGTCCGACATCGGCGACCGCAAATCCTACGAGGCGCGGCTGGTCCACCAGGCCACGCATGACTTCCTGACCGGCCTGCCCAACCGCGCCCATCTCGTGCGCTGGCTGCACGACCGGCAGGAGGCGGCCGGGAGCGGCCCGCGGCCGGAGCTGGCTTTGTTGTTCCTCGACTTGGACGGATTCAAGAACATCAACGACAGCTTCGGCCATGCCGTGGGTGACCGGCTGCTGATCGCCACGGCCGCGCGCATCGCCGGTCTTCTGGCGGAGGGGGAGTTCGCCGTCCGGATCGGTGGCGACGAGTTCGTGGTGGTGGTGCCGGGCGGGCAGGACTGCGCGCTCACCCGTGCCGGCGCAGTGGAGGCCGCCTTCCAGCCGCCGCTGCGGGCCGGTGGGCTGGAGCTGCGGCTGGGCGTCAGCATCGGCCTGGCGGTCGATGACGGCACCGGCGACGACCCCGACCAGCTCCTGCGCGACGCCGACATCGCGCTCTACCGGGCCAAGGAACGCGGTAAGGGCCGCACCGTGCTGTTCGACGCGTCGTTGCGCGAGGCGATCCTGATCCGCAGCCGCCTGCAACGCGACCTTCCCCGCTCACTGGCCGGTGGCGACGTGTTCCTGCTCTACCAGCCCATCGTCACCCTGCCGGCCGGCGAGGTGGTGGGGTTCGAGGCGCTGGTGCGCTGGCGGCATCCGGAGCTGGGCATCGTCAGCCCCGCCCGCTTCATCCCGATCGCCGAGGAGACCGGCCAGATCCTGCCGCTGGGGCGCCATGTGCTGGAACAGGCGGTGGCCCAGCTCACCCGCTGGCGGCGGATGGCGCCGGGGCGTGGGCTGACCGTGAACGTCAACCTGTCCGCGCGCCAGATGTGGGACGAGGGCTATGTGGACGAGCTGCTCGGCTTCATCGCCCGCAGCGGGGCGGAAGGGCTGAAGATCGAGGTGACGGAAAGCATGACGGTGAGCGACCAGGACCAGGCCGGCGCCATCCTGCAACGCTTCCGTGCGCTCGGAGTGCCCTTGTGCATGGATGATTTCGGCACCGGCTATTCGTCGCTGTCGCACCTGGGCGACCTGCCCTTCGACGTGCTGAAAATCGACAAAAGCTTCGTCAGCGCGGCCGGCACCGACCCGCGGCGGGAATCCCTGCTGCGCGGTATCGTCGATCTGGCCCACCGGCTGGGCCTGTCCGTGGTGGCGGAGGGCATCGAGACGGAGACCGAACTCGCCATCGTGTCGCAGGCAGGCTGCGACTACGGCCAGGGCTACCTGTTCGCCCGCCCACTGCCGGCAGCGGAGGCGGAGGCTTTGCTGCTTGCCCCCGCCACCCCGTCCTAGGCCCCGCGGAACAGCGAGTAGCCCCAGGGGGTGAATTTCAGCGGCAGGTGGAAGTGCTGCGCCACGTCGGCGATGGCGAAGCGGAAGGGCACATCCTCCAGGAAGGCGGGCTCGGGCAGGTCCACGCCTTGGGCGCGCAGCCAGGGGCCGATGTGGAACACCACCTCGTACGCGCCGCCATCGATGCCGGCGCCGCCGGTCACCGGGTGGTCGAGCGTGCCGTTGGGCTGCAGCGTGCCCTCGGCGATCAGCCGGCGTTCCGGCTCCAGCCGATAGAGCTCGACCCGCATCCCGGTCGCCGGAACCCCGCGCGACACGTCCACCGCATGCACCGATACGCCACCAGCCATCCTTGCTTCCCCCATTGCCGGCGACCGGTCAGGTCGCGATCTCCCGCAGCGCCCGCATGACGGCGACACCGGTGTTGTGCATGTGCTCGCCCAGCCGCCGGCCCATCAGTTCGCCGTCGCGGGCCAGCAGCGCCGTCATGAAGCTCTCGTGCTCCTCCAGCGATTCGTCCCAGCGCGCCTGGAGCATGTTCGCAATGTAGCGCGCCCGGCGGATCTTGCCCGAGAAATCGGCGTGCAGCCCCAGCAGCACGCCGTTATCGGCGACCGTGGCGATTGCGCCGTGGATGGTCTGGTTCAGCCGGAAGTACTCCGTCCGCTGTCCGTTGCGGTGGTGGTGGCCGAGCTGCTCGTGCAGGCCGCGGAGATGGTCGACCTGTGCGTCGGTCGCCCGTTCGCAGACCAGCCGCCCGTTCAGCACCTCCAGCCCCGCCATCACCTCGAAGATGTCGGCGACCTCGCGGATGCTGATCGGCTTCACGATGGCGCCGCGGCTGTGCAGCAGCTCCACCAGCCCTTCGGACGCCAGCACCTTCAGCGCCTCGCGCAGCGGCGTGCGCGACACCCCGAACTCGGTGCAGAGCTGGGCCTCCGGGATGTGGGCGCCGGGGGGAAGCTCACCCTCCAGGATCATGGCGCGCAGGCGCGCCGCGACCTCGCCGTGCAGGGTGGTGCGCCCGATGATGCGGGCGCCGGTGTCGGTCAGTAAGGTCTGCTCGGCGGTCGTCGTCATGTGGTCTCGCTCGTCGCGTCAGTCGGATCCGCCCGCCATGGCGGCCTGCCGGTCGCGTTCGGTGTCCTCCAGCGGGTTGTAGGGCCGCTCAACGAACACCTTGCCGCGGTCGCTGGGCCGCACGCCGGCGGCCAGGATGGCGCCGTCATCGACCTTGGAGAGTGGGGTGTAGGCGGGGTGGTGGTGGGCGATCACCGGGCTGTTGGAGCGACCGTTGTAGCACGAGATCAGCACCCAGCGCCGCTTGTCCGAGATGTTGGCGTCGGACGCGTGCGGCATGTTCGCGTGGAAGAACAGCACGTCGCCCGGCTCCTGTTCCACATACACGCGCTCCAGCCGTTCCAGCAGATGCTCCATGCGGCGCGGGTCGCAGGACACCTGCTTGCCGGACAGCATGTGGTCGATGCGCCCGCACTCGTGCGCGCCGCGGACCACCTGGAGACAGCCGTTCTCCCGCGTGCTGGGGTCGAGCGCCAGGATGCAGGTGGCCATGCGCGGGAACAGGCAGCCGCTGGCGTACCAGTAGCCATAGTCCTGGTGCCATTCCCAGGCCCCGCCGACCTGCGGATCCTTGGCGTTGAGCTTGGAGTTGTAGTGGTAGACCTCCTCGCCGATCAGGGACTCCATGCTGTCGACGATGCGGGCGCTGCGCGAGAACAGGCCGAAGATGTCGTCGCCGGGCTCGTTCCACACGGTCATGCGCGTCTTGCTGCCGGTGGAATCGCTGCGGAAATAGGCCGCACTCTTCAGCGCGTCGTCCTCCTCGGCGCTGCGGCGGATCAGCTCCACTTCCTGGGGTGAGAACATGCCGCGGGCGACGACGAAGCCGTCGCGGTTGTAGGCGGCGATCTGGTCGGGGGTCAGGGCAAGGGGCGAACGGGCGGTCGCCATGGAATGAGCCTCCCTTGTGGGCGGGGACGGCGTCAGAGATAGACGCCGATGGAGGTGAAGGGCGCGTTGCAGTTCACCAGCGTGACCTTCTTCAACGCAATGCGGAAACCGTCGTCGGAGCGGCGCAGGCTGTACTCGTAGCGGCCGGCGTACCAGCGCGGTTCCGTGTGCCGGTATTCCGCCATGACGAAGGCCGCGTACGCGCGTACACCCGCCGGCTCGCCCGGTACCGCCTCCGCCTCGATGTTGGAGACGAGGTGGACGGTGCGGGATTCCGGCACCTGGACATGCACGTCCGGGTGCTTCAGGCGCCGTATGCGGGCCGCCATGGTCACGCGGTCGTCGTAGAAGAGGGGCACCGCCTCCTCCGGGCTCTTCTGGTCGTGGCGGGTGGGCGCCCAGTAGGCGCCGTCCTCGGTGAACAGGTCGCGCCACTCGTCGAAGCGCCGCTCGTCCAGCAGCCGGCATTCGCGGTTCACGAAGGCGATCACCGCGTCCAGCGTGGGGGAGGGCGGGTTCACCCGGTCAGCCGCGCTCATTGCCGTTGCCTCCGCACAGGAAGGAGATCCAGTTCTCCGCGTACTGGATGCGCGACACGAACTCCGACGTGCCCTGGCCGCGCCAGCCGCCCTCGTGCCAGGGCTCCTCGCTGCCGGGATGGCCGGCGAACAGCACCCAGTCGTGGGCACCGCTCTGCAAGCCCATCTGGGCGCGCTCGAACACCTCGATGTCGTCGGTCTGGATCATCGACGCGGCGGAGTGGGTGGCCGCCAGCGAGCGGATGGCCCCGGTGTTGTACGCCTCCGGCGCGCCCTTCAGCGCCACCGGGAAGACGTTGATCTCCGTCCGGTCCACCGCGATGGGACGCACCACGCGGATGTGCTGGCCGAAGGCCTGGAAGGTCATGCTCGGCCAGATCACGCTGTTGAAGCGGTCGTAATTGAGGATCTGTCGCGTGCGGTCGACGCCGTGCCGCGCCTCCAGCCGGCGCACGTAGTCCTCGTAGACGGGACCGCTCGGCAGCGTCTCCACCGGCGGGCGGCCCTGGTAGCCGTGGCCGTAGGGGAAGCCCACCACCCCGAACGGCTCCCAGTCGATGGACTTCTTGCCGTCGACCATGATCCGCGGCCCGCCGCCGTGGCGGGAGAACTGGCGCCCGTCGTCGTCCAGCGTGGACACATGGGTGTAGGTGGCGTGGTGCAGGTCCACGCCGTTGTCGATCTGCAGCTTCCAGTTGGCGCGGATGATGTAGCGGCTGCAACCGCCGACGAAGGCGACCTCACCATCGGGCGCGCGGTCGACCAGATCGTCGATGCTGTGCTTGATGCCGTTCAGGTAGGTGTCGAGATCCGGCCCGTCGGCGGTCAGGCTGGCGAAGACGAAGCCGCGGTACTCCCCCACCCGTGCGGCGCGCGCCAGCGACATCCAGGATTCGATCTCCGCCCGGTCGTGCGGGTAGCTGCGCCGCTGCGGCAGGGAGGCCAGGGTGCCGTCCGAGCGGTAGGTCCAGCCATGGTACGGGCATTTGAAATGCCGGGTGTTGCCGCTGTCGGTCGCGCAGACCGAGACGCCGCGGTGGGCGCAGCGGTTGGACAGCACGTGGATGGCGCCCTTGGCGTCGCGCGTCATGATCACCGGCTCGCGGCCGATGCGGGTGGTGATGTAGTCGTGCGGGTTCGGCACCTGCGAGGCGTGGCCGACGAAGATCCAGGCGCGCCCGAACAGGCGCTCCATCTCCAGATCGAAGATGCCGGGGTCGGTGTAGAGCGACCGGTGCACCCGGTCGGGCCGCACCAGCGTGCGCAGCTCCTCGTCGGTGTAGGCCGGCCGGGGCCGGGCCGGTGGCGGCATGAGGCCGTCCATGGCGTTGTCTCCCGTTGCGGTTGATTGGCCGCTCAATGGTCGTGCGGGCTCAATGGTCGTGCAGGATGATGGCGCGGTCCGGCTCCCAGCAGACGCGCACGGGCTGGCCCGGGGCGGGCAGGGGGTCTTCCGGCCGGCCGTCGACGGTGAGCATGCCGCCGTCGCCGAGATCGACCGCGAGGCTGACGTGGCTGCCGACGAAGACGCTGTCGGTGACGCGGCCGGCGAGCACGTTGTAGCCGTTGACCGCCGCACCGTCGGGCAGCAGACGGAGCCATTCCGGCCGCAGGCCCAGGGTCAGCCCACGGCTGCCGATCGGCACGCCGGGCGGCAGACGCAGCGGCGACGCGCTGCCGCTGCGCGGCCGGCCGTCGGAGGCCAGCGGCACGAAGTTGATGCGCCCGACGAAGGAGGCGACGAAGCGGCTGGCCGGGCGCATGTAGATGTCGCTGGGCGTGCCGATCTGCTCCACCCGGCCGCCCTGCATCACCACGATGCGGTCGGACATCACCATGGCTTCCGTCTGGTCGTGGGTGACGTAGAGGGTGGTGATGCCCAGCGCCTTCTGGATGGCGCGCAGCTCCTGCTGCATGGCCTCGCGCAGCTTGAGGTCCAGCGCCCCCAGCGGCTCGTCCATCAGCAGGATGGCCGGCGGGTGGGCCACCGCACGGGCGATGGCGACGCGCTGGCGCTGGCCGCCGGACAGCTCGCCGGGGTGGCGGTCGCCCAGCCCCGGCATCTTGATGAGATCCAGCAGCTCCGCGGCGCGGCGGCGGCGGGCCGCCTCCGGCGCGCCGCGCTGCTTCATGCCGAAGGCGATGTTCTCGGCCACCGTCAGATGCGGGAACAGGGCGTAGTTCTGGAAGACCATGCCCACCTCCCGCTTGTTGGGCGGCAGGTGCCCGACCTCGCGCCCGTCGATCAGCACGCGGCCGCCGGTGGGGTCGACGAAGCCGGCGATGATGCGCAGCGTGGTGGTCTTGCCACAGCCGGAGGGACCCAGCAGCGTCAGGAACTCCCCCTCCTCGACCGCGAGGTCGAGGGCGGCGAGGGCGACCGAGGTGCCGAAGCGGCGCTCGACGCGTTCCAGCAGGACCTTGGGCGGTCTGGTCATGGGATGAACTCCGCGGGAAAGGTCAGCGGGTGATGCTGCGGTTCCATTTCTGGACGTAGGCCGCCTCGTTCACCTTGCCGAAATCGATGCTGTACATGCCGGCGAGCTGGTCGGGCGACAGTCGCAGGAAGCCGTAGTCGGGGTTCTCGCGCAGTGTGGCGAGCGCCGGACCGCTGACCGGCACCTGCCCGCCGGCGGTCAGGGTGGCGACCTGCATCGGGTCCGACAGGAAGGCGTTGATGATCCACTCCGCCGCGGCGGCGTTCTTCGCCCCCTTGATCTTGACCAGATAGCCCTGCTTCAGCACGCCCGACTTGCCACCGACAGCCGGGAAGGCGATGCCGAGATCGACCTGCCCCTTCAGGCGCTGGACGTTGCCGGCCTGGGCCGCCGCCGCCCACACGTCGCCTGAGGCGAGCTGGGTCTGCAGGTTGGAGGAGGAGGACCAGAAGCTGGCCGGGCCGATGGTCTTGACCAGCTCCAGCCCCGGCCCGATGTCGGCCTCGCTGCCGCCGGCCTCGTGCGACATGCCGACGATGGCGGGCATGGCGCCGCCGGCGCTGATGTCGGGCAGCGAGACCTTGCCCTTGAGCTTGGGGTTGGCGAGGTCGGCGTAACGGGTGGGTACGGGGATGCCGGCCTCGGCGAACTTCGCCTTGTTGTAGACGATGCCCTCCTGGGTGATCCAGACCATCACCTTCCGGTCGTCGTAGAAGGCCTTGTCGACCTTGGCGATGTTGGGGATCTTCGCCAGGTCGATGGTGTCGAGGAAGCCGCCGGCCGCGAGCTGCGGCAGGAAATTGTCCATCGTCTCCAGCACGTCGAAGGGCGGTTCCTGCCCGCGCGCGGCGATCAGCTTCGCCATGTTGTTGGCGGGCTGCCCCAGCACGAACTCGACCTTGCCGCCCTCCGCCTCGAAGGCCTTGACGACGTTGGCCTCCACGATGTCGCGCCACTTCCCGCCGAAGGTGCCGATGCGCACCGTGACGCCGTCGAACTGGCCGGCGGCGGCCGTGCCCGCGACGAGTGCCAGTGCCACCGCCGCCGCACCAAGCCCACCGACCATCCGCTTGAAGGATCGCATGCTCCGTCTCCCTGTTCTTGTCCAGCCAGCCGGGGGCGTCAGTCCGCAGCCCCGGTCTTCACGAACTTGTCGAGCCCGACCACCCGCTGCACCGCCCACACGACGACCAGCGACAGCACCGTGACGATCGTCGAGATGGCGAGGATCGTCGGCTCGAAATCGAACTGCATGGAATGGAAGACCTCGACCGGGAAGGTCACCTGGTTGCTGCCGGCGAGGAACACCGACATCGGGACTTCGCTGAACGAGATCATGAAGGCGTAGAGCGCACCGGCGAAGATGCCGGGCTTCAGCATGGGCAGCGTCACCTGCCACAGGGTGCCCAGCCGCGTGGCGCCCAGCACCAGCGCCGCCTCCTCCACCGTGTGGTCGAAGCGCTGCAGCACCCCCACCAGCGTGCCCACCACATAGGGTGTGGCGGCGAAGACGTGGGCGATCACCATGCCGGTGAAGCTGCCGACCGCGTACCAGCCGGTGGCGGCTCCAACCGCGTAGTAGAGCTGCAGGAAGGCCACCCCCGACACCACGGCCGGGATCTGCATCGGCGCCCGGAAGATGGCGAGGATCGCCGCCTTGCCCGGAATGTTGGAGCGCACGATGCCGATGGCCGCCGGGATGCCGATCAGGCAGCTCGCCAGCGTGCACAGCCCGGCGATGCGCAGGCTGTTCCACAGCGCGTCCCAATAGCGGTCGGGGATGCGCCAGTAGGATTCCAGCGTGAAGTGCTCGGGCGGGAAGACCACGTAGGCCCGCTGCCCGTAGTCGAAGGAGGAGACGACGACGAACAGGATGGGGCCGAGCAGCACCGTGTAGGCGACGGCCAGGACCAAGGCCGCAGCGATGCGCTCGGGCGTGCGGTGATGCAGGGTCGCCATGGCCGTCACACCAGCATGCCGCGCCGGGCGCGCGCCAGAAGCGCCACCGAGCAGCCGTTGATCACGATCACCACGGTCAGCAGCAGCACCGCCAGCGCGGCACCCAGGCCGTAGTTGGTCTCCAGCAGCACGGTGCGCTGGATCACCACCGGCAGCGTCAGCACCTTGCCGGCGCCGATCAGCGCGGTGGAGGAGAAGCCGCCCATGCTGACGTTGAAGATCATCAGCCCGCCGGCCGCCACGCCGGGCAGGCAGAGCGGCAGCACCACCTGCCGGAACACCTGCCAGCGCGAGGCGCCGTGCACCTGCGCCGCCTCCTCCAGCGAGCGGGGGACGGTGACGATCACGCTGTAGAAGAGCAGGATGGCGAAACCCAGCGTGTAGTACATCAGCCCCAGCACCACGCCCGGCAGGGTGCCGATGATGGTGATGGGCCGGTCGATCAGCCCCAGCGCCATCAGCGCCCCGTTCACCGGCCCGTTGCTGCTGAAGATCATCATCAGCCCCAGCACTTTGATGACGATGGTGATGAAGGACGACACCACCACCGCCGACAGCAGGATGATGGACAGCCGCCCGTCGGTGCGCGCGATGACGTAGGCGACCGGAAAGGCGATCAGCAGCGTCAGCACGGTCGCCAACGCGGAGACCCCGATCGACAGCCCGAGTGACTGCACGAAGTAGCTGTCGGTGAAGATCTCGATGAAATTGTGCAGCCCGACGGCCGGGTCGAACTGCCCCATTCCGAGGTCGCGGTGCAGGCTTCCCTTCAGGAAGATGATCTGCGACGCCAGCAGAAGCAGCACCGACAATACCAGCGGCGGAAGCAGGACGATGTCCCAGCGGGCCTTCATGGGGTGCCTCCCTCTCCGTTCTGGAGCCCGGTCCGAAGCAGTGTCTCGAGGATGCGCACGGGGGACAGCGGCGCCTCGGCGAAGCGCGCGCCGAAGGGGGTGAGCGCGTCCTCCACCGCCGACACCACGGCCGCCGTCACCGGGATCACCCCGACCTCGCCGGCCCCCTTGACACCCAGCGGGTTCAGCGGCGACGGGCTTTCCCGGTACAGCAGTTCGATGGGCGGGGCGTCGTGCGCGGTCGGCAGCAAATAGTCGGCGAAGGTGGTGGTCAGCGGCTGGCCCTGCTCGTCGTGGCGGAGCTCCTCCAGAAGCGCGTTGCCGATGCCGTGCACGATGCCGCCGGTGACCTGCCCGTCGACGATCAGCGGGTTGATGCGCCGGCCGCAATCGGTCACCGCCAGATAGCGCAGGATGCGGACACCGCCGGTCTCCACATCCACCTCCACCTCGCAGGCGTGGAAGGCGTTGGCGTAGGCGAGCTGGTCGAAGCGCGCGTGCTCCACCGCCTCCAGCCCCGCCGACACGCCCTCGGGAAAGGCGTAGCCCGGCAGCCCGCGCAGCATAGCGGCGATGCGGGCGAGCGGCACCTCCATGCCCGGCACCCCGTCCACCCCGACCATGCCGTCGCGGATGACGAGGTCGGACGGTGCCGCTTCCAGCAGGCCGGAGGCGACGGCCAGCGCCTTTTCCCGCACCGCGCGGGCTGCCATCAGGACCGAGGAGCCGGCGGTCACCGTCTGGCGGCTGGCGTAGCCGCCATGGCCCAGCGACACGAAGCCGGTGTCCCCGGCGATCACGTCCACCCGGTCAATCGGCACGCCCAACGTGTCGGCCGCGATCTGCGCCAGTGCGGTCTTCAGTCCCTGGCCCATGGCCAGCGCGCCGGTGTAGACCGACACCCGCCCGTCCGGCATGACGCGCACCAGACCGGATTCGAAGGGGCCGCGGCCGGTGCCCTTCACGGCGTTGGCGATGCCGAGGCCGATGTGCCGACCGGCGGCCCGGGCCGCCGCCTGCCGCGCGCGGAAGCCGTCGTAGCCGATGGCCTCCAGCCCCATCGCCTGGCAGGCGGGATAATCGCCGCTGTCGTAGGCGATGGGGGCGCCGGCGCGGGTGCGCATGGGCGTGGGGTAGGGCATCTGGTCCGGCCGGATCAGGTTGCGCCGCCGGATCTCCGCCCGGTCCAGCCCCAGCCGCTCGGCCACCCGGTCCAGAAGCCGCTCCATCACGAAGCAGCCCTGCGGGTAGCCGGCCCCACGCACGGGGATGACCGGCACGAGGTTGGTGCGCACGACCGCCACGTCCAGGTCATAGGCCGGCAGAACATAGGGGCCGGGCAGGGAGGTGGCGCTGTTGAAGGGCACGTTGACGCTGTGGGGGGCGTAGGCGCCCTGATCGTGCACCAGCGTGCCGCGCACCGCCAGCAGCCGGCCGTCGCCGTCCAGCGCCATCTCGACCGACCAATGCTGGTCGCGCTCCTGGATGGCGCTGACGAAATGCTCCTGCCGGTCCTCGATCCAGGTGACGGTGGCGTCCAGCGCCTTGGCCGCCGCGGCGACCGCCACCTCCTCCGGATAGACGAGGTATTTGGTGCCGAAGCCGCCACCGACGTCCGGCGTCACCACCCGCACCCGGTCCTCCGGCAGCGACAGGCGCTCGGCAAGCGTATGGCGCAGCTCGTGCGGCATCTGGGTGGAGGACCAGACCGTCAGCTCGCCGCTCGCCGAACAATGGCGGGCGACGACACCGCGCGTCTCCATCGGGCTGCCGCCTCCACGGTGCAGGCGGAAGCGTTCGGAGACCACGGCCTGCGCGCTGGCGAAGGCGGCCTCCACCGCGCCGAAGGCGACGCGGAAGCGCTTGAACAGGTTGCCGTCGGCGGTCGAGCAGGCACGCTCCGCCCCGGCGTCGAGTGCCGCGCGCGGGTCGGTCACGGCCGGCAAGGGCTCGAAATCGACCACCACCCGCTCAGCCGCGTCCTCCGCCACCCGGCGGGAGGAGGCGACGACGATGACCACCGGTTCGCCGACATGCAGCGCCTCGTCGCGGACCAGGGCGACGGGCATCACGTCGGGCGGAAGCTGGCCCTCGGGGAAGGCGATGGGCAGGCGCAGGTCGGTGAGCAGCGGCGCCAGCTCGGCCGCGGTCAGCACGGCGGCCACGCCGGGCAGCGCGCGCGCCTCGGAAACATCCACCGCCAGCACGCGGGCGTGGGCGTAGGGGCTGCGCACGAAGGCGGCGTGCAACGAACCGGGAAACCTCAGGTCGTCCACGAAGCGCCCGGCCCCGCGCAGTAGCGCCGGGTCTTCGATGCGCGGGATGCGGGTACCCAGCGTGGCGGTCATGGCGCGGCCTCCGTGGCCAGGACCGCCGCGACGTCGAGCGCCGCCGCCACGATGGGCTGGTAGCCGGTGCAGCGGCAGAGGTTGCCGGACAGCGCCTCGCGCACCGCTTCCTCCGTCGGACCGGGGGCGGCGCGCAGCAGCTCCACCAGCGTCATCAGCACGCCGGGCGTGCAGAAGCCGCATTGCAGGGCATGGTGGCGCCGGAACGCCTCCTGGAGCGGGTGCAGCGCCGATCCCCGCGCCAGCCCCTCCACCGTTTCCACCACGCAGCCCTCCGCCTGCACGGCGAAGAGCAGGCAGGAGCGGACAGCGGTGCCGTCCACCAGCACGGTGCAGGAGCCGCAGACCCCATGCTCGCACCCTACATGGGTGCCGGTCAGCCCAAGATCCTGGCGCAACGCGTCGGCGAGCGAGACGCGCGGCTCGACGGTGAGCATCGCCGGGCGGCCGTTGACGGTCAGGGCGATGGAGCGCGGATCGCCACTCATGCCGCCGCCCTCCCGCGGGCCGCGCGCGCCACGGCCGACGTGAGCGCCCGCTTCGCCATGGCGGTGGCGAGGCGCGCCCGGTACCAGCGCGGCGCCTGCGGGTCCTCCAGCGTGGCGCAAGGGGCTGCCAGGGCGGCGGCTTCGGCGATCAGCGCGGCGTCGGGAATGCGGTCGAGAAGCAGGGCTTCGGCCGCCGTCACCCTCAGCGGGGCCGGGGCCACCGCGCCGAGGACAAGACGCACGGCGTCGACCCGCCCGGCCCCGTCCAGCGCGACCAGGGCGGCGGCCGAGGCCATGGCGAAATCGCCGGGCCGCCGCGCGAATTCGGCGAAGCCGGCGCCATGGCCCGCGGGCCACGCGGCAAGCTCCACCGCCACCAGCATCTCGTCGGGTTCCAGCCCCGTGGTCATCATGCCCAGCGCGAACTCCTCCATGGCGAGGCGGCGGGTGCCGCGCGCGCTGGCGGCGACCAGCCGCGCGTCCAGCGCCAGCGCCGCCGCCGGGATCTCCGCCGCCGGGTCGAGGTGGCAGAGGCTGCCGCCGACGGTGCCGCGGTTGCGGGTGACGGGGTGGCCGATCTGCGCGACCGCCTCGGCGAGCAGGGGCAGGCGGCGGCGGACAACGGGCGACGCTTCGAGCGTCCGCTGGCGCACCATGGCGCCGAGCGTCACGCGGTCCGCCCCCTCCTCGATGCGGTCGAGCCCGTCCACGCGGTTGATGTCGATGAGGGTCGCGGGTGCCGCGAGCCGCATGTTCAGCATCGGCACCAGCGACTGGCCGCCGGCGAGGATGCGGGCGTCCGGCTGCCCGGCCAGAAGGCCGAGCGCCTCGTCGAGCGAGGTTGGGCGGTGATAGTCGAACGGCGGCGCTTTCATGGGTGGAAAGGCTCCGGTTCCGCGTCGGGTGTGGCGTCCGCCGGCCTGTGCGGCAAATCGACGCGCCGATCATCCTTTCGCAGAATCCGTGCCAACCCCTGCGGATCATCCCCGTCGGAGGCGCCCGTCAGAGCATCGCGACGGCTAGCGGATTGATCGCACAGACAATTATCGTATACGTGCGATTTATTCGCTCCGCGGCGGACGGAACTAAATCCCGTATCAGTTGATGAGCCCGGCGTGTCCGGTCGTTCCACCAAAAGACTTGTTTTTGGGCACAGTGTCAGATGATGAGCAGCATGATCATTGACAGTGCATAATGAATTACAGTGGTTTTACGGTCGTGATCAGGCTGCGGGGGTGGTTCTTGCGGCCCCCGCGCGCCATCATCCGATGCTGTCCGGCTCCACCCACGGAGGCAGGCCATCGACCAGCCGGGCCAGGAAATCCGGTCCGCTCTGCGCCATCCACACCGCGGCGGCGAGGTCGGCGAAATGCAGCAGCAGGTCGAGGTCGCCGCGGTCGTAGGTGTTGCGGGCCTGGGTCGCGACGTTGAACATGCCGAGCACCGTGCCCCGCCAGACCACCGGCGCGTAGAGGGCGGAGCCCATGCGCGCGGTGGAGAGGATCTGGCGGAACATGGTGTCCTGGTCGGTGTTCGGCAGCACCACCGCCTCGCCCGTGCGCACCACATAGCCGGGGCGGCTGTCGCGCATGCTGATGCGCAGCCGGTGCTGCTCCGGCGGGAAGTCGTGCTCGGCGATCAGGATCAGGTGGTCGCGGGCGGGGGCGGCGAAGAAGATGCCGGACACGCCGAAATCCTTCTCCCCCGGCTTGAAGGCGCCGGGGCGCTTGCGCGCCTCCGGATCGCCGAGGCAGGCGCGGGCGGCCCGCACGCGTCCGAAGCGGCGCAGTCGATCGCGCAGGCCGCTGTCGGCTCCGAACGCAT
>OFDN01000766.1_pt1 | contig 24189 bp, 28 predicted proteins | sample 1520971 | NCBI WGS metagenome assembly OFDN01 (sample SAMEA94257418, study PRJEB24077) | hot springs metagenome | biome: Aquatic biome; feature: Geographical feature; material: Water | place: India | collected 2012-06-12 | depth 5 m
AAGCAGAAGCTCAAGGGCTATTACGGCGACGTCACCGAGAAGCAGTTCAAGCGCAACTACCTCGAAGCCTCGCGCATGAAGGGCGACACCAGCCAGAACCTGATCGGCCTGCTCGAACAGCGGCTCGACATGGTGGTCTACCGCGCCAAGTTCGCGCCGACCATCTTCGCTGCACGCCAGATCGTCAGCCACGGTCACATCTACGTGAACGGCCAGAAGTGCAACATCGCCTCGCGCCGCGTCAACGTGGGCGACGTCGTCAGCCTCGGCAGCAAGGCCAAGGAAATGGCGCTGGTGATCGAAGCGCAGAGCCTCGCCGAGCGTGACATTCCCGATTACGTCCAGCCCGACGGCACCGACAAGGTGACCTTCACCCGCGTGCCGAAGCTCGACGAAGTGCCCTATCCGGTGACGATGGAACCGAACCTGGTGGTCGAGTTCTACTCGCGCTGATCGGATTTCCGGTTGCGGATACGAAGAGGGCGGCCTTGCGGGGCCGCCCTTTTTCGTTGGCAGATGGCCTGTGTGCTTCAGCCGCGCAGCCGGTCCCACTCGCCGAATTCATAGGCGATCGAGCCTTCAACGAGGCGCTCCCAGATATCGGCGACGACGTCTCCGGGGATGCCCCGAGCCTCGGCCTCGCGGACTGCTGCGGCGATCACGCTGGCCTTGCGCTCCTCGTCCCGCACCGCCTCGCGGCTCGGCTTGATCCGGGCGGCGGCGCGCATGTAGCCGAAGCGCACCGCAAGCAGCGCCACCAGTTCGCGATCGAGGGCGTCGACCCCGGCACGCACGTGCGACATGGTGGTGCAGTCTTCGGGGGAACGGACAGTCTGATCAGTCATCCGCGCCGTTTGGCGAAGGATTGCTGCCGTGTCGAGCCTTTGTCTCAGAGCCGATCTGGCACACCGGACAGCAAAAAGGGGCCGGTCACCAGGACCGGCCCCTCCTTTCTGGTCAGATCGTGCCGTGCTGCGATCAGCAGCAGCCCAGCCCGCAGCACACGCCCAGCGCGCAGCAGGCGTCAGCCACAGCGCCCGGACCGGCGGCCATGGCAGCCGAGGACGAGAGCAGGGCAACAACAGCGGAAATCTTGGCAATCAGCTTCATTTCAATTCTCCAAATTCGTGTTTCAATACAATTGTCAGGTCCGGGCTGCCGCGCGCGGCGGCGGGGTGGCCGGGGGCAGCTTGGCGGAATGGTGGGGCGCTATCGCCTCGGCGGGATTGGGCGCGAACCGAAGAGGTGGCGCCTCGGCAAAAGCATCCGGCAGCACAGCAACCGCGCACCCCATCTGGCACTGCGTGACATCGGGGCAATCGTCGCAGCAATCATCCGGGCAGGCCGGATCCTCCGGCGCTTCGCTGGCTGCAAGGACAACCGCAGCATTGCTCGCGCTCACCGGGGCCGACAGCGGCGCGAGCACGCTGAGGCACAGGATTGCAGACAGGAACAACCGCATGAGACGCATGGAGCGTGGTTCGCCTCCTTCACGGCCAAGGTTACGCTGCCTCTGCAATAAGTGCAATCAGTGCAGATAATCGCGCCGGAAGTCACTCGCAAAGCTGGCAAATTTCTGGCCGGCGATGGCATCGCGCATCGCCTGCATCAGCGCCTGGTAGAAGCTGAGATTGTGCTCGGTGACCAGCATCGCGCCGAGCATCTCGCCCGACTTCACGAGGTGGTGGATATAGGCGCGGCTGAAGGTGGTGCAGACCGGGCATCCGCACCGCTCGTCCAAGGGCCCGGTGTCCTCGGCAAAGCGCGCGTTCCTGAGGTTGAGGGGGCCGTTCCAGGTGAAGGCCTGCCCATTGCGGCCCGAGCGCGTCGGCAGCACGCAGTCGAACATGTCGATCCCCCGCTCGACCGCGCCGACGAGGTCGTCGGGCTTGCCCACCCCCATCAGGTAGCGGGGCCGGTCGGCGGGGAGCATGTCGGGGGCATAGTCGAGCACGCCGAACATCGCCTCCTGCCCCTCGCCCACGGCAAGGCCGCCGACGGCATAGCCATCGAAGCCGATGTCGGTGAGCTTTTCGGCGCTGATCCGCCTCAGGTCTTCATGCAGCGCGCCCTGCTGGATGCCGAACAGCGCGGCGCGCGCGGCGTGTTCTTCGCCCGCATCGAAGCCCTCGCGGCTGCGCCTTGCCCAGCGCATTGAGAGCTCCATGCTGGCGGCGATCTCGTCGCGCGGCCGGTCGGCGCGGGGGCATTCGTCGAAGGCCATGACGATGTCGCTGCCGAGCAGGCGCTGGATCTCCATGCTGCGCTCGGGGGTGAGCATGTGCTTCGACCCGTCGAGGTGGCTGCGGAATTCAACGCCTTGCTCGGTGAGCTTGCGAAGTTCGCTGAGGCTCATCACCTGATAGCCGCCGCTGTCGGTCAGGATCGGCCGCGGCCAGTTCATGAAGCGGTGAAGGCCGCCGAGGCGCGCCACGCGTTCGGCACCGGGGCGCAGCATGAGGTGGTAGGTGTTGCCGAGGATGATGTCGGCGCCGGTGGCGCGCACCGCCTCGGGCTTCATCGCCTTGACCGTGGCGGCGGTGCCGACGGGCATGAAGGCGGGCGTGCGGATCTCGCCGCGATGCATGGCGATGACGCCGGTGCGGGCCTTGCCGGAGGTCGCCTGGAGGGTGAACTGGAAACGCGGGGGGATCATGGCCGGAGCGCCCTAGCGTCCCGGCACGGCCCTGTCACGCATATGCAAAGGGGCAGGGAAACGTGCCTCGTATCCCCTGCCCCTCGCGATTGCGCCCGAAGGCTGCGGCTTAGAACTTGAAGCCGACGCCCACGGTGCCGCGCACCGTGTCGAACGACACGGTGTCAATGTTCGCGCGCAGCACGACCTTGCTCACCGGCACCTCGACGCCGACGCCGACGAGATAGTCATCAACCGTGGTGCTGATGTCGAGGTCTTCGTCATCGAGATCGGGGACGCCGACCAGCTCACCGGCGTCGACATCGATCCACTGGTAACCGCCGCGGGCGTAGATCTTGCTGCCGCCCTTGGTCTTCACGCCGAAACGAGCCGACACGCCGTAATCGGCATCGATCGGGCCCGAGCCGAAGCTGGCGTTGCCTTCCGCACCGATGAACAGGGTCTCGCCGATCGGGAAATCGACCGCGACGAAGCCGCCGTAGATTTCGCCGCTGTCGTCGATGTCGAAGCCTTCGAGGTCGGCTTCGTCGATGTCGAGGCCGAGATCGTGGAGGCCGACCTGCGCACCGATGGTGACTTCGGGCTTGGCGGAGTCCTGCGCCTGCGCAGCAGTCGGCAGGGCGATCGCGCCGAACGCTGCGATCGTCGCGTAAGCGATCTTTTTCATCTGGTTTTCCCTTTGCTTGAACCGGCCGCGAAGGGTGCGACCGGTTGCCCGAGCAATTAGGAATCCCCAAGTTGCTGCGCAATGAACAAACAAACAATTATTTGTTCATGACAGCTCACCGGCATATTGGCATCGACCAACATCCGTTCGGTATCGACCAGTGGGGAGGACCGGAGGGCTGTTGCACCAGCCCTCCGGTCAGGTAGCAAGCGTCAGAACTTGATGCCGACGCCCACACTTCCGCGCAGCGTGTCGAAGGCGATGGTGTCGACATTGGCACGCAGCACCACCGAGCTCACCGGCACTTCCACGCCGACCCCGACGAGGTAATCGCCGCCCACGTCCATCGCATCGATATCGTTCTCGTCGAGAAAGTCCTCATCGACGCCGGTCAGGTTGCCGAGATCGAGATCGACCCACTGGTAACCACCGCGGGCGTAGATCTTGCTGCCGCCTTCGGTCTTGAAGCCGATCCGGCCCGCAACCCCATATTCGTTCTCGATCGGGCCGCTGCCGAAGTGGAAGTTGCCCTCCACACCCGCAAACAGGTTTTCGCCCACGGGCACATCGACCGCGACGAAGCCGCCGTAGATCTCGCCGGTGTCATCGATGTCGAAGTCATCGAACTCGCCGTCGTCGGCGTCGAGATCGCCGAGATCGACACCGAGGTCATGCAAGCCCACCGAAGCCCCGATGGTGATGTCGGGCTTGGTGGTGTCCTGCGCCTGAGCCGCGGCGGGGAGCGCCAGCGCGCCGGCTGCCGCAAGCGATGTGAAGACGAGCTTCCTCATGTTTTATCCGTCCTTTGTCGAACCGTCGCGGGAGGTGCGACGTTGGACGGGAGCTAGGTAGCCCGGCTTGTCTGCGAAATGAACAAAGGTGGGTGAGATCGTTAATGTCGGACTGATGGTGCATTCGGCGCGACAGGCGCAACTTTATTCTAACCCAGGTTACTCCCGCAGCCGCCATCCGGTGCGGAAGACCACTGCGATGATGATCGTGCAGACGGCCAGAAAGCCGAGCGTCAGGCCCAGCGAGACCGCAATCGGCACATCGGCCACACCATAGAAGGAAAAGCGCAGCCCACTCACCAGAAAGGCGATCGGGTTGGCGAGCGCGATCGCGTCCCACGGCTGCGGCAGATCGCGGATCGAATAGAAGGTGCCGCCGAGGAATGTCAGCGGGGTCAGGATCAGCATCGGGATGATACCGAGTTTCTCGAAGCTGTCGGCCCAGATGCCGAGGATGAAGCCGAACAGCGCGAAGCTCGCCGCGACCAGCATGATATAGACCGCCGCCAGCAGCGGATAGGCGATCTCGTAATCGACGAAGAGCCGCGCCGTGGCGAGGATGATCGCGGCCAATATCAGCCCCTTGGTGGCCGCCGCGCCGACGAAGCCCGCCAGCGTTTCGGCCACGCCCACAGGCGCGGAGAGCAGCTCGTAGATCGTGCCGGTGAAGCGCGGCATGTAGATGCCGAAGGTCGCATTGGAGGTGGTCTCGCCGAGCAGTGTCAGCATGAGCAGGCCGGGGATGATGAAGGCGCCGTAGGGCACACCGCCGACCGGCTCCATGCGCGCGCCGATCACAGTGCCGAACACGACGAAATAGAGCGAGGTGGTCAGCACCGGCGCGAGGATCGACTGGAAGGCGGTGCGGAAGGCGCGGGCCATTTCGCGCTGGTAGATGGCAAAGGCGCTGCGGGGATTGAAGTGCATCACGCGGCCTCCTGCTCCTGGCCGAGCAGGCCGACGAAGATGTCCTCGAGCGAGCTGTCGTGGATGTCGAGGCTGGTGAAGGTGATCCCCGCCCGGGTCAGCGCCTGGGCGAGCGCGGCGACTTCGGCGCGGCCCTTGCCCTGTCCGTTCCCGCCGCGATACGTCAGCCGGGTGCCGCCCCCGGACAGCACCGCGCCGAAGCCCGCCAGCGCCTCGGGCACTGACGCCAGCGGCGCGGCCAACTCGATCACCGCCTCGGTGGTGCCGAGCCGCTCCATCATCGCGCGCTTTTCGTCGACCATGCGGATGCGCCCGCCCTGGATGATGCCGACTCGGTCGGCCATCTCCTCGGCCTCCTCGATGTAGTGGGTGGTGAGGATGATGGTGACCCCGCGCTGCTTGAGGGCGGCGATCTGCTCCCACATGTCCTTGCGCAGCTCCACGTCGACGCCCGCGGTCGGCTCGTCGAGGAACAGCAGTTCGGGCTCGTGCGCGAGCGCCTTGGCGATCAGCACGCGGCGCTTCATGCCGCCGGAAAGCGCGCGGATCTGCGCATCCCGCTTGTCCCACAAGGACAGGCTGCGGAGGATTTCCTCGATGCGGGCGGCATTGCGCGGCTTGCCGAACAGCCCTTGCGAATAGGCGACCGCGCGCCGCACGGTCTCGAACATGTCGGTGGCGAGCTCCTGCGGCACCAGCCCGATCCGCGCGCGTGCCGCCCGCCAGTCGCGCGCGAGATCGTGCCCGAAGGCGGTGATCGTCCCGCCGGACGGTCGCACCAGCCCGCAGACTGCCCCGATCAGCGTGGTCTTGCCCGCCCCGTTGGGCCCGAGCAGCGCGAAGATCTCCCCCCGGTCGATATCGAGATCGACATTGTCGAGCGCGCGCGGACCGTTCCTGTAGGTCTTGGTCAGACCGCGGATCGAGAGGATAGGTTCGCTCATGCGGCGGCTTGTGGGGCCGCGCCAGCCCCTTTGCAACTCCCGAAGCTTTACTTCGCGACCTCGGCCACCGCTTCGAGATCGGCATATTGCACGAAGCCAGTGAGGCTCTCTTCAACCTGCGGATCGCCAATCAGCTCGTTCATCGCGATCCGACCGAGCTGGCCGAAGGCGGCCTCGACCCCGGCATTGTCGTTCCCCTTGAGCAGCGGAGCGGCTTCCTTGCGGCAATCGACTGTGAATAGGCGGGTGAACAGCGCCCCCATCTTACGGTCAGCCTCCTCCTTGGCCCCGGGCTTGATAGTGATGGCATCCTGCATCGAGTTGGCCGAGCCGATGCTCACCGCAACCCAGCGGATGAGCACCAGACGGTCGCGGCCGGTGGTGGAGAGAACCACGCATTCGCTTAACGCCTTGGATGCATCGTTAGGAAAGGCCACGCCTTGCGCCCCAGCGGTCCCCGGCACCAGCAGGGCCGCCGCGCCCAGCGCGAGCATCATCTTGCGGATCATTGGTCTTGCTCCCTCAGCAATAGGCTCGAATCGCCGTAAGAATAGAAGCGATATTCTTTTTGAATAGCATGGGCATAGGCCGCCATCATCCGCTCGCGCCCCATCAGCGCGCTGACCAGCATCATCAGCGTCGACTTGGGCAGGTGGAAATTGGTCATGAGGCCATCGACCGCGCGCAGGCGATAACCCGGAGTGATGAAGATCGCCGTATCGCCCGCGAAGGGCCGGATGATGCCCTGCTCGTCCACCGCGCTCTCGAGCAGGCGCAGCGAGGTCGTGCCCACCGCGATGATCCGCCCGCCTGCCGCGCGCGCGGCGTTGAGCTGGTCGGCGGTCGCGGCGGAAATCCGGCCGAATTCGGCGTGCATCGTGTGGTCGTCGGTGTCCTCGGCCTTGACGGGGAGGAAGGTGCCCGCCCCCACATGCAGCGTCAGCATCGCCCGCCCGATCCCGGCGGCGTCCAGCGCCTCGACGAGCCGCGGGGTGAAGTGCAGCGAGGCAGTCGGCGCGGCGACAGCACCCTCCTCGCGCGCGAACATGGTCTGGTAGTCCTCGCGGTCCTGTTCATCGACCCCGCGCTTCGACGCGATATAGGGCGGCAGCGGCATGGTCCCGGCGCGGTCGAGCAGGACCTCGACCGGCTCCTCGCCCTCGAACAGCAGGGTCAGCGAGCCGTCGGCATGGCGTTCCTCGGCAAGGGCGGTCACGCCGCCGCCAAACACCAATTGGTCGCCGATCTTCACCCGCTTGGCGTTCTTCAGGAAGGCCTGCCAGCGGCGCAGGTCGATGCGCTTGTGGAGCGTCGCGCCGATCCTCGCCTCCCCTTCGGCGCGGCGGCCTTCGAGCTGGGCGGGAATGACACGGGTGTCGTTGAACACCAGCACATCGCCGGGGTTCAGCAGCCGCGGCAGATCGCGCACGCCGCGATCCTCGAACGGCGCGTCACCGCCGCGCACCACCAGCATCCGCGCCGCATCGCGCGGGCGCACCGGGCGCAGCGCGATGCGCTCTTGCGGCAGATCGAAATCGAACAGGTCAACCTTCATGGGCCGCGCGCCTAGCGGGAAGGTGCGCGCGGCGGAAGGCCCTTACTTGCCGGAGGCGGCGTTCAGCATGTCCAACGTGACCGGCTCTTCCTCGGCAGCCGGAGCGGGCGGCGGCGGCGGGGCCTTACCGTCGGCCGCGATCGAGGCCTGGACGATGTAGGTCGGCTGCGCGGGCGGTTCGCCGCGGACGATCGCATCGACCGCTTCCATGTTCTCGATCACCCGCCCGAAATTGGTGTACTTCTTGTCGAGGCTGAAGCGCGGGTAGAAGACGATGAAGAACTGGCTGTTGGCGCTGTCCTCCTCGGCCGCGCGCGCCATCGAGAGCGTGCCGCGCACGTGGGGCATGGGGTTGAACTCGGCCTTGAGGTCGGGCAGCTCGCTGCCGCCCTGCCCGGTGCCGGTGGGATCGCCGCCCTGCGCCATGAAGCCGTCGATCACGCGGTGGAACACCACGCCGTCATAGAACCCGGCGCGGGTCAGGGTCTTGATGCGCTCGACATGGCCCGGGGCCCAGTCGGCCATCAGCCGCGCCTTGACGCGCTGGCCGTTCGACAGGTCGAGCACCCAGACATTCTCGGGATCGACCGCGGGATCGTAGTTGATCGGCGCATAGGTGCGCAGGGCCGCGGGCGCTTCTTCCTCCTCGGGCTTTTCGGCATTCTCGCCGAAGGCCACCGGGGGCGTGTCGTCCTTCTGCTGCGCGAGAGCCGCGTGCGGGGTGGCAAGGAAAGCGATGGCGGCAAGGGCAGTGGCAAGCTTGGCTGTGTTCATGGTTCCATCCGGATTGCGCTGCGCGTGTAGCCTTGCCGGACTGTCACTGCAATGAATGAAGGACATGCAGATGGGGACGGCGCGCGGGCCTCAGTGATCGCCCTTGAGCCCCTGTTCGTGCACCCGGGCCACCACGTCCTTGCACACCGCGGGGCTGACGAACCTGGCAATGTCGCCGCCATAGAGCGCGATCTCCTTGACGAGCCGGCTGGCGATCGGCTGCAGCGCGACATCGGCCATCAGGAAGATCGTCTCGATCTGGTCATTGAGCTGGCGGTTCATGCCGGTGAGCTGGTATTCGTACTCGAAGTCGGTGACACCGCGAATGCCGCGGATCACCACCGAGGCCCCTTGCGCCTCGGCGAAGTCCATCAGCAAGGCGTTGAAGCCGACCACCTCGACATTGCCGAGACCGAGCGTCGCCACCTCGCGCTCGACCATCGCCATGCGCTCGGCATCGGTGAACATCGGGCTCTTGGCGATATTGGTGGTGACCCCGATGATCAGCCAGTCGACGAGAGTTGACCCGCGCCGGATGATGTCGGCGTGGCCCAGGGTGATGGGATCGAAGGTTCCGGGATAGATCCCGACGCGGCGTGTCATCTCGTGTTCCCTCCCCTGGCCTCAGCGGGCAGCCTTCAGGCGATCCGCGCCGAGGGCGTGACCCACACGCTGCCCTGGCCGCGCAGCTTGTAGACGAAGCCTTCGCCCGATCGCAGCGCGCTGCGCAGGCCCGAAACGAGCGGGCCGATGCTGACGTCGAGGCTGGCCGAATACATCAGCATGAAATCGCCATCGACCACGACTTCCTGCCCGTGCTTCACCGCGACCTCGTCGATCTCGTAGACCGGAACCGGGCTCTCGACCGCGAACACCCCGGCGCCGGTGATCTTGGGCTGGGCAAGGCCATTGCCCGAGAACAGCCCCTGGATCGAGGCGTGCAAGTGGGTGGAGAGCGAAATCTCCGCCGCGCAGGCATAGAAGGCCTTGTCGTCGAGCAGCAGCGCGTCCTGCGGTCCGTCCATCGTGGCGAGGATGAAGTGGCGGCGCACCGGCTCGCACCAGATCGTGCCCGAGCCGCTGTAGCGGGTGGCATGGGCGCTCTCGCCGGTCGCGGCCGCCGCGGCAGCACGGGCGAAGAAGCCCTTGTTGGCCTCGTGCTGGATCACGTCGACCTTGAGGTTGCCGTAGGAATATTGCAGCGCGCCGGGCTGGATCAGCACCGCGCCGTTGTTCAATTCGATCTCGAGCTGGTGCACTTCCGTGGGCTCGGCGATGTAGTGGAGCTGCCCCTCGACCCCGGTCGGAAGGCCGCGCGCGACCATCTTCTTCTCGACATAGCGATGCACCCGCATCGTCACGCCGCCGCGGCTTTCTTCCTGAATGCACTGCCGGAACGCCATCGACCCAATCCCCTTGTTGCAAATTACCGGTCGCGCTCGACGATGAAGCGGGCGAGCGCGCGCAGGATGTCGGCCTCGCTGCCGTGGGAGGCGAGGCGCTGGATCGCCTGGTCGACCAGCATGCGCGCCTGTTCGCGCGCCCGCTCGACCCCGAGCAGCGTGACAAAGGTCTGCTTGCCCTGTTCATCGTCCTTGCGCAGCGCCTTGCCGGCCTTGGCGATGTCGCCCTCGACATCGAGCAGGTCGTCGGCGATCTGGAAGGCAAGGCCGATGTCGCGGGCATAGGCCCTAAGGTGCGAGCGGCCCTCGGGGCGCACCTTGCCGAGGATTGCCCCCATCTCGACCGCGGCGGCGAGCAGCGCGCCGGTCTTCAGCTGCTGGAGCCGGGTGACCGCCTGGAGGTCGTAGACCACGCCCTCCTCGTCGGCGACCATGTCCATCATCTGGCCGCCCGCAATCCCGCTCATACCGGAGGCCTGGCCGAGGGTCAGGATCAGCTCCGAGCGGGTGAAGGGATCCTCGCTCGTGGCATCGTCGGCAAGGATCTCGAAGGCGAGCGCATGGAGCGCGTCGCCCGCCAGCACGGCGGTGGCCTCGTCATAGGCCCTGTGCAGCGTGGGCTTGCCGTGCCTCAGATCGTCATTGTCCATGCAGGGCAGATCATCGTGGATCAGCGAATAGACGTGGATCGCCTCGATCGCCGCCCCTGCACGCAGCGCCGCATCGCGTGAGACGCCGAACAGCGCGGCGGTGCTGCAGACGAGCAGCGGGCGCACCCGCTTGCCCCCGCCGATCGCGGCATAGCGCATCGCTTCGACCAGGCGCGCGCTGGTGTCGTCCGGGATGGGAAGGATCGCATCGAACAGCGAATCGATCTCGGACTGGACGCGGCGGATCTCCTCGCCGAGCACACTGCCGCTTGCCTCCGCCAGCATCGCTCTCAGCCCTCCGTGTCGAAGGGCCGGGTGCCGGTTGCCCGGCCATCGGCGGTGGTGACGATCCGCTCGATCCGCGCCTGCGCCGCATCGAGCCGCTGCTGGCACGCGGCGCGCAGGGCTTCGCCGCGTTCATAGAGGCTTATCGACTGGTCGAGCGGCACGTCCCCGCGTTCGAGCGCTTGCACGATCTGCTCCAGCGCGGCCAGCGCCTGCTCGAAGCTCATGGCGGAAATGTCCGGCGCTGCCGCCACCGGTGATGAAGTGCCCTCGTCCATGGACGCGAGCATTGACGGGGCGCGGCGGTGCGGTCAAGGCTGCGCGGGCCGGGCGGGATCAACCAACACAGGATAATCGCTTTCATGCTGCTGAAGTGGATCATCGCCTACGGCGTCGCCGCCGTGGTCTTCCTCGCCTTCGACATCGTCTGGCTGCGCTGGGCGGCGGGCAATCTCTACAAGCCGGTAATCGGCGAGATCATGGCCGAGAAGTTCAACGCGCCCGCGGCGGTGGCCTTCTACCTCATCTACATCGCCGGGATCTGCTGGTTCGCGATCCGCCCGGGCCTGGAGGGCGGCGGGGTGCAGGCAGCGATGCTCAACGGCATCCTGCTGGGCGCGCTGTGCTACGCGACCTTCGACCTCACCAGCCAGGCAGTGATGAAGGTGTGGGCGACGCACATTTCCGTGCTCGACATCCTGTGGGGCGCCTTCGTCACCGGCGCGGCAAGTGCGATCGCATGCTGGGCCGTGCTCAAGTTCGCGCCCGCTGCAACTGCCGTCCCGCCCGTCGGATAGTCTCGCAGGTCCCCCTGTGTTCATCGGCCACTTCGCCCCCGCCTTCGTCGCCGCCGCGGTCAGCCCGGAGCGGCCGCGGCTGGGGACGATGTTCGTGGCCGCGCAGCTGGTCGACTGGGGGTTCTTCACCCTCGCGCTGTTCGGAATCGAGAACATGCGCGTCGACCCTGCGGCGAGCGTGATGGTGCCGTTCGATCTATACGACATGCCTTACACGCACTCGGCTGCAGGCACTGCGATCTGGGCAGCGGCGTTCTTCGCGATCGTGGCGATCTGGCAGCGCAGCTGGCGGATCGGCTTGCTGGCGGGGATCGTGGTGTTGTCGCACTGGCTGTGCGACCTTGTCGTCCACGTTCCCGATCTGACGCTCGATGGAACGCCGCCAAAACTCGGGCTCGGCCTGTGGAACATGCCGTGGGTGGCGATCCCGCTCGAGCTGGGCCTGACCTTCGGCGCCCTTGCCTTTTATCTGCGCCGCACGCGCGGGCCGGCGGGGCCGCCACTCGTGCTGGCAGGCGTCTTGCTGCTGTTCCAGATGGCGAACTGGTTCGCACCGCACCCGGAGAGCGCCGGGCCCGTCCTCTACCTGCAAGCGCTGTTCGCCTTCGCCGTGCTGACGGCGCTCGCGGCGTGGGTGGGGGAGAATCGCTGGTTCAGGAAACGCGGCGGCTTGGCCTCGCGGGGCATGTGATCTAGGGGGCCGCGCAAGGAGTCCCTCTCATGACCGCCATCACCCCCGAAATCGTCGAACAGCACGGCCTTTCCCCCGAGGAATACGAGCGTGTCCTTGCCGCGCTGGGCCGCGAGCCGAACCTGGTGGAGCTCGGCATCTTCTCGGTGATGTGGTCGGAGCATTGCAGCTACAAGTCCTCGCGCATCCACCTCAAGAAGCTGCCCACCGAGGCGCCGTGGGTGATCTGCGGCCCGGGCGAGAATGCGGGCGTGATCGACATCGGTGACGGGCAGGCGGCGATCTTCAAGATGGAGAGCCACAACCATCCCTCCTATATCGAGCCCTACCAGGGCGCGGCGACGGGCGTCGGCGGCATCCTGCGCGACGTCTTTACCATGGGCGCGCGGCCGATGGCGAATGCCAACGCGCTGCGTTTCGGGCGGCCCGAACACCCCAAGATGAAGCACCTCGTGCAGGGCGTGGTCGCGGGGATCGGCGGCTATGGCAATTGCGTCGGCGTGCCGACCGTGGCGGGCGAGACCAATTTCCACCCGGCTTACGACGGCAACATCCTCGTCAACGCCATGACCGTGGGCGTGGCCGATCAGGACAAGATTTTCTATTCTGCCGCCACCGGCCTCGGCAATCCGATCGTCTATGTCGGAAGCAAGACCGGACGCGACGGCATCCATGGCGCCACGATGGCAAGCGCCGATTTCGGCGAGGATGCCGAGGCCAAGCGTCCGACGGTGCAGGTCGGCGATCCCTTCACCGAGAAGCTGCTGATCGAGGCGTGCCTCGAACTGATGGCGACCGACGCGATCGTCGCCATTCAGGACATGGGCGCGGCGGGCCTCACCTCCTCCTCGGTGGAAATGGCGAGCAAGGGCGGCGCGGGCATCCGGCTCGACATGAACAAGGTCCCCTGCCGCGAGACCGGCATGACGCCCTACGAGATGATGCTCTCGGAAAGCCAGGAGCGCATGCTGATGGTGCTCAAGCCCGGCCGCGAGGCCGAGGCCGAGGCGATCTTCCGCAAGTGGGAACTCGATTTCGCGGTCATCGGCGAAGTCACCGACACCGGCCACATGGTGCTCGAGTTCAACGGCGAAGTGGTGTGCGACATCCCCCTCGCCCCGCTCGCCGACGAGGCCCCGCTCTATGACCGGCCCTACCTCTCCAAGGAGGAATATGCCGTCTGGGCCGACATCAAGCCGCTCGGCGAAGTGCCTTCGACCGATGACGTGGCGGGCGATCTTCTCACCCTGATGGGCTCCCCCGACCTCGCCTCGCGCCGCTGGATTGCCGAACAGTACGATTCGCAGGTCGGCGCCGATACGCTCCAGACCGGCGGCGATGCTGGCGTGGTGCGGGTGCACGGGACGGGCAAGGCGCTCGCCATCACCACCGACTGCACCCCGCGCTATGTCTTCGCCGACCCCTATGAGGGCGGCAAGCAGGCGATCGCCGAGGCCTACCGCAACCTGTGCGCGGTGGGCGCACGGCCGCTGGCGGTCACCAATTGCCTCAACTTCGCCAATCCCCAGCGGCCCGAGATCATGGCGCAGATCGTCCATGCATTGGAAGGCATGGGCGATGCCTGCCGCGCGCTCGATTTCCCGATCGTGAGCGGGAACGTCAGCCTCTATAACGAGAGCAAGGCCACCGGCGGCGGCTCGGCGATCCTCCCCACCCCGGCGATCGGCGGCGTCGGCATCATCACCGACCTGTCGAAGATGATGACCATGCACTTCAAGAACGCGGGCGACGCGATCTATCTCGTCGGCCCCGAGTTCTGGGCCAAGCCCGATCCCACCCGCTCGCACCTCGGCCGCTCGCTGTGGCTGCGCGTCGTCAAGGGCATGGAAGCGGGCCGCACCCCGCCGACCGATCTCACGGTCGAGAAGAACGCGGGCGCGATCATCCACGAACTGATCGCCGATGGGTTGGTCAACGCGGTGCACGACCTTTCCGACGGCGGCCTTGCGGTCGCTCTGGCGGAAATGGCGCTGGCGGGCGACATCGGCGCCGAAACCGAGGCGGGTAACCCCGCCTATACCCCCGCACAGTGGTGGTTCGGCGAGGATCAGGGCCGCTACCTCGTCACCGTCCCCAATGTCGCCGCATTGAACGAGGCGCTCTCCAAGGGCACGCGCAACGACGAGACCGCGCAGATCGGCTTCCAGCGCATCGGCACGGTCGGCGGCGATTCGGTGCTGGGCGTGCCCCTTGCGGAGTTGCGCACGGCCAACCAGCGCTTCTTCGCGGAGTGGATGGAGGGCTGATGGCGTCGTCCGGCTATTCCGGCACGCCGCTCGCCAAGAAGCTCACCTTGCGGGACGGCATGCGGGTGTGGTTCGACGCCATGCCCGAGCACGTGATCGACGAGATCGACGAATATGCGCTGGAACTGAGCTTCGTTGCCGACCCCGCCAAGGGGATCGACGCCGCGCATGTTTTCGTCACCGAGGAGGCGGCGCTGGCGGAGCACCTCACGACCTTGCGCCACCAGATCGCGCCCGATGGTCAGATCTGGGTCAGCTGGCCCAAGAAGGCCTCCAAGGTCCCGACCGACATCACCGAGGACACGATCCGCGAGCTGTGCCTGCCGCTGGGCCTCGTCGACACCAAGGTCTGCGCCATCGACGAGACCTGGTCGGGCCTCAAGCTTGTGATCCGCAAGGAACTGCGCTGAGGCCTTACGCCGCCTGCGCCCCGCCGAGCGTCAGCTGTTCGCGCGCGATGCCTTCGCTCTGGAGGATTGCAAGGCACTGGCGGTAGATCTCGGGCTTGCCGATGTTCAGCCGCGCCCGCGCCGCCGAGATATCCTCGCGCATCAGCGCGGCGATGTCCTGGTGCGCGATCTTGGCAGCCGCGCGGCCCAGCGCACGGCCTTCCTTGATCGCGGCGAACAGCGGTGCCTTGGTGCCGCTCACCTTCTTGATCTGCCGCGCGCCGGCATAGGCGATGAACAGGATGCCCTTGTTGTGGTTCTGCTCGTAAGAAAAGCCGAGCAGGCTCGCCTCGCCCAGCGCGTCACGGCCATAGCCGGTGAGAACGTGGAACAGGTCATGCGTGTCGCGCAGCCGGTCGAAATACCACTGGGTCTGGTCCTGCGGCAGGTTTTCAGGCGGTGCCCACTTGTGGCTCTCCGCCACCAGCCCCGCGGCCGAGAGCCCCTCGCGCTTCATGAAGGCGATGTAATGCGCCGCCACCGAGTCCGGCCCGCAATCGGCCCAGCGCGCGTGATCGTCGAGCATGGCAGGGATGTCGACGCCTTCCGCCATCATCCGCCGCCCCTCGGGCGAGGTGACGAAGGCCCGCGCCTGGGCATGGCTCTTCCTGCCCTTGGTCGCCTCGATGATGTGGAACACCTGCTCGGTGTCCTCCTTGTCCTCGACCAGCTTGCCGAAATGGTGGAGCACCTTCAGCGGGCGGAAGCCCGAGGTCTTGCGCTCGGGGGCAACCAGGGGAAGATCGGTGACGGCCATCGTGTAACGTCCTTGTCGCGAGTCGCGAATTGCGATCACGGCACGCTATTTACATGTGTGTCAGTTAATAGTCCATGCCCCTCCCGACCGAGGTTCCACACGCTCCGATGAATGCTTCCGACGCCCTGCCCTACGCGCTCGAGCCGCTTGCCGATGCCGAGGCGATCGACCGCGCCCGCGCGCTCGCGGCAAAGCTGCGCGCGCGGCGCACCTGCCGCTGGTTTACCGACGCGCCGGTGCCGCGCGAGGTGATCGAGGCGGCGATCGATGCGGCGGGTAGCGCACCATCGGGGGCGAACCACCAGCCCTGGCACTTTGCCGTGGTGTCCTCGCCCGAAACCAAGCGTGCCATCCGCGAGGCTGCCGAGGCCGAGGAGCGGCGCTTCTATGGCGCGGACGGCGATGAACCCAAGGCGGGCGACGAATGGCTCGCCGCGCTCGGGCCGCTCGGCACCGATGCCGACAAGCCGTTCCTCGAGACCGCGCCGTGGCTGATCGTGGTCTTCGCTCAGAGAAAGGGCGGGATCGAGGAGGACGGGGAGACGCAGAACTACTACGTCAACGAAAGCGTCGGGATCGCTTGCGGAATGCTGATCGCGGCGCTGCACGAGGCAGGCGTGGCAACGCTCACCCACACGCCCTCGCCGATGGGGTTCCTGCGCCGGGTCTGCGGGCGGCCCGATTGGGAAAAGCCGGTGATGATCGTGGTCGCCGGACGGCCTGCGCCGGACGCGACCGTCCCGGCCCATGCCCTGCGCAAGAAGCCGCTGACACAAATCGCCAGCTGGCTGTAACGCTCCTTACGCCGCCAGAAGCTCCTGCTCGGCCGGCTCGCGGCTGGCGAGGAGGTTGTAGGGATCGATGCCCTCGGCCCGCCAGGCGCGGTGGCACTCTCGATACTTGACCGGCTGCGGGATGCGCAAGGCCGAGCGCACGTCCTCGAGCGGCCGTTCGAGCAGCTGGCGGACCGGCTGCGCGATCAGCGGCGGCGCGCCCTTGCCGATGCGATGCGCCTCGCGCACGGCGCCGAACACCGGCGCCTTGGAGCCCTTCGCCATCTTCTTGATGTTGGCCGCACCGGCATAGCCGATCAGGAGGTGCCCCTGGCTTGGCTGCTGGCCATGGGTGAACAGCAGCACCGAGGCCTCGCCAAGCGCGTCGCGGCCATAGCCGGTTAGCACGTGGAACAGGTCATGCGTGTCGCGCGAACGGTTGAGATACCATTCGACCAGATCGGGAAAGCGCGGGCGTCCGCTGCGCTCGGCCTCGGCGACGAGGCCGGCGGCGGTCAGTCCCTCGGCTTCCATGAAGTCGCAATAGGCATGGGCGAGGCTGCCCTTGGGGGTGCGGCGCAGCATCGCGTGATCATCGAGGATCTCGGGCAGGCGCGGCTCGGTCCGGCGCAGTTCGGCGCCCGTTTCGGACAGCGCGAGGCGGGCGATGCGCGGCAGGAACTCCTTGGACGGCAGCGATTCGAAGATCCGGAACACCGCCGCGGTGTCCTCCTTGTCCTTCATCAGCATCCGGAAGTTCTGCACCGCGCGCATCGGGCGGTACTTCGCCTGCGGTCGGTCGGGGTGCAGCAGCACCGTGCCGTCGGCGGCGAACATCCGGGTGTACTGGTCGCGAGCTGTCTGGGTCATGCGGGCCATTCCTGTGCTGAAGCCGGGGTTGTAGCCGCAGCTTGCTTACACGAATGTTAATAACTGATTCGGTTCGCGGTTTGAAACCTTGTTTGCGACGAGTCGTGCCCTTCGCACGATCAATTAACGCGCCAATCCGCCTGCGGCACGCCGAGCAGGGTGAGGACGGCAGTCAGGTCTGCTGCATCCACCCGGCCGTTCGCCGCCGCGCGCGCCTTGGGCTTGGCGCGATAGGCAAAGCCGTAGGTCGCAGCCTCGATCATCGGAATGTCGTTCGCCCCGTCCCCCGTGGCGAGTGAAAGCGCCTCCTCGCCCAGCCCCGCCAGCTCCTCGCGCAGCACTGCGGCCTTGACCGCGGAATCGGTGATCGGCCCAACCAGGCCGCCGGTGAGCTTGCCGCCCTCGACCGCGAGGCGGTTGCCGACCACGCGGTGGAAGCCGAGCATCTCGGCCACGGGATCGGCGAAGTGGTGGAAGCCGCCTGTCACCAGCACCGTGCGGGTGCCGAGCGCGGCGAGCGTCGCCACCAGCGTCTTCGCGCCCGGCGAGGCGGTGATGCGCTCGGCGAGGCAGGCGTGGATCGCGCCCTCCTCCAGCCCAGCCAGCAGCGCGACGCGTTCGCGCAGGGCGGCCTCGAAATCGAGCTCGCCCTGCATCGCCCGCTCGGTGATTGCGGCAATCTGCGGCTTGATCCCGGCGTAATCGGCGAGCTCGTCGATGCATTCCTGCCCGATCATGGTCGAATCCATGTCCGAGACGAACAGGCGCGGTACGGCAATGCCTCCCTGCGCGACCAGCATCGCCGGCGGCGCGAAGGTGTGGTCGATCGCCGCCAGCACCGCCGGCGCGTCGCATCCATCCATCTGGAGCTCGAGCACGCCCGCATCGCCTTCGGGCCCAGCACTTCCTTCAGGCAACGCTGCCGCCGTCACCTGCACCCCCGCCTCAGCGAGCGCGGCGACCAGCGCATCGAGACGCGTTTCACATGTCTCAGTCTCTGCTATCAGCCGCGCAATGAGCATTCCTGTCACTCCCGAAAATCCGCTCGCGCTCATCGCAGGGCCGACCGCCAGCGGCAAGAGCGCGGTTGCGCTCGCGCTCGCCCATCGCCTCGAGGCCGAGGGGCGACCCGCAGTCATCGTCAACGCCGATTCCGCACAGGTCTATGCCGACCTGCAGGTGCTCTCCGCGCGGCCTTCCGAGGAGGAGATGGAGGGGATCGAGCACCGGCTGTTCGGCGCGTGGGACGGCGCAGAGGCCTGCTCGGCCGCCCAGTGGGCCGCGCGCGCGAAGGCTGAGATCGCCGAATGCCACGCGAGCGATGCAGTGCCGATCCTGGTCGGCGGCACCGGGCTCTACCTCAAGGTGCTGCTCGAAGGCATTGCCCCCATACCCGAGATCGACCCCGCGGTGCGCGCCGCGGTGCGGGCGATGGAACCGGCCGACGCCTACAAGCTGCTCCAGATCGAGGACCCCGAGCGCGCGCTGATGCTCGACCCCGGTGACAGCCAGCGCATCGCCCGCGCGCTCGAGGTCAAGCGCGCCACCGGGGTGACGCTCGGCGACTGGCAGCGCGCCAAGGCGGGCGGGATCGCCGAGGAGGTGACGCTCCACCCGCTGATCGTCGAGCCCGAGCGCCAGTGGGTCTACGACCGCTGCGACCTGCGATTCGAGGCGATGCTCGACAATGGGGCGATCGCCGAGGTCGAAGCGCTGCTCGCCCGCGGGCTCGATCCCGAGCTGCCGGTGATGCGCGCGATCGGCGTGCCGGAGATCGCCGCGTGGCTGGCGGGCGAGATCGAGGCGGATGAAGTCGTCGCGGCCGGGAGCCAGGCGACCCGCAACTACGCCAAGCGCCAGTTCACCTGGTTCCGGCGCCAGCCCCCGCCCGAGTGGCCCCGGGTACACCCCGATTGGGAGTCGGAAAATATCGACATTGGCGCAGCTTTCGCATCATTGTTGCGCGAATAGAGCTTGACTTGGCAGATTATGACCACTAGCGGCGATGTCACTCGGCCCGATGCGCACCCGCTGCGTCGGGCCGGTTTGCTTATGGAAGCGCCTACCGATGGAGTTCCCCGTGCCCGGTGATCCGGCCCCTGCCCCTTCCGCCAACACCACCGCGATGAGCGGCGCGGCGATCCTCGTCGAGGGCTTGATCGAACAGGGCGTCGAGTTCGTGTTCGGTTACCCGGGCGGCGCGGTGCTCCCGATCTATGACGAGCTGTTCGGCGATGAACGCATCCGCCACATCCTCGTCCGCCACGAAGCCGGCGCGGCCCACGCCGCGGAAGGCTATGCCCGTGCGACCGGCAAGCCCGGCGTCGTGCTGGTCACCTCCGGCCCCGGCGCGACCAACGCGATCACCGGCATTGCCGATGCGTGGATGGATTCGATCCCGATGGTGGTGATCACCGGTCAGGTGCCGACCGCGCTGATCGGGACCGACGCCTTTCAGGAAGCCGACACGATCGGCATCACGCGCCACTGCACCAAGCACAATTACCTCGTGAAGGACCCGGCCGATCTTGCCGCGACGATCAAGGAGGCCTTCCAGATCGCAACCACCGGACGCCCCGGCCCGGTGGTGATCGACATCCCCAAGAACGTCCAGATCGCGATCCCCTCGGAACGCCGCGCGCTCATTCGGGCCGGATCGCACCGCTACGCGCCCCAGACCGTCGCGCCGCCCGAGCAGATCATCGAGGCGGTGGAGCTGATCGCCGCCGCCCACCGCCCGATCCTCTACACCGGCGGCGGCGTGATCAATTCGGGGCCGGAGGCGAGCGCGCTGCTGCGCCGCTTTCAGGACATCACCGGCGCGCCGGTCACCTCGACCCTGATGGGCCTCGGCGCCTTCCCGAGCACGCACCCCGACTGGTTGGGGATGCTCGGGATGCACGGCACCTACGAAGCCAACATGGCGATGAACACCTGTGACGTGATGGTGTGCATCGGCGCACGCTTCGACGATCGCGTCACGGGACGGCTCGATGCCTTCTCGCCGAATTCCAAGAAGATCCACATCGATATCGACCGCTCCTCGATCAACAAGGTGGTGCCGGTCGATCTCGGGATCCTCGGCGATTGCGGGACGGTGCTCGGCCAGATGATCGAGGCATGGGGTGCCCGCAAGGCGCAGGACCTCGGCGAGTGGAAGGCCCGCATCGCCGGCTGGCGCGCGCGCGAATGCCTCGCCTATCCCGAACGCTCGGCCAAGAACCCGGGCATGATCATGCCGCAAAAGGCGGTCGAGCGGCTCCACGCCCTGACCCACAAGCGCAAGCCGATCATCACCACCGAAGTCGGCCAGCACCAGATGTGGGCGGCGCAGTATTTCGGCTTCGAGGATCCCAACAAGTGGCTCACCAGCGGGGGCCTCGGCACGATGGGCTATGGCCTGCCCGCCGCGATCGGCGCGCAGCTCGGCCACCCCGATGCGCTGGTGATCGACATTGCGGGCGAGGCGAGCATCCAGATGAACATCCAGGAACTCGGCACGGCGAGCCAGTATCGCCTGCCGGTCAAGATCTTCATCCTCAACAACGAATACATGGGCATGGTCCGCCAGTGGCAGGAACTGACCTATGAGAGCCGCTATTCGAACAGCTACTCCGACAGCCTCCCCGATTTCGTGAAGCTCGCCGAGGCCTATGGCTGGAAGGGCATCCGCATCACCGCGGAGCGCGATCTGGACGATGGCATCATGCGGATGCTCGACCATCCCGGCCCGGTGATCGTCGATTGCCTTGTCGCGCAGGATGCCAACTGCCTGCCGATGATCCCGTCGGGCGCAGCGCACACCGAGATGCTGCTCTACGGCGACAAGGTCGACGGCACGATGGACGACGAAGCCAAGGCGCTGGTCTAAGGACACTCCCATGCCCATGAAGATTGCCGAAGCGGCCTCCGAGCGCCACGTGCTCGCCGTCACCGTCGACAACGAACCCGGGATCCTCGCCAAGATCACCGGCCTGTTCACCGCGCGCGGCTATAACATCGACAGCCTCACCGTGGCCGACATCACCGAAGACCATGCGGTCAGCCGCATCACCATCGTCACCAACGGGCCGCCCTCGGTGATCGACCAAATCGAGGCGCAATTGGAGCGGCTGGTGCCGGTGCACAAGGTCACCGATCTCACCACCGCAGGGCCCCACGTGGAGCGTGAACTGGCGCTCATCAAGGTCACCGGCACCGGCGAAAAGCGCGTCGAGGCGCTGCGCCTCGCCGACATTTTCCGCGCGCGGCCAGTGGATACCACCACCGAAAGCTTCATCTTCGAAATCACCGGCCCGCCCGACAAGGTCGACAGCTTCATCGCCCTGATGCGCGAGCTGGGGCTGGTCGAGGTCGGCCGCACGGGGATCGTGGGCATGATGCGCGGGGCGCAGGGGGCCTGAGGCATGGCGACCCGTCTCGTGATCCTCGCGCTCGCCGCGCTGGCGTTGCCGCAGGCCGCGCTCGCCGAAGGGCCGACGGCCGAGGCGCAGGCGGAACTCGATGCCTGTGTCGAGAAGGCCGGAATGGTCGACCTCGACGTCAAGGATTGTTACAACGAATTCGCCGGTCGCGAGGACGAACGTCTCAACAAGGCATGGCGCGAACTGATCCGCATCGTGGGCGGCGCAAAGAGCGACGAAGGCGCGGCCTTGCTCGCGGAACAGCGCGCATGGCTCGGTTTCCGCGACCAGTCGTGCTTCCACTGGATTGCCGCACCCTATCCGGGAACACTCGACCGGCTGAGCTTTGCCATCTGCTACGCGGAAGTTGTTACCCGCCGCGCCGACGATATCGAGATTTTGAGAGACACCTACCAAGGCATATCCGGCGAAAGTGCCGATTGAGCCGAACATCAAGCAAGGACCGAAAATGAAAGTCTACTACGACGCCGACGCCGATCTCGATCTGATCAAGCCCAAGAAGGTCGCGATTGTCGGCTACGGCTCGCAGGGCCATGCTCACGCCCAGAACCTGCGCGACAGCGGTGTGGCTGAAGTCGCCATCGCCCTGCGCGAAGGTTCGGCGACCGCTAAGAAGGCCGAAGGCGCAGGCTTCAAGGTGCTCTCCAACACCGCGGCGGCGCAGTGGGCCGACATCGTCATGATCCTCGCGCCCGACGAGCATCAGGCCGCGATCTGGGAGAACGACCTCAAGGGCCACATGAAGCCCGGCAGCGCGCTCGCCTTTGCCCACGGGCTCAACATCCACTTCGGCCTGATCGAAGCACCTGCCGACATCGATGTCATCATGATCGCCCCCAAGGGCCCGGGCCACACCGTCCGCAGCGAATATGTGAAGGGCGGCGGCGTGCCCTGCCTTATCGCCATCCATCAGGACGCCAGCGGCGCAGCGCATGACGTGGCGCTGGCCTATGCGAGCGCTGTGGGCGGCGGGCGTTCGGGCATCATCGAAACCAATTTCCGCGAAGAGTGCGAGACCGACCTCTTCGGCGAACAGGCGGTCCTGTGCGGCGGGATCACGCACCTGATCCAGGCCGGGTTCGAAACGCTGGTCGAGGCCGGTTACGCTCCCGAAATGGCCTATTTCGAATGCCTCCACGAAACCAAGTTGATCGTCGACCTGCTCTATGAAGGCGGCATCGCCAACATGCGCTATTCGATCAGCAACACCGCCGAATATGGCGACATCACCACCGGCCCGCGCATCATCACCTCGGAAACCAAGGCCGAGATGAAGCGCGTGCTCGAGGACATCCAGCAGGGCCGGTTCGTCAAGAATTTCGTGCTCGACAACCGTGCCGGCCAGCCCGAGCTCAAGGCCGCGCGCAAGCTCGCCGCCGCGCACCCGATCGAGAAGACCGGCGCGCAGCTGCGCGCGATGATGCCGTGGATCGGCGCAAACAAGCTGGTCGACAAGGCCAAGAACTGACCTTTCGTTGACCAACGCGTTTTTCGAGGAACAGGCCGCACAGCTCGACTCCCTGAAACGGGGGTCGAGGCTGCGCAACCTCGCGCCGCGTTCGGGCAAGGACTTCGCCTCGAACGACTATCTGGGCCTTTCCGGCTCCACCCTGCTGCACGATGCGCTGCGCGAAGGCATGGCGCTGGGCCTGCCCGCAGGATCGGGCGGATCGCGGCTGCTGCGCGGCAATCATCCGGCGCATGCGGCGCTGGAGGCGGAAGCGGCCGCGCATTATGGTAGCGAGTCCGCCTTGTTCGTGGCGACGGGCTTTGCCGCCAATGCCGCGATCTTCGCTACCCTGCCCCAGCGCGGCGACCTGGTGGTCCATGACGCGCTGATCCATGCCTCGGCGCATGACGGCATGAGGCTCGGCCGCGCCGAGACGCGTGCCGCTGCGCACAACGACCCCCAAGCGTTCGACGATGCCATCACCGCGTGGCGCGTTTCAGGCGGTTCCGGTCGCGCATGGATCGCGGTCGAAAGCCTGTACAGCATGGACGGCGACCGCGCACCACTCGCCGATCTGGCGCAGGTAGCCGCGCGGCACGACGCCATTCTCATCATCGACGAGGCGCATGCCACCGGCGTGTTCGGCACCGGCGGGCGTGGCCTCGCCGAGGCGCTGGCGGGCCAGCCCAATGTCATCACCCTGCACACTTGCGGCAAGGCGCTGGGTTGCGAGGGTGCGCTGATCTGTGCCCCCCGCGTTGCCACCGACTTTCTCATCAACCGTGCCCGCCCGTTCATCTTCTCGACCGCGCCCTCACCGCTGGTCGCGCATATGGTGCGCAAGGCGATCGGCCTGGTGGCCAGCCATGACGACTGGCGCGAGGACCTGTTAGCGCGCGTCGCGCTGGCGCGCGATCTGCTCGCCCCCCGGCTGGGCGCAGGGCCGTCCGACACGCAGATTCTGCCCGTGATCATCGGCGAGGATGCGCGCACGATGCGCATCGCTTCGGCGCTGCAGCGCCAGGGCTTCGACATTCGTGGCATCCGCCCGCCGACCGT
>OFDN01000768.1_pt1 | contig 24109 bp, 16 predicted proteins | sample 1520971 | NCBI WGS metagenome assembly OFDN01 (sample SAMEA94257418, study PRJEB24077) | hot springs metagenome | biome: Aquatic biome; feature: Geographical feature; material: Water | place: India | collected 2012-06-12 | depth 5 m
GGCCGGTCCGGCCGGCAACCGCCCGCGACGCCCCGGCGGCCTTGGTGGCCCCGGTGGTGGCCCAGGGGGACCTGGCGGTCCCGGCGGTCGCCGTGGCGGGTTCAATGTCCCGGGCATTCCCGTGCCGCTGAAGGATCTTCCCGGCAAACACGACCTTTACCTCGTGTTCAAGAACGACACCGCCAAGGAAGGCGCGTCGCTGATGAGCCTTTCCAGCCTTAAACTCAGCGCCGAGCGCACCACAGCTCCCACGCCTTGAACCCTTGCCAGCCATGAATCTCCCCCGCCGCCGCCTGCTTCAGCTCGGTCTCGGCTCGCTGCCGCTGGCCGCCTACCTCACCCGCCACCCCGCGCTGTTCGCCGCGCCGGCCGCGGTTAAGCCCAACTCCAAGTTCAACGGCGTCCAGATCGGTGTCATCGCGCCTTACGCGCTGCGCGGCCTGTCCAGCAACGCCGAGGACATCCTCAAGTCGCTGGTGGAACTGGGCATCAGCGCCGTCGAACTGCAAAACGATCCCGTCGAGCAGTTCGCCGGCGCGCCCGGATCACGGAGCGGCCCGCCGGGCGGCATCCCGGGCGCCACGCCGGATCAGCAGTTGGCCATCGCGGAGTTGAACGGCTCGCTCGCGAACCGCAACCAGGCTGTCACCGACGCCCGGCGCGCGCTGGCCGAAGCGACCTTCGCCCAGGGCGCGAATCTCCCGGCGAAGGCCGCCGCGCTCGCCGAGGCCGAACTCGCCCTGGCCACCGCCCGGGCCGAGGCCGTGGTCAAACTCCAGGCGTCGCCCCGGAAACTCAGCCCGCAGCAAATCGAGGCGCTCATCGCCCAGACCGTGCCGCCGCCGCTGGGCGGCCGGGGCGGCATGCGCGGCCCGGGAGGCCCCGGCGGCGGCAACCCGGAGCTGACCAAGTGGCGCGCCTCCGCCTCAATGGACAAGGTCAAGGCCCTGCGGAAGCTCTACAACGACGCCGGCGTCAGCATCTACGCCTTCAAGCTGGAGCTGCGGCAGGATTCACCGGAGTCCGATTTCGAATACGCCTTCAACGTCGTCGAGGCGCTCGGCGCCAACCAGCTCACGATGGAGCTGCCGGGCAATCCCGCCGCGACCAAGCGCATCGGCGAGTATGCCGCAAAACGCAAACTGTGGGTCGGTTACCACGCGCATTCGCAGGCGCACCTGACGTTTTGGGACGAGGCTTTCAGCCAGTCGCCCTTCAACGGGGCGAACATTGACATCGGCCACTACACCGCCGGCGCGAGCGGCAGCCCGCTGCCCTTCATCGAGAAGCACCACGCCCGCATCACCAGCATGCACCTGAAGGACCGCAAGCTGAACGAAGGCCCGAACATGCCGTGGGGCCAGGGCGACACGCCCATCCGCGAAGTGCTCCAGCTCATGAAACGCGAGCGGTGGACGTTCCCCGCGACGATTGAACTCGAATACAGCACGCCGGCCGGCTCGACCACCCAGGCGGAACTGGCGAAATGCCTCCAGTTCTGCCGCGACGCGCTGGCCTGAAACTCACTTCCGCTCCCGCCTCTTCCTCATGAAATTGCCCACACGTTGGTTCCCAACTCTGGCGGCACTTGGGCTGCTCCTCGCGGGGTGGTCCCTCTCCGCCCAACAACCACCCCCCGGCCCGCGAGGCCCGGGCGGACCAGGCGGTCGCGGCGGCCCCTTCGGCCCTCAGCTTCCTCCCGAGCAACAGGCCGAAGTGGATCGCCTCACCACCGCGCTGGAGGCCGAAGCCCGGGCGGTGACGCTGGCCAGCTCCAATCTGGTGGCCATCACATTCACCGCCCCGACCGACAAGTCGAAGATCACGCTGGCCAACGAAGCACTGACCAAGGCCCGTTCAGCCTGGGCGGCGAAGGCTTCCCAGCTCTTCGCCGAAACCCAGGCGTCGGAGAAAAAGCTCAGCCAGGACGCCATCAACCGCCTCGTCGTGCTGTCGAGCGGCGGGCGCGGAGGCCGCGGCGGACCGCCCGGTTTTGGCGGACCCGGTGGAGCACCGCCACCTGCCAACCGGCCACCACAATGAGCAGGGGCAGGCTCTCCCCGGACGCCGGAGAAGCAGGCAAACCGTGGGGATTCTCCGAGACGACCGGCCCAGCCCGGTCCCGATTACGGGTTTCGGAAACCTTTTCGTAACCTTGCCGAATCCTCGCGGTCACACGGGAAATTCTCTCCCGTGCTCCCGCCTTCCATTTCCTTGAGGCTGGCCGCCTTGGCCTTGGCTGTCCCGCTGCTGGCCTCCGCCCAGGTCGTCATCAACGAAATCCTGTATCACGCACCGGACGACCTGGATGACCTCCAGTTCGTGGAGCTGCACAATGCGGGCGAAGCGGCGGTGGACCTGGGCGGCTGGGCCTTCACCAAGGGCATCAAGTTCACGTTTCCGCCGGGAACCAAGATCGACGCGAAGGGCTTCGCGGTCGTGTGCCGCAATCAGGAGCGATTCCGCGAATTCTACGAAGTGCCGGTTGCGGGCGTCTTCCAGTCGAAGCTCAGCCGGAAGGGGGAGCTCATCGAACTGGTGGACGCCCGGGGCACCCGGGTGGACGCCGTGAAGTTCAGCGACCAAGCCCCGTGGCCCAAGGGCGCCGATGGCGAGTCCGGCTCGCTTGAGCGGATTTGCCCCAAGGCTCCCGGCGACGGTCCGGCGAACTGGATCTCGTCGCCCTTGTCGGAAACGCGGGAGAAGCCCGCCGGCACCCCGGGCAAGGTCAACGCGGCGTTCGCCCGCTCCATTCCGCCCGTGGTCGCCAATGTCAGCTTCGCCCCGGAATTGCCGGCCGCCGGTGTTCCGATCGTGGTGCAGGCGACCCTTCAGGCCACCGAGGCGCCCACGGAGGTCAACCTGCGTTTCCGGCTCGCCGGTCCCGGCTATGAACGGCCGGAGTCGGTGATCCCGATGCAGGGCAAGGGCGGAGGCCGTTTCGAGGCCAGCATTCCCGGCCAGGCGGTTGGAACGCTCATCCGGTTCCGGGTGGAAGCTGTGGGCAATGACGGTTCCCGCCGCCACTTCCCCGCCGAAACGGAACCACGCCCAGCCCTTTCAGCCTACGTGCCCGAGACTGTAGCGCCGGGGAAGATCCCGTTTGGCTGGGTGATCCACACCACTGAGAAGGAGATGAAAGCGGCGGAAGCGCGCGCGAATCAGCCCGCCTTCGGCATGTTCCGCGAGCCGGACCCCAAGGAACAGTCCCGGATGGAGGCCCGGCGTGCCCTGGAAAATGGACTCGACCTGTCCGCCCTTTGGTTTGCGCTCACGACGGAGATCACCGGCGACGATTTCGGCCAGGTTGCGACGCTGCGCCCACTGTTCCTCGCCAAGCTCAACGAACGTCGCAAGCTGCGCGAAGTCATTCTCGAGGGCGACGATCCGGCCGACGCGTTGGCCAAGTTGCCTGACCAGACGCGGGAGTTCATGGGCGGTGTCGTCGCCGGTCTGAAATCCTCCCTGAGTCCCGGCCAACAGCAGGCGGTTCAAGAATGGTTGGAGAAGCGAGGGACCGAGGAACCGGGCTTTCGCCGGATGGTGCGCAACCGCGTGGATCTCGAAACGATCTGGCACGAGCTCACCCTGAATGCCGAGCCGGATCCCGGTCGCTGGGTGGCCCAGCGTCAGGCGATCCGGGAGTTGGCATTGCAGCGGGCCAAGGTTCTGTCCGAAGTTCCAAACGGTCCCGGTTTCCAACCCGCTCTGTTCCGGGAAGTCCGGGAAAAGGCCGACGGCCTTCGCGATCGGATCGCTGCCCTCGTCAAACCGACACTCGCGGAATCCCAAGTCGCCCAACTCGACAACGCCCTGCAGATGCCCCGCGAAGTGGTGGTGGGCTGGGTGTCAGCTCCACCCGACGCCGCTCCCGGTCCCTTCGGCGGGCCCGGACCCGGTGGTGCGCCCGGACCGCGCGGACCGGGCCCGATGATTTTCGGAGGGCCGGGTGGTCCCGGCGGTTTTCGGGGCGGACCGTTTGGTTCGACTCCTTCGGAACCGGGTTCATTCCGGTCGGCGTTCGTCCATTTCGATCCCGCCACCGGCAAGACGGAGCTGTTCGATTTCGTGCAGATCAGCGGCCGGAAGGGCGGCCAGAAGGTGCACCTGGACCGCGACCATACGCTGGCCGGAATGACCACGTTCGCCCTGATTTTTGAGGGCGACACCGCCTCCCTGGTCGAACCGCTGGCCTACGAGGTCTATCGCCGCGCGGGCATGCCGGTGGAGCAGAGCCATTTCGTGCGCCTGTGGGTCAATGGCAAGCTGAGCGGCTACACCGTGCTCGTGGAACAGCCCAACCGGGCCTTCCTGCGCCGCAATGGCCTCAAGGATGACGGAGACATGTTCAAGCTGATCTGGTTCGGCGGCGACCTCGTCGGCCAGCATGAACGCCATACCCATCGCCGCCTCGGGCATGACGCCCTGACCAACGTGGTCGCGGAGCTCAACCGTCTGGAAGGCGATGCCCAGTGGGAGTTCATCCGGCGGAACTTCGACGTCGAGGAGGTCGCGAGCTACTTCGCCGTCAACATGGTGCTCTCGCACTGGGACGGCTTCTTCAACAACTACTTCGCCTATCACGACCGCGGCGGCACGGGGAAGTGGCTGATGTTCCCGTGGGACCAGGACAGCACGTGGGGACTGCGCACGTTCGGCGGCGACAGCGAGGTCTTCTACAACATGGCCCTCACGTTCGGTATGAACGGCGACAATCCGCCCGCGGATGGCGGCAACTGGCGGGCCCCCGGTTTCTTCTCCGGTCCGCTGCTCGCGAATCCGCAGTTCCGGCAGGTCTTCCTCCGCCGCACCAAACAGATTCTTGAGAACATCTACTCCGAAGCCGCCTTTGGACCGGTGCTCGACCGCTACGCGGAGCTCCTGCTGCCCGAAGTGAAGCTGCGCGCCGAAAGCCAGAGGCAGGACCCCGACCGCGCCGTGGCACAGCTCAAATCGGACTTGGAGCGGTGCCGTCTGCACCTGAAGAAGCGCCGGGAATTCCTGCTCGCACAGCCCGAGCTCAAGCGCGTGGCCTCCGGCCCGCCCACCAAGGGCAACTGATCCGCCCGGAGCGACCGCGGTCTCCGAAGGACAATCCGCGGGCAAACAGGACCAACCGGCGTCGAGCTGTCGGGCCGGGACTTGCCATGTTTCGGGCCTCGCCTTTTGGCCCGTCATGCCGAAAATCCAGTCACGTTTCCTGAACCATGCGCGTGTATCCCTTTCGCCTCCCGCTGCGTTCCCTCGCAGTTGCCGCCGCCTTTGCGCTGCCCGCCGCCCAGGCGGCCACCGATTTCACCAAGGAGGTTGAGCCGCTGCTGGTAAAGCACTGCTCCGAGTGCCACGGCCCCGACAAACAGAAGGCCGACCTGCGGCTTGATTCCCGCGCCGCCGCCCTCAAGCCCGCCAAGTCCGGCAAAGCCGCGCTCGTGCCCGGCAAGCCCGAGGAAAGCGAACTGTTGAAGCGCATCACCACGACCGATCCCGATGAGGTCATGCCGCCCAAGGGCGAGAAGCTGACGGCCGCCCAGGTGGACACGCTGCGCCGCTGGATCGCGGAGGGTGCCACTTGGCCTGAGAACGTCGCTCTCAAGCATTGGGCCTTCCAGAAACCGGTCCGCCCCGAACCGCCCGCGCAACGGAATCCGCATGCCGTGGTCCGCAACGACATTGATCGCTTCATCCTGGCCCGGCTCGACCGCGAGGGACTGGCCCCGATGCCCGAGGCGGACAAGGAAACCCTCATCCGCCGGCTGTCTCTGGACCTTACGGGGTTGCCGCCGTCCTGGGCCGAGGTCGAGGCGTTCGTGAATGACCTTTCACCGGACGCCTACGAGAAGCTGGTGGACCGCCTGCTCGCCTCCCCGCATTACGGCGAGCACATGGCGCGTGGCTGGCTGGATCTGGCCCGTTACGCCGACTCCAACGGCTACCAGGTGGACCTCGCCCGCTCGATCTGGCCGTATCGCGAATGGGTCATCAACGCGTTCAACCGGAACCAACCCTTCGACCAGTTCACAATTGATCAGCTCGCGGGCGACCTCGTGCCGAATCCCACGCTGGAGCAGAAGATCGCCACCGGCTTCAACCGCAACACCAAGGTCAACGACGAGGGCGGCGGCGATGCCGAGGAATACCGCACCAAGGCCGTGAAGGACCGCGTGGCCACGCTCGGCACCGCCTGGCTCGGCCTCACGCTGAACTGCGCCGAGTGCCACACGCACAAATACGACCCCATCACGCACGCGGAATACTACGGACTCTACGCGTTCTTCAACAACAGCACCGACGCTGGCAATTACAGCCTCGGGCCCAACGTCGAGGTGCCTAAGCCCGACCTGAGCCAGACGGAGTCCTTCGTTCGGGCCCGGATGGAACAGGCGAAACAGGAACTGGCCGCCGCGGAAGCCAAACTCGCCGCCGAACAGGCGAAATGGGAGAAGTCCGTCGCGAAGAAGGGTGACGTCTGGCGCGTGCTGAACCTCAAGAACGCTAATTCCACCGGCGGTTCCGGTTACACGAATCTGCCCGACGGTTCGCTGCTCGGCACCGGCGTGAACCCGATCTACGACACGATCTCCGTCGAGGCCGACACCGACCTCACCGGCATCACCGCCGTCCTGCTGGAGGTCCTGCCCGATCCCAGCCTGCCGAAAAACGGCCCTGGCCGCTGGGGTCAGACGGGCAACTTCATCCTCGATGAGTTCGCTTTTGCGGCCTCGCCGAAGTCCGGAACGCCGCCCGCGAATACCAACCTTTTCTTCGCCGGCGCCACCGCGGACTGGGAGCAGCAATATTACCGCGCCGAGCATGCCGTGGACCGCAATCCCAAGACCGGCTGGGCCATCGGACCGAAGTTCGGCGAACGCCACTTCCTCATCGCCCATCTCAAGGAACCCGCCGGCTACAAGGGCGGCAGCAAGCTATCGTTCAAGTTCGAACACTACCACGGCAACAGCCACACGATCGGCCGCTTCCGCCTTTCGGTGACCACCGAGAAGGACCTCTCCGCGCTCTGGCCCGTGCCGGCCGAGGTCCGCGCCGCCGTGGCCGCCAAGCCCACCGCTCGCACGCCCGAGCAGACCAAGCTCATCGCCGACGCGCAGCGGGCTTCTTCCGAAACCATTCGCGGCCTGGAACGCGAACTCTTCCGGCTGGAACAGAAGCAGAAGCAGCTCGCCTCGCAGAAGTTCACCACGCTCGTCATGCAGGAGCGCGGCGAACCGCAACCTCGCGAGACCTACATTCATGTGCGCGGCGACTTCCTCAGCCGGGGCAACGTCGTCACCGCCGGCGTTCCGGCCGCCTTCAATCCCCTGCCCACCGGCATGCCTGTCAACCGTCTGGCGCTGGCCAATTGGCTGGTGGACCCGGCGAATCCGCTCACCGCGCGGGTGACCGTGAACCGTTTCTGGGAACGCTGCTTCGGCACCGGCCTCGTGAAGACCAGCGAGGACTTCGGCCGTCAGGGCGAGGCCCCGTCGCATCCGGAACTGCTCGACTGGCTGGCCACCGAGTTCATCCGCACCGGCTGGGATGTGAAGGCGATGCAGAAGCTCATCGTGATGTCCGCCACCTACCGCCAGAGCGCCGCCACTGACGCCACGCGGCTGGAAAAGGACTTCTACAACCGCCTGCTCTCGCGCGGTCCGCGCTTCCGCATGGACGGCGAGATGATCCGTGACCACGCGCTCGCCGTGAGCGGCCTGCTGAATCCCAAGCTCGGCGGCCCCAGCGTCTATCCCGTGCAGGTGCCGAACCTGTGGAAGGAAATCGGCTTCCTGCGGCCTGAGATCGGCATGGACGAATGGCCCGTGAGCGAGGGGCCCGACCTCTACCGTCGCGGCCTCTACACCTTTTGGCGCCGCGTCTGCACCTACCCGACCTTCGCCACGTTTGACGCGCCCAGCCGCGAAGTCTGCGTCGCGCGCCGGCCGCGCACCAACACGCCGTTGCAGGCGCTCGCCGCGCTCAACGACCCCACGCTGCTCGAAGCCGCCCGGGTCTTCGCCCAGCGTATCCTGACCGAAGGCGGCAAGGACGACGCGGCCCGGGTCGAATTCGCGTTCCGCACCTGCCTCGGCCGCACGCCGACCAAGGAGGAAGCCAAACGCCTGCTCGCCTACGTGCGGCAGCAGCAGGGCAGCTTCAGTCGCGACACGAAGTCAGCCGCGGAGTTGCTGGACGTCGGCTCCGCCGAACGCCCAGCGACGTTGGATGAACGCAAGCTCGCGGCCTGGATGATGCTGGCGAACGTGCTGTTCAACTTGGATGAAGCCTTGACCAAGGGTTGATGGACGAAGCGCCGATGCGAACGAAGCCTCCAGTTCAAGCGTTGTGGGAATCGCTACGGACGCAGCCGGAGCTCCATCCTGGCGGCTGCTCCATCACTGCGCTCTTCGACACCATCAAGGCTTACGAACAAACGTGCTACCATCAGGCGTTGGCCCACCCGCCGCCTGATCTGAATGATGAGTTTATTCTGCCGCCCGATTTCGACGATTGGGTTGCCTACCGGCTGAGGTTCTTTGATGCGACCAGTGGTTGGCGCAACATGCTTCTTGACGCATGTGGAAACGAAGCGGCGGCGTTCTGGAGTTTTTTTGCACTCCTTGATCAGCACCACGCGCGGAAACCTCGGGTGTTTGCCGCGGTCCGGTGCGGAACGGAACTTGGCCCGCGAACAAGAGCCGGCATCTCAGATTGGTGCGGTATTCGGTTGGTGACCTTCACGGACGACCCGGGTTATTTCGCCCTCTGGGACCCCGACAAGTTTGATCGGAGAAAACTCAAGGGTTGCGATTTTTACCCGCTATTTGACCGGTCGGAGTGGACCAATCCCGCGGCGTGCGGAGGATCGATGCAGGTGGTCTTCTCGGGATTCGAAATCCTAGACGTCGAAACCGTTCGCCGGCTGGACGCTGAAGTCTCGGCTCACCAAGGCGGGAGAAGTCCATTCCGCAACTGCCCACTGAAGACTGATCACTGAACACTTTCCCCACGCCCAATGCTCCCATTCTCTACCACTTCTCGCATTGGTTGGCGACGTTGGGCTTTTGGCATCGCGGTCAGTGTTGTGGCGGTGGCCGTGGTTGCGCCGCCTTTTGGACTTCGCCGAGACCGGAACACTTATCAGTGCCAGACCTGCTTCTCCAAGCGGCATGAGCTCCAGTGGAAGGTGGGGAATTGGACCAGCCCGTCGTTGCCAGTTTCTCCCAAGCACATTGTTTTAGAAGAATCCCGGACGTTCCAATGTTTCGTCCCGCCGAACCACGAACACCGCTGGGTCTTTTCCCAGGGATCTCCCTACTATTGGTTTGGAACTTCATGGGGCGGCTGTGCGGTGGGATCGGGAAGGCACCGGAACGATCTCGTGGATGTGATCGAAAGTCCGTTCGGTGACTCCGTCGAGTTCCTCGCCGAAAAGCTCCGGACCGGTAAATTGACCACCAATGAGCTGCTGGCCGCGCTGGCCGCACCCCGCCACTCACCCAAACAAACCAATCGCCTGACCGACAGCCAGCAACTGGCAGCGCGCCTCACCGACGAATTCTTCGACCGGCGTCCGATCGTTGAGCACTGAAAACTGACCACTGATCACTGATTACTTTTCCCCAAGACGCATGAACCCTCTCCCCTCGCCCGTCCTCGATTCGCTCCGCGCCTCCACCCGCCGCCGGTTCCTCCAGCAATGCGGCACCGGCATGGGCGCGCTCGCGCTCGGCTCGCTGCTCAACGACAAGCTGCTCGCCGCCGACAGCGGGTTGCCCACGCTCGGCAAGCCGCACTTCGCGCCCAAGGCCAAGAACATCATCTACCTCTTCCAGTCCGGCGGGCCGTCGCACCTCGACCTATTCGATCCGAAGCCGGAGCTCCAGAAGCGCAACGGCCAGCAGGTGCCCGAGGAACTGGTGAAGAACATCCGCCTCGCCCAGATCGGCAAGGAGGCCAAGCTGCTCGCCTCGCCCTACAAGTTCGCCCAATACGGCAAGTCCGGCATGTGGCTCAGCGAGCTGATGCCGCACCTCCAGACCATCGTGGACGACGTGTGCTTCGTGCAGGGCTTCCACTCGGAGGCGTTCAACCACGATCCGGCGACGATCTTCATGAACACCGGCGCGCAGCTCGCCGGCCGGCCCGCGATGGGCTCGTGGTTCAGCTACGGCCTCGGCAGCGAGAACAAGGACCTGCCCGCCTTCGTGGTGCTGATGACCGGCGTGGGCCAGCCCCTCACCAACGCCGCGTGGGGCAGCGGATTCCTGCCCACCATGCACCAGGGCGTGACGCTCCGTTCGCAGGGCGACGCCGTGCTCTTCGTCAGCAATCCTGCCGGCATCGACGCCAAACGCCGCCGCCAGTCGCTCGACGCGCTGAAGGACCTGAACCAGATGCGCTACGACGTGCTGCAGGACCCGGAGATCCAGACGCGCATCAACTCCTACGAACTCGCCTACCGCATGCAGACCAGCGTGCCGGAGGTCATGGACATCTCGAAGGAGACCGCGAAGACCCACGAGGCCTACAACACCACGCCGGGCCGGGCGTCGTTCGCCAACAACTGCCTGCTCGCCCGCCGGCTGGTGGAACGCGGCGTCCGCTTCGTGCAGCTTTATCATCGCGGCTGGGACCACCACGGCGGTCCCGACGGCAACCTTGTGTTCGACCTGAAGAAGCGCTGCGCCGAGACCGATCAGCCGGCCGTCGCGCTGATCAAGGACCTGAAGGAACGCGGCCTGCTCGACGAGACACTCGTGCTCTGGGGCGGTGAATTTGGCCGCACCCCGATGATGCAGGGCGCGCTCAAGCCCGATCAGATCGGCCGCGACCATCATCCCCACGGCTACACGATCTGGATGGCCGGCGGTGGCATCAAGCCAGGCACCGTGTATGGCAAGACCGACGACTTTGGCTTCTACGCCGTGGAGAACAAGGTCCACGTCCACGACCTGCACGCGACCATCCTGCACCTCTTCGGCATCGATCACCTCAAGCTCACCTACCGCTTCCAGGGCCGCGACTTCCGCCTCACGGACATCCACGGCGAGCTGGTGAAGGGAATCTTGGCCTGAGGCGTGGGGCTTCCGAAGCAAAGGCGGGGCAGGCCCAAGCCCACCCCGCCCCACACACTACCCAAAGATAGCCTTGGCCCGCCGCGACTCTCCTTATGGATTGGGCGCGATGGCGATCCCGCTCACGGCAAGGATCACCGTAACCTCCGGGGAAGCCCCCTTCACGAACTCCAGCCGGGTGACCACCTTGCCGGCATCCGGCCCGGTGCTGAGATCGATGTCCGTCTGGTGCAGGCTGAAGCCCGGCCACACCGGATCATGGTTGAAGGCAAAGGCGGTGCGGCTGCGGGCCAACTCTGCGATGGCCGGACGCCGGGTCGGGAGATCGGGACTGCCATCCCACCAGTCGGGCGCGAAAAACGGGATCGGGGCGCTCGCCGAACCGTCGGCGTAATGAACCTTAACCGAGCCATTGCCGCCGCCGCCGGCCGAGTGGGCGAGCACGTGAAGCTTGCCGTAGGCACCCGGAGTGACCAACGAAAGCGAGTTCGTGCGCAAAGATACATTGAGCCACAGCGCGTTGGAACTGGTGTAAGGCTGCAGGGCGAACCGCACGCCCCCGTCCAGCGCGCTGATGATCTGGCGGTTGGTCGGGAAGCCGTCCGTGTTTCCGCCCAAGCCGCTCTCGAACCAAACGGCCCCGAACGAATCGATGGCGGCCGCCTTGCGCCCAGGCTGGTTTTCCAGCACGACGTCCCGATTCCAGCCGGTCAGTTCCAGCGGCTCCACCAGGCCGGAGAACCCCAGCAGGCGGAAGAACCGGAGCGGGGAATCACCGGTGCTTACCCGCACCTTTCCGTTGGCGGTCACCCACGGCAGCGTGACTTCCTGCCATGGGTGTTCGGCGCCCAGCGACTCGCGCCCCTGGAGGGTGATTCCCGCCAGTCCGGCTGCCCAGGACACCTCCTGAGCCGGGCCCGCGAGCTGCGCATCGAGGCGCGGCAATCCGACCGTGAAAGTCCTTTCGGCGGTGGCCGACGCGAAAGCGGTGTCGCCGGGTTGCTGGACGCGGACAGTGATGCGTCCGGTGCCAGTGACCACCAGTTGGTCACCCGCGACGGTGGCGGGACCATTCAGCACAGAGTAGTTCAGCGGCAGGCCTGAAGTGGTCGTGGCATTCAATGCCAGGGGGAGACCGGTGAAGGCCAGCCCGTCCGGAACATTCCAGCTCAGCGACTGGGGCTGGCCGATACTCAGTTCGACGATCTGCAGACCGCCGCTGCCGTCGGCGAGAAAGGCGAGGTTGCCCACCACCTGCACGGCCAGCGAGTATCCGATGGTGTCGAATCTCCCGATTGAAACAGGACGCGTCGGATCGCTCAGGTCGAACACTTCCAGCCCCGAGAAATCGCAGGCCACAAACGCCCGCTGCCCGACGACGTGCACCTCCTGCGCCGCCCCTGCGGTTCGGATGCTGCTGAGCTGTTTGGGCGCAGCCGGATCGCTGACATCAACCACCTGCATCCCGGTGCCCCGTGAAGAAAGATAAGCCAGACTGCCCACCACCTCGACCTGGGCGAACCAATTGGTGGTGCCGAGTCCGCCCCGCCGGACCGGTGCCGCCGGATTGCTGACGTCAATCACGACAAGGCCCTTGTCGGCATCGGCGACATACGCGAGATCGCCCACCACCTGAACCGCCACGGCACCGCCGGGCGTGTCGAGGCCACCGACCCGCACCGGAGCCGACGGATTGCTCACGTCCAGGATGACCAGGCCGGAAGACCAGTCGGCCACGAACGCGAGATTGCCCACGACCCGGACGTCTTCGGCCCGGCCGGGCGTGTCAAAGCGTCCGAGCAACACCGGTGCCGCGGGATTGCTCACCTCAATGATCTCCAGCCCCGCCGCCGACGCTGCGACATACGCGACGTTCCCGACCACCGCGACCGCGGAAGCATAGCCGGTGGTTGCGAGGCTGCCGATTCGCACCGGGCTGGCCGGCGCGCTCACGTCAATCACCTGCAGACCGGCAAGCCCGGCGGCCACGTAGGCCACATTGCCCACCACCTGCACCTCCTCAGCCAAGTCAGGCATCGTGATACTGCCAACGCGGCTGGCCGTCACCACCGGCACGTTGAACCGCAGCTCCCGGCGGGCCGGCAGGTATTGGGCATTTCCCGCCTGCTCCAACTCGAGCGTCACGAGACCGAAGTTGGTGACCGTCAGGATGCCTTCTGCCAGCACCGCGGGTCCCCGGACTGAGACCGTTACCGGCAGCCCGCTGCTGGCGGTTGCGCCGAAGGGATGCGCCATGTTGAGCGCGACGGTTTCGCCCAAATGCCCCTGCGCCATCAGCTCCTGGGGAATCCCGAGGCGCACCCTGAATTCCTTCAGCCCGGCCAGACCGTTCGCGAGGAAGATGCGGTCACCGACGAGCTGCGTGGTGTAGCCCTCCGTTCCGGTTCCAATCTGCCCTAGCAGCACCGGTTTCGCCGGCACACTCACGTCATACAGCAGCAAACCCAACCAGAGGTCTGACACGTAGGCATGATTCCCTTCCACCGTGACGCCGTAGGCCTGCCCGCCGCTTTCCGAGGTGACGCTGACACGGGTCGGGCTGGGCTGAGTGCTCAGATCGAGGATTTGGAGGCCGGAGTATCCGTCCGCCACATAGGCCAGATTCCCCACGACCTGCACCGCCTTCGCAAAGTCCGGCGTATTGTATCCGCCGAGCCGAAGGGGAGTGGCGGGATTGGTGACATCAATGATCTGGAGACCCGACCCACCGTCCGCCACATAGGCGGTGTTGCCGACTACCTGGACACCGACGGCCTCTCCAAGGGTGTTGTAAAGGCCCACTCGAACCGGGTTCGCTGCGTCCGCCACATCGATGATCTGGAGGCCCGCCAGTCCATCCGCCACGTAGGCCAGGTTGCCCACCACCTGCACCGCGCCGGCGAGGCCGGTCGTGTTGAAGATCCCCAGCGAGGTCGGCGCAGCCGGGTTGCTCACATCGAGAATCCGCAACCCCGGAGCCCCCGTCGCCACGTAGGCCCGGTCGCCCACGACCGTCAGATCCCGGGCATCCCCGCCCGTGGCGAACGAACCCAGCAGAACGGGCGCGGCCGGGTTGCTGACATTGATGACCTTCACCCCTTCCAATCCGTCCGCCACGTAGGCGATGTCGCCGACGACCTGGACCTTGTTGGCATAGTTGCCGGTGATGAGGTTGCCGGTTTCGGAAAACACCGCCCGCTGGGTCTGGGCGGTGACCGAACAGACGGTTGCAAGCATCAGGCCGACGGTGGGGGCCAAGAGTCGGCGTGGGTGCGGGGATCGGGAATGAGACTGCCGGCCACTGGCCGGGGTGAGATTGGACGGCTGATTCATGGTTGAATGGGCAAGAGGTGACTCTGCTGATCTGGCAGCCCCGGTTCACAGCGGGGGCTCCCAGTCAGCCGTGCGAAGTCCGCGGGAAAAAACGGACAGCCGGCGAAAAGATTTTTTTCCGGCTCCTGACGCGGCCGAGCTCCAGCGCGGACGGCGAGAATGCAACCTGCCCCTGGCGGCCCGCCCGCCCAACGGATCAGTTTTCCCGGGCAAGCGAGGCCAAACGCTGGAACACGGCGACGGCCGTGGGCCGGGCATCCGGTTCCTTGTGCAACAGCTCCATGACGAGCCGCACCAGCTCAGCCGGGAGGTCCGGCCGGCGACGGCCAAGGTCGGGCGTGGGCGCCTCGCGGATGTTGGCCACCACTTCCTGCGCGAACGGCGACGGAAAGGGATGCTGCCCCGAGGCCAGCTCAAACAGGCACAGCCCGAGACAGAACAGGTCACTCGCGGAGGTGACCGGCCCGCCTGAGGACTGTTCGGGTGACATGTAGCGCGGCGTGCCCACCACGGCTCCGGCCAAAGTCAGGTGCCGCAGGGTCGTCGGGAAATCCGGATGATCCGCGGCCACCGGGCGGGCCACCCCGAAATCCAACACCTTCACCCGGCCATCGGGCGCCACGATGACGTTGCTGGGCTTGAGGTCCCGGTGCACGAGACCGAGCGCATGGGCCGCCGCCAGCCCGGCCGCCAGCTGCGCCCCGACCCGCGCCAAAAAGCCCGGCTTGGGACGGCCGCCAATCCAGTCGCGCAGCAGGCGCCCGGCGACAAGCTCAAGCGCAATGAACCAGCGCTCCTCGTGCTCGCCCCAGTCCAGCAACGCCACCGTGTTGGGATGTCGCAGCTGGCGCAGCAGATAGGCCTCCCGTTGGAAGCGCCGCAACCATTCCCGGTCGGCGGTCAGCGAGCGGGCAAGCACCTTGAGCGCAACCTCGGACGCCTCGCCGTCACGTCGCGCCCGGTAGACATCGCTGGTCGCCCCGCTGGCGAGCCGGGCGATCACCCGGTAACCGCGGAGGCATGTGCCGGGCTCCAGCATCATCGGCGCGCGGCCCGGGCCGGGGGATTCAGCAGGCGGCTCGCCTCTCGCTGGGCGAGCCACGCCACCAGTTGGTGTGCATCCGCGCCGTCCGCCGGAGGATTGGCCCCGTCCGCCGGCAGCGGCTGCATGGCCCGGGTCGCGGTCGCGAAAAGTTCCCGGGCTTGGGCCTCCTGCCCGAGACGTTGCAGGGCGGCGGCGCGGTAGAACGTCGCGGCGTTGGCCACCGGCCGGCCGTCCTTCGGGTCAGGCGCGGACTCCACGAGTGCGGCGACCGCGGCGTCCAAATCGCCCGCCCGATACGCGGCCACGCCGAGGGCGAACTGCACGCGGTGGGTCTCCACGCGGTTCGTATCGAGTTCAGCGGCCCGGCGGGCGATGGCCCGGACTGCTTCGGTGAGCTTCGGTTCCGCAAAGGGCCGCAACGAGGCGGCTTCAACCGCCCGCGCCAGGGACGCGGGATCGGTGAGCGGGCCCGCCGTCGCGAGGATGCGGCGAACGCCGATGTCGTAGGCGGCCTCGCGACCAAACCACGCGAGCAGGGTCACCACCCGCAGCGAGAGGCGCGTGTCTTCTGACAGGTAACGCACACACTCTTCCAGCAGGGTGAGGGCGTCGGCCGCACGGCCGGCGCGCAGGTAACTGCCCGCGAGTTGGGTCATCGCATCCACGGTATGCGGATGCTCCACGCCGTTGCCCTTGCGGCGCAGCTGGACCACCTCCTCGCGCAGCGCCAGCGCCTCCTCGAAGCGTCCCACCGCGGTGCAGGCGAGGGCGAGATAGTGGGCGCTGAGAATCGCATCGGGATGTTCCGGCGCGAAGTGCTTGCGGCGGAGCTCAAGCACTTCCCGGTGCAGCCGGACCGCCTCTTCGGGCCGCCGGCTCTGTTCAAAGTAGGCGAGGTAGTGCATCGCCATCAGCGTCTGCGGATGGGCCGGCCCCAAGACCTTGCGGCGCAGCGCGATGAGTTCCGTCTGCAGCTTGAAGGCCTCTTCCGTGCGGTGGGCGCTGAAGTAGTTCTCCGCGAGGTTGGCGAGGGCGAACAGCGTGCTTGGGTGTTCAGTTCCCAGCACTTCACGCCGCAGCGCCAGCACCTGCTCGTTCAGCGCCATGCCTTCGCTGCGCCGGCCCGCCATGTGATAGATCACCGCCAGGTTGCCCAGGCTCAGGAGAGTGTCGGGATGCTTGGGGCCAAGCCGGCGACGCCGCACCTCGAGGACCGATTCGGCGATCTGGGTGGCTTCCGCCTCCTGTCCTTCCTTGGTCAGACGCGAGGCGACATCGGCTGCCGCCCAGAGCGCGGCGTCGCTTTCCGGACCGCTGATCCGGCGGTGGATGGCCCAGAGTTCCCGGAACATCGCCAACCCTTCCTCGCGCCGAGGGCTGCGGAACAGGGCATTCGCCAGCGCCGCCATGGCGTCCAGCGTCGCCGGATGCTCGGGACCGCTGTGGGCGCGGCGGTAGGCCACCACCTTCTCGCGCAGCGGAACGGCTTCGCGGGGCAGCCCGATGGCTTCGTAGGTGTCGCCCAGGGTCGTTTGCAGGCTGACCCGCACCTCCGGCATCCCGGACAAATCCGTGTCCAGACGCGTGGCGGCGCTCCCCAGCGCTTCGGCCACCGTGAAGGAGCGGCCGGCGCGGCTGGGATCAGGACTTTGGAAGACCTCCGTGATGAACTTGGCGATCGCCTCGGCATCACCCCTTCGTGCCTGCGCCAACGCCTCGGCGCGCGTGGCGCGGATGGCATGATGGGTGGCGACGCCGGCGCCGATGGCCAGCGCCACGAAGACCGCGGCGATGCCGAGAAACGTGGCCCGGTTACGACCAAACGCCTTCTGAAACCGGTAAGCGGCACTCGGTGGCCGGGCCAGCACCGGCTCATTGCCGAGATGCCGCGCCAGATCCATGGCGAGGCCATTGACCGTGTCGTAACGCCGTCGTCGGTCCTTCTCCAGGCACTTCATCACGATCCAGTCGAGGTCGCCCCGCAGCGCGCCGCCAACCACTTCCACCGACAGGCCGCGGCTCTGTGCCACGCTGGTCTTGGCCTCGCCCACCAACGTGCTCAGGCGGGTGGACGGCTTGGGCGGCTCCTCTTCCGCGATCACCTTCTGGATCTGGCCAAAGCCGAGGCTCCGCAGGCGTTCTGCCGGGAACGGCGTGCTGCCGGTCAGCAGCTCATAAAGCAGCACGCCCAGCGAATACACGTCGGTCCGGGTGTCCACGTCGAGGCTGCTCATTTCCGCCTGTTCCGGGCTCATGTAGGCGGGCGTCCCGATCATGGTGCCGAACTGCGTGAACACCGTCTTCTCCGTCAGCTTCATGCTGGTGGCCTTCGCCACCCCGAAGTCGATCACCTTCGGCATTGGGTCGCCGTAGTGCAGCGTCACCATCACGTTGGACGGCTTGATGTCGCGGTGGATGACGCCCTTCTGATGCGCGCTCTGGATCGCCTTGCAGACCGGCAGGAACAGGTCCAGGCGCTCGCGCAGAGACAGCCGGTTGCGGTCGCAGAACTCCGTGATGGGGACGCCCTGCACCAGTTCCATGACGAAGTAGGGGCGGCCCGACTCCGTCGCCCCGGCATCAAGCACCTTGGCGATGTTCGGGTGGTCCATCAGCGCCAGCGCCTGCCGCTCCGCTTCGAACCGGGCGACCACGGACTTGGTGTCCATGCCCAGCTTGATGATCTTCAGGGCGACCCGGCGACGCACCGGCACCTCCTGCTCGGCCATGTAAACCACGCCCATGCCGCCCTCGCCGATCCGTTGGAGCAGCTTGTAGCGGCCGATCACGGAACCCTCGCGCTCGCCCACTTCCGCCAGGTCCTCCGCGTTCAGCCGCAGGGTCGGCGTGCCGTTGTCCGGGCGTTCGCCGAAGAAATCGTCGGCAGCCGCCCCCCGGCGCAGAAGCTCCTCGACCCGGGCACGCAGCGGGGCGTCTTCGCCGCAGGCGGCCGCCACGAAGTCGGCCCGCTCCGGCTCGCCCAGTTCCCGGGCCCGCAGATAGATCGTTTCCGCCTCGTTCATTGGTTCACCTTCTGTCCGGCTTGGCAAAGCCAGCCGTTTTCACGCGGCGCGCCGGCCCCGGAAGTCCCTGCCTGGGACCGCGCGCACACCCCCACGTGCGGATTTCACCCGGCGAAACGGACACCCCGGCGAAACTTTTTTTCGTCTCTCCGTCAGGAACCCACGGCCGATGGATTCCGGCCGGTGATCAGCTCGAACAGGCGGACCTTGGCCACCTCCCAATGCCGGCGGACGGTCTTTTCGTTCAGCTCGAGGGCCTCGGCAATCTCCTGGTGGTTCAGGCCGACAAAATACCGGAGCTTCACAATCTCCGCTTTCAAGGCGTCTTCGGTGGCGAGTTCGTCGAGCACTTCATGCACCTGCAGCACCTTTTCGTCCCCGCCTGGCGCCGCGATCTGCGATTCCGGGAGTTCCACCCGCTCCGGATTGCCACCCCGCTTGAGCTGCGCCTTGCGGCGGGCGTTGTCCACGAGGATCCGGCGCATCGCCTCGGCGGCAGCCCCGAAAAAGTGGGCGCGATTGCGCCAGCGGGCGTCGCCGCCTTCCGCAAGCCGGAGCCACGCCTCGTGCACCAGGGCTGTCGGCTGCAAAGTATGCCCGGGCTGTTCCCGCGCCATCCGGCTGCCCGCCAGCCGACGCAATTCATCATAGACCAGTGGCAGCAACTCTTCGGTCCGCACGGAATTGAGCAACTGGGTGACGTCCGCCATGGCTGGAGGCGGAGGATGGCCACCGCACCCCTGCGGTGCCAGCCAAATGCCGGACGGTTGAATCGGTTCCGCTGGGTCGAATCGCCTCCAAAGGAATGTGGCCACGAAGCGGCCGAGGATCTGCCGGGCGAGGGCTGGGAAACCAAAGGGGGCGCCACCCAAGGGTGGACAGCCGGATTCACCGTGCGAGCGAACTTCCCTTGGTTCCGGCCACTCCGCCCGCTATTTGTGCGGCGCCATGTCGCTGACTGGAAAAAAGCTGGGCGTCCTGATCTCCGCGGATCCGTCCGCACCGTCGTTCCGCCACGGGGTTGAATTCGCCGCCGCGGCCCGCGGGCGGGGCTGTGATGTTTACCTTTACTGCATCGACGAGGCGGTGCGCGGCGTCCGCGACCCGCACCTGCAGTCGCTGAAAGCCGCAGGCATCAAGTTCTATGCCTGCGCCTACGGAGCCCACCAGCACGGCGTGCCGGTGGACGACGCGGCCACCTTTGCCGGCCTCACCGTGGTCAGCGACCTCGTGGCCGCGACGGACCGTTTTGTGAGCTTCAACTGACTTTCCCGCGATGAAACCCAAGCTGCTCCTGCTCGTGACGAGCGATCCCCGCACCAGCGCCCGCCCGGCCGAGGCCATCCGCATCGCCGCCGGGGTCGGCGCGTGGAAAAAGGCCGACGTGACGCTCTACCTGCACGGACCGGCGGTTCTGTCCGCCGGCGAATGGGTGGATGAACTCCAGGAGGAGGACAACTTCACCCGCTACCTGCCGATCGTCGCGGATTTCGGCCCACCGGTTTACGTCCAGGCCGGCGCCCCGGAATTGGCCGAAGCGGGCGAACTCTCGGTGAAGACCGAGGCCATCGACGACTCCCGCCTCGCCGAACTCACCGCGGCGGCGACCTACGTGATGCGATTCTGAATTTCCCCGCCATGCCCACCCAATTGCACATCCTCACCCGCCCGGCGGACGAACTGGTCACGACGCTGCTTGAACGCGAGCGCGCTGCGAGCCAGACGCAGATCGAAGTGGTGGACCTGACCCAGCCGAACCCGGACTACGGAGCGCTCGTGGACCGGGTCTTCGCCGCGGACTCCGTCGTGACATGGTGACGACGGGAACTGCCCAGGTCGGACCGCCTCACTTTTTCTCGTCCGGCTTGGACTCGGCAGGCTTCGGCGGCAGCACAGTCAGCCAAAGCGATTCCGTCTCGCGAATCAGCAGGTCCGTGTAGCCTTGGGGAACGCCGTTGTTCTCGCCCGTGGAGGCGAGGGCGAACACCGCGGCACGCTCGCGGCCATCACCGGCGACCACCACGCGCACCGGGCCGTTGAACCGCGGGGCGTTCGTGGGCGCCGACCAGCGCAGGACGGCCTCGGTCGCCGTCTCGGCCACATCCACCGGGCCGGACTCGACGGCCGGCGGCAGGCCCTCGGTGCGCACCGTAAGTTTGCCCTTGTGACCGTGCCGCCGGACGAGGGCGACCTTGACCTCGTTGGTCGTGCCGCCGGTCAGCGTGAAGGCCGCCGCGTCCACAGTCGGCCGAAAATCGGGAACACCCGGCTCGACGCTCAGACGGTAAAAGTGATCCGCGCCGCCGCGCCGAAAGAGATTGCCGACGACCAGCACGAAGCGTCCGTCCGCCGGTGCCGTCCATTCGATCCGCGGGTCGGCCGAATCGGCGTCGTCATTGCGGGTCAGTTCCTTGCCCTCGGCATTCTCGACCGCCAGCCAGGCATCCAGCGGAAAACCGAGGGCGGCGGCCTGCACGGACATGACGAGGCGCTCGTCTTTCCGGGCCAGGAACGAATACCGGTCCACATCCCCCGCCGGATCAATGCGGCCGGTAACCGCGCCTGGCACCGGCAATTCCTGCGCCGATGCGGCGTCGGAATTGGGTTCGCGCTCAACCATCTCGGGGCCGTTCCCCACTGGCAGGCGCGGCACCGATTGATACTCCGTCCACTCCGGCTGCCACCAGGCCGTGTCCGGCGACAGGCTGGGAACCCGCGCGGCAACAGACTTCAGCGCCGGTGGCAGATTCCAGCCGACCAGCGACCAAGTGTTGGATGCATTCCGCTGCGCTCCCAACGGCACCGCATGCGCCACGACCGGGCCCGTCGCCAAATGCAGCCGGTAGACGCACTTGTCGTTGCCGGTGAACCGCACGTCGGAGCCGGCCGGATGCGCAAAGCCGAAAACCTGCAACGTATGCCGCCCCGGGCGCTCGGCCGTGAACACCAACCGCGGGTCAAGGGTTCGGCCGTCGTCGTGATTGAACTGCACTTCCACTCCGCGTGGATCGGTGAGGCGGAGAGCGGGGTCGACCGGCGACTGGAGAACGTAGGCCTGGAGCGAGGCCGCCAAGGTCTGGCCAACCGCCAAGTCCACCGCGAACTGGTCCACGTCGCCATTCTTGTCGAGCCGGCCATTGAGCCACGCCGGGGCGTTGGTAACGACCTGGGCCTGGGCGCGTTCGTCGTTCGGTTCCGTTTCCGCCAATCCCGGGGAATCCGTGATTACGAGAAACCGCGGGGCAGAAGCTCCCTCGTCATTGAAGGCCCGCACCAGGCGCGGTCCCAGCGCGGCGTCGGCCGCGACCACGATTTCCACGGTCGGCTTGTTGGTGGTCGCAGCCAGCGTCATCCCCTGCCCCGCGACCCAGAACTCCGGCGGCCAGGGGTCAAACTTGCCCACCGCAGCGACCCGATTTGTGGTGCCGCGGGCCAACGCCACCGAGTGGAAATGCTCCAAGGTCGGAGGAGCCGCGACCGCCGGAGCAAGCAGACAAATGAGGACACTAACAACCGCGCCAACGACTCCCCGTCCTGCCCGGGCCATTTCGGTCACGGTCATAGTGCGGAAAGGCTGTCAAATTCCGTGTCCGGAAACGGCCAACGCCAGCGCTTCCGATACTCCTCGGAACCATAGGTGTCACGCACCCGACGAAGGGCCGACACGATTGTCTTGGTAAGTTCAGCCACCGAACATTGGCCCTGCAGGACCCGTTTCGACCGCTCGGCAAACATTACGGACCTGTCGGAGAAGGATGCTACGGCGAAGGCGCTGACCTGAACCTGTTCGCCACCATCTCGATCCCGGCGGAGCACCAAAACCAAGGCGCCGGGTTCCTCCACGATGGCACATCGGGCCTCCGGTCCACCCCGCCGCAATCGCACGCCCGCGACGGCGAGTTCGCCGATGGCATCGTTCAGGCACGAACCGCGGGCCTCCATGAGGTCTGCACCGGGCCCAAGTCGGAAGTCCGCCCACCCATCGGCCAATGCTGAGATCTCCAGCCTCATCCGTTTCAGACGAACAGTTCCTTGATGAGCCGGCCGTTGTTCACGAGCGGCACGGGCCGTCCCGTGTTGGTGTGCAGGATCTGGGTGTGGTCGATGCCCATCTTGGTGTAGAGCGAGGCCGCGAAATCTTCCGGCCGATAGACGTTCTCGGCCGCGGCGTAGCCCTTGGCATCGGTGGCGCCGACGATGGCCCCCCGCGGACAACCGGCCCCCGCCATCAGCACGGACATGGCGTGCGGCCAATGGTCCCGGCCGGCGTCCTTGTTCACCTTGGGCGTGCGGCCGAACTCGCCCAGCAGGATCACAAGGGTGGAATCCAGCAGGCCGCGTTCGTCGAGATCGCGGATCAACGCCGCCACGCCGCGGTCGGTGTTCTTCACGTGGTCGCCCTTGTAGGCGTCGAAGAGCTTTGTGTGATGGTCCCAGCCGCCCGAATAGACCGTCACCCAGGAGACCCCCACCTCCACCAGGCGCCGGGCCAGCAGCAGCCGCTGGCCGAAGTCATTCCGGCCATACTGGTCGCGCACCTTGGCGTCCTCGCGGTGGATGTCGAAAGCCGCCTGCGCTTTGGGCGACGACACCAGTTCGTAGCCCTGCTGGTAATATTCGTCGAAGGCCACCGCCGGGTCTTCCGCCAGCCGGTCGTGGTAACGCTGCATCCGGTCCAGCGCCGCCCGTAGTTCCTTCCGCCCCGTCGCCCGGCCGGTCGAAATCTCCTGCGGCAACACCACGTCGCGGACGCGGAAGTTCTTCGAGTTGGGTCCGCCATCGATGACGAACGGGGCGTGTTTGCCACCGAGGAAATTCGGGCCGCCACTCCGGGACACCTGCGGCATGGTCATGTAGGCGGGCATCCCGTCCCGCAGCCCCCGGTGGTGCGACACCACCGAGCCGAACGATGGATGGAACGTCACGAACGCCCCGCAGGCCACCGGCACCGGCGTCGGGGCGCCGGTCATCAGGTAGTGGTTGCCGCCGCCGTGATTGGGGTCCTTGTGGCAGATGGAACGGATGACGGTGAATTTGTCCGCGCACTTGGCCAGCTCCGGCACGGCCTCGGAAAAGCGGGTGCCGGGCACGGCCGTGGCGATGTCCTTGAACTCGCCCCGGATCTCCGCGGGGGCGTCGGGCTTGGGATCGAAGGTCTCGTAATGGGATGGCCCGCCGTCGAGCCAGATCATGATCGTGTTGACCGGCTTGCCGGCGGCCTTGGCCAGAAGCGGTTCCGCGGCCGGCCGGGTGGCCGCCGCGGCGCGGAACCGGAGCACATCGCCCAAGCCCAGCCCCAGCATGCCGCCCAGCCCGAGTTGCAGGAAATCCCGGCGGGGCATTCCGGCGCAGTTGTGCGTGAGGTCAGCCATACGGATGGAAGTTGCCCGCGTTCCTAGCAAAGCCGGCGTGCGATGGGAACCGCTACTTCAGGGCAGACGAACGCTGGGGCAGAACTTTCTTCGTGGCCGCCGGCTAAAGTGCTGCCGGCATCTTGCCGGCAGGGACCGGCACCGGCGAGGCCTCCGCTTTCCTGGGGGGCGACGGATCGAGCCTGTGGCTCTGGGCGAAAGCCCATCCTGGGTGCCGTGGCCTGCGGCCAGAGCCACAGGCCCGATCCGCCCGCCCTGTTCAAGCCT
>OFDN01000769.1_pt1 | contig 24072 bp, 27 predicted proteins | sample 1520971 | NCBI WGS metagenome assembly OFDN01 (sample SAMEA94257418, study PRJEB24077) | hot springs metagenome | biome: Aquatic biome; feature: Geographical feature; material: Water | place: India | collected 2012-06-12 | depth 5 m
TCGATGGAACGTCACTCGTCCCTTCGGCAGCATCTGCTGCTTTAAGCAACCATATCGGGGCCATCGCGCTAAGTGCGTGCACGCGAGCGCTAAGAAACCTAGACGAAGATTGGCAATTTGGCCGGCTCCCCGTTCAACACGGTGTTGGACTGGCTCGCTTTGCGCTTGAGCCCGAAACACGGATTGACCGCTACTGGTCGAACACAGCCCGCAGCATGATCAGCCGCGAACGCCCGCTTTCTGGCAACTGGCCAATGTCAGGAAGTGGCGCGTCTCGTCGCGGCGAATGGTTCGCTGTTTTGGCCCTTTGCTGACGTCTAGAGCGTCCGCTTATCGGCGATCCAGTTCGCCGTTTGCGCCAGCCGATAGACTATTATTGATTGGGAGGTGATCCGCTTCCTTGAATGAGGTAAGCGGGCCGCCAGTCATACGCTGGCCATGCAGGGTAAGGTCTAATCCAGATCAACGCTTTGCCCCGTTGCCATGACCACCCTGGCCTTCGCCCCGGGAAGATGGCTCAGATGCTCGATGATGGTGGGAAGCGGTAACAGGCTGAAGGCGGTGCTCAGGGCATCGGCTTGAGTGGCGCTGGCAAGGATGACGGTCACGCTCTGATGCAGGCCGGCGGAACGACCGGTTCGCGGGTCGAGCAGGTGATTGAACAGCCCCGCCTCATCAAATTGGAAACCATAGCCGCCCGAGGTTGCGACCGCCCGGTCCACCACATCGAAGGTCGCGCCGATCCTGTCGCTATGGGCGGGATCGACAACCCCGACCCGCCAGGGACGGCCCGCCGCATCGGCGCCGACGGCACGCGGCTCGCCGATATCGACGAGACAGGTCTCGATCCCTCCTGCCCGCAGGATGTCAACGACACGGTCGGTCGCATAGCCCTGGGCAATGCCGTTGAACGTCAGCTGCATTCCTTTTCGGCCGAAGGCGATCCGGTTGCGGTCGACCAGCACATCGTTCAGTCCCACCTTCGCGAGGGCCTGTCGCAGCGTCGCAGGCAGCGGGCCGGCCGGGTCGGCTCCGGGGCTGGAAAAATGCGCGCGGTACATGGTCCACAGCGCCTGTACCGTGGGATCGAAGGCCCCGCCGGTCCGCGCGTAACAGGCCTGCGCAACCTGCAGCAGGTTGACGAGATCCTTTGGCGGCGCCACCAGCAGGCCGTCCCTGTTCAATTGCGATACTGCAGAGTCCTCGCGATACAGGCTGAAGATCTGCTCCAGCCGGCGCACTTCCGCGACGCAGACCGCCATCAACTTGCGCGCGACTTCCGCATCGGGATGATGGATGCGCAGCGAGGCGTCGGCTCCCATCAGGACGCCTCGCCAGGTGATTGCGGCGCTGGGGTCAGCCGCACGGCCCAATTCCGGCGCCAGAGCCAATCCGGCGGCGGCGGCTGTGATGGCGAGGAAGCGTCGGCGCGAGATCGTGGCGAGCATGATTGTGTTCCTGGTGACGGGATCCTTAGTGGTGGTGGCCCTTCTTGGCCGCTCCGGCGTCGTGTCCCGCAGGGTGGCCCGCTTGCGGGTGATGATCTGCGGCAGGTGGCTCCGCCGATGCGCTCAGGATGTAGTCGCGCGGCATCTCGCTGAAGCCGACGACCCGCCCGCCATTCTCCGCCGCGAACCTCTTCGCCGCCTCCGGGTCCGAAAACGGCACCGCCTCATCCGCACCCATGCCACCTCTGGCGCGGCTGGCGATGACGTAGCTGGCCTGCTTCGCATCGACCCAATTGGCCGTTCCCGGCTTGTCCCATGACGGCGCCTTGGCCATGTCCGAGACATAGATCGCGCGAATGTCCTTGGCCTCCTCCGGCAGCATGGTGAAGGAGAATGCGTCCCGCGCCGACGAGAACCAGACCGGCTCCTTGCGGCTGGAAAGGATGATCTGGCCCTTGGGACCGGAATGTTCGACGACGCGCATCCCGCAATAATGCCCCACCGCGCTTGCCGTCAGTTCGACGGGCGGTGGCGGCGGAGCGCTGGCGGCGTCACGATCCTGGCAACCGGCGAGGAGCAGAGCGCCGCTCAGCGCCGCCCAGAACAGGGGTTTCATAGCTCTCTCCTTGAGAAGGCCAGCGCGGACAGGGACAGGGGAACGAGGACCCATAGGACCAGCGCCGCCAGGAGCGCCCCGTTGCCGAGGCTATTCCTGGCCGTGCCGGCCATGCCCGAAATGGCGCTGAGGCTGGACGAACCCGACAGGTTGAAGACCCGGTAGGCATCGGTCGGGTTCAGCAGGAGCAGCGCGCTCAGCACGCCGCCAGAGATCGTCTGGCCCTGGTCGACGACGAGCGCGCCAAGGAGCGCCATGTCGTAGAGCAGGACGAAAACCAGCCAGAGCCCGACCGCGATGCCGGCCGCCGTTCCACGCTGGCGGACGAGTGCGCTCACGAGATAGCCGAGCGCGATGAACACGGCGCCGAGCAGTATCGAGGAGCCGATCATCGCCGCAAATGCAGCCCAGCTCTCCCTGTCGATGGTCGCGCCGGTCAGCGCCAGCGCCAAGGCGGCGGCCCCATAGCCGATCAACGTGGCGAACGCCAGGATCGCGAGATGGCCGACGAATTTGCCGAGCAGAACCTGCCAGCGCCCGATTGGGTAGCTGAGCAGCAGCAGCATGGTGCCGCGCTCCATTTCGCCGACCACCGCGTCATGCGAGATCAGCAGGGCGATCAGCGGCAAGAGGAAGATGGTGAGGCTGGCGAGGCTGACGATGACGACGTCGAGCGCCCTCACGCCAACTGTCCCCGTCGGCGCGCTGCCGAGAAAGGTGAGGGTCAGCGCCAGCGCCGCCAGGAGCAGCGTCGTCGCCAGCACCCAGCGATTGCGCAGACCCTCCTGCACCTCCTTGCGCGCCACGATCAGGATGTTCAGCATGACGCACCCTCGCGATCCTGCAGGAAATGGGCGTAGAGGTCGTCGAGATTGGGCGGCGCGACATCGATGTCCATCACCGGCGCACCGACGCTGGACGCCCGCCTGAGGACCTCGATCTTGCGGTCCTGCGCGACGCTGATCTCCAGCGTGTGGCCATTGATGGCGTGGCAGGGCGTTCCAGCAAACCATTGCTGCGCGGCCTCGATTCCCTGCTCGCGCGTCCGTAGCCTGATCCGGGTTGGAAGCTCCGCAATGCCGCGCAAATCCTGCACGGAACCGTCGGCGACCTTGAGTCCCCGGTTCATGATGATCACCCGGCCAGCCCGCTCTTCCAGCTCGGTCAGCGCATGCGAGGACAGCAGCACGCAGCTTCCGCCGCGCCGGAGATCCTCCACGATATCGTAGAAGCTCTGCCGCAGGGCCGGGTCCAGCCCCGTCGTGGGTTCGTCGAGCAGCAGAACCTGCGGACTGCCAAGCAGCGCCTGGGCCAGGCCGAGGCGCTGGCGCATGCCTTTCGAGTAGGTGCCGACCCGCCTGTCGGCGGCCTGTACGAGACCGACGCGTTCCAGCAGCGGGCCGACCGTCGCAGCGCTTTCCCGCTTCAGCCTGGCGTAGAAGGCGAGCGTCTCCCGACCGGTCAGCGCCGCGTTGAAGGAGACGTTCTCGGGCAGGTAGCCCAGCCGCTTGCGCCCTTCGAACTGCCCCGCCGCCGGGTCTTCGCCAAGCAGGCGGAGCTGGCCGCTGGTAGGGCGGATCAGGCCGATGATCAGTTTCATCAGGGTCGTCTTGCCGGCGCCATTATGGCCAACGAGGGCGATGGTTTCACCGCCCATGAGGTCGAAACTGACAGTGCGCACCGCCTCGACGGCGCCGAAACGCTTCACGACCCTGTCGACATGCACGACGGGGGTCATCGGCCGGCTCCTGACCGGGCGGGCTGGCTCGGAGGCGGCGCCATCAGCGGATGACTGTCGACGACGCCTCCGGGCAACAAAGCGGGGAACTGCGCCTGAGCCCAACGGATGACCTGGACGGCCGGCGAATTCGCCAGGACCTTCGCCTGCGGTGCCGACCACAGCACCTTGTCCATCAGGTCGTTGGGACGATAGGGGCTATCTGCGACGCCGTCGCCATTCAGGTCGAAGGCCGGGTTGTCGCTCCAGAAATTCCCCCGCCCATCCTTGGACCAGTCAATGTGACGGGTGCTGACATACTTCACCTGGTTGCGATTGGCGATGAAGGCGTTCCCGACGACCTCGTTGCGCTCAGAGCCCGCGGTGAAGTGGATGCCGATCTCGCAGCCCTCGAACCTGTTGTCCCGGAACCGGTTCTGGTTGGCATTGTAGATGAAGACGCATTTGGTCGGACCCGGCCGGAAACCTTCGCCGGCCAGTGCCACCTTGTCCTCGCCGGCGGGCAGGCCGTGCTCGCCTGCATCCTTGGAGCGGGTGCCTATGCCAAGCCAGCGTTCGGCCGGTTGCAGCCGGCCGAGCACGAGGTTGCCGGTGATCTGGGAGCCGTTGGCATAGTTGAAGAGGAAGCCATGGTCGCGGTCTCCCTCCGACCGGTTGCCGGTCACCTTCAACCGGTGCGAGAACATGATGGCGAAGCCGACGCTGTTGTCGCTCGAGACGTTGTCCGAGATCTCGCTGTCATTGGTGTACATGTAGTGGATGGCGAAACGCAGGTCGCGGAAGCGGTTGCCGCTGAAGACATTGCGCTTGCTGGTTATCGAAAAGATGCCATCGCGGCCGAAGCGGATGTCGTTGCGCAGGACCTTGGCTCCTGGCGCGTTCCAGACCGACACGCCGTTGCCGGCCTCGTTCACCCTGCCTTCCTGCAGGCCCACGATCGCGTTGTCCTGAACGATGCTGTCTTCCGCGCCATGGATGTAGACGCCGTAGAGATTGCCTTCGACCCGGTTGCGCTCGATGACGGCACCGGTCGCGGTCTTTTCCAGGAAGATGCCGGCATCCATCGCCTCGGGGTCGACGCCTGACCCGGTCACGGTCACTTGACGCACGACCGTACGCGGCGCCGCGACCACGATCACGCTGCCCTTTCCAGACCCGGCGACGCGCGCACCGGCCTCGCCTTCGAGGATGAGCGATTTTGCGAGGCGCAGAGGCCCCCGGTGTTCACCGGGCTTCAGCACGATGACATCGCCCACCGCCGCGCTTGCCAGGATGGCTGGAAGGTCAGCGCCGGGCTCCACCTGGATGCGCTCCGCGCGAGCAGAGACAGGGGGGATGACGGCAAGCGCCGCCATCCCCAGGGCCAATCTTTGGCAGATGCGCATGGTCAGGCCGATCTCGGCTCGACGAACATGCGCCCCTTCATCTCCATGTGCATCGCATGGCAGAACCAGGTGCAGAAGTACCAGTAAACGCCGGGGCGATCGGCCGTGAACGTCACGGACGCCGTCGCCTGCGGAGCAACCTCCATGCTGATGCCGTAATTGATCAGCCCGAAGCCGTGGGTGAGGTCCTCGACTTCGTCGATATTGGTGACGTAGACGGTGACTTCCTGACCCTGCTTTACCTGGAAGCTGTCGAGCCCGAAGGCCGGCGCCGCCGAGGTCATGTAGACCCTGACCTTGTCCCCGTCGCGGACCACCTTGGAGTCGTTGAGCAGGTCGACGCCATCCGCCTTGGCCTGCTGCACGGCATCGGCGAAGAAGGCATCGTCGCGCTTCCACATATGGACCGGGTTGATCTTGGAGCGATGGACGATGGTCGCATCATGCGGCTCCGCGAAGCTCGGGCTGTCATGCACCAGCACCATCCGGTCACCGGAGATGTCGATCAGCTGGTCGTTCTCCGGCTTCAGCGGACCGACGTTGAGATACCGGTCCTTCGAGAACTTATTGAGCGAGATCAGCCACTTGCCGTCGGCATCCTTGGTCTGGCCCATGGAGGTGTGGTTATGGCCGGGCTGATAATGGACATCCAGCTTCTGCAGCACCGGATTGACCTTCTCGCCCTTATAGGCGCGCTTGGCCGCATCGATGCTCCATTTGGCGATCTGGCTGTCGAGGAACAGCGTGGTGTAGGCGTTGCCCTTGGCGTCGAACGCCGTGTGCAGGGGCCCGAGGCCGAGTTCCGGCTCCGCCACGACCACGTCGCGCGGCTGGATTTTGTCGTCGAACAGATCATCGAGCTTGCGGGCGTCGAAGACCGTGACGGTCGGCGACAGCTTGCCGTTCGCGACGAAGTGGATGCCGTCAGGGGCCGTATTGATGCCGTGCGGGCTGTTGGCGACCGGGATGTAGCGGGTATAGGGCGAGCCTTTGCGGCCGTCGATGACGGGAACGCCGCCGATCTCCTTGAAATCGCCCTTCCTGACCGCTTCCTCGATGCGCTTCAGGTTGAAGACGACAACCCAATCCTGCTCCTTCGCCATCATCTCGGCGAGGGTGACGCCTTCCTCGGAATTGTAGCAGGTGGCCCAGGAGTATTTGCCCTGATAGTCGGCATCGGTGTTGTCGAGATTGCCGTCCACGCGCACCTGCCAGGCGACCTTCATGGTGTCGCCATCGACGGCCGAATAGATCGACGAATACTGCTTGGGATCGTCGAGGATCTTGCCGTCATTGGGGATCGGCACACGGTCTTCGCCATTGCAGAAGACATAGCCGGTGCGCGGATATTTCTGCACCCGCAAGCCGTGGACGGTGTGCTGGTTCGGCAGCTGCAGGATCTTGTCGCACTTCATCACGTCGAGCCGGATGCGGGCGACGCGGGTGTTCAGCTTGTCGTTCACGAACAGGTAGCGGCCATCATAGGTGCCGTCCGTGAAGGAGAGGTGGGGGTGATGCAGGTCGCCCGCGGTGTAGACGCCGCCCTTGTCCTTCAGGTATTCGCGCGTTTCCGGGGTCAGGCCCTCCGTCAGGATCTTCCGGCTTTCATTCGTCTGGCCCCAGCCTGTGGCACTGTCGCGGTTGAAGACGGGGATGCGCATCAGCTCGCGCATTGACGGCAGGCCGACGATGCGGACCTCGCCGGTCTGGCCGCTGGAGAAGAACACATAATACTCGTCCAGCTCCCCGGGCTTGACCTCGTATTTGTTCGTCACAGCCGGACGCGCTGCGGGAACACCGCGCGCGGTCTGGGCTTCGGCAGGCGTGACGAGTGGACCGGTGCTGAGGGCAACGCCGGCCGCGGCTCCGACGGCAACGCCGGCGACGCCCACGGTGGCCGTGGTGCCAAGCAGGTCGCGGCGGCTGATGCCGGTCTTCTCATGGTCTGACATGGTTCGTCTCCGTTCAGGGTATAGTAGTCGGGTTGCCTGCCGTGGTGGAACCGGAGGCCGGCTCACCTGCATGCGTGAACACGGTATTAGCGGATCGTGCGGCCGGTTCTTTGATCCCGCGCATGGAAGGCGACGTTAGCGCCTCACGCTTCTCGCGCTTCAGCCTCACCTGGATCATGTGAGGGCAGCGGTGGTCATCGTGGTAGAGTTCCTGGCAGTGCATGCAGTAGATGCATTCGTTGACGTTGATCTGCCCTTCCGGATGGATCGCCTGGACCGGGCATTCCTTGGCGCAGCGCTGGCAGGGCGAGCCGCATTCCTGCCAGCGCTTCAGCCACTCGAAGGTCCGCATTCGGCCCGGTATGGCGAGCGCTGCTCCCAGAGGGCAGAGGTAGCGGCAGAAGAAGCGCTCGATGAACAATCCGGCAGCGAGCAGCGTCAGGACATAGATGACGAACGGCCAGTCGCGGACGAACTTCAAAATGATCGCGGTCTTGAAAGGCTCGACCTCAGCGAAGACCTCGGCCAACGCGACGGAATAGAGCGACAGGCCGAACAGGCCGAGGAAGATGATGTATTTGATCGGCCACAGCCGCTCATGCAGTCCCCAGGGCAGCGTGACCTGAGGCACCTTCAGCCATTGCGCGATATTGTTGGTCAGCTCCTGCAAGGCGCCGAAAGGGCACAACCAGCCGCAAAAGGGGCCCCGCCCCCAGAACAGCAGCCCAGCCGCAACCGCGGCCCAGAGGATGAAGATCAGAGGGGCGGCCAGGAAGAAATCCCAGCTGAAGCCGCTGATCAGCGAGTTGGTGAAGGTCAGGACATTGACGACGGAGAGCTGCGCGTTCGCGTACCAGCCGAGCCAGACAAGGGTGAAGGTCAGATAGGCCCGGCGCACCCAGACATAGACAGGTGGCCGACGCACCAGCGCATCCTGAAAGAAGAAGATCGCGGTCAGCACCAGCAGCGCCACGGCGGTGATGCCGATGGAAACGATGTTCGCCTTCCATATCTTTATCCAGAGGGGCTCCTCCACCTCCCCGGCGACTGCAGCCTGCGCATCGTTCGACGGCTGGGAAGCTGACTGGCGGTCTGCAGCCACCTCAGGGCCAACCCGGGGTGCAGGCGTTGCAGGCGCCGGCTTCAGGTATGCCTCGGGGAGGGTGTAACCGAGTTCGTAGGGCAGGAAGGCCTTGTCCCGTGCGCCGACATTGCGCTGGGCGAGGAGTTGCAGGTGCCATGGCTCTGTAAGTTGCAGCTTGAAGTCGAGCGGCACGACGAACAGCGCGATTTCGCGGAGTGGCGGCGCGCCTTCAGCGGCGATATCGCCGATCCGGACATGGTCGCGATCGCGAAAACGGACGGCTTGCCCTTCCTGAACCAGCTCGATGCGGTCGAAGATGCCGCCCCGGACATAGCCCGATCCCTTGAACGAGTAGGCCCCTTCACCGGCCACGAGGATCGCCTGCTGGCCCGGCTGAAGGCGGGCCTTGAGCGCGTCGTAGCCTGCTTCCCCCAGTAGACTGAGCCCTATGGTGGGGATGCTGACTGGAGCCAGATAGAGGTCGATGAAGCTGTCGGCAGGTTCGGGGGTCTCGGCATTGGCGGCAGCTTCGGCTTTTCCGGCCTGGGTGAAGGCCTCGGACACCTCGCCGACCGACAAAGAGAGGCGCCTGACGGAGCCGTCGCCCAACAATTCTTCCCAGGTCCGGGCTTCGCGCCTGCTCTCATCAATCTCCCGTGCCACGATCGCGGCGGCAGGCGCACCGGTGGGCGCGCCGCTCAACCGCCCGCTCCGGATCAGCCGCACAGCCGAGCGCGTGACGCTGTCGGCCATCACCAGCACGGTGACGGTCGCGCCGCTGACAATGTCGATATCGGGCGGTCGCTGTGCGCCCTTAGCCACGGCGTTCATGTCGACGCCGATGAGCTTGTTCATCGCCGCGACGATCTTGGCTTCGGGGATCCCGATCAGGACGATCGGCTCCTTGTGGTCGACCAGCTTGACCGCCGACACGACGCCTTGAGGATCAATCCCGACGAGCAGGTGGATAGGTTTGCCTGAATAGCCGGTCGCGCTGGTGATGTCCGCGTTCAGGTACACGTAGCCGAGCAGCTGGTTCCCTTTGTAAGCTGGGATGAGCGGCGGATCTCCTTGCGGCGAACCGAACCGGTCGGCGTCGGTGAAGAAGGCCGACGGCGCCAGCTTGCCGATGAACTCCCCGACACGACCAGCCGCCAGCGCCTGCAGGGGCTGCGCCAACAAGGCTGTCAGTACCAAGACGCCCAACAAGGCCGCCCGAAGGAAGTCGACTTTCGGTCTCAAAGCAATGCTCCGAATGGTGTGAGAGCACGCATAAGGAACGCTAACGCGGTTGTGCGCCCATAGGTTCCAGCTGCCCCCGCGGCGTGACGAAACAAAAATCTTTCTTGGGAGTTGCCTCGCGACCGCGTTGCGTCTTGGCAAGATCCAACCGATAGCACTTGACGAGTCATGTCAACCTCTGATGGGCTCTCCGAGGACCGGAACGGAGCCCTCCATGGTGCAACTGCGTGTCGAACCGGCCGAAACGATCGGCAGCTGTGAGGAGTTGATGGCGCTCGCCGCGTCCCTGGAGCAGCAAGCCGCCCAGCGCTACCGGGAGTTGGCGGGGCGATCCGGGCGCGGGAATGCGCCAGAGCTCGCGACCCTGCTCAGTGAGCTTGCGGATCGTGCCGAAGAGCAGGGGCGCCGTCTGGCCGCCCGCTCCCATCCAGCTTCGCCAGCAGAGCCTCGCTCGCCTCCTGCCGGCGTCTTCGACGATGAAGGCCTTGCGAACGCCAGCCCTGCGCTGGTCAGCCGCTACCGTGTGCTTTCGACGGCCGTGCGGAATGAGGAAAGGGCGTTCGCATTCTGGAGCTACCTGGCCGCTCATGCCCGTACCCCCGACATCAGGATGGCTGCAGAAGCCCTGGCGCATCGCGAGCTGGAACAGGTCGCCGCGCTGCGGCGCCAGCGGCGCATGGCCTTTCGCGCGCAGCGCAGCCAGCCAGCTTCCGCCTCCCTGGCCGCTCCGCTCGCCCAAGCCGAGAGCCGGCTTCTCGCGCGGCTGCAGGACAGGGCCGCTGGCGGTTCTGTGCTGGACCGCGAGGGTCTGGCCGAACTCGTGACGCACAGCCGGGACAATCTGGCGATGCTGGATAGGCTGCCGGAGATCGAGAGCGCCGGCGGCGCCGTCTCGATGCCGCAGGAGGTGGACGAGCTTGCCATGGCGGAGTTTCTGCTGGAGGCCTATCTGGACGTCGCAGACCGGAGTCTGGACGAGGAACTGGTGCGGGAGGCGCAGAGGATGGCCGGTCGCTCGATCAACCGCCTGACCTGGTTGCGTCAGCACGGTGCCGGGCGCGACGAGAGCGATCAGGAGGTCTGAGCCTGCCGGCTGGAGCAACCGATCAGTTGGACCGTAGCTGGAGTGGCCTGCGCCGCGCTTTGTCCGACAGAGCGAGCAGGCCGGCGAAGAGCAGCAGCGCCGCGAGCGTCAGCACGCCGCTTGCAAGGCGACCCGCTGCCCACTCTGCCAGGCCCGAGCCGATCCTGAGCAGCACGGAGACATGCAGCAGGCCAAGCGCGAGGTACAAAGTCGGGGTATAGGCGACACGCAAGCTCAGCACGGCCGGCAGGATGATCAGCGCATGGCCGAACACCATGGAGATCACGAAGCCGATCAGGATGGCATGGAGCGCGATGTCGTAGCCGAGTGCGGTCTGGGCTGGAGCGGACAGGAGTAACGCCGCAGCGGCCGCAGCCAGCCAGATATAGGCCGCCAGCATGCACGCCGCCATGAACCGCACCTGGCCGCGCTGCCGGATGCCGAAGCGGGCAATGTCGTGTCGGAGCAGCCAGGCGGTCAGGCAGAGCAGGGCCAGGCCGGACAGGATGGAGCCATCATCGGACAGCAGCCCGTTTTGTGCGCCCGCCAGGATCAGGCCGAGCGAAAACAGGAAATGGGCCTCGCTGCCACGCATGGGCGGCAGCAGGCGGCTGAGCTCCAGCCGCTCCGCCGCGACCGTCAGCACCAGAAATGCAAGCCACCACCCCGCAACATCCGGGATGCTGCTGCCGGTCATCCAGAGCAGATTTCCCACCAGCCAAGTGAGAGCGCCGAAGATCAGCGCGCCTGTGAAGAGCGCCGGCTGCCGCAACGTGATCAGGAAGCAGCCAGCGGTGAGCACGGCAGCGGAGACGGCATAGGCTGCGGCGCCGACCGCCGGCGGCACACCGACGAGCAGCGCGAGCGTGCCAAGACCGGATGCGAGTGGCGCGCCCAACATCCATCGACCGCCCATGGCGACAGCTCTTTCGAGACCGATCAGCGTGCCGAACAGGCCGCAGATCAGCAGCGGCCCGTGCAGCATGGCGAGTTGAGCCGCGACCGGAAATCCGAGGCGCCCAAGTCCACCGTACAATCCCAGGATGAGCGCGAGCGCCGCCAGCGCCATGATGATGGCGCGCAGCAACGGCTGGCGCGACGTCGTCGCCGTGGCGACCGGCTTCACCGTGGGCCGCCCCACCGGGCTGTTTTCGGCAGGCAGCATCACGAGGCTACCTTCGCAGGCAATCCCAGCCTCTCGCGGCTCTGTCCGGAGATCCTGTCAGGGGTCCAGGTCGGGTCCCAGACCAGCGCCACGGCAATGTCGGGAGCCGCAGGGAAGCGGCAGGCCAGCTGGGCGCGCACATTGTCGGCGATCAGCTCTCCCAGCGGGCATGCCTGGCTGGTCAGCGTCATGGCGACATCCAAACCCTGCGGCCCGTTCCGCGCCCTGTAGATCAGCCCGAGATCGACGATGCTCAGACCGATCTCCGGTTCCGTGACGCCTGCCAGACAGGCGAGGACATCGGGATCCAGCTCTTCGACGGGATGACGGCTAGGGGCCATGGCTTTGCTCCAACAGGAGCGCCATCAAAGCGGACGATGCGGATCGTTTCTTTGCGCGGACACAAACTCGGGGTGCTCAAGTCGGACATCCCAACGCGAAGCGGCTTGAAGCGCGCCTCCCCCTTGCCGGCTAGCTACAGGCTTTTCGGAGGCGATGCGAAACGATCTTTCGCTGCCAGGCCAATCCTGTCTTCCTCACGCGAAGGTCACGCGGTGGTCGCCTGTCCTGCCTCGCCCGTTACCATGGCGCGGACATCGGCAGTCGCGCCAGGTTCGACGGGGACCGGAATGGGGCCGACCAGCGTCAGCGCCAGATCGCTCTCTTGCAGCGTGATCGTCAGGCGTTGCAGCACCCCGGTCTAGTTGGTGAGCATCTCAAAGGCATCCGCAAACCAGAGGACGAGGCTTGTGCCGGTCCACAGCGCGAACGCAAGCCAGATCGCGTGCTTCAGCGCGATCCCGGCCGCGCGGCGCAGGGACATCGGGGCACCAAGCTTGCGCTGCCGCTCGCACCGGTCCCCCTCGATGCCCCGCTCCACTGCCCTGAACAGGTCGTTCACACGGTCTGCGGACAGAGGAAGCCGCACCATACGCGCCCGGCCAGCGCGTTCAACAGGATGAGCACCAGCGAGCGAGGATTAGCAGCCGGTGACGTAGTAAAATTCCTGCGGCCAGATCTCGATCGAAAAGCGTGGAGCCGACCCTTTTCGACATCGAGAAGGACAGCCTGACCGGGCTCTCCTATGCCTCTGTTCCAACGCAGGAAGGGAAGCAGTCCGAAGATAGCGAGACGAAAGGTCATCTCAAGCCATCCAGCCGTCGAAACCGCCCCGTGACGATGGCGGCACCACCAGGCTGTCATGGCGGACTGGGGCTGGAGCGCAGCCGGCTGTCGCCGCTGCGCTGTCTCCGGCGCGAGATCAGAGGGCCGGCGGCGACGGGCATGGGAGATATCGAGGGCGACCATGGCGGCTTCGAAGCGGTTCGGACCGCTCTGTTAGGCGTCGAGCCCCCAGGCAATTTGAGAACTGTCAAGTTGACCAGCGATTCACGCCGCCGTGCCATCGCCTCCAGCGCGAGCGACATCCTGTGCGCAAGGCGGCGGGTGGTGCAGAGAGCGCGTTTCCGCTGCCCCCGCTTTGGCAGCCTCCGCAATGTCGTTGAAGAGATCCGACAGCTCAAGATAGATCGAGCTGTCGAGCTCGTCCCAGCCGATCTCGTCGAGATCCGCCAGCAATGCCAGTAGGGCCGCGATCCGTTGCCTCTGGTCCCGCGCGGCGGCGAGGGCACGGTGCGCCTGGCGGCTGCGCTCGAGATCCTCGAACCGCGCAATGGCGTCTCTGAGCCTGGCACGGCACTCGCAATCTAAGTCTATCTCGGTGATGACGTTGGAGATCCTGCCGATCAGGCTCGTCGAATCTGGCTGAGAGGCCATGGTCAAACTCCGCTTCAGTCACGAGGCACGGGCTGGCGGTAATTGTGCGTGACCGGACATTACGCCAGCGAGCAGGGCGCAGCTTGTTTCAGCGCAAAGACCAAATCTCCCCGTGCCGTAGGGTACAGGTGAGAGGGAGATACCCCATGACGTCCATCACGCCTGAGTTGCTCGTCGACGAGGCCATGCGGCAATGGCCGGCGACGATCCGCGTATTCCTCAATTTCGGCTTCCACTGCGTTGGCTGCCCGATCGGCTGCTTCCATTCCGTGGCCGATGCCTGCCTGGAACACGATGCCCAGCTCGAGCCCTTCCTGCAGGCGCTGAGGCTAGCCGCGACCGATTCCGGCTGGAGCGGCTACGCCTGAGGCCGGCCTTCCGCTAGGATGAAGAGCCGGTGCGGGTCGCGGATAATGATCTTCTGCCGTCCCCCTTCCACCAGGCCTTGGGTCTCCCAGGCGCTCAGGATCCGGCTCACTGTGTGAAGCGTCGTCCCCGTCATCTGCGCGACATCCTCGCGGCTGATCGGAAAGCTGATCTGGATTCCTTCCTCGACCTTGCGGCCCGCCTGCTTCACGAGACGCAGCAGCGCATGCGCCACCCGTCTCTCGACCTCTTCCGTCGACATTTCGACTACCCGAAGATGCGCGTCGTCCAGTCTCGTCCCCACCGTCTTGAGCGCGCTCTCGGCCAGTGCCGGACAGCGCGCCAGAAGGCTGGACCAGCTTGAGGACGCCAGGACCAGCGAGACGCTGTCCACAACCGCCGTCGCCGTAGCGGGATAGCGCGCGCGCCCCATCTGGACGGCGATTCCGAACATCTCGCCTGGCACGACATAGCGGATGACGACCAATTGACCCGCAGGCGTCAGCTTCACGACCTGTAGGTTGCCGTGCAGCAGAACGAAGAAGTTTTCGGCCGCTCCGCCCTGCTCGAACACCACGCTGCCCTTCTGGTACCGGACCGACCTGGCATGCGATAAGACGACATCGATCTCTTCACCGTTCAGGCCGGAGAAGATGGGCAGGTCGGCGATCAGGGATCGGTCGAGAGAACTCATCGCTTAATCCGGTTGTACGGCGGCTCAGGCTGTCGGCCCGGCCGGGCAGACTGGCAAACCGATGCTGCAACGCGACCGCCACGATCTTTCCGGAGAAAGGGCGCGATCTCCACGCTGACGGTGCTAGCCGATCTGCCACGCCGCCGCCATCCGTGAGAATACGGAGGCCGACAAGACGTAGCCCATCGGCCTCGCGTGGGGATGTAAAGGCGCCCAGCCCCTGTTTGGGCCGCAAGGGCCGTCGCCGATCAGGGACGATGGAGCTGGCGAATCGGCGACCGCCCACGCGAGACGACTTGCGGTGGATCAAGGCGCGGGCGGTCTCGATCGATTTTGCTGCGATCGCTTCGCCCCGCAGAGGATCGCCGCAATGCCGCAGCCGCAGTCAGGCGGACAGGTTATCGTCGTCGACGACGACGACGCGGTCAGGAGCTCCTTGCAGTTTGCCCTCGCAATGGAGGGTCTGACGGTACAGGCGTTCGGAAGTGCGGCTGCCCTGTTGTCGGCAGCCGGAGACTTGCCAACCGAGGGCTGCCTCGTGATCGACTACTACATGCCGGCGATGAACGGGCTCGAACTCGTCGGCAGGTTGCGCGAGCGTAGCGTAGACCTGCCGGTGATCCTGATCACATCCTACGCAACCCCGGCGATGCGCAGGCGAGCTGCCGACATCGGGGTTCGCATCGTGCTTGAGAAGCCGTTGCAGGACTCGGCCCTGCTGGACAGCATCCGCGGCGAGCTCGGCCTCGCTCTTTAGAAGTTTCGGTACATGCGCCGCTCGGCAAGAGGCGCGTCGGTGTGTGCAGGCTGTAGGGTCACGTCGACCTTTAGGCACGGGTTCGGCAAAACGCTTCCATTCCGAAGCTTGCAGGAGGTCATGGCGCCAGCAATAGGCACCCCCCGACCGGCCGGAAGCGTACCTCTCCGGTGTTTGCGTCATGACAAACTCGCTGGCGCGGCCGCGTCCTATGAAGTGAGCCTCTTCCAAGGCCCCCACAGGAGACCGTTATGCGCACGATCGTCAAACTCGCCGCCATCTTCGTCACCGCCTTCACAGGCGCCGCATCGGCCGCTGAGATCGAGGTGAAATCCCTGAACAAGGGTGCCAGCGGAGTGATGGTCTTCGAGCCGGCCTATGTCGAGGTTCAGCCCGGCGATACCGTCAAGTTCGTCGCCACCGACAAGGGGCATAATGCCGAGTCGATTCAGGGTATGCTGCCCGACGGCGCCCCGTCCTTCATCGGCAAGACCGGCGAGGATGTGGCAGTCACTTTCGACAAGCCGGGCCTCTACGGCATTCGCTGCAAGCCCCATTACGGCATGGGGATGGTGGCGATCATCGTGGTCGGCAAGCCCGGCAATCTCGACCAGGCCAAAACCGTCAACCATCCGGGGAAGGCCAAGGCGGCGTTCGCGGCGCTCTTCGCCAAGGTCGGGAACGTCCAGGCGGCCGGGAACTGAACGGCCGCGTACGGCCGTCCAGCGGCGCCCTCTCTTGGCAGGATCACCCCATGGCCCCCATTCCAAGGCTGCGCGACGAGGGCGGTCACCCGCTCTGGTCCTATGGCTTCCGGCCCTTCTTCCTGTTCGGTTCGCTGTTTGCCGCAGCCGCTATGCTGGCCTGGCTTCCGGCTTATTACGGGGCTTTCACCATCCCTTCGGCGATGGCGCCGCGGGACTGGCATGCGCATGAGATGATCTTCGGCTTCCTGCCGGCGATCGTGACCGGCTTCCTGCTGACGGCCATCCCAAACTGGACCGGGCGATTGCCACTGCAGGGCAAGCCATTGACGCTGCTGGTCCTGGTCTGGGCTGCGGGGCGGATGGCGATCTCGACGTCATCCTGGACTTCGTTGCTCTTCGCCGCCCTGGTGGACGTGTCGTTTCTGGCGCTCGTTGCCGCGGCAGCGACCCGTGAGGTGGTCGCAGGGCGGAACTGGCGCAATCTGCGCGTCGTCGCCGTGGTCGGCCTGCTGCTAGCAAGTAACACCACTTTCCACGCGGAGGTAATTCTCGATGGGTCGGCCGAGTTCGGCCTACGCATGGGCATCGCGGCCAGCGTTCTGCTGATCACACTCGTCGGCGGACGTGTCGTCCCGAGTTTCACGCGCAATTGGCTGGCTCGCGAACGCCCCGGGCCGCTGCCGGCCCCCTTCGGGAAGGTGGACGCCGTTGCGATCGGGGCCACGGCTCTTTCACTCGCCCTGTGGGTTGCATTGCCCACCAATGCGGTCACTGGCTCCGCGCTCGCCGGCGCCGGCATTCTCCAGACAGTGCGGCTGGCGCGCTGGGCTGGCCACCGAACCTGGCCAGACCGCCTGGTCGTCGTCCTGCACCTCGCCTACGCGTTCATACCGCTCGGTTGTCTCCTGACCGCCGCCGCGTCCTTCGGCTGGATCGCTCCCTCGGCCGGAATCCATGCCTGGACTGTCGGGGCCGTCGGGCTGATGGGCCTGGCCATCATGTCGCGCGCCAGCCTCGGCCACACCGGCCGGCCGTTGGTGGCGTCGCGCTGGGTCCAGGCTGTCTATGCCCTGCTGCTCAGCGCAGCTGTCCTAAGAATTTGTGCCGCAATTCACCCGTCCGTTCCGAGCTTGTTGTTTTTCGCGTGGCTCGCCTGGACGGGCGCCTTCGCCTTGTTTGCGGCATCCTACTGGCGCATCTTCACTGGGCAGCGGCTGAGATCCTAGCCGGGCCACTCACGACACCACGTGAATCGCGGCTGAGAAAGGATTTCGAAAAATGACCAAACTGCCAAGAGACGGTGCACCTGCCGACAGTACGTTGGTGCCGATGCTGATTTGGGGCCTCATTCTGATCGTGCTTGGCATGACGTTCGTCATGGTCCTCGTGTAGCGGTCTCTCTTTCGCACACTCTCACGCATGCGGCAGGGACCCTCCGGCGGCTTAGCCTTGGCCAATGAAATCGTGAGTGGCGAGGTCCTGCACCTCACGGAAAAGGATTTTTTGTGTTGTTCGAGTGCTTCGGTGGCGGCGTGGCTGCACGATCTGACTCCAAGCGTCCGCACGAGGCGCTAACCGCCTTTCTCGCCACGATCGATCGCTACACCCTTGCTGATCTAATTGTGGACCCTGCGTATTGTGGCACTGCGCCAGCTCCTTGATTCAGGTTTGCAAGAGGAAGCCGCCGAAGATGAGGTTGGTGTTCAGTGGATCCAGGGGCCTTGATGAAGACAGCCTGCGCGATGTCGTAGCCACGCTGTGTGAGCGGCTGTGTGCCCATCCGCGCCTGCGTCGCCCGCTCGATCGTGTCGTCGGCAACCGCTGGCTGGAGTTTGAGCATGACCTCACGCATTTTATAGCGGCACTTGGCGCGCGCACGGGCGACCACGGCGGCGGGCTGGCGGCATTGTTCACCGCGTTTCCGGAACTGACACCCGAACACGTCGCCGATGCGCGCGATCTCTTCGTTGAGTCTGCCCTCGCAGTCCTACCCCTTCATGCTGCCGCATCCTTGTCAGACATGGCCGACCGGGTTTGCGATCTGGCACTGCGCACTTTGTCTCCCCAGCCGGACGATTCCCGCGCGAAGCCATTATCCATCCGCATTAAAGAGGCCGAGGAAGCTCTGCAGATTGGTGCTGGCCTCGGATAGATGGGTGTACGGAAAAATTGCTGAGGCCTTGACTAGCCCGATCTCGCGGCAGCCGTGGCGTCAAGTTTAATGTCACCACCGATGTCAGGCGCTCCCGGCCCGCCTCATCGCGCTCCATCTCCGGCAGACGGCTGATGCAGTGACGGTCAAGCAGCTATGCAAAAAGATGGGGTCAGGCCATGGAAATGGTGTGAAGGGCACAGAGGCGGTTCGTCGAGTGGCAGGTGCGACGCGGCAATCTCCATGCGGGTTCGGATTGCTTCACCGGCGACGTTCCTGAGTACGATTGCGTTTGCCCTCATTGCAATGTCCCGAGCGTGTATCGAGGCATCATTCGTCTCGTTCTCCAGATACATCGCGCAGAGCAGCACATAGCTGAGCCCGCCGCGCGCGGTGCCGATGAAGAAGTGCGACATCCCCTCGTTGATGCGCCCCACGACGACGGTCAACGGCAGGTCGCTGGTCAACAGGACATAGCTGACCGTCGCGGCCCCGAAGGAGAAGGCGATCGGGACGCCGATGATGATCAGACCGCTCACGCCGATCCCGAAGAAGAGCAACAGATTGATGTTGCCCAGATCCATCAGCACCGGGGGCGCCAGTTCCAGCGACAAGCCGACCCCGATGACGACGGCCAGCTGGATCTGGAAAACGGACGTTTTCGCAGCTCTCCACATCTGGGATGAGCAGAAACACGAGCATCAGACCGATGCTGATCAGCGTCGCCAGGGCCGGTACCGGGCGCGATAATGCGGAGATGGGGATGATGGGTCATCGCCGAGCCCTATGGAGGCAAGACGCTGGTGAAACCGATGCAGACGCCGAGATGCCGGGGATCGATCGCGATGGCGGCGTGCGTCGCGGCCGCGGCCCGGAACTGTTAGCCACACCTTAGCCTTGTTCGTCGTAGGAGCTAGGCCGAACCCCAGTCGCGGCATGGATTGGCATGAATGTCCATGCGACTCCGTTTTGAACGAAACTCCCAGCAGGCAGTCGCGAATCTCCCGGGAGGCAGTTACTGTCTTATTGAGCCTGACGAGAGGACGTCCTTGATCCGGGGTAAACCCTTGTCATACTCGGCTCGAGGAGACGCCTAATGCTAAGGAATTTCACGTCCCCAGAGAAGCAGAACGCTTTCGCCATCGCCGTGGCAGTCGCCGTTTTGGGCATGGTAATGGCAATTGCCGGCAGGCAAGACGTCCTCGGGGTCCACGGTGTGATCGTGATGCTGTTCTCCGGCGGCGTAGCCTGGCTCGTGGCGTCGTCGGCTTTCGGACCCGAGCCGATCGAGGACAGAGAGGCGTCCTATTACGACGACCCGATCAAAGTGGGCATCGTACTGGCGATGGGCTGGGCGGTGTTTGGCATGTTCATGGGAGTCTGGGTGGCAGCGCAGCTGGCTTGGCCCGACCTTGCCTTTGACGCTCCCTGGTCCAGTTTCGGTCGATTGCGACCCACGCATACGACGGGGGTCATTTTTGGCTTTGGCGGCAATGCACTGATCGCGACCTCGTTCCACGTGGTTCAGCGGACCTCGCGTGCACGGCTGGCTGGCCAAATCAGTCCATGGTTCGTGTTGTTGGGCTTCAACCTGTTCTGCCTGCTTGCCGTTTCCGGGTACCTGCTCGGGGTGACGCAGTCGAAGGAGTACGCGGAGGCGGAGTGGTACGCAGATCTCTGGCTAGTAATCGTCTGGGTGACCTATTTTATACTTTTTATAGCGACAATTGCGCGGCGGAAGGAGCCGCATATATACGTTGCCAATTGGTATTTTATGGCATTCATTCTTGTTGTTGCAATTTTGCATATTGTAAACAATCTGGCGCTTCCAGTATCGTGGGGCAGTTCTAAGAGCTACACGGTTTGGCCGGGCGTGCAGGACGCAATGGTCCAATGGTGGTATGGCCACAACGCGGTCGCCTTCTTCTTGACCGCTGGCTTCCTAGGGATGCTGTACTATTATCTGCCAGTGAGGGCGGGGCGGCCGATTTTTTCTTATCGACTTTCGATCCTGAGCTTCTGGGGAATAACATTCTTTTACATGTGGGCCGGGTCTCACCACCTGCATTATACGGCACTTCCATATTGGGTTCAGACACTCGGCATGACCTTCTCCGTCATGCTGCTCGTCCCCTCCTGGGCATCGGCCGGCAATGCACTGCTCACACTCAATGGCGCGTGGCACCGCGTGCGTGACGACGCGACTCTACGCTTCATGATGGCCGCGATCGTCTTCTATGGGCTTTCCACGTTCGAAGGGTCGTTTATGGCCATCCGAGCCGTCAATTCGCTTTCCCACTACACTGACTGGACTGTCGGGCACGTACATGCCGGAGCCCTGGGATGGGTGGCGCTCATAACATTCGGCTCTTTGTATACTCTCGTTCCGAGTCTTTGGCAGCGAGAGGGAATGTATTCAGCACGACTTGTCGAAGTTCATTTCTGGCTCGCTATCGCGGGAACCTTGATTTATGTCTTCGCCATGTGGAATTCCGGCATCATCCAAGGCCTGATGTGGCGAACCTACAGCGAGGACGGCGCTCTCGCTTACTCGTTTGTCGATTCTTTAGTCGAAATGTATCCGTATTATATTGCGCGTGCTTTGGGCGGATTACTCTTCCTCATCGGCGCTGTGATTGGCTGTTACAATATGTGGATGACGGCTCGTTCCGTGCCCCTGCTCAGTCGGGAAACAGACATCCCGGTTAGGGCCGCTGTCGTGCCGGGGGAGTGACGAATGCCTGAAATGTTCCACCGCAAGATCGAACGGTCCGCCATCGGCTTCGTCATTGCAATCATCGCGGCCGCGAGCGTTGGCGGAATCGTCGAAATCGCACCACTCTTCACGATCGACGAGACCGTGGAGAAAGCACCGGACATGAGGATTTATACGCCCTTGGAACTGGCGGGCCGAAACATCTACGTCCGCGAAGGGTGCTACGCCTGTCACAGCCAGATGATCCGCACACTTCGAGACGAGGTAGAGCGATACGGCCCTTATTCCCTTGCCGTTGAATCCAAGTATGACCGGCCCATGCTTTGGGGATCCAAACGCACGGGTCCGGACCTAGCCCGCATAGGTGGCAAGTACTCTGATCTCTGGCACGTCGCGCACCTGACTAACCCTCGCGATGTCGTTCCTGAATCGAATATGCCTGCCTATCGATGGCTGGCCCGCACAGAGTTGAGAACTGATGACCTCGGAGCGCATCTGGCGGTGCAGCGCCGACTTGGAGTGCCCTATACCGAAGAAATGGTCGATAACGCTGCTCAGGATGCCTATGGCCAGGCGACGCCCGGTTCAAGTTTCGCCGCGGGTGTGACCCAGCGCTATGGCGAAAAAACCCAATTGAGCGCCTTTGACGGCGTGACCACGAACGTCACTGAAATGGACGCGCTGGTGGCGTATCTGCAAGTGCTAGGGCGTTTGACGGACGCTGCTTTCCGTAACACTGCTGCTCCCCAGCAGCCGCCCGATCCTAAAGATTGAGGAGGATGTGATGCACCTTGATCACGACACGCTGGTGGCCTTCTCAAAAAGCTGGGGGCTGCTCTATCTCATGGTCTTTTTCATGTGCGTGGTGCTCTACGCTTTTTGGCCCAACAACAGAGAACGGTTTGATCGCGCCAAGCATAGCATCCTCGAACAGGACGATAGGCCATGGCAGAAGTAGAGCGCGATCCCGTCAGCGGCCGGGAAACGACTGGCCATGAGTGGAACGGCATCAAGGAATTGGACACGCCCGTGCCGCGCGGCGTGCTCATGTTCATCATTGTCACGCATCTCTGGGCCATTGCCGTCTGGTTGCTCTTACCAGCTTGGCCGTTGGGTACGACATACACGAAGGGGCTTCTCGGTCTAAGTCAGCGCACCGCGGGCGAGCAACGTATTGTCGAAGGTCAGAAGGAGCGCGCCGTGTGGAAGGCGAAGCTCGAAACTGAGCCTTACGACACCATTCTCGCCGATGAGGTCCTGATGCAGAGAGTTCGCCGCACGGGACGTCAGCTGTTTGGAGACAATTGCGCCGCGTGCCACGGACGTGATGCCAAGGGAGGCATCAACTACCCGGATTTGACCGATGAGGATTGGCTATGGGGTGGCGGGCCCGAGCTGATTGAGCAGACCATGCGCGTCGGCATTAACACCGCACACTCGGAATCCCGAGTAGCCCAGATGCCAGCCTTCGGTCGCGATGCAATGCTCGACCGTGAGCAAGTCCGCAGCGTGGCAGCCTATGTCTATTCGCTGACAAATCCAGCTTACTCGACGCCACAGAACATTGAGCGGATCACCGCTGGGCAAAAGGTCTTTGCAGCGAGCTGCGCTGCTTGCCATGGGGAGAACGCCCAGGGGAACCGGGATCTCGGCGCCCCGAATTTGACCGACGCCTATTGGATCTACGGCGGTACCATGGAGACGATTATAGCCTCCGTGCATGGCGGTCGGCAGGGGCACATGCCCACCTGGGATGAACGCCTGACAACGGCTGAAATCCGGACGCTCGCGCTGTACGTCCACGATCTCGGGATAAGGCGGCCGTGATCGAACGACCGCGCCTTTCCCGCCGCTGGTTACCCTGGCTGCTGGTCTCGGTTTCCCTGTTAGTGTTTGCCGGCGCAAACGCGCATCTCGTCTACGTCGCATTCCATTCGCAGTCAGGTTGTGTGGCGCATGTCAAGGAGACCGGCAGCAGCGGCAGCTATCGCGCCGCCAAGCCTGCTTGTTGAGGAGAAGAACGTGGCCGGAACCGACAAGTCGTACTGGTTGCTCAGCGAAACGTCCGGCGTCGGGGAGACCTACGACCCCCGATTGCAGCGGAACCTTCCGATGTTCGAGGGGATGGTTTGGTTGAAAGCCGGGTGGCGGGATCTCTGGAACTATCCCTCCTCCAGCATCGCCTACGGCATCGGCGTCTTCGTGCTCTCGTTCGCCTTCATCTGGACGCTTGTCCAATTTGGACGCGACTACATACTTTTTCCGGCCTTGGCCGGATTTATGATCGTCGCCCCGTTCCTCGCAATCGGCCTTTATGAAAAGAGCAAAGCGATTGAGGAAGGGCGGGAGGTCGGATTTGGCTCCATGCTACGTGTCCGGCCCAAGGCAGGCGCACAGGTGTTTTTTACGGGCCTGCTGCTGTGCCTGCTGATGCTTCTCTGGAACAGGGCCGCGGTGCTGTTATGGGCGCTATTCTTTGGTGTCACCGGCTTTCCGGGCATCGAGAACGTCGTCTGGATTCTCCTCGCTTCTCCATACGGCTGGGCTATGTTGATTGTCGGGACGGCTGTCGGGGGGCTTTTTGCCTCCTTCGCGTTCGCCATCAGCGTTTTCGCCGTACCCATGCTGCTTGACCGTCGGGTCGATGCGCTAACGGCGATGGGCGAGAGCATGAAGCTGGTCTGGAACAACCTTCGGCCTATGATCGCCTGGGGAGCCATTGTCTTGGTTTGCTTTGCGTTTTGCGTTTTGACGGGCCTTGTTGGAATGATCGTTATCTTCCCGATGTTGGGTCACGCGACGTGGCACGCCTATAAGGCGGTAGCGGTTCCAGGGCTCGATCCGTGAGCTGCTGCGCGCCTGGGGTTGAATCGGCCCTTATGCTGGGACCGGCTCTCGACACCTCTGGGCACGAGATCGTGCTCGCGAGTCGAAATCTCGGGGACGGCACGTTTCAGACCGATGTTTCCGTTCCCCAGGCTCACTGCGCCGGCTGCATCGCCGCCATTGAAGGCACGCTCGGTCGGATTGACGGCGTCCTTTCGGCGCGGGTGAATCTCACGGCCAAGCGAGTCGTAGTAAAATGGCGCCAGGGCGCCAGTCCGCCGGCAATTATCGAGACTTTGCGGAGGGTAGGTTACGAGGCAACGTTTGCAGCAGCCGGCAGTGAACGTGATGATCCGGAGTTGTC
>OFDN01000771.1_pt1 | contig 24059 bp, 17 predicted proteins | sample 1520971 | NCBI WGS metagenome assembly OFDN01 (sample SAMEA94257418, study PRJEB24077) | hot springs metagenome | biome: Aquatic biome; feature: Geographical feature; material: Water | place: India | collected 2012-06-12 | depth 5 m
GCTCTGACACCCGGGCCGGCAGGACGCCGGCGGCACGGCAAGCCGGAGGCTTGCGCTACGGCGTAGCGCCGACGTCCCGTCGGCCGTAACGCCCGGGTCTCGCGGGCCGTAGCGCAACCGTCTCGGTTGCCGTGCCGCAAGCGTCCCGCTTGCCTGCCCGGCGGCGGCAAACCAACCTGCCGCCACCATGAACCCGAATCCAAACGACCGCCTCCGCCGGCTGCGTCGCGCGGATTTCGCCACCCGTTCCCTGCCCGCCAAACCGGCCCCAATCGGAGCCCCGAGCGGCCTCGTCCAAGGCGTGCATTCCCGCGGCTATCTGCCGCACGTGAAGGCATCCGGTGCCGCCTACTTCGTCACCTTCCGCCTCGCGGATTCGCTGCCGCAGGAAGTTCTTGTCCGACTGGTTCACGAGGCGGAAACCGCCGCCCGCACCGCGAATCAGGAAGCCCGGGCACAGGGACTTCCCGAAACCGCGGAGCCGACGGATTTCCCCCCGGAACGGGTCGAAGCGTTTCTCGATGCCGGCCACGGCGCCTGCGGGCTGCGCCGTCCAGAGGTGGCCGATCTGGTGGCGAACGCGCTCCGATACTTCGATGGTCAGCGTTATCAACTCCAGGCGTGGGTTGTGATGCCGAATCACGTTCATGCCGTGCTGCGCCCGGCAGCATCGTTCACGCTCAGTTCGATTCTGCATTCCTGGAAATCCTTTACGGCAAAGGAGGCGAACAAGCACCTGGGCCGAACCGAGCCGGAATTCTGGCAGCGCGAATCGTTTGACCGGTGGTGCCGCGATGACGGCGAGCTTGCTCATTGGAGCCGCTACACGGAGGAAAATCCCTCTGCGGCCTGGCTATGTGAGCGGCCCGAGGAGTGGAAGTGGAGCAGTGCTTTCGGCCGCGGGCAGCAGGCCAGGGAAGCAACCGGGACGGTTGCGGCACGGCAAGCCAGAGGCTTGCGCTACACCGAAGCGCCGGCGTCTCGCGGGCCGTAGCGCAACCGTCTCGGTTGCCGTGGCGCAAGCGTCCCGCTTGCCCGTCTGCAGCCCCCGCCACCCAAACTCCCGGTTGCCATTACTACGCAGGCGTATCACTTTGCTGCCGCTAACGAACTGTCGCCATGTCTGACTCCCTGCCCCACCTGCCTGCCCTCCGCCTCGGCCGCAGCTACGAATCCCTCGACAAGATCGAGGTCAAGGACCACCGCACCGGCGAGGTCAAGGCCCTCGTCTCACAGGTCAACGGTGGCATTCTCAAGCGCGACTTCGCCAAGCTTTCCTCCGCCCGCGCCGCGCTGAAGAAGTTCACCGTCGCCGAACTCGTCGCCCTGTCCGCCAAGGCCGGCGAACTGTTCCTCAATGGCACCTTGCCGCTCGGCGACCGCGGCCACACGCAGACCGCCCAGCAATACGTCGAGACGCTCAGCCTCACCTCCGGCCTGCCGCACGTCATGGTCCGGCGCAACATGGGCAAGCTGCACTACGCCCTCACGCACTTGGGCGAAGTGCTTAACGGCCTGTCGCGCGGGCTCGACTTCTCGATCATTGACCGTGGCTACGGCGAGCAGTTCGGCACCAAGCTCAGCTTCTTCCCCACCTGCCAGGCGCTCGGCCTCGTCATGCCGAGCAATTCGCCCGCGGTAAACTCACTCTGGCTTCCCGCCGTCGCGCTTAAGACGCCCGTCGTCATCAAGCCCGGCAAGGAGGAGCCGTGGACGCCTTACCGCCTCATCCAGGCCTTCATCGCTGCGGGTGTGCCGGCTGAGGCATTCGGCTTCTATCCCACCGACCACGACGGTGCCGCGACCATCCTCAACACCTGCGGCCGCGCGCTGATCTTCGGCGACAAGAGCACCACCGACCTCTACGCCAACAATCCCGCCATCGAGGTTCACGGACCCGGCTGGAGCAAATTCCTCATCGGCGACGACCAGATCGAGAACTGGCGCGACTACATCGACGTCATCGCCGGCGCCATCAGCGACAACGGCGGGCGTTCCTGCATCAACGCCAGTGCCGTCGTCGTGCCCAAATACGCCGCCGAGATCGCCGACGCCCTCGCTCAGAAGCTGGGTCCCATCACCCCGACGCGGCCCGACGACGAGAAGGCCCGCCTGTCCGGCTTCGCCAATCCGAAGATGGCCGATTTCATTGACAGCCAGATCGAGGACGGCCTCAAGACGCCCGGCGCCGAGGACGTGACCGCCAAGTATCGCAACGGCACACGTAAGGCCGTATTCGAGGGCGGCACCTACATGCGCCCGACCATCGTGCGTTGCGACTCGTTCGCCCACCCGCTGGCCAACAAGGAATTCCTCTGCCCCTACGCCAGCGTCGTCACCTGCCCGCAGTCCGAGATGCTCGGCCAGATCGGCTACACGCTAGCCTGCTCCGCGATCACCAAGGACCCGGCCTTCATCGAGCAGCTCGAAGCCTTCCCGCACATCGAGCGCCTGAACATCGGCCCCGTCTCCACGATGGCGATCTCGTGGGATCAGCCGCACGAAGGCAATATGTTCGAGTTCCTCTGGCAGCGCCGGAGCATCGAGCGCGCGTGGTAACTGCTTGGCCGATTTCTCCGGGCTCCCCGTTGCAGAAACCCTTCACCAACGCCAGTGCCCCACGCACTGGCGTTGGCAGCTTTCGTCCCTTGAACACGTCCCCCGGAAGGTCGGCGACAAACAACTGACAACACGCCGCTTAGGCGCGCGTCAGCGAAGGTTCGCGCCCGCCCTTCGCCGCTGCTGTGCCGGCGGCGTCCACCGCCAGCCGGCCACAAAACATCCCCAAAACCGGCCATTTTCAAAACTTTCGCTGGGATTTCCAACCCGGCCGCTCATAGTCAAAAGCGTCCTCGGTCCCCCCACTCCGAGAGATACTCGACCCGGCCTTTGCCACCCCCGTGCAGAGGCCGGGTAATTTTTCGGCCAGCCACCGCCCGCAAGGCTCCCGATCGCTTCATTCGGCCGCGAACGTCACGTAACCGCTCCCGTTTGCCCCGGTCATCTTCGGGACACCTGCATGAACTCGTCCCGCTTTGTCGCCGGCCTGTTGGCCGGGCTCGCCCTCAGTTCCGCCGCCTGGGCCCAGCGTCCCAACCAGACTCCTCCGCCCAATTCGCCGGAGGTCGCGGCCGACCGTTCCCTCACCTTCCGCCTCGCCGCTCCCAAGGCGGAGTCGGTGAAACTCGCCGGCAGTGATCTGCCCGGACTGGGCCAGGGCAAGGACATGACCAAGGGCACCAACGGCGTCTGGGAAGTGACCTTCGGACCGGTGCCCGCGGGCAGCTACCGCTACAACTTCAACGTGGACGGCGTCTCGGTGATCGATCCGCGCAATCCCAAGACCAGCGAATCGAACGAGAACACCTGGAGTCTTGTGAATGTCCCCGGCGCCGACTGGCAGGACACCAAGGACGTGCCCCACGGGGCGGTGGCACAGGTCAATTACTGGTCCTCGACGCTGAAGAAGTTCCGTCGGATGCACGTTTACACCCCGCCCGGTTACGAGGCCGGCAGCGACAGATATCCCGTCTTCTACCTGCTGCACGGTGCCTTCGACTCCGACAATTCCTGGAGCACCGTGGGCCGTGCAGGGATCATCCTCGACAACCTGATCGCCGCCGGAAAGGCAAAGCCGATGGTGGTCGTGATGCCGCACGGACACACGGGACCGTTCAGCTTCGGTCGCGGCTCCATGTCGGGCGAGTTCGAGCCGGACTTTGTCAGCGACATCATGCCGCTGGTCGAAAAGCGCTACCGGGTCCACACCGACCGCGCGCACCGGGCGATCGCCGGCCTCTCCATGGGCGGCGCGCACACGCTGAACATCGGCATTCCGCACCTCGACAAGTTCGCCTACCTCGGCGTTTACAGCTCGGGCATCTTCGGCATCGTGCAGCGGCCCGGTGCGCCTGCCCCGCAGGGGCCGAGCTTCGAGGAAAAGCACAAGGCCATCCTCGACGACGCCAAACTGAAGGAAGGGCTGAAGCTGTTCTGGTTCGCCACCGGCAAGGATGACTTCCTGGTCGAAACCACGCGCAAGACCGTGGAGATGTTCAAAGGGCACCAGTTCAACGTGATCTACCGGGAAACCGACGGCGCCCACACTTGGGACAAGTGGCGGGATTACCTCAACGAATTCGCCCCCCAGCTGTTCCAGTAAGCGGATCCAGCCCACGGACGGACGGCCACGAGCCGGGCCTTTTCCGAAACTCCCGGAACGCCAACGCGTTCCGGGAGTTCTTTTTCCCGGCCGCAACTTCCTCCGGCCCCGCCCGCCGATGTCCGACCGGCTGTGAATAACTTGCCCCGCTCCGGCATTTCCGGAGGACGGCACCGGCCTACGCTGGCGGGTGCGGCACCTGACGTGACCTCGTGGCGGCCCTGGCGAACATCGTGGATCTGCGACAACTCCTGCGGGAGCGGCTGCCGCGTGCCCGGCTGGGGTTCGTCCCTGCGGCGCCACGGGCGGTGCTGGCCACCGGCGTGCCCGCGCTGGACCACGCCCTCGAAGGCGGCCTGCCCGTGGGCGAAACCTGCGAACTGACCGGCACCGGCACCGCGGAAGTGTTGCACGCGCTCCTGCGGCAGGCGTCGGCGGACGGCCGGTTCGTGGCCCTCGTGGACGGCGCGGACAGCTTCGATGCCGACGCGGCGGAACCGGCCGAACTCGCGCGCCTGCTTTGGGTGCGCTGCCGCACCGCCGCCGAGGCCGTGGCCGCGACCGACCTGCTGCTGCGCGACCGCAACTTCCCGCTGGTGGTGCTCGACCTGAAGCTGAACCCCGCCGCGCAGCTCCGCCGGCTGTCCGGCAGCGTGTGGCACCGCTTCGGCCGCCTGCGCGAGCAGCACCGCACCACGCTGCTCGTGCTCACCGCCCAGCCCTTCGTCAACGGCGCCACGGTGCGGGTGCAGCTCCGCCGGGAAGCTTCGTTGAAGTGCCTGGAACAGTCCGCCGCCGAACGGCTCGCCAGCCTGGAATTCACCGTGCTCCGGCAACAGCTGGCCGGCGGCGAAGAACCCCTCGCCCGCAGCGCCTGACCATGTTCGCCGTCCTTCAGTTGCCGGACTTCCGGTTGCAGGCCGCGCTGCGCGGGGCCCCTGAACTTTGGACCGCGCCCGTGGCCCTGGTGGATCCGACGCAGAGCACCCCGCGCGTGCTGGCCGTCACCCCCGCGGCCCACGCCGCCGGAGTCACCTTGGGACTGACGCCCACGCAGGCGCTGGCCCGGTGTGCCAGCGTGAAGGTGCGGCACCGTTCGCCGGCGCAGGAAACCGCCGCCACGGAAGCCGCACTCCAGTGCGCCTACGGCTTTTCGCCCCACCTCGAAGCCACGGCGCCCGGGCTCGTCACGCTGGACTTGCGCGGCTTGGCCGCGTTGCGGGAGGCGACCCCGGAACAGTTCGCCCGCTGGGCCGACCGGCTGCGGCAATCCTTGGGGGAACTGGACCTACGGGCCCGCGTGGGAATCGGTCCCACGCCGAACTTGGCCCGGCACGCCGCCCTTTGGAGCGAAACCGTGCCGGTCGTGACCGAACCCAAGGCCTTCATCGCCGGCCTGCCCTTGGCGGCGTTGGAACCGTCCCCGCATGTCGCGGACCTGCTGGCCCGCTGGGGGCTGCGCACCGTCGGCGATCTGCTGGCGCTCGGACCGGCCGACGTCACGGAGCGGCTCGGCCTGGAAGCGCTGGCCCTGTTCGCCGCCGCCTCTCCGAACAGCACGCGGCCGCTGCGGCTGGTCCAGCCCGCGGAACAGTTCGCCGAGCAGTTCGACTTCGAGGAACCCATCGAGACGCTGGAACCGCTGCTGTTCCTCCTGCGCCGGTTCACCGACCAGCTGTGCCGCCGGCTGGAACCGCTCGGCCGCGTGGCCCGGGAACTCACGCTCACGTTGCGGCTGGAAGCCGGGCCCGCCCTCGTCCGCACCCTGCGCGTGCCCGAGCCCAACCGGCAGCCGGACCTCCTGTTCCGGATGCTGCACACGCACCTCGAAACCGTGCGGGCCGACGCCCCGGTGACCGGCGTGACGCTGACGCTCGAACCCGGCGAACCGCGGCAACGGCAGTTCAGCCTGTTCGAGACCGTGCTGCGCGATCCGCATCAGTTGCAGGAAACGCTGGGCCGGCTCACCGCGCTGCTCGGGGCCGACCGCGTGGGCACACCCGTGAAAGTGCCCGGCCACCAACGCGACGCGTTCCGGCTCGAACCGCCGGACTTCGAGCCGGCTTCACCCCGGGAATCCGCCCGCCCGGCGTTGCTCCGTCCCGTTCCGTGGCGGCGCCTGCGCCCGGCACCCGCCGCCACCGTCCTGACCACGGAGGAAAAACCTGTCTCGGTCCAGTGCGCCGTCGCCGGTGGCAAACTCCGGCTCACCGTCGGGCCGTGGAAAGCGTCCGGCCATTGGTGGGAACCCGGCGCGTGGTCCCGCGAGGACTGGTGTGCGGAAACCGCCCGGGGCGAAGTCTGTCGCCTGAGCCGCACGGAAACCGGCTGGACCGTCACCGACCTGCTCGACTGAACCCCGGCCACCGATGCCTCCCCCCAGCCCCAGAAACCGCGCCGGTGACCAGCTGCTGCTGTGGCCGCCCGTGCGTCCGCTCGGCGAAAGGCTCGGCCACGCGTTCTTCCGGACGCTGCCGGAGCGCCCCGGAGTGTATCTGCTGTGCGGCCCGCGCGACGGCGTGCTCTACGTGGGCAAGGCGAAGAACCTGCGGCAACGGCTGGGCAGTTACCGTTCGGCCAGCACCGAGCGACTGCCGCGCAAGCTGCGCCGGCTGCTCGCCAGCGTCGAACGCATCCACTGGGACGAATGCGCCGACGAGGCCGCCGCGCTCGCCCGCGAACGGGAACTGATCGTCACGCTCAAGCCGCGCTTCAACACCGCGGGCGTGTATCCCGCGCCGCCCCTGCGCCTGGGCTGGACCTCAACCGCCAGCTCGCTCGACCTCGGTCTGACCGAGACCACGGACACCTTCGCCGAACACAGCGACGCCGGCCGCGCCTGGCGGGTCCGGTATCCGGCCTTGCTCCGAGTCCTGTGGGGGGCGGCGCATCCGGCCGCGCCGTTGCCGGCGATGCCCGGCCGGCTGCTGGGCGAACGCCCGCTTCGCCGTTGGCAACTGCCCCTCGCCGACGAAGTCGTGCCGCCACTCCGCCGGTGGGTCGCGGGAGACTCGGCCGAACTGGTGGATTGGCTGCTGGCCCGGCGTCCGCCGCTGAATCCGTTCGAGCAGGCGTGGCAGCTCCAGGATGCCAACCGGCTCCGCGAAGGGTTCGAACCAGACCCGGAGTCCGCGAAGGACCCGCAGCCAACGAATGAGGAAATCAGGAGCATCTCGCCAACCGCTCCTGATTCGTGTGCCTTCGCGTAATTCGTGGACACCCTCCCATGCCTGACTACGTCGAACTTCACGCGGCCAGCGCCTTCAGTTTCCTGCGCGGCGCCTCGCTGCCGGAGACGCTGGCGACGACGGCGGCCGAACAGGGCGTGGGTGCCGTGGCGCTGTGCGACCGCATGGGCGTGTATGGCAGCCCGCGGTTCCGCGTGGCGATGCGGGAGCAGGGGCTGCGGGCGATCACCGGCGCAGAGCTGACCCTGGCCGATGGTTCCGTGCTGCCGGTGCTGGTCGAGAACCGCACGGGCTACCAGAACCTCTGCCAGCTGCTCACGCGCGCCCATCTGCGTGCCCGCAAGGGCCAGGGCGTAGTGCAACCGGAGGAACTCGCCGAGTTCAGCGCGGGTCTAGTGGCCCTGACCGGTGGCGCGGAAGGGCCGCTCGTCCGGGCTTTGCTGAACCAGCCCGCGGAAGCCGAAGTAAGGCTGCGGCAGCTCACTCAGGCGTTCGGGGCAGCGAATGTCTTCGTCGAACTCCAGCGGCATCAGTGCGAGGGCGAAGAACGCTGGAACCGGCGGCTCGTCGAACTGGCCCGGCAACAACGCCTACCGCTGCTCGCCACCAACGGTGTCCAACAAGCCACGCCCGTCGGCCGGCAGGTGGCCGACGTGTTCACCTGCCTGCGCCATCACACCACCTTGAACACCGCAGGCTCACTGTTGGCGGTCAACGCCGAGCGGCATCTCAAGTCACCGGCGCAGATGCGTGCGCTGTTCGCGGACCTGCCCGAGGCCATCACCAACACGGTCCGGCTCGGCGAACGGCTGACCTTCGAGCTGACCGATCTGGGCTACGAGTTCCCGCGCTTCCCGGTCGGTGCCGGCGAGACGATGGAAGGCGTATTGACCGACTGGGCCCAGCGCGGCGCCCGCGAACGCTATCACGGCAAGATCCCGGAGAAGGTCGCGGCGCTGCTGCGCAAGGAGCTGGCCCTCATCGCGAAACTGGGCTTCGCCGGCTACTTCCTCATCGTGGCGGACCTCGTCCGCTGGGCGAAGGAACGGCGCATCCTCGCGCAGGGCCGCGGCAGCGCGGCCAACAGCGCGGTGTGCTACTGCCTCGGGGTTACGGCGGTGGACCCGGTGAAGTTCAACGTGCTGTTCGAGCGCTTCCTCAGCGAGGGCCGCAAGGGCTGGCCGGACATTGACATTGACCTGCCCAGCGGCGACGGCCGCGAGGCGGTCATCCAGGAAGTGTATCGGCGCTACGGACCGCACGGCGCGGCCATGACGGGCGCGGTGCACACCTACCGCGACCGCGGCACGGCCCGCGAGGTGGGCAAGGTGCTGGGACTGCCCTTGGACGTCATCGAACGCTTCTCGGCGTTGGGCGGTCACGGGGATTTCCCGGAGACGCGCGAGCTCGCCGCGCAACTGGTGCAGGCGGGACTGCCGGCCACGCATCCGCGCACGGCGGCCTTTGCGTCGCTGTTCGCCCAGATCGCCGGCCTGCCCCGGCATCTGGGCCAGCACTCGGGCGGCATGATCATCTGCCAGGGCAGCCTGAACCGCTTCGTGCCGCTGGAGAATGCCGCCATGCCGGGCCGCGTGGTCGCCCAGTGGGACAAGGACGACTGCGAGGAACTCGGCATCATCAAGGTGGACCTGCTCGGCCTGGGCATGATGGCGGCGCTGGAGGAAGCGGTGACGCTGAGCAACGCCCGGGGCCGGCCGGTGGACCTGGCGCAGTTGCCGGAGAACGACCCGGCGACCTTCGAACTGCTGCGGCGCGCGGACACGATCGGGCTGTTCCAGGTCGAGAGCCGGGCGCAGATCGCCACGCTGCCGCGGATGCAGCCGCAGCGCTTCTACGACCTCGTGATCGAGGTGGCGCTCGTGCGACCGGGACCGATCCAGGGCGATTTGGCCCATCCGTTCCTGCGCCGCAAGATGGGCGAGGAACAGGTCACGTATTACGACGACCGGCTGAAGCCCGTGCTGGAACGCACGCTGGGCGTGCCGCTGTTCCAGGAGCAGATGCTCGAAATGGCGATGGTCATGGCGGACTTCACCGGCACCGAGGCGGAGGAGTTGCGCAAGGCGCTGAGCTTCCATCGCTCGAACGAAAAGATGGAACGCGCCAAGGCCAAGCTGCTCGCCGCGATGCAACGCAAACAGGTGAAGCCCGCGGTCGCGGAGAAGATCGCGCAGGCCGTGGGCTCGTTTGCGCTTTACGGGTTCCCGGAAAGCCATGCGATCAGCTTCGCGCTGCTCGCCTACGCCAGTGCCTGGCTCAAGGTCCACCGGACGCCCGAGTTCTACTGCGCGCTGCTCAACCATCAGCCGATGGGCTTCTACTCGCCGGCCACGCTGGTGCGGGACGCCAAGCAGCATCGGGTGCGCATCCGGCCGGTCTGCGTGGTGCGCTCGCGCTGGGAATGCCAGGTCGAGCCCGATGGCTCGCTGCGGCTGGGCGGCAACCAGGTGCAGGGCCTCAACCGCGACCATTTCGCGGCCATGACCGCTGAGCGGGAACGGCAGCCGTTCGTCTCGCTCGCCGACTTTCAGGCGCGCACCCGCTTCACCGTCGAGGAACGGCGCACGCTGGCGGAACTGGGTGCGCTCAACGCCTTCGCCGCCCATCGTCGGGCCGCGCTGTGGGAAACCGGCAAACCGCTGCGGCAGGACGAACTCTTCCGCGAGGAATCCGCCGCCGAGTCACCGTTGCGCCCGATGGACGCCGCAGAACGGCTCCAGGCCGACTACGCCGGCCAGCGGCTCACCACCGGCCCGCATCCGATGGCGCTGGTGCGGGCGCAGTTGCCGGACCTGTGGCGCGCCGTGGACCTGCCTTCGGCCCGGGACGGCGAACGCGTCCGCATCGGCGGGCAGGTGATCTGCCGGCAGCGGCCGGGCACGGCCAAGGGCGTGTGTTTTGTTTCGCTGGAGGACGAAACGGGCATCAGCAACGCGATCGTTACGCCGCAGCTGTTTGAGGCCGTCCGGCTCACGCTCACCCAGGAACCGTTCCTGGTCATCGAAGGCGTCGTCCAGAACCGCCACCGGACCATCCACGTCCATGCCCGCTCGCTGGAGCGCCTCGACTTCGCCGGGCTCCAGACGGCGGCCTCCCATGACTTCGGGTGACGCGGCCGGCCTAACCGGCCCTCAGTCCGTCGCGATCCGCCTCCAGGATGTGCACCCGCGAGTCCGGCAACGCCCGGTGCATGGCCTTCGCGACCGCCTCGGGCTTGGCCAGCGTCAAACACATGATCGTGCTGCCGCTGCCGCTGAGCCAGCCACCGATGGCCCCGGCCTTTTCCCCGGCGCGGATCACGGAACTGAGCTGCGGAATCAGCGCTTCGCGGTAGGGCTGGTGGATGCGGTCATCGAAACAGCCACGCAACGCCTCCAGATTGCCGGACGCAAAGGCGGCCGTGATCAGCGCAACGCGGGTCAGGCAATGAACCGTGTCGGCCTTCGAGAACTGCTGGGGCACCAGCTTGCGAGCCATCGGCGTGCTGACCTCGAAGTTGGGGATCAGCGTCACAAACTTCGCCGCCCGGCTGACGGGAAACCGCACCGCCCGGGCCTCGCGTCCCACCATGGTGGACGCGGTGAAGCCGCCAAAGATCGCCGGGGCCGCGTTGTCAGGATGCCCTTCGAGTTCCGTCACCAACTGGAACAGTTCCGGGCGTCCCAGCGGTTCACCTACCAGCCGGTTGAGCGCCGCGACACAACCGAGCCGGGCCGTGACGCTCGAACCCAGACCGCGGGCGATCGGCACGTCGCCCGTCAACGCGATGTCGAAACCGAAGGCCGGCACCTTGGCCCGGCGGAAGAAGAGTTTGGACGCTTCGGTGAGCATCGCGGTCGCACCGGCCCGGGCGTCTTCCGCAATGGGTGAAACAATGTTCACGCCCCGGGCGGCCCGACGCGTCACTTCGCAGCGGTTGTAAAAGCGCAGCGCCAGCCCGAGCGTGTCGAAACCCGGGCCGAGGTTGGCGGTGGTGCCCGGCACCCGCACCGAAGCGGACGCGCCGGCGATTGGACTGAGGGAATTCTTGGCCATGACGAACGGGCGAATCCTGCCCTCGGAGCCCGGTTCGCAGCAACCCGGTTCCGGCCGGAAGGCTCGTTGACACAATCATCGCCAGGGTGTTTCTAGCGCCAGTCCCATGAAACGCCCCGCTCCGACCAACCGCGGCTTCACGCTGATCGAACTGCTCGTGGTCATCGCGATCATCGCCATCCTCGCCGGCATGCTCCTGCCCGCCTTGGGCAAGGCCAAGGACCGGGCGCTGCTGGCGAACGACCTCAACAACATCAAGCAGGTGGTGCTGAGCGCGCACATGTTCGCCGGCGACAACCAGGATTACCTGCCTTACGCGAGCTGGGGCGACTGCGCCGAACGCGAGACTTGGTGCACATCCAAGGGCATGCCCAACGGGGAAGGCCGGGCGGACAACACGATCTGGACCAACCAGGTTGCCTTTTTCCGAAGGAGCCAGCTCGGCAACTACCTCGCCACGGAAAAGGTGCTCACCTGCCCCAAGGACGCCGCCGAACGCGCGTCCGGCAAGGCGGCGGCGAATTACAAGCGCCGCAACATCAAGATCACGAGCTATCTCTGGAACGGTTCCACCGTCGGCTTCGCCCAGGTGACGAAGGAGACCCCCACCTCCAAGTTCCGGCTCGGCAGCCTGCGCCCCACCGGGATGCTGGTCTGGGAGGCTCCAGCCGAGCAGGACCAGTATCTGTTCAACGATGTCGGCAGTTCCCCCTACGAGGGAATCTCCCAGCGCCACGGAAACAGCCGCCGGGCGAAAGACCAGGGCGAAAACGTCGGCGGCATCGCGACCTTTGGGGACCTGTCCGGCCGCGCCTTCACGATGAACATGGCAAAGTGGTTCACCCGGGAATACGCCGGCACCAAGGTCTGGCCGAACAACCCCGACTTCGCGGGGCCCAATGACGCCTGGTATAGCCTCGACACCAGAACCGGCGGGTTCTGAGACCTGCTCGGCGGGATTGGGGACAAAACCGCAGCGAAACGCGGTTAACGCCGGCGGCGGAGCAAATGCGCCGCTGCGAACACGGTGACAGCGGCACCAGCGGCCCAAGTCCCCGCTTCCGGAACCTCCGCATTCAGCTCGCCACCGCCATTCGCGAAAGAATGGGTGAACTGGAACGAATCCAAACCGATGTAGTCCGAATTTGAGCCATTCTGCCCCCCGTCGGGAACCCAATAACGGAACGCCAGCCGGCCAGAGCGGCCACCCACCGTGGCGAGTTCGCCGCCGAATTCGGTCCACGTGGACGGGTAGCCGGTCACGGTGAGGTCCTCGTTGACCGTCAGCAGCAGGGTGGTGAAGTCGCCGACCGACTCGTGGTCCAAGCCCACATCCGCCGAAGCCCCCGAATAGCTGATGCGCACTTCCAGGCGATCCGGAAACTGCGGCTGAGCCACGGTGCGGGTGAAAAACGAAAAGGTGTCCCCCGGTCCGAAGGTCAGCACGGGGCTGATCAGCCAGGTGCTGATCGTGCCGCCCGAACTCGTGCTGTTGTAGTTCATCGCCGCGTAGGAATCGGTTCCCCCTTCATGGGCGGCGAAGACGAACGTGTCATTGGTGAAACTGTCCGGAAGATTGCCCGGAAAATTTCCCTGAAACACCGAAGTGCTGTTCTCGGGATTGGGATTGCTGTTGTTGACGATCACCCAGCCCGCATCGACCAGGCTAGTTACGTCGTCGAATCCCTCGGTCCAGGTCTGGGCGCGGACTGCCGCTCCCGCGGCCAAAGCCAGCAGGACAGCACCCATCGTCGCGTGGCACCGTTTACCCATCCCGGCCTCCGTGTAAACCCAGCCTCCAACGCCGGCAAGCACTTGTTCGATGAATCGTATTCGTGGTGGGTCCGGGCTTCCCAGCGCCGCGCTTCCATGCTTTCTAGGCCGACCGCATGTCGAAGGATTTCATCCGCCTCCGGGGTGCCCGGCAGCACAACCTGAAAAACGTCGCGCTGGAGATCCCGCGCGACCGGCTCGTGGTGCTCACCGGCCCCAGCGGTTCCGGGAAATCGTCGCTCGCGTTCGACACGATCTTCGCCGAAGGCCAGCGCAAATACGTCGAGTCACTCAGTGCCTTTGCCCGGCAGTTCCTCGACCAGTTGCCCAAGCCGGATCTGGACCACATCGAGGGCCTGTCGCCGGCCATCGCCATCGAGCAGCGCTCCAGCGGGGGAAATCCGCGGTCAACCATCGCGACCACCACGGAGATCTACGACTACCTCCGCCTGCTCTACGCCAATGTCGGCCAGGCCCACGATCCCGCCACCGGCACCCCGCTGAGCGCACAGACACCCAGCCAGATCGTGGACAAGGTGGCCGCCCTGCCGGCCAAGACACGGGTGATGCTGCTGGCCCCGGTCGTGGACGGGGAACGGGGTGAGTTCCGCGATGTGCTGGAACGGCTGGCCCGCGAGGGCTTCGTCCGCGCCCGTGTGGACGGCCAGATCCTAGAACTGATCGCCAACAAGCCCGCCCGCCTCGACGCCAAGGCCAAGCACACCATCGAGGTCGTGGTGGACCGGGTGATCATCGCCGACGGCGTCCGCACCCGCCTGGCCGATTCCCTGGAAACCGCCCTGCGCTGGGGCGAAGGCCGCGTGCTGGTGCTGCACCAGCCGCCGGATTCCCCGACCCCGGACCGTTGGCTGGAGACCCTGCATTCGACCCGGATGTATTCGCCGGCGACCGGACGCAGCTTCGACACGCCGACGCCGCAGCACTTCTCGTTCAATTCCCCCAAGGGCGCCTGCCCCGTCTGCCACGGCCTCGGTCAGAAGCTGGTGTTTGATCCGGCGCTCATCGTGCCGGACGAAACCAAGTCGCTCGAAGACGGCGCCGTGAAACCTTACCGGGGCATGGGCGGGAAAAAGATGGTCGTCTATTACAAGGGGCTGCTGAAGGGCGTCGCCAACCACTACGGCGCCCCCCTCGACGCGCCCTGGAAGGACCTGAAACCGGACTTCAAGGACAAGCTCCTGCACGGCACCGGCGACGACGAGATCGAGTTCTGGTTCATGCACGCCGGCGCCCCGCGCAAGACCAAGAAGGTCTTCGAGGGCGTCCTGCCGAACCTCGAACGGCTCTACGCCGAAAGCGAAAGCGAGTTCACGCGCAACCGGCTGAAGAACTACATGACGCTCGCCCCCTGCGACGCTTGCCACGGACGCAGGCTCAAGCCGGAGGTGCTGGCGATCACGCTGCCGCACGGGGAGAGTAATCAGTGGTCAGTGGCCAGTAATCAGTCCGGCGCGTCGCCCGACCGACTGAACACTGACTCACTGAACACTGATCACTCTGCTTCGCCCGTCCCCGGTCTCAGCATCGCCGCGTTCTGCGCCCTCTCCATCGCGGAGGCCGATGCCTTCCTCGCCCAGCTTCCCCTCACGGAGTTCCAGCGTCAGGTCGCCGGCGAAGTGGTCCGCGAAATCCGGGCGCGACTGGGTTTCCTGCTCGAAGTCGGCCTGGGTTATCTCACGCTGGACCGGGAAAGCGGCACCCTCAGCGGCGGCGAGGCCCAGCGCATCCGGCTCGCCACCCAGATCGGTGCCGGGCTTATGGGCGTGCTCTACGTGCTGGACGAGCCCAGCATCGGCCTGCATCAGCGCGACAATGACCGCCTGCTGGCCACGCTCCGGCACCTGCGGGACCTCGGCAACACCGTCCTCGTGGTCGAGCACGACGAGGACACCATCCGCTCCGCCGACCACGTCGTGGACATGGGCCCCGGCGCCGGGACCCACGGCGGTGAAGTCGTCGCCCAAGGCACCGTCGCAGAGATCGTCGCCCACCCGAAATCCACCACCGGCCGCTATCTGCGCGGCGACCTGAAAATCGAAGTCCCGCGCCAACGCCTGGCCCCCCGGGAGGACCGCGGCTGGATCGAGGTGGTCGGGGCGCGGGAAAACAACCTGAAGAACGTCCATGCCCGCTTTCCCCTGGGCCTGTTCACCTGCGTCACCGGTGTCAGCGGCAGCGGCAAGAGCACGCTCGTGGACGACATCCTGCGCCGCGCGATCTTCCGCCAGTGGTATGGCTCGAAGGACAAGCCCGGCCTGCACGACGAGCTGCGCGGGCTGGAACTGTTTGAGAAATGCGTCGTCGTGGACCAGTCGCCCATCGGCCGCACCCCGCGGAGCAATCCGGCGACCTTCACCGGGGTGTTCAACGAGATCCGCGACCTGTTCGCCTCGCTGCCCGCCGCCCGCGTGCGCGGCTACGAGACCGGCCGGTTCAGTTTCAACGTGAAGGGCGGTCGTTGCGAGAAGTGCGAGGGCGACGGCCTGCTGAAGATCGAGATGCACTTCCTGCCCCCGGTTTTCGTGACCTGCGAGGCCTGCGGCGGCAAACGCTACAACCGCGAGACACTCGAGATCACCTACAAGGGCCTGAACATCGCCGACGTGCTGAACCTCACGGTGGACGAGGCCGTCCACTTCTTCCGGGCCGTGCCGAAACTCTACGAGGTGACGCAAACCCTCGCGGAAGTCGGCCTCGGCTACATCCGGCTGGGGCAGTCCGCCACGACCCTTTCCGGCGGCGAAGCCCAGCGGCTCAAGCTCGCGGCCGAGCTCAGCCGCCGGCAGACCGGCCGCACGCTCTACCTGCTCGACGAACCGACCACCGGACTGCACTTCGCCGACGTGGCCAAGCTGCTCGAGGTCCTCTTCAAGCTCCGCGCCGCCGGCAACACGCTCATCGTCATCGAGCACAACCTCGACGTGATCAAGACCGCCGACTGGGTGCTGGACCTTGGCCCGGAAGGCGGTGCCGGCGGCGGCCAAATCGTCGCCGCAGGCCCACCGGAACGCATCGCCGCGACGCCGGCGAGCCACACGGGAAGTTACCTCGCACGGATGCTGAGCTAGTCAGGTTGGCACCGCAGTTGCGAAGTCAAACCGCCATGCACCCCTTGCTGGCGACACTGCCGGTCACACATCTCGTCCGCGGGCTCATGCCGCTGGTGTTGCTGGCCATCGTCCTTGGAGGGGTCCTGTTTACGCTGCGTCGGGTGAGCAAACGTTCACCCGACTGGGCCGACCTTGTCGCGGTTTTCCTCGCAACCGCGGCCTTCGGAGTGCTCGGTTTGAATGGATTCTCCTCCCACTGGCCGGATGACATGATCATGGGAGAATTCGCCATCGGCTTCGGCTACCTGGCGGCCCGGTTGGCCTGGTCATCGCGAAGCCAACTCATTCGACGAATCGCGCGGGCCGAAAGCGTCTTCTTCGGAGCGCTCCTGCTCTTGTTGCTCACTCTGACTCTTTGGGAACGATGGAACTGGTGGTGGGAGCATCACTGATTCCTCCGCGAACCAACTACGCACACCGACGGTCGATCCGGACTTCGAAACCGGAAGCCACCTGCGCCCAGCCTGTTTTCCTGCTTTCCAGATTCAAACCGGCCCCGGCCCAGCGCGGTCGCCGTTTGACGGGTCGGTGTCCGGCTTGTTACACCCGGCGTGCCGATGAAGAAAACCGCCACCAAAAAGTCCACGCCCAAGTATCGCCGCATCCTCCTGAAGCTCAGCGGTGAGGCGTTGGGCGGCGAGGCCGGGTTCGGCATCAGCCCAGAGGCGCTGCAGGACATGGCCGCCCAGGTCGCCGAAGTGCGCGAACTCGGCGTCGAGGTCGTCATCGTGGTCGGCGGCGGCAACATCTTCCGCGGGCTGCAGGGCAGCGAAAAGGGCATCGAACGCGCCACCGGCGATTACATGGGCATGCTGGCCACGGTCATCAACGCGCTCGCCCTGCAGGACGCGCTGGAAAAGCAAAAGGTCACCACCCGGGTGCTCAGCGCGATCAGCATGACCGCGATCTGCGAACCCTTCATCCGCCGCCGGGCGGTCCGACACCTGGAAAAGGGCCGCGTCGTCATCTTCGCCGCCGGCACCGGCAACCCGTATTTCTCCACCGACACCGCCGCCGCACTCCGCGCCAACGAGATCAACGCCGAGGTCGTGCTCAAGGCGACCAAGGTGGACGGCATCTACGACAAGGACCCCAAGAAACACGCGGACGCCAAACGCTACGAGACCATTCGCTACTCCGAGGCGCTGGAGAAGCGGCTCAAGGTGATGGACGCCGCCGCCTTCGCGCTGTGCCAGGACAACAAGATGCCCATCGTGGTCTTCGACTTTTTCAAGCCGCACAACCTGCTCCGCGTCGTGAAGGGCGAGGCGGTGGGCACCGTGGTTTCCGGCTAGTTCCCCTTCCTCCAAAACCTCCCCATCCCCGTTTATGTCCACTGACGAAATCCTGCTCGAAACCGAAGAGAAGATGCTCAAGACCGAGGAGCATCTGGTGCAACAGTTCGCCGGCGTGCGCACCGGCAAGGCCTCCCCGGCCCTGATCGAAAACGTCCACGTCGAGGCCTACGGCTCGCACATGCGGCTCAAGGAACTCGCGACGATCACCGCCCCGGAAAGCCGCATGCTGATGGTCCAACCGTTCGACATCAGCAACACCAAGGCCATCGAAAAGGCCATCCAGTCGGCGAACCTCGGCCTGAATCCCGCCACGCAGGGCAAGTTCATCCGCATCGTCCTGCCCGACCTCAGCACCGAGCGTCGTCAGGAATTCGTGAAGCTCTGCAAGAAGATCACCGAGGAGGGCCGCGTCGCGATCCGCAATGAACGCCGTCAGGCGATGGACCTGCTCAAAAAGGCCAAGAACGACGGCACCTCCGAGGACGAGGTGAAGGGCGCCGAGGAAGAGGTCCAAAAGCTCACCGACAGCTACATCAAGAAGCTCGAGGAACACCTCGTCCACAAGGAGAAGGAAATCCTCACCGTCTGACCGGCGGGTTTCAGTCCAGTTGGAAAGGCGGCTGAAGGTTCAGCCGCCTTTTTTCTGCCCACGATTGAACGCCACCGCGTCGGCATAACGCACGCCGGCGCCGCCGAAGATGTCCAGCGCGCTCCCGATCGTCAGGTCCACCCGCCCCTGCCCCAGGCGTTGCACCGTGGCCAGATCTTCCAGCGACTTGGCGCCCCCGGCATAGGTTGCCGGCAGCGGCGACCATTCGGCGAGCTGCGCCACCAGTTCGCCGTCAATGCCGCGGCAAAGTCCCTCGACATCGACGGCGTGGACCAGGAATTCGGCACACTGCCGGGCGAGCGCCGCAAAGGTCTCCGGCCCGAGCTTCAGGTCGGTGAAGTTCTGCCATCGGTCGGTCACCACAAAGTAGTCGTCGCCGCGCTTGCGGCAGCTCAGGTCCAGCACCAGGCGCTCCCGGCCGATCCGCCGAACCAATTCCGCGAGCCGGTCCTGCTCCAGCCGTCCCTCGCGGAACACCCAGGACGTCACGATGACGTGGGACGCCCCGGCCTCGAGCCACGCCGCCGCGTTGTCCGCATTGACGCCGCCGCCGTATTGCAGCCCGCCGGGCCACGCCCCGAGCGCTTCGCGGGCCGCGGCCTCATTCCCCGGACCGAGCGCGATGACATGGCCGCCGGTGAGCCGGTCGCGACGATACAATTCCGCAAACCAGCGCGGCGGCTGTTCGGCGACGAAGTTGGTCCGGACCCCTTCCCCGGAATCGGAAAGCGAGCAGCCGACAATCTGAACCACCTGCCCGTTTCGCAGGTCAATGCACGGTCGAAACACGGGCGAAGGCTAACGTCGCAACGCTCGCGGCAGAAGCCGCAAACCGTCGGCCCGTTCCGCCGGGGCAAATCCTTTCACCGTGGTTCACGAGTGGAGGCTTGGGTTGCCGCCGAGGCGTTGCCAAAGTGCTGGCGGCGTCCCGCCGGCAGACCCCGTGAATCGGGGCAGACTGCCCCCGGTGAACGGGCGGTGCGGGCTCCAGCTCTGGCCGCAGGCCACCGTGTTTGGGGTGGGCCTGCGGCCAGAGCCACCGGCCCGATCCGCGGCCTTGTCCCAGCCTGTAGCCGGCCGGTGCCGCCGCTGCCGGCAAGATGCCGGCAGCACTTTGCCCCGGCCCGACCGCCCTTCATTCCGGTTCGCTGCGGGTCAAACTGCGCCCGTTCAACGCCGCTGAAACGATGCGCCCGTTTCGCCGGCGTCACCGGCGTGATTTCCACGCCCCAACTGTCCAGCCGGAATTGGCCGCCTTCCACCAGGTCCGCCACGAACAGCGACCAGCCACCCGCCACCTCCAGGCCGGTGAAACTCCTGAGCATCGCCGTGCGGGCATCGCCGGCCCCCACCACGGCCGGGTCCGTGAGCCGCCCGCTGGGCTGCCACGAGCCCGTGAGCGGCGCGCTGAGCGCCGTCGCCTCGTCGCCCGTGAGCGTCAGGCGATAGCTGTGGAGATCCCCGTTGGCCGCGTCGTCGCTCAGGGTGAGCGCCAGGGGCTGGCCGTCGCCGTAGCCGAAGGGCTGCGTGGCCGAACTCCGCCCTAGCTCCGGCCGCTGCGGCGCCATGCGGTGCCGGCGACCAGCGCGCCCAATCCGACCGCGGCCGCCCAAGTTCCGGCTTCGGGCACGGCGGGCACGTTGTCGTCGCCGGTCAGAGTCAGCGTCCAGCTCACCAGTTCCATCGTCCCGGTGGCGTTTAGGTCACCGAGGTTCAGCCGCCAGTCGCCGTTGCCGGCCAGGCCCGCGAAGATCCCCAGCAGGGCCGGACGGGCCGCGTCGGTCGGGGCCAGCCGGCCGTCGGGCTGAAACACGCCGCCCAGCACGCCGCCCTCCAGGTTGACCCCGTGGATGTCCAGCGCCGCGCTGTCGCTGAAGGTCACGTTCCAGCCGTCGTAGGCGAAGCCCACAGGATCGAGGCCGGTCACTCCCACGCGGTTGAGCAACACGGCGGCGGGATCGGCCGGCGTTACCGGGTCGCCCTGCGGCGTGCGGAGCAGCGAGGCAAACAGGTCGCTGGCGAAGCCGGTGCCGGCCGGAGAGCCGCGCAGCTCAAAGCTGATCTCCACCCGGCTCAGCGACGTGATGGCAGAGGTGGTGATGCTCGTTAGGAACGGCGTCAGCACCGGCTCGTGGTCGGCGATCAGCGTGCCGGGCGTGAACGGGCCGTAGGTTTCGGTGACGCTGGCGGCGCGGGCCGGGGCGGCGGCGAGCAGGGCGGCGGTAAGGAGCGGGAGCGGTTTCATGGCGGGCGGAGGAAAGTGGTCAGTGGTCAGTCTTCAGTGGTAAGTGCGGGCACATCCGCAGATGACGCAGATTTCGCAGACGAAGAACCTGGTTCTCCTGTCGTGGTGGGTCTTTTCATCTGCGAAATCTGTGAAATCTGCGGATGGCTTTGAGGCATTTTTCATTGGGCAACGGCGCGGTAGAGGCGCACGGGGTCGGGCGGGTTCACGTCGGTGTGGGTGAAGACGCCGTTGGGCGCGGCCGTGTGGAGCGCCTCCGGGCTGAATTCCAACCAGGCGTAAGGCGGTGCGGTGTCGGTCGTGTATTGCACGCGGTAGGCGCGGCCGGGCACGCCGAGGAAGGTGACGGTGAAGTCCGCTCCGGCCGCCATGATCTGGAGCGCGTTGGGACCGGCGGTCGCGGCCGGATTTTCCTCCGTGACCGTGACCGTGCCGGTGACGGTGTGGCCGCCGGGACCGTCGCTCACCGTGTAGGTGAAGCTGCCGCTGCCCGCGGTGGCGGACGGCGCGGTATAGACCACGAAGTTGCCGACCAGCGCCACGGTCGCGCCCGCGGGCAGCGGGTTGCCGACGGCGGTGATGGTCAGCGGGTCCAGGTCGGCGTCGGTGTCGTTGGCGAGCAGGGTGGACTTCAGCACCTTGACCACGCGGGCGGTGGCCGGGCGCGACAGACTATCGGCGCCCGCCAGGGGCACTTCATTCACGTCAGTGACGGTGATGATGACGATTTCCTCGCAGGTCAGGCCGTCGGTGTCGGTGGCGCGCAGGCGGATGGAACAGGAACTCGTGGCCTCGAAGTCGAAGACGGCGCTGGTCCGCAGTTGGTTGCCGCTCACGTTGAAACGGGCGTTGTCCGTGTCGCCGGCGCCGCTCACCAGGCTGAAGGTCAGCGTGTCGGACTGGCCCGCGTCGGGGTCGGTGCCGGAGAGCGTGCCCACGACCGTATCCACGGGCTGGTTCTCGTGGACGCTTGTGGCGGAGAGTGCGAGGTCCGTGGGCGCGTCGTTCACGGGGGTGACGGTGACGAGGAAGCTGCCGACGGCCGTGGTGGTGCCATCCGTGAAGGTGAGGGTGACGGTGGCGGTGCCGGATTGGTCGGCGGCCGGGGTGAGGGTGACGGTGCGGCTGGTGTCGCTGCCCGTGAGGGTGATGCTGCCGGGCGGCAGCAGAGTCGCATTGTCCGCCGTGCCGCTGCCGGTGAAGGCGATGCCGTCGGGATTGACCAGGGTGACGGCGAACGAGGCGGACGTGTCCTCCGCCAGGCTGAAGGGGGCGAGGGCGGCGAGGCCGAGGCCGCCGGCTTCATACGCGCCGATGTCGGCCAGGCCCACGATGGGGAAGCCGCGCTGGTCGGTGGCGAAGGGCAGGCCGCCCTCGGCGAGCGTGGCCACGGTGGCGATGGTGGGGAGAATGGCCAAACGGACCCTGCCTCCGGCGCGAACGACCGCGCTGCCACCGCCGCTGACAGTGGCGAGCAGGGGCGGATGGTTGACGCCCGAGAGGGGGCCGCCGTCGAAGACGATGCGGAACACATCACCGGAACGGCTCACGCTCACGCTGCCGCCGCCGGCATTGATGGTGGCGAGCGTATTGAGCGCGGTTTGCAAGTCCGCGGCAGAGGTGTTGTAGGCCAAGGGCGGCGTGCTGGCTCCTTGGAAGCTCAGGCTGAACTGGCCACTGGTGCCGCCCCCCAGCGTGACGCTCTGCGCTTCGTTTCCAATGCGGTTGAGGGCGAGGCTTCCGGAGGGCAGACGCCGCGTCTGCGTGGGGCCGCCGTTGCTGGCGAGGGCTTCGAGCGAGGCGGTGACGTTGACGAAGTCGCCGTTGATGTTCGGTGAACCGACGGGGAACTGGGCAGTCACCGTGCCGTTGTCGCCGACCAGATTCACGCCGCTGCGGGTCAGGGTGCCTGAGGCCAGATGGATGTCCGGCCCGGTGGATGCGGTGTTTCCGGCGATGATGCTGTTGACCAGCGCCAGCGTGGCGCCGAAGTGGTAAATCGCGCCTCCGGTGCCACGGCTGCCAGCGCCGGCGACAGCGCCCCCGCCGCGAGTGCCCGTGGAATTTCCCGAGAGAGTGCATTGCGTCAGCGACAGCGTGCCGTCGCTGTATATCGCCCCGCCAGCGCCGCCAGCGCCGCCGAAGCTACCTCCATTGCCACCAGCACCCGTGGAATTTCCCGAGAGGGTGCATTGCGTCAGCGACAGCGTGCCGCCGCTGTATATCGCCCCGCCAGCGCGGCCAGCGCCGCCGAAGCTACCTCCATTGCCACCAGCACCCGTGGAATTGCCCGAGAGCGTGCAGCGGGTGAGCGTGAGCGTGCCCTGGTTCAGGATGGCCCCGCCGAAGCCGGGGGAGGTGGCGCCGCCGCCGTCGCCGCCGGTGAGGTTCAGCCCGGCCAGCGTGACCGGACCGGAGGAGATGGAGAAGATGCGGTTGCCGCCCGCGCCGCCGTTCACCGTCAGCCCGCCGGTAAGGGCGGTGGCGTCCACGGTCACGCCGCCGGTGCCATTGACCACGATCTCGCTGCCCAAGGTGATGGTCTGGCCGGAGAGCGCGGCAGCGAAGGTGATCGTGTCCGCGCCGCTGAACGTGGCGGCATCGGCGAGGGCTTGCCGCAGCGAACCCGCGCCGGAGTCGGCGGTGGTGGTGACGTGCAACACCTCGCGGAGCTGGAGGAGGTTCACCTGCGGGCCGAAGGTTTCCGCGCCGTCGTCCACCGTGATGACCTGCGTCGTGGCGTCGGCGATGAACGTCCCGGTGGCAATGTTCGGACCGCCGGAAGTCGTGTCGATGCCATCCACCGTGCGGATGCGGGTTTTACCGCCGGCGCGGGTATCGGCAATCCAGAGCTGCACGAGATACGTCCGCCCGACGGTCAGCCCGCCGAGGGTGACGGTGCCCGGGCTCGTCGTGCCCCAGCGCGCGGTGTCGAGGGCGGCCGCGTAGGTGGCGTCGCCGCCGGGATTGGCCGCGGTCCAGAAATTGTTGAAGGTGCTGGCCAGGTTCCCGAATGCGACGGTGCCGGAGCCGAGCGCGAGCGTGCCCGCGCCCGTGGGATCGGCGGCAAAGGTCACGCCGTTGACGGTCTGCGGGGTGGCACTGCCCACGTTCATCGCCCCGACGAGCGTTCCCGCCGTGCTGACGTCCGTCGGCCCGGCGACCGTGGAGGCGGTCCAGCCGATGGTGGCCGCGGCGGCTGAAGAGAGGCCCAGCGTGGCGAAAAACAGCGCGGCGAGCACGGAAACCGAGGCAGACAGGCGATTCATAGGCGGGCGCCCCTTCCCGACCGGGAGCGGCACCATCCATCCTGAGAAGCATCCGCGGGGGAGAGTTTCGCGGAAGGTGAAGATTTTTTTGGGGGCCGTAGCCGCCGAGGTGACGAGGCGGAGGTCAGGGGGGTGACATCGGTCGCCGCCGCGAAGCACGGTTCGCGGTTCAGCGCCGGAGGCGCGGCAGAAGGTAGCCCCGGGCGTGAGCCCGGGGTAAAGCGCCCCAAACCCATCAAGCCCCGGCAGGGGCGAAAGCTTCTGCCGCCCCTGCCGGGGCTCAGGAGTTATTCCGGCCAACCCCGGGCTCACGCCCGGGGCTACGAT
>OFDN01000774.1_pt1 | contig 23893 bp, 28 predicted proteins | sample 1520971 | NCBI WGS metagenome assembly OFDN01 (sample SAMEA94257418, study PRJEB24077) | hot springs metagenome | biome: Aquatic biome; feature: Geographical feature; material: Water | place: India | collected 2012-06-12 | depth 5 m
CGCAGACGAGCTGGCCGCGCGCCTTCACCGCATCGAGGTCCTTGCCAGCCATCGCCTGGCCGGCCGGAAGAGCGAAGGCCGCACCGAGCGCCATCGCGGCAAACATCTTCTTCATCGAACGTCTCCTTCCTGGCGCGCTGCTCACTCGATCTTGGCGCCTACCGTCTTCACGACGTCGGCCCACTTCGCGCGGTCGCGCTTCACGGTCGCCTGGAACTGCTCGATCGTTTCATAGCGCGGCGTGTTTCCGAGCTCGACCAGCTTCTTCTGGACGCCGGCATCGGCCAGCGCCGTCTTGATGGCGAGGTTCATCTTGAGTGCAATCGCGGGATCGAGGCCCTTCGGCGCGAAAAGGCCGAACCAGGTGTAGCTGTCGAAGCCCGGCAGGCCCGACTCGTCGATCGTCGGCACGTCGGGAATGGCCGGCACGCGCTGCTTGGTCGAGACGCCCAGCAGCTTCATCTTGCCGGCCGCCGCCTGCGGCATGGCGATCTGGACCTGTGCGAAGATGCAGCAGGTGTCGCCGTTCAGCACCGACTGGATGGCGTCGGGGGAGCCCTTGTAGGGCACGTGCACCATGTCGAGCCCGGCCTTGGCATTGAATTCGGCGAAGGCCAGATGCGTGCCGGCGCCGTTGCCGGTCGAGGCGTAATTGTACTTGCCCGGCGCCGCCTTCACCTTGGCGATGAAGTCCTTCACGTCCTTTGCGTCGATCGCCTTGGGATTGATCGCCAGCACGTTCGACACGTCGACCAGCGTCGAGATCGGCGTGAAGTCCTTCTCGGGATCGAAGGGGAGCTTGCTGTAGAGCGCGGCATTGATCCCGTGCGTGCCGGCCGTGCCCAGCAGGAAGGTGTAGCCGTCGGGCTTGGCATTCGCGACGAATTCCGACGCCACGTTGCCGCCGGCGCCGGCCTTGTAGTCGATCACGATGCGCTGGCCGAGTGCCTTGTCGAGCAGCGGTTGCAGGACTCGCGCGACGACGTCGGTGCCGGAGCCCGGCGGGAACCCCATGACGATGTTAATGGGCCGTGTCGGCCAGTCCTGCGCCGCTGCGGGAAAAACGGCGGATGCCGCACAGAGAAAAAGCGCCGTGGCGCCAAGCAGAAATCTGCGCACTGTGATCTCCTTCGAGTCCGATATGATGCTCATGCAAGAAACGGGGAAAATCCATGGGTTACATGACCGACGAGCGCCGCATGATCCAGGAGACGGCGCGCGCCTTCGTCATGAAGGAAGTACTGCCGGTCGCGAACAAGCTCGATCCGGAGAAGGGCGACATCCCGCCGGAACTGATCCGGAAGCTCGCTGACATGGGCTATTTCGGCATCGTGATCCCCGAAGAGTACGGCGGCATGGGCCTCGGCGTCTTCGAATACTGCCTGATCACCGAGGAACTGGCGCGCGGCTGGATGAGCGTGGCCTCGATCATCGCCCGTGGCAACGGCTTGAGCGCCGGACGCGGCATGACCGAGGCCCAGCGCGCCGTCTTCCTGCCCCGCGCCGCCCGTGGCGAGTTCCTGGGTGCCGCCGCCATGTCCGAACCCAATGTCGGCTCCGATCTCGGCAGCATCTCGTGCCGGGCCCGACGGGACGGCGACGACTGGGTCATCACCGGCAACAAGTACTGGTGCACCTTCGCCGACGGCGCCGATTACATCATGCTGGTGGCCCGCACCTCCGACGCGCCCGATCCCAAGCGCAAGCATGTCGGCCTCTCCTCCTTCCTGATCGAGAAGCCGCGCGGCACGCTGCCGCCGGGCGTGAAAGGCTCGCCGATTCCCAAGATCGGCTATTTCGGCTGGAAAACCTGGGAGCTGGCCTTCGACGAATGCCGCCTGCCCGGCACGGCGCTGATCGGCGAAGAGGGCCGCGCCTTCTATTACATCTCGGCCGGTCTCGAACGCGCCCGCGCCCATACCGCCGCCCGCGCCATCGGCCTCGCGCGCGGCGCGCTCGAAGATGCCACCGCCTACGCGCAGGAGCGCCGCCAGTTCGGCCAGGCGATCGGCGATTTCCAGAACACGCGCTTTCGGCTGGCCCGCATGGCGACCGAGATCGAGGCCTCGCGCCAGCTCATGTATTTCGTCTGCGACGAGATCGACCAGAAGCGGCGCTGCGACAAGGAGGCGGCGATGGTGAAGTTCCACGCGTCCGAGATGGCCGAGAAGGTGACCTCCGAGGCGCTGCAGGTGTTCGGCGGCGCGGGCTACACCACGCTCCACGCCGTCGAGCGCTACTGGCGCGACGCGCGCCTCACCAAGATCTTCGAGGGCACGTCGGAAATCCAGCAGCGCATCATCTCCGATCACCTGCTCGGCAAGCAGAAGGCATGAGCCAGATGGACGTCGACACCTTCATCCAGACCGCCCCGGCGCTGCGCTTCGCCTTTTCCATCAAGGCGAAGGTGGGACCGGTCCAGGATCTCGGCCAGACGGCCCGCGGCCATCGCCGCATCATCGACATCCTGGGTGGCGAGGTGCGCGGCCCGCGGCTGGAGGGCGAGATCCTGCCGGGCGGCGCCGACTGGCAGATCGTGCGGCCCGACGGCACGATCGAGGTGGTCGCGCGCTACACCATCCGCAGCACCGCCGGCGCGACGATCTACGTCCAGAACGACGGGCTGCGCGTCGCCAGCCCGGAAATCCTGGAACGCATGTCCAAAGGCGAGCTGGTGCCGCCGGGCAGCTACCACTTCCGCACCGCCCCGCGCTTCGAGACGTCCGAGCCCACGCTCAAGTGGCTGGAGCGCGCGACCTTCGTCGGGGTCGCAACGCGGGCGCCCGACAGGGTTGCGATCGGCTTCCACGAAGTGCTCTAGGGACGCGCCGGCCGCTCCTTCTTGCGGCAGACCTCGGCGACGCGCGGCGCGATCAGGGAAGCGAACCGGGCGGCGCCCTTTGCCGAGAAGTGTTCGCCATCGGCGAAGTCGGCGGCCTCGAACTGCTTTTCATCCAGTACGATGTAGGTATCGCCCAGCATCTCGGCCTCGCGTCGCAGGAGGCCGTTCAGCCCTGACAGCAGCGCCTGCAGGTCCGCGACCTTGAGATAGGTTCCCCAGAGGCCACCACGTCCGCCGGACCTGTCGAGCGATGCGAAGTCGAAGATCTCGCCGATCCAGAGGGTCGCGATCCCGCGCTCGCGGTTGATCGATGAGATCGAGCGGACGTTGCGCAGGAAGATCGCCTCGAGGGCGGGATCTGGCTCGGCGCTCACCCGCCCTTCGGGCTTCGGCGGCGCGCGCGCCGTGTCGAAGGCGAAGGCGGCGAGCCGTCCGAGAAGACGCAGCAGCGGCGAAACCTGCGGCAGCAGATGCTCGACCCTGCGCGCCTCCAGTGCATCGACCAGCAACGGCGTCTGGTAGGTCGCAAAGCCGGGATCGAGATTGCGGATGTGCGAGCTGTTGATGTCCGTCCCGCCGACGTAATAGACGGCGCAATCGGGCGGGACGCCGTAGGCCGGCTGATAGAAGGCCGTCCGGATCACGATCTGGACAGTGCTGTTGGCGGTGGCGCCATGGTTCAGCACGGCGAAGCGGTCCTTGCCCAGCAGGCCTTCCAGCCGCTCGGGCCAGGTCTCACCGTCTGCGACGGCAAGATCCTCCGTCGTCGATCCGCCGAAAACGGCGACAACGGTCCTATCGCGCAGTTCCTGCGGCGAGCGCTCGCGGCCGCGCAGCCCCTGCGAATCCACGTGATACTTGCCGTGGGACGTGCGCGACGTCGGCACGTTGGTCGCCTGCAGGAGCGGGTGCCACACGCGCTCCACCTGGCGCGGCGCACTGCTCGGCATCAGGTCGCTGTCGGCCAGGTCGTGGCGTGTCATCGCCACCGAACCGAAACCGATCCCGATCTCGATCGCCGCCAGCGACAGCACGATCATCGTGACGCGCGGCCAGCGTGCGCAGACGATGCCGAGGCCCAGCAGGAAAGCGAGATAGGCGAAGTACCAGCTGCGCGGCGAGCCCGGCACCGGCGCGATGGCGAGCCCATAGCGCCAGACGAGAGCAACCGTGAAAGCCCCAAGGACCAGCGACACCAGCACGGCGATCGTCCGCTCGAAGCGATAGGGCCTTGCCAGCCCGACATGGGATGCCATCCAGCGGATCATGCACCCGCGGGGATATCACGCGGACGAAGGCCTCACAAAAGACTGGGCGCGAGACTCAGCGACCCAGCAGGTTGGCGCGGACATGCGCCCAGAAGCCCGGATCCCGCGGCGTCGAGCGGCTGGCGGCCGCCATCTTGCGGTAAAGGTCGCCCAGCGAGCGCTTGGAGGTTTCGGACCGCAGCCGCGTCCCGTCGGCGCCGGGCTCGAGCGTAAGCTCGCGCGTATGGAAAACCTCCAGCCCGGGGCGGTGGCCGATGCTGACGACCGATGTCTCCGGCAGCTCCTCGATCAGGAGCTTCATGACATTCTCCTGGCCGGCCTCGTCGAGCGCAGAGGTGGCTTCGTCCATGAAGATCCAGTCGGGCCTCTGGACCAGCACCCGGGCGAATGCGACGCGCTGCTGTTCGCCGCCGGACAGGATGTGATCCCACCGCTCGGTCTCGTCGAGGCGGTCGCGCAGATGATCGAGGCCGACCTTGTGCAGCATGTCCTTGAGAACGTCGTCGCTGACGCCTTCCGGCGCGGCCGGATAGAGCATCACGTCGCGCAGCGTCCCCAGCGGAAAATAGGGCTTCTGCGGCATGAAGGTGATCGCGCCAGTCGGTAGGTGGATGGCGCCGCGGCCCCACGGCCAGACGCCGGCAACCGCGCGCATGATCGTGCTCTTGCCGCTGCCCGACTTGCCGCGGATCAACACCCTCTCGGCGCGCTGGATCTCGACTTCGGCCTCGGCGACCAGCATCTCGCCGCTGGGCCGGGCCACGCCGAGTTCGCGCATCACCAGCCGGTCCGATTCGGCCGGCGGATGGACGACGATGCGCTCCTCGTCCGCCATCTCGTGGCTTTCCTCGAGGTCGGTGAGCGCCATGTGCAGATGCACCACGCGGTCGGTCGAGGCGCGCCACTCGGCGAACTTCGGGAAATTGTCGATCAGCCACGACAGCGCCCACTGCACGCTGGAGAAGGCCTGCGCCGTCTGCATCAGGCCGCCCAGCGCGATCTCGCCGCCGAGATAGCGCGGCAGGGCGACGATCAGCGGCACGATGGGCGCGAGGTAGGCCAGCGAACTGGTGAGCAGCGACAGGTTGCCCTGTCCGCGCGTCTGGACGTTCCACGCCGAGCGCAGGTCGAACAGCGAGCCGCGCAGCCGCTCGCGCTCGTCATCCTCGCCGCGCATCAGCGCGATGCCCTCGGCATGCTCGCGCGCACGCGTCAGGCCGGACCGGAAATCGGCCTCGCGGCTCTGGCGGACGTTGCCCGCATGGATCAGGCCGCGACCCAGGAAGTAAGTGAAGAGCGAGCCGATCAGCGCATAGGCCACCGCAGCCCAGACCATGTAGCCCGGCAGGTTGAACTCGTAGCCGAACAGCTTGATCGGCATCGCGCCCGAGAGGATCCACAGCACGCTGAGGAAGGTGAAGAGCTGCAGCACGCACTGCAGGATGCTCTGCGCGAACTCGACGGCAAACTCCGTCGAAACGCGGATGTCCTCGGCGATGCGCCCGTCGGGGTTATCGACCTCGTCGGCCAGCATGCCGAGCTGGTATTGGCGGCCCGAATGCAGCCAGCGCTGGACGGTGACGTGCGACAGCCAGGAGCGCCAGTTGATCTGCAGCCGCCGCTTGATGTGGAGCTGGATCGCCACGGCGACGCCCGCCGACCCGACGATGGCCGCCAGGATCCAGAGCAGCTGCATGAGCTGCCCGACGTCACGCTTGTCGAGCGCGTTGAAGAAGTCCCTGTTCCAGATGTTCAGCCACAGGGCGATGCCGACATTGGCCGCCCCCAGCACCACGAGACCGCCGGTCAGGGACCATGCGACGGCGCGATACCCCGGCGCCGTCCAGTAACCACTGGCAACGGCGGCGAAGGCGCGCAGGGAGCTGTGCGGTGTATCCAATCAGTCGCGGAAGCCCGGATCGATCCGGTCGAGCTTCCGCAGGAGAGCCGGCCAGTCCAGCAGGCCGAACGGCCGGCGGGTCTTCGGCTGATAGTTCATGTAGGTCGCGTCCACCACGTCGGTGGGGACGTCGATCAGCTTGGTGTTGCACGACATGGCAGCGATCTGCGTCTTGCAGCTCAGCTCCAGCCGATGCATGGCGTTGAACGCCTCGGGGATCGTCGCGCCGGTCGTCAGCAGACCGTGATTGCGCAGGATCATGGCGTTGTTGTCGCCCAGGCTCTTCACCAGCGCCTCGCGCGCCGCGAGGTCGAGGACCACGCCGTCGAAGTCGTGGTAGCTGATCTTGGCGAAGCGCATTGAGGTCTGCGTGTTGGGCAGCAGGCCGCATTCCATGGTCGACACCGCCATGCCGGGCCAGGTGTGCGTGTGGATCACGCAGGCGACCTCGGGCTTGGCCATATGGATGGCGCTATGGATCACGAAGCCCGCGCGGTTGACGCCGTATTCGAGCCCGCCGCTGAACTCCGGGCGGTTGAGGATGTTGCCCTCGTGATCGATCTTCAGGAGGCTCGACGCGGTGATCTCTTCGTACAGAAGGCCGTAGGCGTTGATCAGGAAGGCATCGTGCTCGCCCGGCACCCGCACCGAAATGTGGTTCGCGATCAGATCCGACATGCCGTACAGGTCGATCAACCTGTAGCAGGCGGCGAGATCGACGCGAGCCTGCCATTCTTCGGGCGACACGTTCGACCGGAGATTGGCAACCTTGGAAGTCTTGAGGGCGTGCACGGCCATGGAAACGCTCCGGGAAGAAAAGAGTTCCCGAACGTACCCTTCCGAGCCACCGACCGTCCATTGACGGGTCAGACGAGCCCGCGCGCTGCGAGATAGGCGCCAAGCGACAGCAGGCCCGCGAAGAACCACAACCGGAAGGCCTGCGGCGACAGGCGCGATCGAACCGCTTGCCCCAGGCGCATCCCGGCCAGCGCCACCACGACTCCGGCCACCGACGGCCAGACCAGCCCGGGATCGAGGCTGGCGCTGCCCGCCAGGGTCGCGGCGAGGGCCAGTGTCGAGACCGTGAAGGACAGGCCGAGCGCCTGCACCAGTTCATCCCTGGTGAGGCCGATCGCCTGGAGGTACGGCACGGCAGGAATGACGAAGACGCCGGTGGCGGCCGTGATCGCGCCGGTCGCCGCGCCGGCCAGCGGACCCAGCCACCCTGCCGACGACACCGGAACCGTGAGCTTCAAGGCGGCCAGTCCGGACACGGCATAGGCCATCAGCGCGATGCCCAGCGCCAGCGCCCCATAGGGGCCGCCGAGCCCCGAGATGAAGGCGGCTCCCGCCCAGGTGCCGAGACAGACACCGAGATTGAGGGGCCACAGCCGTCGCAGCAGGCTCCGGAGGTGCGGGCCATCGACCATCTGCCAGACATTGGTGACCAGCGACGGCAGGATCAGCAGCGCCGCAGCCTCGACAGGCGAGAGGACGAGGGCCAGCAGGCCCATCGAAATGGTCGGCAGGCCCAGACCGATGATGCCCTTGGTGAAACCCGCCAGCAGGAAAACCGCGAGCACGAAGGCGAGTGTCGACAGAACCATGCAGCACTCTTGGAAGCTGGCAGTGCGCCCCGCAATGTGGAGAATACGGGACCTGCCTTCGGATGAAACAGAGGCTCGAGCAGCCATGCGTTTCGATTTCACCGACCTCCGCCTCTTCCAGTTCGTGACCCAGACCGGCAGCATCACGCGCGGCGCCGAGCGCGCCCACCTGGCACTCGCCTCGGCGAGCGCGCGCATCCGCGGCATGGAGCAGGTCCTGGGGGTTGCCCTGCTGAAGCGCGGGCGGCGCGGCGTCGAGCCGACGGATGCGGGCCGCAGCCTGCTCGACCATGCCCGCATCGTGCTGCAGCAGATCGAAACGATGCGCGGCGACCTCGGCGCCTATTCGCGCGGCCTGAAGGGCAGCGTTCGCATCCTCGCCAACACCTCGGCGCTTTCGGAGCACCTGCCCGCCCTGCTGGCGGATTTCCTGGCGGCCAATCCGACGATCGACATCGACCTGGAGGATCGCGAGAGCCCGGCGATCGGCGCCGCCATCGCGGCCGGCGACGCCGACATCGGGATCGGCTCGCAGGCGGCCCTCGTTCCCGGACTGGAGAGTCATCCCTTTCGCACCGATCGGCTGGTGCTGGCGGTCCCGGCGAACCATCGCCTCGCGGGCAAGCGCCAGACCGCGTTCGCCGACCTGCTCGACCTCGACTTCGTCGGTCTGCCGCGCGGCACGGCACTCGACGAACATGTGGCCATGCAGGCCGCCCGGCTGGGTCGTGCGCTGCGGCTGCGCGTCCGCGTCGGCAGTCTCGACGCCGTCTGCGCCATGGTCGCGGCGGGCGTCGGCGTGGGCATCGTGCCGGAGACGACCGCGTCGCGGCACCGGCGCGCCCTGCCGATCGCGACGCTACGCCTGGCCGAGGCCTGGTCGATGCGCGAACTCGCTCTCTATGTGCGCGACACCCGCCGCCTGCCGCGCCCGGCCCGGCGGCTGTTCGACGTCCTGCGCCGAGGCTGCTGATCCGGTCGCTACCAGCGCAGCAGGCGATGCCCGAGCGCCGCCCCGACGAGGATCACCGGGATCGCCGCCAGCGAATACCAGGTGAGGACGAACAGCGGCGAATCGTCGAAGCAATGAAAGGCGTAGAGGGTGGCGGCCACGGCGGCGGCCAGCGCGCCCGACGCCGCTCCGGCGAGCGCGGGCGAGGCCGGCGCCGCGCGACGCAACGCAAGCAACAGACCCGCCAGCGGCGCGAGCGCAAGGATCGGGATCGCGGTCAGGCACACCAGCGCGTTGCTGCCGACCAGCTTCGTAGCCCAGCTTCCCGGTGGCGCCAGGAGCAGCTCGCCGGCCAGTCCCGCCGCCGCGATCAGGGCAACCGGCACGACGCCCCGGCGCCACGTCCCCGACGACAGGGGCCGCGCCAGCGCGATGCAGGCGCCCGAGGCCGCCACCAGCGCGGCCAGCACCAGCAGGAGCTTCAGGTCGAATCGCCAGGTCGCGAAGGCGGCCGCCAGATCCACGCGCGGCCCGAACTCGAGGGCGAAGATCGCGAGCGACACCAGTGCGCCGAGCGCGACGGCGCGGGCCACGGCGCGTCCGAGCGGCGCGGAGGCGTGCGCCCGGTCGGCGACCAGGGAAGCGACGAGCTGCTCGGTCTTCATGTCTTGTCCTTGCGATAGATCGCGGCGAGTGTGCGCAGGGCGCGATGAAGGGTCACGCGAACGGCCCCCTCGCTCAGCCCCAGTCGCGCGCCCACCTCCCGGGCGCTCTGACCCTCGATGGAAATGCCTTCCACGATGCGCCGCTGGCGTTCCGGCAGCTGGCCCAGCATCTGCCGGGCGTCCAGCGCACTTCCCTCTTCCGCCGCCTCGGGAGGGGCGAGCGTGTCCGAATGGTCGTCGATATCGACATGATCGGTGAAGCCGCGGCGACGCAGATGATCGACCAGCTTGTGATGCGCGATCGCGCGCAGCCAGGGCTGAAGCGGCTGCGTCTCGTCCCAGGTGTCGCGCTTCAGATGCATGGCCAGCAAAGTCTCCTGAACGATATCCTCGCAGTCGGAACGCGGCCGGCCGGCGGCGGCGAGACCGCGCAACGCCACTCCCCGCAACCACGCCGCGACGAGGACCAGCAGGCGGCGATAGGCCTCGTCGTCCCCCTTCCGGGCTGCCCGCATGAGCGCGGAGAGATCGTCCGGAACAGGCAACAGACTCGATCCTTCACGTATTCGTGTTGAGGGCGCCAGACATTACAGGCCATCCGGAGAAAAAAGATACCGTCGGCGGTGTAACGCCCGGACACGATCCTGCGAATGACCTCTTGCGGGCCGAAAGTGGCTCGATAGCCAGGAGGATTTATCCATGATCAATCGTACCACCAATGCCGCCCTCGCGGCCGCCGTCGCCGCCGCCGCCCTGATGTCGGCCGGCGCCAACGCCCAGACCGCCAACGCCGAGAAAGAGCGTTGCTACGGCATCGCCATGGCCGGCAAGAACGACTGCGCCGCGACCGGCAACAACTCCTGCTCGGGACAGTCGAAGGCCGACTACGACGCCAAGGCGTGGAAGTACGTCGCCAAGGGCTCGTGCGCGACCATGGAAGTGACCCTGAAGGACGGCATGAAGCGCAAGGGCACCCTGGCGCCGATGTAAGGACGCTCGTCGTGACGGCGGATCGCCCCCCTCGTGCCGGCGCCGGGCTGAAGCCCGAGCACCAGCAGCACATCCTCGACACCCGGCCCGATGTCGGCTGGTTCGAGGTGCATGCCGAGAACTACATGGGGGCGGGCGGTCCGCCGCATTACTTCCTCGAGCGCATCCGTGCGCTCTATCCGGTTTCCCTGCACGGTGTGGGCCTGTCGATCGGCTCCGCCGGCGGCATGACGCCAGGCCATCTCGCGCGCCTGAAGACAGTCGCCGCTCGATATGAGCCCTTCGTCGTGTCCGAACATCTGGCCTGGTCCACGCATGATGGGCTCTTCCTGAACGATCTGCTGCCGCTTCCCTACGACGACTCCACGCTCGCGCTAGTGATCCGGCATGTCGACGAAGTTCAGTCCGCCCTCGGCCGGCGCATCCTCATCGAGAATCCGTCGACCTATCTACGTTTCGAGGGCGAGGAGATGGAAGAGACCGAGTTCCTGCGCGCGCTTGCCACGCGCAGCGGCTGCGGCCTGCTGCTGGACGTCAACAATGTCGTCGTGTCCGCCGTCAATCGCGGCTTCGACCCGCTGGCCTATCTCGATGCTTTTCCAGTCGAGCATGTCGGCGAGATCCACCTGGCCGGCCATAGCGTGCTGAACGACGGCGAAGGGCCGCTCCTCATCGATACGCACGATCGAGCCGTCTCTCGCGAGGTGTGGGATCTCCATCGTCGATTGATCGGGCGGCTCGGCGCCATCCCGACGCTCATCGAATGGGACGCCGAGGTGCCGGCCTGGCCGGGATTGGAAGCAGAGGTGGCGCGGGCCGAATCGGTGCTGCGCGGGGCCGATCCATTGCAGGCGCGTGCGGCCTGACATGCGCCCGCTCGCCGAGATCCAGCACGACTTCACCGGTGCCCTGCTGCAGGCTCGCCAGCAGGTGCCTGCCGCCGTGGCCCAGTTCACCACCGGCCGTTCGCGCGAGCGCCGCTTCGGCGTCTATCGCAACAACGTCAAGGCAAGCCTTGTCGCGACGCTGACGGCGAAGTTCCCCGTCGTTCATCGCCTTGTCGGCGAGGAATTCTTCGAAGCCACCGCCCTCGTCTTCATCGAGCGGCATCCGCCGCGATCGCCCGTCCTCGCCGAGTATGGCGGCGACTTCGCCGTCTTTCTCGAAACCTTCGAGCCGGCCGCCGATCTGCCCTATCTGCCGGACGTCGCCCGGCTCGAATGGGCGCGCCAGCGGGCCTTCCACGCCGCCGATGCCACGCCCGTGTCGATCGACCGGCTGGCCGCCCTTGCCGCCGGCGACCTCGGGGCCGCGAGGCTCGTCCTGCATCCCGCCGCCACCGTCGTTGTCTCGCCCTGGCCGATCGTGTCGATCTGGACGACCAATACGTTCGACGCGGAAGTCCGGCGGATCGGTCCGGACCGCCCCGGTGAAACGGCCCTCGTCACGCGGCCGGACCACGAGGTCCTCGTGAGCCTGTTGCCGCCCGGCGCTGACCAGCTGCTCGCCGCTCTCGAACAAGGCGCCCCGCTGGGCGACGCGATGGCGAACCTGCCGGACGCCTTTGACCTTCCCACCACGCTTGCCTCGCTCTTCGGCGCAGGCGCGGTCTTCCGCATCCTCGAAGGACTGCCCGCATGACTGCCTTGCTGCTCCGCCTCGACGCGCTTCTCGCGCACATTCCGCATGAACTGCTGGCGCTGCTCGCGCGTGTCTCGGTCGGCACGATCTTCCTGCGCTCGGGGCTGCTCAAGCTGGAGGGCTGGACCAGCGGAACGACGCTGGCGCTGTTTCGTGAGGAGTACAGGCTGCCGCTCCTGCCGCCGGAACTCGCCTCCTGGATGGCGACGGCTGCGGAACTCAGCCTGCCGATCCTGCTCTTCCTCGGTCTCTTCACGCGTCCGGCCGCCCTCGCCCTGCTCGGCATGACGCTGGTGATCGAGATCTTCGTCTATCCCAACGCCTTCGACACGCACGGCGTCTGGGCGGTCGCGCTGCTCTATCTCGCCAAGTTCGGCCCGGGCAGCCTCGCGCTCGACCGCCTGCTCTTCCGGCCGTCCCGGCCTACCGTTTACGGACGGGCTTGAGGTCCGAGGCGATCGGATAGGCCGTGGTCGACTTCACGCGCTCCATTGAGAAGCGCGAGGTGACGTTCTTGAGCGGCATCGTGTCGATCAGCTTCTTGTAGAACTGGTCGTAGGCCTGCATGTCGGTCACCGAGACGCGCAGCATGTAGTCGATGTCGCCGGCCATGCGATGGAACTCCATCACCTCGGGCATGGCGGTGACGGTGCTGGCGAACTTCGAGAGCCAGGCCGAGGAATGGTCGCCGGTCTCGATCGACACGAAGACGGTCAGCCCCATGCCGATCGACTCTGGCGAGATCAGCGCCACCCGCTTCAGGATGACGCCGGTCTTCTCCAGCCGCTGGATACGCTTCCAGCAGGGGCTTTGCGACAGGCCGACCCGATGGGCGATCTGCGCAAGCGACAGGCTCGCATCCTCCTGGAGGAGCGCCACGATCTTCTTGTCGATGGCATCCATGATTTCAGTATCCGTAAGCGGCGGTCCGTCAGTCTAGACCGGAAGCGACTCCAGGCGAACCGGGGCACCCAGGCGCTCGCCGAGGACGATCGCGAGGGCATCGACGTCGCCATCGACGCGGCCGCCATAACTGATGAGCCGAGGATCGGCGCCATCGAACCAGGAGATCCGCCAGGCACCCGCCTCGCACACCAGCGACCCCACGACGCGGCCTTCCGCGGAGATCGTCCAGAGCGCGGGCTCCTCGTAGGCGGCTTGGAACAGGCGCGCCGCCCGGGTGACTAGGGTGCTGGCAAGGCTGAGCATGCCCCGACTTTACGGGCGGGCTCGTGACACCAGCAATGAAACGGTCGGTCGAATCACCGGGCGACGGCGGCAGGAATAGCTGCCGGGGTCGCCGCCGGGAGAAAAATCATCTCTCGCTACGACGAAGACCCAATATGAAACAAAGGTCCCTCGCTGCGCTCGGGATGACACCGCTTGCTTGATCGGCGCACTGCGCAAATCCCAACAAAATTGTCATCCCGAGCGCAGCGAGGGACCTTCCTCTCATTCATAGTTCATCGCACCAACGTCTACGGCCGCACTGCCGGCGTTTCCAGCGGCAGGCCCTTCGCGCGCTCCATGAGATAGAGTTCCAGCGCAACGTATTCGGGCGCATCGAGTGGCCAGGCTTCGGCGCGGATGCCGACCAGGCAGTTGCGCAGCCGCCGCTTCAGCGAACCCAGCGCCTGCCATTCCAGGCGATAGATCGGATAGCCGGTGGGATGCGCCTCGGGGATGGCGATGCCCGCCAGCTTCTTGCCGGCATTGTCGTCATGGCAGATCGCGCAGGAGAGATTGAGCTGGCCCTGGCGACGGCGGTAGATCCCCTCGCCCTGAGCGCGAAACGCATCGAGGACCGGACCGTAGGGCGGCGCGATGGGCATGCCGCGCGACTGGTGCGCCACATAGGCTTCGAGCGCCAGCAGGTCGCGATTCTCGGGCGGCAGCCGGTCGGCCTTCTGGTGTTCCGTGCGGCAGAGATTGATGCGGCCTTCGAGGTCGACCGGCCGATCGGCGCCCTGAGGGATCGCGGGATAGCGCGTGGCGACGCCCTTCATGCTGTTGGCCGCGGCGCCATGGCAGTCGGCGCAGGACTTGTTCTCGGCGCCCGCCGGCTTGGCCCAGAGCTGGCCACCCAGCTGGACGAAGAGCATGCCGGGATTGGCGGTGTCGTCGTCCTGCATTTTCTGCAGGGCCTCGCCCATGTCCTGGTAACCGGAGCGCCGCTTCTCGCCACCGACCTGCGCCATCGCGTAGGACGCGGCGAAGACCAGCATCAGCCCCAGGCAAAGGGTCCGTGCGCTCATTCGACGGCGATGGCGACCCGCTCCTCGACGGCGAATCCCTCGTCGCCGGTCCAGCGCAGGACCACGGTGCCGCTCTCGTTTGCCCGAGCGAAGAAGGAAACGAACGGGTTGGCCGCGATCGCGGGCGACATTTCCATCGCGAAGATCTCGGCGCCGTTCCAGGTCGCGGTGAAGCGCTCGATGATGTTGCGCGGAATGATGCGGCCGTTGGGACCGGGCCGGAAGCCGGTTTCCATCGGGTGCATGATCAGCGCCTTGATCTCGACGACCTCGCCGCGCTTGGCCGTCTTCGGGGCATTCACGAGGATGTTCGACATCAGGTCGACTCCTCGAGGCAGGCCGCCAGGGTCACGATCACATCCGCCCCGGCGATCCAGAACTTGCCGTCGCTGGTCTCGGCGATGGCGACGATGCGCTGGCTGTCGCCCAGCTTGATGCGCGTGCCGACGACAGCCTTCCCGTTGAGCGGGCCAAGCCGCGCGGACAGGACGTTGGGTTGCGGGTTCTTCTCGTTGAAGACATGGATCGCCTTCACATAGTCGGACGCGGTCATCGGGCTCTCGACCGTCACGGTGAGCGGCACGGTATTGCCGTTCTCGACCAGCGGCGGCACGTCGAGCTTCACGCGGCCCTCGGTCGGCGTGGCCGTGCCGACGACCTTCCGGATCGCCTCGGCCATGGCTTCCTGTGTCGCCGAGACGGGCGCCAGCGGCAGGACGATAACGGCGGCGGCTGTGCCGGCCAGGAAGCGACGTCGGTCCATTCAATCCTTCAACGTAACGAGATAGGCCACGACATCCTCGACCTGCTCAGCCGAAAGGATGGTCTTGCCTTCGAAATTCCGCGCGACCCGTTGCAGGCCACCGGTCCGGTAATAGGCCGGCATGATCGTGTCGGCATTGAGACGCGAACCGTCGACGATCCGCAAGCGCAACTGCCCCTCCGACCAGCGCGAGCCCGCGCCGGCAAGGCTCGGCGCGATGTCGCCCTGGAAGCGCTCCTCGGCGATCGGTCCGGAATGGCAGAGCAGACAGAGACCGGTGCTGCGACTGGCGACGATGGCGCGTCCTCGCACCGCGTCGCCCGGCTTGCCGGTGAGCGAGGCCGGGATGGCATCGTCCACGATCTGCGGCGTGGCCGGCTGGGCGGCAGCGGCCTGGGCGGCGAGCATGAACGCGAGGAAGAGCAGGATCCGCATCACGTCAACCGAAGGTCTCGGCGGTGATGGTGCGGAACCAGCTCGACGCGTAGAGCGCCTCCTGGCCGCGCAGGCCGCCCACGGCGACGAGCGGGCTGGTGCCGCCGGCGCCGGGAATGTCGGTGAGCTGCCCCTTGTCGGGGCGATAGACGCCCGCGATCGAGATGCCGTAGTCGGCCGCCAGCAGGCTGTAGCAGGTGTTGATCAGGATCGGGTCCTGCGGCTTGTCGCCGGCCAGCAGCCGCACGAGCGCCGCGGCGCAGACCTTGGCCTGGGCATTGGCCGCGAAGGCGGACTTGGGCATGCCGCCCATGATGGCCGCGTCGCCCAGCACATGAATGTTGGGTCGCAAGGTCGATTCGAAAGCGACGGGCTCGACCGGACACCAGCCGGTGCGATCGGCGACGCCGGCTTGCGCCGCAATGGCGCCGGCCTTCTGCGGCGGGATCACGTTGGCGACGGCCGCCTTGTGGCTCGCGAACTCGGTCGTGAGCGTCAGCGTCGCGGGATCGACCGACGTCACCTTGCCGCCCTGGCTGAGCGGCACCCATTCGACCATGCCGGGATACAGCTCGGCCCAGCCGTTCTGGAACAGGCGCTGCTTCGAGAACGCATCCTTCGAATCCAGCAGCAGCAGCTTCGACTTCGGCTTCCAGATCTTGAGCCAGTAGGCGATCAGGCTGGCGCGCTCGTAGGGGCCGGGCGGGCAGCGGAAGGGATTGGCCGGCGCCGACATGACGACTAGCCCGCCATCGTCCATCGCCTGCAACTGCCGGCGCAGCAGCACGGTCTGGTCGCCCGCCTTCCACGCATGCGGCATCTTCTGTGCGGCAGCCTCGTCGTAGCCGGCGATGGCGCCCCAGTTGAAATCGATGCCCGGCGTCATGACCAGCCGGTCGTAGGAAAGCCTGTTGCCGTCGGCCAGCGTCACGCTCTTCGCCTCGGCATCGACCGCGGTCGCGCTCGTCTGGGCGACGCTGACGCCCGCGGCCTTGATGCCGTCGTAGTCGAACTGCTGCCGGTCGATTTCCCGCAGGTTGGCGAGCACGGCGTTGCTGAACGGGCAGGAGGTGTAGACGGGGTTGGGCTCGACCAGGGTGACGTCGAGCGCGGGCTGCAATGCCTTCAGCGTGCGCGCCGCCGTGGCGCCGCCGAAGCCGCCGCCGATCACGACGATCCTGGCCTTGCCCTGCGCCGAAACGACCGCGGGCGCGAGGCCGGCCGCCGCGGTGAGCTTCAGGAAGTGCCGGCGCGTCGCCATGCAAGCTCCTTCATTCCGGCTGCGCGGCGAACCAGGCCGCGATGGCCTGGGTCTGCTGGTCGTCGAAGCCCTTGGCGATGCGCCCCATCACGCTCGAGGGCCACGCGCCGCTGCGATACTCGCGCATGAACGCGACGATGTCTTCGGCCTTGCGGCCGGCGATCCGCGGGATCACCGAATCCGCCACTCTTATCGGCGCATGGCAGCCCGTGCATGAACTGGCGCCCGGCGGGGCATCGGCCGCCGAGGCCGGGTCCGCCAGCAACGCAATGCCAGCCAGACCCGACAGCAGCGACCGGACCATCAGGCGCCTTTCTTCAGCTCGTGATGCACCAGCGGCAGGTTGCGCACCCGCTTGCCGGTCGCCTTGGCGATCGCGTTCAGCACGGCCGGCGCCGCGACGGCGATGGTCGGCTCACCCACGCCACCCCAGAAGTCGTGGGTCGGCACGAGGACCGTCTCGACGTCCGGCATCTCGTCCATGCGCATCACGTTGTAGCTGTCGAAGTTGGTCTGCTCGACTGCACCGTCCTTGATGGTGATCTCGCCGTACAATGCCGCGGACAGGCCATAGACGAACGAGCCCGCGACCTGACGGTCGATCTGCGCCGGATTGACCACGTGGCCGGGATTGGTGGCCGCCGTGATCTTGTGGATCTTGAGCTGGCCGTCCTTGCTCACCGACACCTCGGCGACGCCGGCGACGTAGCTGCCATAGCCCATGACCTGCGAGATGCCGTGGAAACGGCCCTCGGGCAGCGGCTTGCCGTAGCCGGCCTTGTCGCAGGCCGCTTTCAGCACCGCCGCCCACTTGGGCTTCAGGTACTTCAGGCGATAGGCGAGCGGGTCCTGGCCCGCCGCTTCCGCCAGTTCGTCCATGAAGCATTCCATGTAGACGGCATTCTGGTTCACGTTCACGCCGCGCCAGAAGCCCGCCGTGACGTGCGGATTGCGCATCGCATGGTCGACCAGCAGGTTGGGCACGTCGTAGCCGTAGGCCGCCTCGACGCCGGTCTGCATCAGGCCCTGGAAGGTGGCCGGATCCATGCCGTTCACAAGGTTCTGCGGCAGCAGCGACGCCAGGATCGACTGGCCGGAGATGCGGATGTGCAGGCCGACCAGGTTGCCCTGGGCGTCGAGACCGGCCGTCATCTTCGCCATCGTGGTCGGATGGTACTGGCAGTGCGTCATGTCCTCTTCGCGCGACCAGATGAGCTTGATCGGCGTGCCGGGCATTTCCTTCGCCGCGAGCACGGCCTGGCGGACATAGTCCGAGCGGCCGCGCCGGCCGAAGCCGCCGCCCAGCATCAGCTTGTAGACCTCGCACTTGGCGACCGGCAGGCCGGCCGCTTCCGACGCCGCGGCCAGCGCCGCCTCACCGTTCTGGGTGCCGCACCAGACCTCGCACTTCTCCGGCGTGTAGCGCGCCGTGGCGTTCATCGGCTCCATGGTGACATGGTGCTGATAGGGATAGCTGTAGACGGCCTCGACCTTCTTGGCCGCCCCCTCGATCGCCTTCTGCGCGTCGCCCGCCTTGTTGCCGACGAAGGCTTCCTTGGCGTCGAGACCTTCCTTCAGCATCGCGTTGATGGTCTCGGTCGAGACCTTGCCGAGATCGCCGATGTCCCAGTTGGTGGTGACGGCATCGAGCGCGGTCTTGGCCTGCCAGTAGGTGTCGGCCACGACCACGACGGCGTTGCCGTCGATCGCGAAGATCTTCTTCACGCCCGGCATCTTCTCGGCCTTGCTGGCATCGAAGTCCTTCAGCTTGCCAGTGATCACCGGGCAGGCGCGCACGGTGGCGTTCAGCATGCCCGGCATCGTGTAGTCCATGCCGTACATCTGCTGGCCCGTGACCTTCTCGACCGTGTCGAGCCGCTTCAACGGCTTGCCCGCGACTTTCCAGTCCTTCGGATCCTTGAGCTTCACCTCCTTGGGCGGCTCGAGGGCGGCGGCGGCCGCGGCGACCGCGCCGTAGGTCACCGTCTTGCCCGAAGCCTTGTGCGTGATGGTGCTATTGGCGGCGCTGCACTCGCCGGCCGGCACGTTCCACTGTTTGGCCGCCGCCGCGATCAGCATCTCGCGTGCGATGGCGCCGCCCTCGCGGACATACTGCTGGCTCTCGCGGATGCCGCGGCTGCCGCCGGTCGAGAAGTTCCTCCAGACGCGGTTGCGCTTCAGGTTCTCGCCGGGTGTCGGATACTCCCACGCGACCTTGTTCCAGTCGCACTCCAGTTCCTCGGCGACGAGCTGACAGAGGCCGGTGAGCGTGCCCTGCCCCATCTCGGAGCGAGCGATGCGGATCACCACCTTGTCGTCGGGGTGGATGACCACCCAGGCGTTTAGTTCCTTGACGGACTGGGCATGAGCCGCGTTCTCGTCGAAGGGCAGATGGAAGCCGAGCGAGAAGCCGCCGGCGACGGCGGCGCCGCTCACGAGGAAGCCGCGACGGCCGAGAGAAGTCTGGATCGTCATGATGCGTCCTCCCCTCAGGCCTTCGCCGCGGCGTGGATGGCGGCGCGAACCTGCTGGTAGGTGCCGCAGCGGCAGATGTTGGTCATCGCCGCATCGATGTCGGCGTCGGTCGGATTGGGTTTCGCGGCCAGCAGCGCCGTCGCCGCCATCACCATGCCGCTCTGGCAGAAGCCGCACTGGGGCACGTCGAGTTCGACCCAGGCCTTCTGGATCTTGTTGAGCACGCCGTTCTCGGCCAGCGCCTCGATGGTGAGGACCTTCTTGGTGCCGACGGTGTTCACCGGTACGTGGCAGGCGCGCACGGGGGCACCGTCGATGTGCACCGTGCAGGAGCCGCATTGCGCAATGCCGCAGCCATACTTGGTGCCGGTCAGGCCGAGCTGCTCGCGCAGCACCCAGAGAAGCGGCGTGTTCGGATCGGCGGTGTATTCGACCGCCTTGCCGTTGACGTTGAGAACAGCCATCCCAGTCTCCCGTTATTCAGGAAATATGGAACCAGCCTAGCCCAGCGAGGGCCCCGACGCCTAAGCAACCACACCGCTTTCACGGAGGTGTGATGGCCTCAGCGCACGCTTGCTTCAAATACGCGCCGGAAGTTGCCGCCCAGCAATTTTGCCGTTTCTTCCGCGTTGAATCGCGTCCGCAGGGCGGCGGTCAATTGCGGCAGGTCGGCATAGCTCGGCATCGCACTCGCGCCTACGAGGCCGAGCTGATCGGTGCCGAGGCCGACATGGTCGATGCCGGCGACATCGACCATCTTCGCGAAGCCCTCCGCCGCATATGCGACGATGTTGGGGAAATAGGCAGTGACGGGCCAAATGCCGATGACGCCGCCGGTCGAGGCAATGGCTTTGGCATGGTCGGGCAGGATGCGCCGCGTCCAGGCGGCCGGCCGGGTGGTGAGCGAGGTGTGCGACAGGACCAGTGGCCTTGTCGTGACCGCAGCGGCCTTCTTCACCAGTTCGAACGGGCCATGCGCCACGTCGACGACGATGCCCATCGCATTGCATCGCCGGATCACTTCGGCGCCGAACGCCGTCAGACCGTCATGCACGGAGGGCTCAGTCTGGATGTCGCCCAGCTCGTTCGGCCGATAGTGCGTGAGCTGGAGATGGCGCAACGCCCAGCGTTGATAGGCTTCGTCCAGGCGCTCGATCCTGCCCTCAAGGAAGTCGGCGCCCTCCGAGGCCACGATCAGCGACGGTTGGCCCGCGCGGGCCGCCCGCAGTTCCGCCGCGGTCCGCACGATCGGCATGCCCTGCTCGCGCGCCAGCGCATGCAACGCCGGGAACGACCGCTGGCTGAAGGCGTAGAGTTCGCCCGGACGCGGTTCGCGACTGGGCCGCAGGCGGCCGTCAGTGAGCTTGATGATCGGCGAGTCCGAAACGACGGCCAAGGATATCGCCGACACCCCGCCCTGCCGCATCGGCTCGGCGACGGGCGAGGAGGACCCTCGGCCAAAGCTCATCCGAAGCAGGTTTCCGGCATGGCTGTGCAGGTCGACCGCCATGCCGTCCGCAGCCTGTGCCATCGCCGGAACCGGGAGACAGAAGAGCGGGCTTGCGGCCATCAGCATGCGGCGCGTCACGCCCTTCATCACTTCAGCTTCGTGCAACTGATAGCGCCAGCCCGCTGCATCCGCCGACACGCGCCAGATGCCGCTGAGCTTCAACGCACCGTTGGCCGGTTTCATCGGCTGCCGCGCCAGCACCTCGACCACCGCCAGCGGATTGTCGGGCACGCAGCCCTGGCAGCAGCCGGGCTCGCCCATCATCAGGAAACGGTCCTCGCCGCCCAGCGCGCTCATGCCGGAGGCAAAACCCGTGATCTCGATGCGCTTGCCGTTCGCCCTGTCGGCGCGTTGCTTCCCGAGGTCGGTCCACGAGAGGCGCATCGGCTTCTCTAGAGTTTGGGTGGCGGGTAGTAGGGACGTTCGCCCAGCGCCTGCACGCGCTTCCAGAAATCCGGGCCCGAAGCCTTGCCGACCTCGTCGAGATCGGCCGCCTGGCGCCACAGGCTCCACGAGTCGGGATGCAACCGGCTCGCCTCCGCCATCTGCAGGTCGCCTTCGGCCACACGGCCGTTGGCGCGCAGCCAGACGCCGAGACGGAACCGCGCCCGCGCCTCGGCAATCTCCGGCGTCACCTTCGGCAGACGCGCGCGCGCCGCATCGGCCGGCAACGCATGCGCGCCGGTCGTGACCCACGCCCGGATCGCGGCGAGATAGGCTTCTCGTGCCGCCAGACGCTCGGCCTGGTCTTCCGGCGTCATCGTGCGCGTCTTGAGATCCATGCGCCGGAAGTGATCGGTCGACCCGGCATTCTCCGGCGGTCGCGCGATCCGGCCCTGCTCGTCGATCCAGATCGCCTGCGGGACGTTCACGAGATTGTAGAGGTCTTCCAGCCGATGCTCGACGTCGATCAGCTGCCAGTAGGACGACCTGGCCTGTTCGATCCACGGACGCGCGTGATCGGCGCCGCGGCTTTCCTGCGCCACGGCCACGACCATGAACCCCTTGTCCTTCAGTTCTTCGTAGAGGGCCTGCCACACGGGCAAGTCAAAGCGGCAGCCTCACCAACTGGCCCATGTGGCGAGGAAGACCTTCTGCCCGCGCAACTGCGACAGCGAACGCGGCACACTGTCGACATCGGGCAGCGTGAAATCCGGCGCCTCGAGCCCATCGAGCGCCGCGTTGCGCTCCTCGGGCGGCGCACCGAGCGCCCACACGTCGCGCGCCTCGCTCGGGATCACGGGGCCGCCGATCTTCCTCCAGAAAGCGGCGAGGTCGACTTCGTTCGGAGCAAGAGCCGAAGCGGGCAAGGGCACGCAAAGATCGGCGCGGCACATGCCTTCGGGCTTCAGAGCCCAGCCGGTAACGCGCTCGGCGTCGACCGGGCTGATCCAGAGGCCGTCATGAGCGGCCACATCGTGTTCGCCGTCCGGCATGAGAATTTTTGTCATGCCGGCAGCCTAGTCTCAACGATCACACTTTGTCATCCCGAGCGCCGCGAGGGATCCTTCTGCATCCGAAGGATCCTTCGGCCGCAGGCCTCAGGATGACACTCGCCATGCGAGTGTCACTTCGGCGTCGAGATCGTCACTTCCTTCGACGTGATGAACTCGAGCAGGACGGGCACGCCCTTTTTTGTCTGCTCGATGCCGCGCTTGATCGCCGGGATGATGTCTTCCGGCTTCGTGATGCGCTCGCCATAGCCGCCGAACGCCTTGGCCATCGCCGCATAGTCGCCGGAAATATCGGTCGAGCGGTACTTCTCGGTCGACACCTTCATGATGTGCAGCTCGATCGCCATCGAGAAGTTGTTGAGCAGGATCGACATGATCGGAATGCGCTCGCGCACCGCCGTCTCGAAGTCCATGCCCGTGAATCCGATGGCGGCATCGCCCCACACGTTGATGCAGAGCTTGTCCGGGCAGGCAAGCTTGGCGCCCATGGCCAGGCCGAGGCCATAGCCCAGCTGGGTGGTCTTGCCCCAGCCGATGTAGGTGTGCGGCGCGGTCGTCTTCCAGAACGGCGAGAGCTGGTCGCGCGGGCTGCCGGCATCGTGGGTGATGATCGTGTTGGCCTTGTCGACCGTGTGCTGCAGGTCCCACAGCACGCGGTAGGGATTGAGCGGCGCCTCGTTGTTGGTGAGCTTGGGCATCCACTCCTTGAGCCATTCGTCGGCGATCGGCTTGATCTCGGACACGACTGGCGCGGCGTCGCGCTTCTTTCCGCCGACCAGCTTGCTGCACTCGTCGATCATCGCGCGCAGCGCGAGCTTCGCATCGCCGATCAGCCCGTACTGCGCACGCACGTCCTTGTTGAGATGATTGGGATCGAGTGTGGTGTGGATCACCGTCTTGCCCTTCGGCATCGAGATGCCGAAGTTCGTCTCGGTGAACGAGCAGCCGATGCCGAACAGAACGTCGCAATTGTCCAGGAAGTAACGCACCTGCTTCGGATAGGCGCGGCCGCCGGAACCCAATGACAGCGGATGGGTCTCGTCGAAGCTGCTCTTGCCCTGGAGCGAGGTGCAAACCGGAATCGCCAGCAGCTCGGCCAGCTCCTTCAGCTCGTCATAGGCCTCGGCCCAGTGCACGCCATGGCCGGCATAGATGACCGGGCGCTTGGCCTCGACCAGCACCTTGGCGGCTTCCTTCACCGCGGCCGGATCGGGCCCGTACTTGGTCGCGACGACCGGCACGTAGGTCAGCGGATCGGGCGCGTCCTCGACGTTGGCCTCCGCCGGGAACTCGATGATGACCGGCGAACCGCGGCCGTTGCGCAGCAGGCTGAAGGCCCGGCGCATGATGTTCTCGATATCGGCGCCCGAAGTGATCGGCTCGGCGTGCTTGGCGACATGCGCCATGGTGATCGTCGAGTTGAAGTTCGGCGGCACGTGCGCGATGCGGCGCGGGTAACCCGCCGGGATGACCAGAAGCGGCACCGATTCGCCGTAGGCCTGGGCCACGCCGCCATAGGCGTTCTCCGACCCCGGGCCGCTCTGCATGCAGAACACGCCCATCTTGCGGCCCTTGGTCAGGCGCGACATGGCGTCGGCCATGTGCAGGCCGATACGTTCCTGGCGCACGATGATCGGGCGGATGTCGATCGCCGCGCAGTGCTCGATCAAATGGTTGACGGGATAGGCGAAGAGATACTCGACCCCCTCGCGCTTCAGGATTTCAGCGACGGCCGGACCGGTCTTCATCTTGATCTCTCCCTATTTCTGGAACCGTGCTGAGGCTCTCCCCCTCCGCCCTTCGGGCACTTCCCCCGTATGACGGGGGAGGACGTCTCTTCTCTTTCACCTCCCCCGTCATACGGGGGAGGCCGGG
>OFDN01000776.1_pt1 | contig 23832 bp, 22 predicted proteins | sample 1520971 | NCBI WGS metagenome assembly OFDN01 (sample SAMEA94257418, study PRJEB24077) | hot springs metagenome | biome: Aquatic biome; feature: Geographical feature; material: Water | place: India | collected 2012-06-12 | depth 5 m
CGGCCGGCCCGGCCCACGCGGCCCGAGCTGCGGCTGCCCCGCGACATGCCCAAGCGCGGGCGCGGCGGCAGCGCGCAGAACCGTCTCGCCCTTCTGCACGCGCTCGCCCACATCGAACTGAACGCCATCGACCTCGCCTGGGACCTGTGCGCCCGCTTCGCCGGGGCGGGGCTGCCGCGCGCCTTCTTCGACGACTGGGTGCGCGTGGCCGACGACGAGGCGCGCCATTTCGATCTGCTGGAGCGGCGCATGAACGCGCTGGGCGCCGCCTATGGCGACCTGCCGGCCCATGACGGGCTCTGGCAGTCGGCGCAGGCCACCGCCCACGACCTCGCCGCCCGATTGGCGGTCGTGCCGATGGTGCTGGAAGCCCGTGGTCTGGACGTGACGCCCGACACCGTCGCCCGCCTGCGCGGCTTCGGCGACGCGGAGAGCGCCGACATCCTGCAACTGATCCACGACGACGAGATCGCCCATGTCGCCGCCGGCCGGCGCTGGTTCGAGCATGTCTGCGGCGAGCGCGGGGCCGAGCCCGTCCTCCTGTGGCAGGAGCTCGTCCGCCGCTATTTCCGCGGCCAGGTGAAGCGGCCCTTCAACATCGACGGCCGCCTGCGCGCCGGCTTCGGGCCGGAGTTCTACGAGCCTCTGGCGGCGGACTGACCGGCGGCGCTATCCTCCCGCGCGAGAGGTGACCCGTCCATGTCCGCCCGCTTCGAAGATCCGCCGAAGACCGTTGCCGCCTTCCTGGACTGGGAACGGCGACAGGCCGACCGTCACGAGTTCATCGGCGGCGAGGTCCGGCTGATGACCGGCGGCACGGCCAGCCACAGCCGCCTCGTCCGCAACCTGGGCAACCGGCTGAACGACACGCTGGGCCCGCGCGGCTGCGAAGCTTTCGCCGACAGCCTGAAGGTGGTCGCCGCGGGGCAGGTCCATTACTCGGACGTGGTGGCGACCTGCGAACCGGTTCCGGGCGACGCCGACGTGATCGGATCGCCGGTGCTGATCGCGGAAGTGCTGTCGCCGTCCACGGCGAAGCTCGACACCGGCCGCAAGTGGGAGAACTACCAGACCCTTCCCGGCCTTGCCGCCTATCTCCTCGTCGCCCAGGACCGCATGCGGGTGGAGCTGTACACGCGTCACGACGGCGGCTGGCTCTACCGTGCCCTTTTGCGGCCGGAGGACCGGGTGGAGGTGCCGGCCCTCGGCCTGTCCCTGCCGCTCGCGGCGCTGTACGACCGAGTCATCCCGACGGAGACCGCATCGACATGAACATCTTGCGCGGATTCTGGCGGTTGTGGGCGGCGGCGTCCTTCGCCTGGATCGTCGTCGCCGGCGGCTTGAACTGGGTCGCCATCCGGGAGGATGCGGCGGTGCTCCAATACAGGTTGGAGCGGGCCTTCCGCGAACCCGGAACACCCACGATCGACACCCCCTTCGGCCGCTTCACCCCCAGCCCCGAGATGACCGACTTCATCCGCAGCGTGCAGCGGCTGGGCGAGGCGGAGGCGGAGCGCCGGATGGCCGAACGCCAGTCGCTGGCGGTCACCCGATTGAGCGAAACGGCGGCGCTGGTGCTGGGACCGCCCGTCGCCCTCGGTCTGCTGCTGTTCGGCGTCGGCTGGGTGGCGCGGGGCTTCCGTCCGGCGCGTCGCTGAGGCCGGCGGACCGGCGGCGCCTTGCCCGCGCCTTGCCGCGGCCAAGCCGGAGCCCCATAGTGTGGGGCGATACCGAGCCCCCCGCGCAAAGGCACATCATGGCCCAGCTTCACCACCTCCGCCCGCCGCCGCGCCGGCGGCAGCCCTTCCTGACCTGCAGCACGCTGGCTTGGCTGTGCCTGCTGGCCGGCGGGGTGGTGGCCTTCCTGGCGCTGCTGATGCCGGAGCTGCGCGGGCTGTCCACCCTGCTCGGGCTCGGCGTGGCTGTGGGCGGCTATCTCGCCCTCTTCGACCGCTGCCGGGGCTGAGCGGACCCGAACACGGCGGTCGCCCCATACGGCCGGGGTATCCCGTTTTCGCATGGCCCCGAATCCCGGATGCGCCCGTTTCCGGTGCGCGTGACGATACCGCCCCATCGGTGTTGTCCGCTCCTCGGAACCCGCTTCGATGGGAAGAACGCCGTGTCCAGCGCCACCAGCCGCCCCGCCCTTCCCGCACCGATGGAAGGCGACGCCCTGCGTCTCCTCGAGGAGTCCATCCTCCCCGGCTACATCGCCGCCCGCCGCTGGTACGCCGCGAAGGACGCGGGCACGCCGCGCGTCCAGCTGCTGGACGCCATCCCGGTGGCGCTGCCGGATGGCGGTGCGCAGCTCTGCCTTCTGCGGGTGGAGCCGCCGGGGCGGACCCCGCAGCTCTATCTGCTGCCGCTGATCCTGGGCCGGCACGGCGATGGCGACGGCGCCGACGCGTTCCGCATCGCCGGAGCCGAGTCGGTGCCGTGGGCTGGCTCTCTGCGCGACGGCTTCGGCGACGACGGGTTCGTGCGCGCGCTGGTGGCCGCCATGCGCGACGGGCGCGACAGCCACGGGCTGAGCTTCGGCCACAGCTCCGCCTTCGCCGACCTTGCCGAGGCGCTGACGGGCGAGCCGCCGATCCGCCGCTCCTCGGCGGAGCAGTCCAACACCTCCATCCGCATCGGCGACGCCGCCATCCTCAAGGGCTTCCGCAAGCTGGAGGCGGGCGTCCACCCGGAGCTGGAGGTCGGCCGCTTCCTGACGGAGGTCGCGCATTTCGAGGGCACGCCGCCGCTGCTGGGCTGGCTGGAGCACCGGACCGGCCAAGGCGAGCCGACCGCGCTGGCCGTTCTTCAAACGCAAATTCCCGGCTGCGAGGACGGCTGGGCGCACGTGACCGGGCATCTAACCGATCGGGTCGAGAATTTCCGCGACGAGGACGCGGCCGGCGACCGTGCGTCGCTGGATCTGCTGCGCCGCCTGGGCGCGCGCACCGCGGAGCTGCACCGCGCCTTCGCCATCCCCTCCGAGCAGGAGGCCTTCCGGCCGGAGCCGGTGGACAAGGGCGTTCTCGACAGTTGGAAGGAAAGCGTGCGCTCGCTGGCCCGCCGCACGCTCGACTCGCTGGAGACCGTGGCCGACGGCCTGCCCGCCGACGTGGCCGCCCAGGCCCGCTCGCTGCTCGCCTGCGAGCCGGCGATCCTGGCGCAGATCGACGCGCTCACCCCCACCACCGCCGCCATCCAGCGCACCCGCCTCCACGGCGACTTCCATCTGGGTCAGGTGCTGGTGGCCGACGGCGCCGTGTACATCATCGACTTCGAGGGCGAGCCCATGCGTCCTCTGGCCGAACGGCGCGGCAAGCACTGCCCGCTGCGCGACGTGGCCGGCATGCTGCGCTCGGTCGCCTACGCCGCCGCCAGCGTCCGGCAGGCGCGGCCCGATCTCGATTCCGAACGCTCCTCCTGGCTCGCCTGGTGGGAGGGGGAGGCGGCCGGAGCCTTCCTCGACGGCTATCTGGGCGCCATCGCCGACTGCCCGTCGATCCCCGCCGATCCCGGCGCCCGTGCCGCCCTGCTGAAGCTCTTCCTGCTGGAGAAGGCGCTGTACGAGGTCGGGTACGAGCTGGCGAACCGGCCGGACTGGTTGCCGATCCCGATGGCCGGCGTGCTCGGCATCCTCGGCGCCGACGCCGGTGACGACGTGGCCGACCGCATGCCAGGCCGCATCGGCACCGCCGGCCCCGGCGCCGTCGCCATTGGCGAGGCGCGCGCCCACGACATGCCCTTCGGCGCGCAGGTGCTGCCCGACGGGGCCGTGCGCTTCCGGTTGTGGGCGCCGATGCACGACCGCATCGATGTGCGGCTGGAGGATGCCGGCGCGACGCTCGCGATGGAGAACCGCGGCGGCGGCTGGCACGAGCTGACCACCGCGCAGGCCCAGGCCGGAACCCGCTACCGCTTCGTGCTGCCCGACGGGCTGGCGGTGCCCGACCCCGCCTCGCGCTTCCAACCCGAGGATGTGGCCGGCCCCAGCGAGGTCATCGATCCGACCCTGCACCGCTGGACCGACGGCGCCTGGACCGGCCGCCCCTGGCACGAGACGGTGCTGTACGAGCTGCACGTCGGCACCTTCACGCCCGAAGGCACCTTCCGCTCCGCCATCAACCGGTTGGACCATCTGGTCGCGCTGGGGGTGACGGCCATCGAGCTGCTCCCCATCGCCGATTTTCCCGGCCGCTGGAACTGGGGCTACGACGGCGTGCTGCCTTATGCGCCAGACAGCGCCTATGGCCGGCCGGACGATCTGCGGGCGCTGGTGGAGGCGGCGCACGAGCGCGGGCTGATGGTGTTCCTCGACGTGGTCTACAACCACTTCGGGCCGGAGGGGAATTACCTCAACGCCTACGCCGCCTCGGTCTTCACCGACCGCCACCACACCCCCTGGGGCTCGGCGATCAACATGGACGGGGCGGACAGCGGGCCGGTGCGCGACTTCTTCATCCACAACGCGCTTTATTGGATCGAGGAGTTCCACCTGGACGGCCTGCGCTTCGACGCGGTGCACGCCATCCTCGACGACAGCAACCGCCATTTCCTGGAGGAGCTGGGCCAGCGAGTTCGCGCCGCCGCCGGCGGGCGGCACGTGCATCTGGTGCTGGAGAACGACGCGAACCAAGCGCGTTTCCTGACCCGAGACCGCCACGGGCTGCCGCTGTTCCACACCGCCCAGTGGAACGACGACCTGCACCACGCGCTGCATGCCGGGGCCAGCGGCGAATCCGGCGGTTACTACGCCGACTACGCCGGCGACGCCGCCAAGCTGGCGCGGTCGATGGCGGAGGGCTTCGCTTTCCAGGGCGACCCGTCGCCCTTCCGCAACGGCGAGCGCCGTGGCGAACCGTCGGCCCATCTGCCGCCGACCGCCTTCGTGTCGTTCCTGCAGAACCACGACCAGATCGGCAACCGCGCCTTCGGGGAGCGGATCACCGCCTTCTCCGACCCCGCGGCGGTGCGGGCGGCGGCGTCCCTCTACCTGCTCGGGCCGCAGATTCCCATGCTGTTCATGGGAGAGGAATGGGCGTCCAAGCGACCCTTCCCCTTCTTCTGCGACTTCCATGGGGAGCTGGCCGACGCCGTGCGCAACGGCCGGCGAGCCGAATTCGCCTCCTTCCCCGAGTTCCAGGACCCGAAGGCGCGCGAACGCATTCCCGATCCCATCGCCGCATCGACCGTCGAGTCGGCCAGGCTCGACTGGGACGCGCTGACCGCCCCGGAGCATGCGGGCTGGCTCGACTGGTACCGCCGCGCGCTTGCGGTGCGGGCGCGGGAGATCGCGCCGCGGCTGGAGGGTACACCGGGCGGCGCTTCCCGCCACCGTGTGGTCGGAGCGGCCGGTGTCGCCGCCTACTGGACGCTGGGCGACGGCAGCGTTCTCCACCTGTACGCCAACCTGTCGGCCGAGCCCGTGACCGGGCTCGACGAGGTCTCCGGCCGCATCCTGTGGACCGAGGGGGAGGGGCTGTCGGCCGGCACGCTGGCGCCCTGGAGCGTGGTGTGGACGCTGGAGGAGGCCGGGCCGCTTGACCGTCTGGCGCGCCGCATGGGGATCGAGGCCGACTACACCAACGCCGCCGGCCAGACGGTGCGCACCCCGGCCGCCGTCACCTGCGCGCTGCTGTCCGCGATGGGTGTCGACGCGGCGGACGATGCGGCGGCGGAACGGTCCCTGGCGGCCATGGAGCGGCGGGATCTGGAACGCGCGCTGCCGCCGGTCGCGGTGCTGCGCGTGGACCAGCCGCCCTTCGGCGTCGCGCTCACGCTGCCCGCCGGGATCGGCCCCGTCGCCTGGACCCTGACACAGGAGGACGGCGGCGAACGTCGCGGCGAGGTCGATTTCGCCGCCTTGCCTCTCCTGCGCCGCGCCATGCTCGACGGCGCGGCGGTGGAGGTGCGCCGGCTGGCGCTCGGCGAGGCACCGGCGGAAGGGTACCACCGGCTGCGGATCGAGGCTGGCGAAACCACGGCGGAGTGCCCGCTGATCGCCGTTCCCGACCGCTGCCACCTGCCCGTCCCGCTGGCCATGGGCGAACGGATCTGGGGCTTGGCGGCGCAGCTCTACGCCGTGCGCAGCGCGACCGATTGGGGCATCGGCGATTTCGGCGACCTTGCCAGCCTTGCGGAGGTCGCCGCCGGGCACGGGGCGTCCGTCATCGGGCTGAACCCGCTGCACACGCTGTTCCTCGATTACCCGGTTCAGGCCAGCCCCTATTCCCCCCTCAGCCGGCTGTTCCTCAACCCGCTCTACATCGACGTGACCGCCGTTCCGGAGTTGCCCGGCTGCCCGGCGGTGCTGGAGCGGCTGGCCGACGACGCCTTCCGCCGCGAGCTCGACACCGCCCGCGCCGCGACTCATGTGGACTACGCCGCGGTGGCGCGGCTGAAGCTGCCGCTTCTGGAGCGGCTGTTCGGTACCTTCGTTCAGTCGGGGACCGCGGAGCGTCGTTCCGATTTCAAGACGTTCCGCCATCGTATGGGATCATCGCTGGAGCGGCTGTGCCTGTTCCAGGCACTTCGCGAGGCGCATGGTCCCGACTGGCGGCATTGGCCCGAAGGGCTGCGCAGCCCCGACGGCCCCCAGGCCACCGCCTTCGCACAGGAGCGGGCGGAGCGCGTGGACTTCTTCGCGTGGCTGCAATGGGTGGCCGATGAGCAGTTCGCCGCCGCGGCGGAGCGGGCGGAGCAGCGCGGCATGGCGGTCGGCTTCTACCGCGATCTGGCGGTCGGCGCCGACAGTTCCGGTGCCGAAACATGGTCGGCACCGGAGGTCGTGGTGTCCGGCGCCCAGGTCGGGGCACCGCCCGACCTGTTCAACCCCGCCGGCCAGGATTGGGGCCTGCCGCCGCTGAATCCCCAGGCTTTGCGGGAGGCCGCCTACGCCCCCTTCATCGAGCTGGTGCGCGCCAATATGCGCCACGCCGGCGCCATCCGCATCGACCACGCCATGGCGCTCCAGCATGTCTACTGGATCCCGCGCGGTCGCCCGGCGAGCGAAGGGGCCTATGTCGGCTATCCCATGGAGGACCTGATCGGCATCCTGGCCCTGGAGAGCCTGCGCAACCGGTGTCTCGTGGTGGGCGAGGATCTGGGGACGGTCCCGCCGGGCTTCCGCGAGCGGATGGCGGAGGCGGCGATCCTCAGCTACCGGGTGGTGTTCTTCGAATGGACGGCGGATGGCGGCTTCATTCCGCCGGAGGAGTATCCCGCTCCGGCCCTGGCCACCGTCGGCAGCCACGACCTCGCCACCCTGCGCGGCTGGTGGGAGGGGCACGACCTGCACCTGAAGCAGAAGCACGGGCTCTACCCGGCCGAGGGCGAATTCGACCGGCAGCGTTCCCGCCGCGACGCGGAGAAGGGAAAGTTGGTCGAGTCCCTGCGCAACGCCGGCCTGCCGTTGCCCGCCGGCTTCGGCGCGGACTCGCCCTATGGTCCGGCGCTGGCCTTCGCCATGCACGCCTTCCTGGCGCGCACCGAGGCGGCCGTCGCCATGGTGCAGCTCGACGAGCTGACCGACGAGGTGGCGCAGGTCAACCTGCCCGGCACGGTGGACCAGTACCCCAACTGGCGCCGCAAGCTGTCGCAACCGCTGGAAGCCATGGCGGACGACGAGCGCGCCAGCGCCATCGCCTGCATCATGGCCGCGGCACGGCCGGCATCGCGTCGGACATCCTGACCGCGACCAGGCCGTCCCGCACCACATCCGCCAGCCGGCCGACGACCCTCAGCGCGTCGCACAGCCGGCGGCGGGCGGTGCGGTCCAGACGGGTCGGGTCGATGCGCGGGCTGGGCGCCACGCCGGTCCGCGCGTCGGCCACCTGCTGATCCAGCACCAGCCGGGCCGCCATCGCGTAAAGGCCCTGGAGGTCGGCGCGGTCACCCTCGGCCAGAACGCCGAGGCAAGCCAGCCGCTCCAGCCGTGCCATCGTGCCGGTGGCGGTGACTCCATGGCGCAGCGCCAACACCCGGGCCGCCGCGGCCACCGGCCACAGCGCACCAAGCTTCAGATCCACCCGCCCCTCCTCCGTCCGCAGCCGGCCAAGGATGGTCAGCGGCGGACCGGCGGAGTCGAGCTGCGCGCCCAGATTCTTGAGGAAGCCGACATCCCGGGCACGGCCAAGCGCGTCGCGCCGCAGGGCTTCCGCCAGATCGGAATCGCCATGGACCGGGTGAAGGTCGAAGAAGACGTCCACCTCGAGCAGGTCCTGCGGTTTGGCGGCGCCGACCCAATGCTCGACGATCCCGCCCCACGCCCGCGCGGAATGGCGCCACGCCGGGTTGGAGGCCATGACCCCGCCACGGCAGCGTGGCACCCCGGCCGCGTCCAGCAGGGTGACCATCCGCTCGGCCAAGTCCGCGTACCAAGCGTCGTCGGCTTCGTCGCCGCCGTGGATCAGGGCGTTGTCCTGATCGAAGGCCAGCAGCGTCTCCCCTCGACCGGCGGAGCCGAGCACGAGCAGGCACCAGGGTGCCGGAGCCGGGCCACGGGCCGCGGTCACCGCCCTCTCGGCCAGTTCGGCGGCGCGGGCGGTCATGTCGCGCAGCAGTTCGGCGATCACCGCGGCGGTGTCGAGCGCCGGAACCCCTTCCGCCGCCAGGGCGGCGGCGAGATCGGGAAGGCGGCGGCGCACGGCGGCCATGCCGGCGGCGTCCTCGGCCACCTGGATGCGGTCGCCGAGCGCCAGCGCCTCCCCCGCCCTCTGGCGCAGGAAGCTGCGGGCGGTGACGATTCCGACCGGGCGACCGCGCAAGTCCGTCACCGCCAGATGCCGCACCCCCAGCCGGTCCATGCGGCCGAGCGCCTGATAGACGAAGCGGTCGCCAGGCAGCCCTTCGACCGGACCGCTCATCACCGCCGACAGAGGCTCCGCCAGCGCCGCGGCGCCGCGGCGGGCCACGGCCCGCAGCACGTCGCGTTCGGTCACGATGCCGGCAACGGCGCCGGTCGCCGCCTCGGTCACCAGTAAGGAGCTGATCCCCCGCCGATCCATCAGCCCGGCGGCCTCGCCCAAGGGCAGGTCGGCCGCCGCGGTGACGACGGGCGCCGTCATCACCTCCGCAAGCCGATGGCGATAGGGATACGCGTCGATCCGCGCGAGCACCGGCATCTGCATGCGACCCTCCCCTCCAGACGATCAGTCCCCCTGTGCCGCGCGGGCCGCGGCGTGGGTGTCGACACCTTGCTCCACCAACCTCCCCACCACGGCCGACGCCAGCTCCGCCAAGCGGTAGGCGGGAGCGAAGGCGCCATGCCGCCGGTCCTCGGGGATCGCAAGGGCGTCGGCCAGCGCCTCCGCGTCACGGCCGGACAGCGCCGGATCGAGCACCGCGGCGAGCCGCCCGACATCGAGCAGCGGCGGCGGCTCCCACACCGGCGCCCCGGCCAGCTCGGCTTCCCGCGCCAGGATGGCGACGGTGTCGGCGACCGCGACGCCCACGACGATGGTGCCACGCAGCGCCTGCACGATCACCGGCCACGCACCGGCGAAACCGCGCGCGTCCGGAACTGGTGGGACGGCGTTGCCATCGCTGACGACCGGCTCGCCGGGGTCGATGGGCAATTCCAGCGACACCGTCGGGAACACCCGCGGTCCGGACAACCGGACGGTTCCCACCGCCACCACCCGCAAGGCCCCCGCCGCGTTCGCCGCGTGGGAGACCCACAGGGCGGTCATCGGCAGAGTGACCAGCGGCTCCTCGGCGCCGGTGTGCGCCTGCCCGCCACGCCCGGCGGGCGCCGCCAGCGCCCGCGCGGCGACCGTTCCGCTTTGGAAAAGAACCAACGCTCCGTTGTGCAGGCCGAGGTCGGCGACGCGGGCCGCCAGCTCCGCGCCGTCGCCCCGGCGCAGCGTCGCCGCCACCGCCTCCCCGCTTTCCCGGGCCCGTTGTATGGCGCGGAACAATTCCGGCCGGTGCAGAAGGTCGTACACGTCGCGCCCCGGCTCCGCCCCGATACCCAGGATCCGGGCCGCCGGGCCATTGATGGTGGCGATGCGGCCGGTTTCGGCCAGCACCAGCACCGGCTCCGCAAGGACCGCCACGACCGCGGCGAGGCTGGCTCCCCCAGCTCCGCCGGTGCGCCGTTCGCGGCGGAGAAGGTCGGCCACGGCCCGCCCGATCGCCCCCAGCTCGTCGGTCCGCCCCTGCTCCCAGTCCTCAAGACGCTCATTCCGGTTGCGGATCGTTCCGATCGCGTCACGAAGCCTGCCGAGGTCGCGTATATGGCGGGACAAGCGGGCAAAGACCATCCACAAGGCGACGAAGCCGACGCCGAGCGCCCCCATGTCCAGAGCATAGGCCAGCGGATCGTCGCCCACGAAGCGGGCCGCTTCGAGCCCGAGCCACGCCAGGGCGCCGCCGGCCGCCGCCAGTCCCACCATGACCCAAATCCACATGCCGCCCGCCATGGGCGCGCCCCCGCCAGCCGCACATCCTCGGCGATCTTAACGCCCGGCGGGACGGGATAGAAAGCGGCTAACCCGCGGCGCCGGCATCACGGCCCGGCATCACTGACGGGCAGGAGGTCGGCGGCGGTCGCGGCGGCATCGACCTCGATCAGCATCGCGTCCCAGGCCGAGACGATGTGGAAGCGGACGGCGCCGACGATGGCTTCCCGGTCCGTGCGCCGGTGGTTCTCATGGATGGGCAGGGTCGCCAGCACACGCTGGGCGGCGGCGCGCGCCACTTCGGCCGGTGGACGCGGCGGATGCCCGGCGGTTTCGGCCAGCCGGGCCGCGATGGCGACCGTCACGTCGTCCCACCCGTCCGGACGGTGTGCCGGCGGCGGCTCGTCCGCCAGGATCGCCCGGCCGACCTCCGCCAGCCGCTCCGCCAGCGCCGTCTCCCGCCCGGCCACATGCGGGGCGAGGTGGGCGTGGGCGAGCACCAGCAGATCGGACAGCACGGCCGCGAAACTCTCCCAACGGCAGGCGGCCAGCGCGTCGCGGAACGCCGCTTCGGCGAACAGGTGGTCGCGGTTCAGCCCGGCCTTGACCTCGCAATAATCGGTCACCGCCTTCTGCGCGGCAAAGGCAGCCCTGCGGGACAGGAAGACGCGCAACTCGTCTGCAGTCGCCGCGCGCGGCGGGGCGGCCCACAGTGCTCTAAGGGCGTTCAACACCGATCCATCTCCTTTCCACGCGATTCACAAGCGATGCGTGCGAGTTCTTGCGCTCAGCTTAGCACGATGATATTGATTCAGAACCTAAACAATCAACCGCACCAGCGGTGAGGAATTGGAGCATCGGATCAACCGGTGCCCGAAAGGAAGTCCGGCGCTCGCTCCGGTACGGCTTTACCGTGCCGTCTGCAACTGTGTGAGGCAAGACTGCGATCATTGGGAGGTCATCATGAAAAAAGCCGAAATCACCCCCGAGAAGGCGCAAGCCTATTGGGCCAAGACATCGGCGCTGATGTGGACGATGCTGGGAATTTGGTTCGCCTTCAGCTTCGTTGTCCACCTATTCGCGCCGTCACTGAACAAGATCCACATCCTCGGATTCCCCCTTGGCTTCTACATGGCAGCTCAGGGTTCCCTCATCGTCTTCGTCGTTGCGCTGTTCTGGTTTGCTCGAAAGCAAAACCAGATCGACGAGGATTTCGACGTCGCCGAAGAATAAGGGGAAACGGACATGTCCGAGAAAGGCGATTTTCTCAATAATCTTGGCAAGATCTACGGTATCTACACCGGCGGCTTTGCCTTCTTCGTGGTGTTGTTGGCGATACTCGAACAGATGGGGGTGCCGAACCGCATCATCGGCTACCTCTTCGTCTTCCTGACGATCGGCGTCTACGCCTACATCGGCATCATCTCGCGGACGGCCCAGCTTTCCGAATATTACGTTGCCGGACGGCGCGTGCCGGCGTTGTACAACGGCATGGCGACTGGATCGGACTGGATGAGTGCCGCGTCCTTCATCGGCATGGCCGGTTCGCTCTACGCTCTCGGGTATGATGGTTTGGCCTTCGTCCTCGGCTGGACCGGTGGTTATGTGCTGGTGGCGATCCTTCTGGCGCCCTATCTGCGCAAGTTCGGGCAATACACGGTTCCGGACTTCCTGGGCGCGCGCTACGGCGGCAACTTCCCGCGCCTGCTCGGCGTCATCGTGCTGATCACCGCGTCCTTCGTCTATGTGGTGGCGCAGATCGTCGGCGTCGGCATCATCGCGTCCCGCTTCCTGGGCATCTCCTTCGAGGTGGCGGTGTTCGTCGGCCTGGCCGGCATCCTCGTCTGCTCGATGCTGGGCGGCATGCGGGCGGTGACCTGGACGCAGGTGGCGCAGTACATCATCCTGATCATCGCCTACCTGATTCCGGTGGTCATGCTCTCGGCCAAGGTCACGGGCGTTCCCATCCCACAGATCATGTATGGCCAAGCCCTCGAAAAGATCGAGGTCCTGGAGCAGCAGCTCGGCATCGCGAAGAGCCACGTCGCGGCCTTCTCCGACGCCAAGGGCAACTTTTCCTGGAACTCGGCGATCAATTACTTCGCGCTGATCTTCTGCCTGATGGTCGGCACGGCCTCCCTGCCGCACATTCTGATGCGTTACTTCACGACGCCGTCGGTGCGGGATGCCCGACAGTCGGTGGCGTGGAGCCTGTTCTTCATCTTCCTGCTGTACTTCACGGCTCCGGCCTACGCCGCCTTCGCCAAGCTGGAGGTCTACCAGAACGTCATCGGCCAGTCGATCGCCAGCCTGCCGGCCTGGGTCCAGGCCTGGGGCCAGATCGGCCTTGTCACGATCAGGGACGCCAACACCGACGGCATCCTGCAGCTGGCAGAGTTCACCATCCACCCCGACGCCATCGTGCTGGCCACCCCGGAAATCGCCGGGCTGCCCTACGTGATCGCCGGGCTGGTGGCTGCGGGCGGCCTCGCCGCGGCGCTGTCCACCGCGGACGGGTTGCTGCTCGCCATCGCCAACGCGCTCAGCCACGACGTCTATTTCCGCATGATCGACCCGAAGGCCGACACCAAGCGGCGTCTGGTCACGGCGCGCGTCCTGCTGATCGGCGTGGCGCTGATCGCTGCGTGGGTTGCCAGCACCATGGGCGGCAACATCCTGTTCCTGGTCGCCTGGGCCTTCTCCATCGCGGCGGCCGGCCTGTTCGCACCGCTGGTGATGGGCGTCTGGTACAAGCGCACAAGCAACGCCGGCGCCTGCGCCGGCATGATCGTCGGCTTCACCGTGACCATGGGCTACCTGATCTGGACGGAGTTCTGGGGCCCCGGCTTCGCGTCCTTCTGGAACGGGCTGCTTGGCGAAGGCAGTGCCGACATCGTCAAGGCCCGCGGTCGCGACGTGGCGCGGCTGTGGGGGATCAACAACATCTCCGGCGGCATCTTCGGCGTTCCGCTGGCCTTCCTGGTGACCTATGTGGTCAGCCAGTTCACCCGCCAACCGTCGCAGGCCATGCAGGACTTCATCGACTCGATCCGTGTTCCCCGCGGGTCGGTGAAGCTGGCCGACGCGCACGCCAAGACTGACTGAGGCGCGGTGATGCGCTAGAACATGGGCGGGGTTCCGCAACCGGACCCCGCCCCTTTTTTCCGGTCCGAGTCGGTTCCGATCATGCAGCAACCCGATTTCCTTCTCGGCTATCTGCCCTTCTGGATCGTCACCTACACCCTGTCGGTGGTGGCGTGGAGCTGCATTGGCCGTTGGCTGCTGTCGATCTTCCTGCCGCCCGATTCGCCCAACTACATTTGGCGGGCCTTCCGGGCTCTGACGGACTGGGCGGTGGCGGCGGTTCGCAAGATCACGCCACGGGCGGTGCCCGGCCCGTTCCTGGTGCCGATCACGGCGCTGTGGGTCTTCCTGGTGCGGGGCGTGGTGTCGGTGGCGATGTTCACCGCCGGCATGGTGCCGACCGTGGCGCCCGTGGCGACCGGGGGCGGCTGACATGACACCGCGTGGATTGTTCGCGGCCCTGGGGCTGGTGTGCCTGCTCAATGGTCTGTTCTCCCCCGTGGTCTGGCTGATGTGGCAGACGGCACCCCTATGGATGCCGGATATCCTGCTGGCCGTCCCGGGCATGCTGTTCTTCCTCAGCCCGCTGGTGCTGGCGGTGCTGACGATGGTGCTGAGCGGGGTGCCCGCCGCCCTCTACGAACGGGCGACGGGAGCCGAGGATACCGGGATGCGGAGCCTGTCCATCTGGCTCGGCACCGCGGTGCTGCTCAGCCTGCCGGCGGCCTGGACACTCGCCGCCATCCTGTGAAACGGATTGCCCCTTTGGGGCGTTGGTGGTTGCTGACCGGAGAAGGAGCGGGAGGCGGTCGAGGCATGCAGGAGATTGAGGCGCGCGCCGAGGAAACGGTTCGCCGAGCCTGCGGATTCGCGGCGTTCGGCATTTTCGCGACGATGATCGGGTTGAGTTTCGACCCGCCGATGGCGACACAGGCAGGCGCCATCCTGTCATCGTTGATGGTGGCCGTCCTGTTCCTCAAGGCCTGGGAGGCGCCGCATCGCCCCTACCGCCGGACGGAACTCTGGACCATCCTCGACGAACGTCACCGGCCGCCACCCGGGCTGGCGCAGCGCATCCTGATGAGGACTCTCCAGGAAACCTACATGCGCTACGCGCGCGCCGTCGGCGTGCTTGCCGGCGGCCTGTGGGTGCTCAGTCTGGTCCTGTACGTGGCCTTGTAGCGCCTGCGCCGCGTTCACCGGACCATTGCGATGGACCCGTGAAACAACCACGACAAAGAAGCCTTGGATTTTTCATGAAAACACCAACAATCCCGAACGAATTCTGACAAATTCGGACACTTTCCGCACCTTGTCACAGCTTGCTGCTGTCCGCGAAACCCTCCTTTAATGTTTGTGGGGATAATCGAATTCATCCGCAGCGACGCAACATGAGAGCCCGGCGATGGTGATGCTGTACCAGCCCGCCCCTATGGTCACACGGGATCCGCCACGGTCCGGTCGGCTTGCCGGGCGTCTGGTGGCGGGTGCGGTGCTGATCGTCGTGGCCACGGCCGGTGCCTTCGCCTTCGATGCGTTGCGCAGCAGCATCGTGCGGGCCAAGCTCGCGCACGCGGTGGATTCCGCGGCTCTCGCCGGCGGGCGCGTGCTCTACGACGAGCAGCGCGACGCCCACATGCGCCGCTTTTTCGAGGCCGCCTTTCCTGCCGGCTATCTCGGCGCGCGGCCCAGCCCGTTGTCGATCTCCGCCGATCCGCCCAACGGCCTTCTGACGGTCAGCGCGCGGGCGACCATCCGCAGCCTGTTCCAGCGACTCTTCGATCGCGGCGAGACCGTGGTGCAGGCCGATTCGGTGGTGCGGCGCCAGGGGCGCGGCACCGACCTCGTGCTGGCCCGCCGCGGCGAGCTCTGACCCGCCCGCTCAGACTGGAACGCCGAGGACCGTCTCCTCGACCAGCCAGTCCACCACCCGGTGCAGCGCTTCCCACCCGTCGGCTCCGGCCTCCAGCGAGTCGCGGTGGATGGCGACCTGACGGTGGGCGCTGGTGCCGCGGGCAAGAATCTCCCGCGCCCGCGCCACCTCCTCCACGCACCCGAAATGCTCCGCATCTTCCGCCGTGAGGTCCAGGATCTCCTCCAGCAGGTCGGCGCAGGGCACGACCACCCCGCGCCCGAAATCCACCAGCCCGCTGTCCAGGCCATAGCGCTGCGCCCGCCAGCGGTTCTCCTCGATCAGCAGGTTCCGATAGGGGCGCCAGGCGATGTTGCGGATGCGCAGCCGCCACAGCATGCGCAGCAGGCAGCGGAACAGCGCCGCCACCGTGATGGCGTCGTCCAGCCGCGTGCAGATGTCGGTGATCCGCATCTCCAGCGTGGGGAAGCGCTGGGACGGGCGGATGTCCCACCACAGCTTGCTGGCGTCCTCGATGATCCCGGCGCGCACGAGGATGTCCACATGCTGCTGGTACTCGCCGAAGCTCTGGAAGGCGTCGGGCATGCCGGTGCGCGGCAGCTCGTGCCACACCGACAGGCGGTAGCTCTTGCGCTCCATGTCGCGCCCCCGCCAGAAGGGGGAGGAGGTGGTGAGCGCCAGCAGGTGCGGCAGGAAATACCGGACTTGGTTCATCAGGTCGATGCGCAGGTCATCGTCCTCAATCCCCACATGCACGTGCATGCCGCAGATCATCAGACGGCGCGCCGGCGCCCCCAGATCGCGCGCCAGCATGTTGTAGCGGTCGCGGTTGGTGTGGCGCTGCGGTTCCCACGCCGCGAAGGGGTGGGTGGAGGCGGCGACGGGCGCCAGCCCGTACTCCCCGGCGACGCCCGCCACGGTGCCGCGCAGGCTGGCCAGCTCGCTGCGCGCCTCGGCCAGGGTCGCGCACACGCGGGTGCCGACCTCGATCTGGCAGCGCAGGAACTCCGGGTGGATCTGGCCGGGGGCGCGGCCCTGGCAGGTCTCCAGCATCGCGTCGGGCGGATCGCGCACGATGTCGCGCGTGTTCCGATCGACCAGCAGATACTCTTCCTCGATGCCCAGCGTGAAGGATGGTTCCATGGTGTCCGTCCGGGATGGCGCGGGCGTCAGACGCGCGGGAAGCGTTCGATCCGGTAGAGCGCGGGGTCGGCCAGAATGGGCGCCAGCGCGTCGCCGATCACCCCGGCCCACAGCTCCACACCGTCAGCCGTGGCAATCAGGTCCTGACGGACCTCCAGCAGCACGTTCGGCAGGCCGGCCGGGGTCGCGTGCATCTCAACCGTGCCGCCCATGGTGGTGCGGCCGGAATAGGGCTCGTTGTCGCCGACCACCCAGCGCCCGTCGGTGCGCAGCCGGTCGATCAGCGGCACCGGGATGCGCGGGTCGCGATCCCACAGCACGCCGATGTGCCAGGGCCGCGCCACGCCTCGCATCACGGGCGTGAAGCTGTGCACCGACACCAGGGCCGGCACCACCCCCGCCTCCCGCTTGCGGGCGATCGCGGCGGCGACCGCGTTCTGGTAGGGGGTGAACAGCGCGTCGATCCGTCGTTGCGCCTCCGCCCGGTCGATGGCCCGGTTGGCGGGGATCACCACGTCGTCGCTGACCACCGGGATCGCCGTGGGATCCTCCAGGTCGCGGTTGGGATCGAGGATCAGGCGCGAATAGCCGGACAGAACCGCCGCCGCATCGAACCGCTCGGACAGCCGGTGCGTCAGGTCGGCGGCCCCGATGTCGTAGGCGATGTGCCGCCGAAACTGCGCCTCCTCCAGCCCCAGCCGGCCGAGCGAGCGCGGCACCGCCGCCGAGGCGTGGTCGCAGACCAGCAGCACCGGCGACCGTCCGTCGGGGTTCAGGACGGTGACCGGCGGCGGGTCGCCGGGACCGAGCAGCGGCGGCACCGGCGCCGGCCGGCTCGGCATCGGGCCGGTGACGGGGCGTTCGTGTTCGGCGGGGCGGCAGGGGGATCGGGACGACATCATGCGACTGTAACGCATTCGATGCGGTGAGCGAACCGGCAAGGGGGCGGGAATAAATGGGGGTAGACTCGCGTTCCCCACAGTGGCCGGCGGCGGTGCGCCGCGACCTCTCCCGATCGGAAACCCGCAGCCGTGCTCTCCCCGACGCGCCTCCTCCTCGCGCTCGTCCTGCTCCTGACCGCCGGCTGCGGACCGCTCCACAGCACGCGGTACGACCTGACCCCGCCAGCGTCGGTGGAGGGGCGGGGCTGCGTGGCGCAGTGTGAGGCGGCGCGCCACGCCTGCGGGCGGAGCTGCCGGATGGAGGAGCGGCTGTGCCGCATCGAGGCGCGGCACGACGCGCTGGACGACGACCACGACTATGTGCGCGAACGGGTGCGCAAGGGTCGCGAGATCAAGCGATCGCTGGAGTCCTTCGATTCGGGCTGGAGCTGCAACGCGTCGGCCTGCGAGTCGGGCTGCGCCTCAGAGTTCCGCAACTGCTTTTCCGGCTGCGGCGGGCAGGTGGAGGAGCGGCGGGTCTGCGTCGCCTTCTGCGACGGTGCGGCCATGCGTTGACGCCGGTGGTCGGCGCACCCGCATGACGGTATAACCCCGGGCACCATGACCGTCGCCCCCGCCGCCGCATCCACCGCGCTCGCCGACCGCACGCAGAAGATCGCGCTGGCCGCGCTGATCGCCGGTGCGATCGGCATCGCCTTCTCGCCGATCTTCGTGCGGCTGTCGGAGGTCGGGCCGACCGCCACCGCCTTCTGGCGGGTGGCCATCGCGGTGCCGGCGCTGTGGGTGTGGATGTCCATGCGCCCACCGGGGTCGTCACCCGGCCGTGCCCGAAAGCCGCAGGGGCTGCGCGACGCGGTGCGGCTGTGCACGGCGGGGCTGTTCTTCGCCGGCGATCTGGTCGCCTGGCACTGGTCCATCGCCTTCACGTCGGTCGCCAACTCCACGCTGCTGGCGAACTTCGCGCCGATCTTCGTCACGCTGGCCTGCTGGCTGCTGTTCAAGGAGACCTTCAGCCGCACCTTCGTCCTGGGGCTGGCGCTCGCCATCCTGGGTGCGGTCGTGCTGATGGGGCAGAGCGTCAACCTCGGCATGAACCACCTGTTCGGCGACGGGCTGGGCATGCTGACGGCGGTCTTCTACGCCGGCTACATCCTGTCGGTCGGGCGGCTGCGGGCGGAATTCTCCACCGCCACCATCATGACCTGGTCGAGCCTGACCACGGCGGTCGCCGTGCTGCCGGCGGTGCTGGTCTCGGGCGAGAGCCTGATCCCCGGCAGCGCCTATGGCTGGGGCATCCTGCTGGGGCTGGCGCTGTTCAGCCATGTGGGCGGGCAGAGCCTGATCGCCTATGCCCTGGCGCATCTGCCGCCGGCCTTCTCGTCGGTCAGCCTGCTGGTGCAGCCGGCCGCCGCCGCGGTGATCGCCTGGGTGCTGCTGGGCGAGCCGCTGGGACCCTGGCAGGCGGCGGGCGCGTCCGTCATGCTCGCGGGCATCCTTTTCGCGCGACGCGGGTCGCGCTAGCATTGCGGAACCGCACGCTCCGGGGCCATCGGTGCGGGCGACGCCGACCATCTCGACATCGAACAATTCGGCTGCGGCAGGGGCAAGGCCCCGGAACGCCGCCCGCCAACCCGGAGGATCGCGCCCTTGTCCGACAGCCCACCGGCCCCCGGCCCGGATCCGACCCGGCGCATCTCCGACTGGGTGGCGGAACAGCTTCTGGGCAAGATCGCCCGCGGCGAGCTGGTGCCGGGTGAACGGCTGCCGGGCGAGCGGCAGCTTGCCGAACAGCTTCACGTCAGCCGGGTGTCGGTGCGCGCCGCCCTCCAGCGGCTGAAGACGCAAGGCTTCCTGACCGCGGTGCAGGGCGGCGGCACGCGGGTGGTGTCGTCGGCCGGCGCCATGGACGCCGCACTCACCGCCATGGTGCGCTCGCAGCTCGACAACCTGCTCGACCTCGTGGAGATCCGCATCGCGCTGGAGACCTGGGCCGCGCGCCGCGCCGCCGAGCGCGCCACGCCCGAGCAGGTCGCCGCCATGGGCAAGGTGCTGGCAGGGATGGCCGAGCCCGCCGACCCGCGCCAGCGCGCCGCCGACGACATGGATTTCCATCTGGAGATCGCGCGCGCCGCGGGCAGCCCCGTCTATCTCCACATCCTGGCGACCATCCGCGACATCCTCGACCAGATGGTGGAGTTTCACCACAACGAGCCCTTCGCCCACGGCCAGGAGGCGTTGATGCTCGACCATCACCGCGCCATCTTCCGGGCCATCGAGCGGCGTGACGCCGACGGCGCCGCCGCCGCGGTGTCGGCGCATCTGTCCTGGGTGCTCGGCTGGTACCAGAAAATTCGCAGCCGCGCGCCCGCGTGACCGAATGCCGTCATCCACTGTTGGCGGGCGTGTCATCATCCGGTATCACCATTGGCGGTATGATGGTCAGGCCAATCACGCCCCCATCCTCGCGACCGCCCTGTTCAACGGCACCATGAAGGCCCCCCGATGAAACGCAAAGGCAGCTCGATCCGCCGCTTCCGCCTGACGAAGATCGTCGCCACGCTCGGGCCGGCATCGAATTCCCCCGAGATGATCCGGGCGCTGTTCGAGGCGGGGGTTGATGTCTTCCGCTTCAACTTCTCGCACGGCAGCCACGCCGACCATGGCGAGCGTCTGCGCTTCGTGCGTCAGCTTGAGGAGGAGGAGGGCCGCCCGATCGCGGTGATGGCCGATCTGCAGGGGCCGAAGCTGCGCATCGGCCGCTTTGCCGACGGCCCCATCAAGGTCGGCGCCGGCCACCGCATCCGGCTCGACCTGTCGACGGAGCCCGGGACAGAGACGCGCGTCAGCCTGCCCCACCCGGAGATTTTCGCGGCGATCAACGCCGGAACCGAGCTGCTGGTCGATGACGGCCGGGTCCGGCTGCGCGTGGAATCCTGCAGCGCCGAGCACGCCGACACGGTGGTGATCAGCGGCACCAAGCTGTCGGACCGCAAGGGCGTGAACGTGCCGGGTGTGGTGCTGCCACTGTCGCCGCTGACGCCGAAGGACCGCGAGGATCTGGCCTTCGCGCTCGACGAGGGGGTCGACTGGGTGGCGCTCAGCTTCGTGCAGCGGCCGGAGGACGTGGCCGAGGCGCGGCGCCTGATCGCCGGGCGCGCCGCCCTGCTCAGCAAGTTGGAGAAGCCGTCGGCCATCGAGCATCTGGAGCGCATCGTCGAGCTGTCGGACGGCATCATGGTCGCCCGCGGCGACCTGGGCGTTGAGATGCCGGCGGAGGATGTGCCGCCGATCCAGAAGCGCATCATCCGGGAGGCCCGGATCGAGGGCAAGCCGGTGATCGTCGCGACCCAGATGCTCGAGTCGATGGTCGGCGCCCCCGCCCCCACCCGCGCCGAGGCGTCGGACGTGGCGACCGCCGTCTATGACGGTGCCGACGCGGTGATGTTGTCGGCCGAGACGGCGGCCGGCGAGTACCCGGTGGAAGCGGTGTCGATGATGGACCGCATCGCGCGCCGGGTGGAGCACGACCCGCTCTACCGCACCATCATGGACGCCCAGCACCCGAATCCGGAGGCGACGGCGGCCGACGCCATCACCGCTGCCGCGCATCAGGTGGCGGACACCATCCAGGCTGCGGCGATCGTCACCTACACCACCTCGGGCTCCACCACGCTGCGCGCGGCGCGGGAGCGGCCGGCGGTGCCGATCCTCTGCCTGACGTCCAGCATCTTCACGGCGCGCCGCCTGCAGCTCGCCTTCGGCGTGCACGCGGTCAACACGTCCGACGTTTCCAACTTTTCGGAGATGGTGCAGAAGGCGACCCGCATTGCGCACGACGACGGGATCGCCGAGGACGGGCAGCGGCTCGTCATCACCGCCGGCGTGCCCTTCGGCACCCCCGGCAACACCAACATCCTGCGCATCGCCTGGGTGGAGGCGCCCTAGACGTCCCACCCCTCCGTCACATCGGCAGGCCCGCCGTCTGGCGGCGGAGCTGGCCCACCTGATCGCGGATGCTGCTCAGGTGGGGGTTGATGGCCAGCGCCGCCTCGAAGGCGCGGATGGCGCCCTGCGGCTGGCCGATGGCAACGTAGACGAGGCCGAGCCCGGCGAGCGCCGCGAAGTGGCGCGGCTCCAGCGTCAGGGTGCGGCGGATGTCGGCGACCGCCTCGTCATACTCGCCGCGCAGATAGTGGGTGTTGGCCCGCTTGTTCCAGCCCTCGGCGTAGGCGGGATCGGCCTCGACCACCTGGTCGAAACAGTCCAGCGCCTCGTCCAGCGCCTCGGCCTGGAGGAGTTCGACCCCCTGGCGCATCAGCGTCAGCACCTCGCGGCCGGGGTGGTCGAGCCAGATCGTCCAGATCTCCGTCTCCACGGCGTCCGCCGCCCCGTCACTGGGGGCCGTCCTCAGCCGTTCGAAGAGGTCGTCCAGCCTCCCGTCGCCGGCGAAGGCCGGGGAGGCGAGGCCGATGACGGCGGCGAGGGCGAGGATGAGGCTTCGGTATCGCATGCCCCGAAGCTGGGAGCGTTTCCGCGACACCGCCAGCGCATCTTAGGGAGTGGACCTTCGGTGGCAGGATTCAACCGACCGGCGTCATAGGGCATAGCCGCCCCTACCACTTTGCGACAGAATCGGCGGTCCGCCCCGACGTTCGGCTCCCCGTGAACTTCCCGGCCCCCCGCGGGTTATCGGAAGGCGGAAGGTGGAGCGGGAGGAGCGGACGCCATGCAGCAGCGCTGGCCGGAACGGCTGTGGATCGTGCGCCACGGAGAGAGCGCCGGCAACGTCGCGCGTGACGCGGCGGACGCCGCCGGCCTCGCCCGCATCGACATCGGCGAACGCGACGTGGACGTGCCGCTGAGCCCGTTGGGCGCGCGGCAGTCGGACGCGCTGGGACGCTGGTTCGCCGCGCTGCCGGAGGGGGAGCGGCCGGAGGTGGTGCTGACCTCCCCCTACCGCCGGGCGTTGCGGACCGCCGAACTGGTGGTGGACGCCGGCCGGCTGCCGGTGGAGCGGTCGGACTTCGTGGTGGACGAACGGCTGCGGGAGAAGGAGTTCGGCGTGCTCGACCGCCTGACCCGCTCCGGGATCACGGAGCTGCACCCGGAGCAGGCGGAGTTCCGGCGCCTGCTCGGCAAGTTCTATCACCGCCCGCCGGGCGGGGAGAGCTGGTGCGACGTGATCCTGCGGCTGCGCAGCGCGCTCGACACCGTCAGCCTGCATCACGGCGGCCGCCGCGTGCTGATCGTCGGGCATCAGGTGGTCGTGCTCTGCCTGCGCTATCTGCTGGAGGGTCTGACCGAGCCGGACATCCTGGCGATCGACGCGGAGGGGGACGTGGCGAACTGCTCGGTCACCGAATACGTCTTCGATCCCGACGCCGGCACGCAAGGCCGGCTGGTGCTGCGCCGCTACAACATGGTGGCGCCTCTGGAGCGCGCCGGGGCGCCGGTCACCGCCGAGCCCGACGCCAATGTGGCCGCAAGATGAGACGAGATCATGCGAGCGGCGCCGTGGACATCACCGAAGCGCTGCTGCGCGGCATGCCCCTGCCGCAGCCCGACGAGGACGGCGACAAGGACCGGCGCGGGCAGGTGATGGTGGTGGCCGGCAGCGTCGAGGTGCCCGGCGCCGCTCTGCTCGCCGGCATCGCCGCACTGCGTGCCGGTGCCGGCAAGCTGCAGATGGCGACGGCGCGCGGCGTCGCCGTGCCGCTCGGCCTGGCGGTTCCGGAGGCGCTGGTGATCGGGCTTCCCGAGACGCCAGACGGCGGCATCGCGTCGGAGGCGGGGGCGGAACTGGTGGAGCGCTCGCAACGCTGCGGCGCGGTGCTGATCGGCCCCGGCATGACCAACGGGGCGGCGAGCGCCGCCCTGACCGGGGCGCTGCTCGACGGGCTCGACGGGCCCGCCCTGGTGCTCGACGCCGCGGCGCTGAAGGGCTTGACGGACAGCCGGGAGCGGCTGCACCGCCACGCCGGCCGCGCGGTGATCACACCGCACGCCGGCGAGATGGCGTCGCTGCTGGGGATCACGCGCGACGCGGTGACCGCCGATCCCCGCGGCTCCGCCCGCCGCGCCGCGGCCCTGCTCCAGGTCGTGGTGGTCATGAAAGGCCCCTGCACGGAAATCGTGACCCCGCAAGGGGAGGCGTGGCGCTACAGCGGCGGAACGGTTGGTCTGGCAACGTCCGGCTCCGGCGACACGCTGGCGGGACTGGTCGCCGGGTTGCTGGCCCGCGGCGCGACACCGTTGCAGGCGGCGATCTGGGCGGTTTACCTGCATGGGGAGGCGGGCAACCGCCTCACCCGCCGTCACGGGCCGCTGGGTTTCCTGGCGCGCGAGCTGCTGGCGGAAGTGCCGGGGATCATGGCGGCCCTCTCCGGCGCTGTCCGGGATGAGCCGGTCAGCCCAGAACCTCCCACGTAATGCGGGC
>OFDN01000777.1_pt1 | contig 23831 bp, 24 predicted proteins | sample 1520971 | NCBI WGS metagenome assembly OFDN01 (sample SAMEA94257418, study PRJEB24077) | hot springs metagenome | biome: Aquatic biome; feature: Geographical feature; material: Water | place: India | collected 2012-06-12 | depth 5 m
TGCGCCCGAAATCGAGGCCCAGCGTGGTCGCGAAGCTCTGCGCGAGGAAGGTCTTCGCGGTGCCCGGCGGGCCTTCGAGCAGCACGTGCCCTTCGGAGAGCAGCGCCACCAGCAGCATGTCGACCATCGCTTCCTGCCCGACGATCGCCTTGGCGATCTCGGCACGGATGGCGCCCGTGAGGCTCCGGACGTCTTCGAGTGTCATGGTCATTTCGGTCCCTGTTGCAGTCGGTTGGCGAGATCATCGAGGCCCCGCGCGGCGGCCAGGATGTCGGCGGGCTTCGTCGCCGCCTCCAGCCGCGCGGCGCGGTGGGTGAAGGGCTCTTCGTCGGGAAGGCGGCGGGCAAGGGCTGCGTCGATCCCCTCCGGATCGGGGCGCGTGAGGCCGAGCCGCTCCGCCAGCCGCCGGCCTGCGAGCGCGGCATAGGGCGCGCCCAGCAGCCGGAAGCGCCGCGCGCGCAGGATCAGGCCCGCGCCGTTCATGATCAGCTGGCGCTTGCCGAAAGCGATGTCGGGGCCGCCGTTCGCCGCCGCCGGGCCGAAGCGCCGGAACGCGCGCCAGCCGACGATGAGCAGCGCGACCAGCAGGCACAGCGTCGCGGCAAGGAAGGGCGGGCGGAAGGCGAGGGTCAGCAGGTTTTCCGAGGCGCCGAAGCCGTTCAGCGTCATGTCGAACACGACGTGATCGATCTCCTCGGGATCGGCCAGCCGGTCGACCAGCGCGATCGCGGCGGCGGCGCGATTGGCGTCGGCAAGGCCGTAGTTGTTGGCAAGATCGGGGTCGGCAAGGACGATCACCGGATAGACGCGCTCGGTGAAGATGTCGGCCTCTTCCTCCTCCGGCGTGTCCGGTTCCTCGCGCAGGCCGAGGTCGATGCCGAAGGCGAGCACCCGCCCCCCGGTGTCGACGATCAGCGCCTGCTGCCCGTCCCCGATCTCGGCGTGGAGCAGCTCCTCGCGCGGGAGCGTGCCCGACAGCCCCATCCCGCTCCAGCGTGCCGGGGGGCCCGGCTTGGCGGGTATGACTTTCGGCGTGGGGGCGGCGGAGGGCGCCGCTTGCGGGGGCGACAGGTCGATGGCCACGGCGTTGGCCTTGCGCGGGTGGATGGCGTGCGCGAAGCGATAGCCGTCCGGCAGGTCGGTCGGCCACTCGCTGGGGCTCGCGCCGCCCAGCGTCACCCAGCCGCGCCTGAACTTCGCCTGCACCCGCGGGGGCAGATTGGGGCCGGGCGTGCTCGCCCACCACTTACTCATGATGACCAGCGTCGGCCCGAGCATGCGGCGCTCGGTGAGGATAATCTCGAGCTCCTCGGGGTCGGCGAAAGGCGCGGGGGTGAGCACCAGCAGGTCGCGGGTCTCGAGCCCCTGCGCATTGCGCGACAATGCGATGGTGTAGCCCTGCGCCTCGACCAGCTTGACGAGCCCCGCGTAGCCGTTGAGCCCGTTGCTGGCCGCATGCGCCTGCCCGCGCCCGCGCGTCCCGCCGAAATCGGCGTCCGCGCTCAGCAGCCATAGCAGCGCGAGGAACAGCGCAAACCCGCCCGCGATCAGCGCGAAGGCCCCGATGCGCGAGAAGGCGGCGGGGCGGGCTGGCGCGGCGGCAGCGCTCATGCGGCGAGCGCCTTGCGGTCGAATCTTGCAAGCGCGAATTCGGCATAGGCGGCGCGCGCGGCCTCCCAGTCGGCGCGTTCGAGCCGGCGCAGCGCGAACAGCGAGGCCTCGACCCGCGTCGCGATCACCCCGAACGCGTCGCGCGCCGGGCCGGGGAGCGCAGGGAGCGCGGCCAGTTCGCGCGCGGTGCTCGAAGGCTCCACCCAGTCGGGCCGCGCGGCGCTGATCTGGGCGACGCTGCGCTGGAGCAGCAGGTGGGTCGCCTCGTCGAACCGGCCTTCGGCGGCGAGCCGGTCGGCATCCTCTAGCAGCGCCAGGCTGGCGGCGGCATCGGGGCGCCAGGTCTCCTCCGGCGCCGGCGCGCCCTCGGCCCGGGCCTTGCGCCCGAAGCGAAACAGCGAGGGGTCGATCAGGCGGATCAGCAGCGCCAGCGCGAACAGGCCGACCAGCACCACCGGCACCCAGCGCAGCCACCACCAGGAATCCGCCATCGCCTCGCCCAGCGGGGCGAGCACCTCGGCCAGCCACCTGAAGAAGGCCTCGAGCTGCTGCGACAGCCAGCTGGGCTTGGGCGGGGGCGTTTCGGGGATGATGACGGGGGCGAACTGGATGCTGTCGTCGGCGCGCAGCTCTTCCCATCCGACGGGAGGCGATCCGCCTGAATTGGCTGGGCTATCGGAAGGTGCTTGTGCGGCCGCTGCGGTCATCCCGGACGCGGTGGTGGCATGCCCTCGGCGCAGGTGCAACGGGAAACAGCGTCCGCCGCCGCGCTCTGGCGGCTCAGGGCCGTGCGCGCGCCTGTTCGTAGCTGCCCAAGATGCGCAATTCCTTGGAATGGAAGACGCATTCCTCGAGCGCGCGATCCACCGCCGGATCGCCCGGCGCGCCGATGATGTCGGCATAGAAGGTGGTCGCGGCAAAGCTGGTGCCCTGCTGGTAGCTTTCGAGCTTGGTCATGTTGACGCCGTTGGTGGCAAACCCGCCCAGCGCCTTGTAGAGCGCGGCGGGGATGTTCTTCACCTCGAAGATGAAGGTGGTCATCACCGGCTTGCCCGCGAGCGCCGCGGGCGCGAGCGCTTGCTGCGCGAGGATCACGAATCGCGTCATGTTGTCGGCGCTGTCCTCGACATTGTTCTCGATGATCGTGAGCCCGTAGAGCTCGGCCGCGAGCGCGGGGGCGATGGCCGCGACCGAAGGATCGCCGCGCTCGGCGACATAGGCCGCCGCGCCCGCGGTGTCGGCGTGGCTCAGCGGCACGATGCCGCGCTCGCGCAGATAGCGCCGCGACTGGCCCAATGCCTGCGGGTGGCTGTAGGCCGCCTCGAACGGGCCGCTCCCGAGCGCCATCAGCGCATGGTGGATCGGCATGAAATATTCGCCGACAATGTGGAGCCCGCTTTCGGGCAGCAGGAAGTGGATGTCGGCGACCCTGCCGTGCTGCGAATTCTCGATCGGGATGATCGCCGCCCCCGCCCGGCCGTCCTTCACCGCCTCCAGCGCGTCCTCGAAGCTGAAGCAGGGGAGCGGGGCGAGATCGGGGCGCGCTTCGGTCGCCGCGCGGTGCGAATTGGCGCCGGGCGAACCCTGGAAGGCGATCGCGCGCGCCGGATCGGCGGCAGCGATGCGCTGCATCCGCTCGACGATTTCGAGGGCCGGGCCGGGAAAGGATCGCATGGGCCCAAGCGCCTAGAGCCGTGCGCGCGGGCGCACAAGTCCCGCATGGGCTCCTTGCGCGCTCACTTGCAAAAGGCGCAAGCATATGTGCCACGATCTGTCTTGCGCGCGCCGCGGGGCGTCACTATGGAGCGCGCGGGATGACACAGGACAACTCTTCGCAAGACAAAGCCGCAGGCCAGAACGGTGGCGGCGATCTGTTCAACACTGCCGCCGGCTGGGTGCTGTTTGCGGCGGGCCTGGGCTTGGGTCTGTCGATCCTCTCCGGCAAGTATTTCCACGGCGACAAGCCGCAGCGTCCCGAAAAGCTCGGCTACGTGATCGAGGGCGCGGTCGAGGAAGGCGGCGGCGCGGCCGAGATGACCATGGCTGAAGCGCTCAACCAGGCACCCGCTGCCGAACTGATCGCCGCCGGGCAGAAGGCTTTCGCGAAGTGCCAGAGCTGCCACACCGTCGATGCGGGCGGCGCCAACGGGATCGGCCCCAACCTTGCCGGCGTGATGGGCGGCCCCGTCGCAGCCAAGGCCGGCTTCGCCTACAGCGCCGAGCTCAAGGCGCTGGGCGGCACCTGGGACTGGGACAGGATGAACGACTGGCTCAAGAACCCCAAGGGCTATGTCCCGGGGACCAAGATGAGCTTCGCCGGCCTCTCCAAGATCGAGGATCGCGCCGCGATCGCGATGTATCTGAACTCGATCGGCACCAATCTGCCCGTGCCGGCCTTCGTTGCCGATGCTGCGGCCGTGGGGACGGTCGATCCTGCCGCGGCGGCCGCCCCGGTCGAGGGCGAGGAAGCAAGCGCGCCGGAGGCTGCGGGCGCCAACGCCACCGAGCAGCCGGTTCCCTCGAACCCGGGCGCAGGGCGCTGAATTACGAAGGGCCGCCGACGCGCGCGGCCCTCACCCCTTGAAGCCCTGAGCGATCACATACCACTCCGACGAGCCCTTGCGGCTCGCCGGGGGCTTGGCGTGCTTGACGCTGGCAAAGTGCTTCTTGAGCAGCGCCAGAAGATCGGTGTCGGTCCCCCCGGCGAGCACCTTGGCGACAAAGCCTCCGCCCGGCGCAAGGTTCTCCACCGCGAACCACGCCGCGGCTTCCACGAGGCCCATGGTGCGCAGGTGATCGGTCTGCTTGTGGCCCACGGTGTTGGCGGCCATGTCCGAGATCACCAGATCGGGCGGGCCTCCCAAAGCCTCGGCCAGCATCGCGGGGGCCTTGTCGTCCATGAAATCCATCTGGAAGATCGTCACACCCTCGAGCGGCTCTACGGCCAAGAGGTCGATCCCCACCACCTCGGCCTTGGGGCGCTTCTGGCGCACCACCTGCGCCCAGCCGCCCGGCGCAATGCCGAGATCGACCACGCGGGTGGCACCCTTCAAGAGGCCGAACTTCTCGTCGAGTTCGATCAGCTTGTAGGCCGCGCGGCTGCGGTAGCCGTCGGCCTTGGCGGCCCGCACATAGGGGTCATTGAGCTGCCGTTCGAGCCATCGCACCTGGCTCGCGGTGCGGCCCTTGGCGGTCTTGACGCGCTTGCCGGTGTCCTTGACGCCGCGGGTCATCGCCCGCCGCGCCCGTTGCCGCGCTGGCTCTTGAGCGCCTTCAACGAGCGTTCCGAGTGGCGCTCGGCGGCCATGATGCTCCGGAGAATGCCTTCGCGAATGCCGCGATCGGCGACCCCCAGGCGCCGCGCCGGCCACAGGTCGAGGATCGCCTCGAGGATCGCGCAGCCCGCCACCACCAGGTCGGCGCGGTCCTGCCCGATGCAGGGCAAGCTCGCGCGCTCATAGGCGGTCATCACCGCAAGCCGTGCGCTGATTGCGCGCATCTCGGGCGCGGGCACGATCAGGCCATCCACGGCCTTGCGGTCATAGCTCGGCAACTCGAGGTAGAGGCTGGCAAGCGTCGTCACCGTGCCGCTGGTGCCGAGCAGGCGGATATCGGGATGCTGCGCGGCCCCGGCCACGCGCGCGGCAAAGGGGGCGAAGCTCTCGGCGACCATGGTTCGCATCGCCGCGAATCGGGCGATGCGCGCGGCCTCGCTGTCCTCGCTGCGCCCGACGGTGTCGGTGAGCGAGACCACGCCCCACGGCACGCTCTGCCAGTCGAGGATGCGCGGGACGCGGGCACCCGGATCGGCCTCGACCAGCACCAGTTCGGTCGAGCCCCCGCCGATGTCGAAGATCACTGCGGGCCCCTCGCCGGCCTCGAGCAGGATGTGGCAGCCGAGCACGGCCAGCCGCGCCTCCTCCCCGGCGCTGATGATGTCGAGCGCGATGCCGGTCTCGGCCCTCACGCGCTCGATGAATTCGAGGCCGTTGGCCGCGCGCCGGCACGCCTCGGTCGCGACCGAGCGGGCAAGGCGGACGTTGCGGCGCTGGAGCTTGTCGGCGCAGATCGTGAGCGCCCCCAGCGCGCGGTCCATCGCCGCATCCGAAAGGCGCCCGGTGGTCGCGAGCCCTTCGCCGAGCTTCACCACCCGGCTGAAGGCGTCGATCACGGTGAAATCCCGGCCCGAGGGCCGCGCGATCAGCAACCGGCAATTGTTGGTGCCGAGGTCCAATGCGGCATAGGCCTCGCCATGCGCGGTGCTGCGGATCGCGCCGATGTCGGCAAGGTCGGGCCGGGTGCGGTCAGGCTTTCCGCCGGGGTTCTTGCCAGCCGGGCGAACGGGCCGCCGCGCATCGTTGCCAGCCGCCTTGGCGCGCGGCTCCCGCCCGCCGCCGGGGCTGCGAGAATCGGGCTGAGGGGGGCGCTTGTAGCGGAAATCGGCTACCTTGCCGGACTTGCCGCCCCGGTTTTTCCCAGCACTTCTATTCCTGTCCGGCGGGAGTGTTTCCGCCATTTCGATACAGCTTTCATATCACCGCGCGCAAAACTCTCGACGCACGCGGCACCTGACCCGCAAGTTATCGCAAGGGCGTCATACAAGCAAGCAGCCAGCACCACGTCGGTGCTTGACCTCGGCCCCTCGCGAAACTAGGGAGCGCGCTCGCCAAGGCCGCCGCAAGGCCGCCCGCGCGCATGGCCGATGCCCCGTCCTCTAATGGTAAGAGAGCGGACTCTGACTCCGTCAATCAAGGTTCGAATCCTTGCGGGGCATCCAGCCGGCCTTTCGCGCTATCGCCGTCCCCTTCGCCGCTGCCGACCTCGGCTATTGCGGGGGCAACCGCCCCCCATTAGGGGATGAGCCATGACCGATCATGACCTGACCAACCGCAAGTTCTACCGCGCCGGCGAGGAAACGCGCTTTGCCGAGGGCGGGCCCGAGCGCACGCCGCAGACCGCGCATCCGGCCTACAAGCTCGCCTTCCGCGACACCGATTTCCTGCTGCGCGACGAGCTCAGGCCCGTGCGTTTCCAGCTCGAGCTGCTGAAGCCCGAGATGCTGCTCGACGAGGCGCGCGTGGGCTCGACGCTAGTAATGTACGGTTCGGCGCGCATCCCGAGCCCGGCGCAGGCCGAGGCGCGGATCGAGGCGGCGAAGAACGGCTCCGAATACGACCAAAAGGTCGCCGAGCGCCTCTCCGCCAAAGCGAAGTATTACGACGAGGCCTATGCCCTCGCGCGGCTGGTGAGCGAGAAGGGCATCATCGAGAACGGCCTCAGGCAGTTCGTGGTCACCACCGGCGGGGGCCCCTCGATCATGGAGGCGGGCAACCGCGGCGCGTCGGACGCGGGCAGCGAATCGATCGGGCTCAACATCGTGCTGCCCCACGAACAGGCGCCCAACCCCTATGTGACGCCCTATCTCAGCTTCCAGTTCCACTACTTCGCCCTCAGGAAGATGCACTTCCTGCTGCGCGCGCGGGCGGTGGCGGTGTTCCCGGGCGGGTTCGGAACCTTCGACGAATTCTTCGAGCTCGTCACGCTGATCCAGACCGGCAAGATGAAGCCGATGCCGATCATCCTGTTCGGCAAGGAATTCTGGACCCGCGTCGTCGATTTCGAGGCGCTGGCGGAAGAGGGCGTGATCTCGAAGAGCGACCTCGACCTGTTCACCTGGGTCGAGACGGCGGAGGAGGCCTGGGCCTGCATCGCCGATTTCTACGACATCAAGGATCACGCGGGAGAGGATTGAGGGGCGCGGCTCAATCCGTTCCCCGCACTGCCTGATGTCCTAGCGGCCCGCTGCCCGCACCGTAGCCTGGCGCAGCCGCGATGGCGGCAAGCACGAATTCTCGGGCGAGCCGGACTGCCTCGGGCATGGTCTCGCCGCGCCCGAGCAGCGTCGCGATCGCCGAGGACAGCGTGCAGCCGGTGCCGTGGGTGTGACGGGTGGCGATGCGGGGATGCTCGTAGAGACGCGGGGCCTCGCCGGGCGTTACCAGCACGTCAATGATCTGGTCGCCTTCGGCATGGCCCCCCTTGGCCAGCACCGCCGCGCCGCTGGTGGTAGCGAGTTCCTGCGCGGCGTCGACCATGGCATCGTGACCCGGCAGGGGGCGGCCTGCGAGATGCGCTAGTTCGGGGAGGTTGGGGGTGATGAGCGTGGCGCGCGGGAACAGCGACGCGCGCAGGACCGCGACCGCTTCCGGCCCCACCAGCACCGCCCCCGAAGTGGCGATCATCACCGGATCGAGCACGATCGGCGCGTGCACGCTCTCGAGCGCGCGCGCCACGGCGGCGATCACTTGCGGATCGGCCAGCATCCCGATCTTGACCGCATCGACCCCGATATCCTCCACGCAGGAGGCGATCTGCGCGAGCACCATGCCCGGCGCGATCCCCGCCACCCCCTGCACGCCGAGCGTGTTCTGCGCAGTGATTGCGGTGACGGCGGTCATCGCATAGCCGCCGAGCATGGTGATGGTCTTGATGTCCGCCTGTATCCCCGCCCCGCCCGAAGAGTCGGAACCGGCGATGGAGAGGATGCGGGGGGGCGCGGCGGGTTCGGTCATGCTGCGCGCCATAGCAGCCGCGCATTTCGGGCTCTAGACCGGCGTCGCTTCCTGAGCCGGGAGCTTGCGCGCTCCGGCGACGGCCGGGGCACAGTCGGGCTCCGCGATGCTCTCGCACGGCGGCAGTGCTTCTCCCGTCGGCCCGATCGCCGCGGCCGCCTCGTGACGCGGGGGGCGCACGATGTCGCGCACTCGCTTGAAGGTGGCAAGGCCCGCTGCGTAGAGCTCCGCGGGCAGGATCCGGCGCAGCCTGCGTTTCAGCGCCTCGCGGCTCGCCAGCGGCGAATCCGTCATCTGTGCGTGCACCGCGAAGTTGCGCAGCTTGCCGACCTCGCCCGCGAGGCCGCCGGGGGTGACGATCCGCTGGCCCTCGATCGAGAGCACCGGCTTGCCCGAAGCGCGCGCGATCTCGCAGGCCTGGGCATATTCGCTCTCGATGAAGATCATAGCCTTGCTGTCGCGGTAGACCTCACCCTTGTACCGCCCGTGGACGCCGAGACGACGGCGCTCTTCGGCCGAGGGCAGATCAAGCATCACCAGCCTGTCGTAAAGGATGCCGTGGCGCGCCAGCCATGCCTCGGTCTGGGGGCGGTACTTCTCCAGCCGACTGGTGACGAGGCATGCGATCCGGCGGGTCGGGCGGTAATGCGGCGCCGCCCCGGCGAGGAAGGCGACGTAGCGGTGGGCGTCGTCGTTGTCCTCCTGACTGGGATCGAGACACAGCACGCCGTCGATGTCGACGCAGGCATGTTCGAGATAGGGGTGGTGGATGAAGTTCCACTCGAACATGCGCGGAAGCGGTAGGATTTCCAGCGCGAGATCGACCTCGCCGACCCCGTCGGGTACCACATAAGCCGCGGCGAAGGTGAAGCGGACGTCGCCTTCCAGATGCGCAAGGCGTTTGCGCGCCTCGCGCATGGCGTGGCCGCGGTTGAGGCTGTCATCGATGACGAGGACATGGCGCGCCTTGCTGAAATCCTCGATCAGGCCCGCATGCTGCTTGGTCGAACCCGCGCCGGAAAGCCGCCCCGCAAGGAAGCCCTCGAGGTCGGCGTAGCGCAGGTTGAGCAGCAGCGCGATGGTGATCGCGGGCAGGATGCCGCTGCGGGCGATACCGACGACGAGATCGACATCCGGCGGGAAGCGATGGAGATTTCTGGTGATCAGGTCGGACATGTCCGACAGGCTGCGGTATCGCATGAGGGCCCCCGGGTCGCTGCGCGGGTACCCGGGTAGGGGGGCATCGCGGGGAATGCGATAACCTGGGTTAGGGCGCCAAGCCTCGGGGGCGGGCGTCGGGGGTTCAGCCCTTGAACTTGCGCTGCGTCGAGGGCGGGAACTTCGCGTGCAGCGCCTTGACGCGCGTCGGCCGGTCCATCAGCTCGCCGCCGCAATTGGGGCAGCGGTCGTCGAGGTCCTCGGCGCATTCGGCGCAGAAGGTGCACTCGAACGAGCAGATGAAGGCGCCCGGCGCCTCGGCTGGGAGCAGCACGCCGCAGGTTTCGCAATCGGGACGCATTTCGAGCATCGTGCCTTCTCCTCAGACCGCCGCGCGCACCGCCTCGCAGATCGCGTCGACCACTTCTTCCACCTGGCTCTGGTCATCGCCTTCGGCCATCACCCGGATCACCGGCTCGGTGCCCGAGGGGCGGATCACAAGGCGGCCCTTGCCTGCAAGGCTCGCCTCGGCCTCGGCGATCACCGCCTTGACGGCCGCGTTGTCGAGCGGCTTGCCGCCCTCGTAGCGCACGTTCTTGAGCAGCTGCGGCACGGGATCGAAGACGTGGAGCAACTCGCTGGCGGGCTTGCCCGAGCGTACCAGGCTCGCCAGCACGCGCAAGGCCGCGACCGTTCCATCGCCGGTGGTGGCATAGTCCAGCAGGATCATGTGCCCCGACTGCTCGCCGCCGACATTATATCCGCCCGCCTTCATCGCCTCGAGCACGTAGCGGTCACCCACTTTGGCGCGCACCAGATCGAGGCCAAGGCCATTGAGGTAGCGTTCGAGCCCGAGATTGCTCATCACCGTCGCGACGATCCCGCCGCCCCTCAGCGACCCGCGCTCCTGCATCCGCCCGGCGATCAGTCCCATGATCTGGTCACCGTCGACCGCGCGGCCTTTCTCGTCGACCACGATCAGCCGGTCAGCATCGCCATCCAATGCGATGCCGATGTCCGCGCCCTCTTCGACCACCTTGGCCTGGAGCGCCGCGATCGCGGTCGAGCCGACGCCGTCGTTGATGTTGGTGCCGTTGGGCGAGACGCCCAGTGCCACCACATCCGCCCCCAGCTCCCAGATCGCCGAGGGGGCCACCTGATAGGCCGCACCGTGGGCGCAATCGACGACGACCTTCAGGCCGTCGAAGCGGATTTCCGAGGAGACCGAATCCTTGACCGCGTGGATGTAGCGCCCGCGCGCGTCCTCGATCCGGCGCGCGCGGCCGATCAGTTCGGCGGGGACGAGCGGGATCTCGGTCTCCATCAACCGCTCGATCTCGGCCTCGGCCGCGTCGGAGAGCTTGAAGCCGTCGGGGCCGAACAGCTTGATGCCGTTGTCGGCGAAGGGGTTGTGGCTGGCCGAGATCATCACGCCGAGATCGGCGCGCATCTCGCGGGTGAGGAGCGCGATCGCGGGGGTGGGGAGCGGGCCGGTCATGATCACGTCGATCCCGACCGAGGTGAACCCGGCGACCAGCGCGCTTTCCATCATGTAGCCCGACAGGCGCGTGTCCTTGCCGATCACCACCCGGTGGCGGTGGCCGCCGCGCACGAAATGGCGGCCCGCGGCCTGCCCGACCTTCATCGCGGTTGCGGCAGTCATCACGCCGGCATTGGTGCGGCCCCTGATCCCGTCGGTTCCGAACAGCTTGCGTCCCATCAATTCCCCTGCCTTCGCCCTTCTCGCCAATATTGTCTCGCGCTTCTGGCGCGGTTAGGGCGCAAAGGGAAGGGCAAGCAGCCCGCATAAGGATTGACCATTGCACGATAGCGAGAGCGCCGGCGGCGCCGGACAGGGGAAATTCGCGCTGGTCTCGATCCGCCTGCCGGTGGCGCTGACCTTCGCCGCGCTGATCGGCGGACTGGCTGCCGGGATAGCGGGCGCGATGGCCGGAGCGCCGCAGGGGGCGTCGGACATTGCCGGGCTGGTCGGCGGGCTGTGGCTGCGCGCGCTGCAGATGACGATCATCCCGCTGGTCGCCGCACTGCTGGTGCTGAGCCTCGTCCAGATGATCCTCGCCGCGCGGGTCGGCACCGTGGCGCGGCGGATGCTCGCGATCCTGGTGGCCGCGCAGCTGGCGGGCGGGGCCTTCACCACCTTCGTCATGCCTCCGCTGCTAGCCGCATGGCCCGTTCCCGCCGGGGCCGAGGCCTTCCTCGCCCAGACCCCTTCCGAGGTCGGCGAGGTGCCCAAGGTGCTCGATTTCCTCGCCTCGCTGGTCAGCCCCAACATCGTCGCCGCCGCCGCCGAGACCGCGATGCTGCCGCTGACGCTGTTCTTCGTGATGTTCGCGGTCGCGATCACCCGCCTGCCGGAGGATCAGGGCGAACGGCTGCTCGGCTTCTTCCACGCGCTTGGCAACGCGATGCTGCTGATCATCGGGTGGGTGCTGAGCGCCGCGCCGGTCGGCGTCTTCGCGCTCGCCTATGGCGTCGGCATCCAGAGCGGCAGCGGGGTGTTCGCCGCGCTCGGCCACTATGTTGTCACGGTGACGCTGATGGGCACCTTCGTGCTGGCGCTTGCCTATGCCATCGCGGTGCTCGGCGGGCGGATCGGCCTTGCGCGCTTTGCCAGCGCGGTGCTGCCCGCGCAGGCAGTGGCGCTGTCGACCCAGTCCTCGCTCGCGAGCCTGCCCGCGATGCTCGACAGCGCCGGGCGGCTGGGCCTGCGCGCCTCGACCGCCGAATTCGTCCTGCCGCTCGCGGTGGTGGTGTTCCGTGCGACCAGCGCGGCGATGAACCTCGCGGTGGTCTACTACGTCGCCGCGCTTGCCGGGGTGGAGGTGCCGCTCACCGTCGCCATCGCCGGCATCCTCATCGCCAGCGTCATCAGCCTTTCTGCGGTCAGCCTGCCCGGCTCGATCAGCTTCGTCGTCTCGATCGGCCCGATCGCCCTGGCGATGGGCGTCCCCGTCGAGCCGCTCGCGCTGCTGGTCGCGGTGGAAATGCTGCCCGATCTGATGCGCACTTTGGCCAACGTCACCATGAACGTGGCTGTGACGAGCGCGGTTGACCGCAGCGCACGAACGGACAAGACGCCCGCGACTTGAAGCTGCAACCCTTAGCGCACATCTGCGTTACCGATCCGAGACCTGCAACACCGATCCTGGAGGACTGCCCATGGCTTTCGCACTTTCCCCGCTGCCCTATGCCGACAACGCGCTCGAGCCCGCCATCTCGGCCGAGACGCTGTCGTTCCACCACGGCAAGCACCACCAGACTTACGTGGACAAGATGAACGCCGCGATCGCGGGCACCGAGCATGAGAGCAAGTCGCTCGAAGAGATCGTCGCCGCCTCGCGCGGCACCAACCAGGGCCTGTTCAACAACTCGGCGCAGACCTGGAACCACGCCTTCTACTGGCACTCGATGGCGCCTTCGACCACCGAGGCTTCGGCAGACCTCGCTGCCAGGATCGACGAGGCTTTCGGCTCGGTCGATGCGCTCAAGCAGCAGCTCAAGGACCGCGGCACCGGGCACTTCGCGTCGGGCTGGGTGTGGCTCGCCGAGAAGGACGGCAAGCTCTCGATCGAGGAAACCCACGATGCCGACACGCTCGCCGACAGCGGTTTCAACCCGCTGCTGGTGCTCGACGTGTGGGAGCACGCCTATTACCTCGATCACCAGAACAAGCGCCCCGCCTATCTCGACGCTGTGGTTGAGAACAAGCTCAACTGGGCCTTCGCCAGCGAGAACCTCGCGCGCGGGACGGTGTGGACCTACGCCTGATTTTCTCGGGTTCGGGATGAGGAAGGCCCGGGGCGCAAGACGCTTCCGGGCCTTTTTCTTGTAGCCTCCTTCCCTTCAGGGGAGAGGGTTGGGAGAGGGGGCGTGCGCGGCCATGCCCCTCGCAAATCCGGCTAGGCAGCCAGCTGCCAAGCCTGCGTATCTCTCCCTTGAAGGGGAGAGAGCATGAGGCTTACCCCCGCGAACTCACCCCATTGCCCGCCGCCACCTCGTCGAGCTCCTCGAGGATTGCGCTGTGGGCGACATCGTCGTCGGTCGAGCGGCGCGGGATGCTCCCGTTGGCCAGCATTTCGGTGAGCGTCGCCCGCGCGCGGCCGACGCGGCTCTTGATCGTGCCGACCGCGCAGCCGCAGATCGCCGCGGCCTCCTCGTAGGAAAAGCCGCCCGCGCCGACCAAGAGCAGCGCCTCGCGCCGTTCGGCCGGCAGCGTCAACAGCGCGCGGTGCAGGTCGGAGAGGTGGATCGGCTCCTCCTGCCCGGCGGGCGCGGTCAGGATGCGTTCGGCCACCCCCTCGTCATACTCGCCGCGGAAGCGGTTCCTGCGCATGTCGGTAAGGTAGGCGTTGCGCAGGATCACGAAGGTCCAGGCGCGCATCGATGTGCCGGGCTCGAAGCGGTCCTGCGCCGCCCAGGCCTTGAGCAGCGTCTCCTGCACCAGATCGTCGGCCAGATCGGGTCGCCCGCACAGGCCCCGCGCAAAGGCGCGCAGGTGCGGCACCACGGCCGTCAGCTCGCGCTTGAAATCGGATTTCTGGCCCGCGCTGCGCCCGCTTCCCGAAGGCTGGTCCGCGCTCACTTGCCGCCATCCCGGCCGCGGGCAGGGGGTAGCGCGTCGAGCCGGTCGATCAGATCCTTGAAGCTGTCGGGCAGGGCCTCTTCGACCACCGAGTCGTAAAGCTGCTTCAGCCCGTCGGCCCATTCGGGCGGTCGGCGCCGGGCGCCGTGGTCGCCTCCGCCCTGATTGCCGCCCTGTCCGTCTGTCGAGGCCATGTGCTCGGTCAATCCCTGTCCCGTGTCCCGGCCCGCCTTGAGGCCGATACCGCTAGGGGGAAGCGCCGTGCCGGGCACGGACCGCTTACCCCGATGCGAGTTTGGACGATTCGGGAACGATGCGCTACCTGTTTGGTTCCGCCTCCGGCCGCGAACATCCCGTTGCGGCCCCCCGGCCCCGCAGGAACCGCGCATCATCGACCCGCTCGCCCTCCAACCCGAACCCGATGCGGCCGCCCAGCCGCCGCCGGATACATCGGGCCGCGCGCGGCGCTGGCTGGTGCTCTATCCGCGCGCGATCCCGCTGCTGATCTTCCTCGCGTTGACCGCAATCACCGCGCTCAGCGTCTTCTCGATCGAGAGCAATGCCCGCGCCCGCGAGCGCGCGCAGATGCGCGAATATGCGCAAGGGCTCGCTGCCGCGCTCGACCGCAGCGGGAGCGGCTTTACCTCCTACCTGCGCGCGGGCGCGGCGCTGTTTGCGAGCGTCGAGGAAGTCAGCCCGGACACCTTCGACAGCTTCGTGCGCGCGCTGAAGCTCAACACCGAGGATTCGGGGGCGGAGGGGATCGGCTGGATCCCGGTGCTCGAGGCGCGCGATCTGCCCGGCTTCCTCGCGCGCACCCGGGCGAGCCAGCCGGCCTATCCCGACATCTTCCCCGCGCCGGCCAAAGGCAGCACGGGCCGGGTCGCACCGGTCGCCATGTTCGCGCCCGCTACCGCGGTGAACCGCCGGGCGCTGGGCTACGACATGTATTCCGATCCCGACCGCGCCGCCGCCATGGCCGAGGCGGAGCTCAACCTGCGCCCGGCGGCCTCGGGCCGGATCGTGCTGGTGCAGGAAACCAGCGGCACCGCGCCCGCTTTCGCGATCTACATGCCGGTGTTCCGCATGGGCACCGGCCCCGAGCGGCGGCTCGCGGGTTTCGTCTACACCCCTTTCCGTGCGCGCGAATTCCTCGATGCGGCGATCGACCGCGCCGGGCAGGCCCGATTCGGGGTGCGGCTCTACGACGGCGAGGTGGCGACCGGGCACCTGCTGGTGGCGGAAACGATCGCCGATGCCGCGCGCGACACCGTGACGCAGGCAGTCACCATCGCCGATCGCAAGCTGATGCTGGTGATCGAACATGCCGACCATCGGGTGCTCTCCCCGCTGTCGATGGTGACGCTGGTGTTCGGCCTCGCGCTCGCCAGCCTGCTGATGCTGCTGGCGCGGCTGCTGACCCAGCAGGCCTTCGAGGATCAGGCGCGGCTGGCCTTCTTCGAGGAACAGCATTCGATCCGCAACTCCCTGACGCGCGAACTCAATCACCGGGTCAAGAACACGCTCGCCAATGTGCTCTCGATCCTGTCGCTGACGCGGCGCCGGGCGAGCGGCCTCGACGATTTCGCGGATTCGCTGGAGGGCCGCATCCGCGCGCTCTCGGCGACACATGACCTCCTGACCGTGACCGATTGGGGCACGACCCCGATCCGCGCGGTGATCGAGGCCGAGCTCCAGCATTTCCGCATCGCGCTGGGCGATGCGATCCTGCTCGAGGGGCCGGAGCTGGAGCTGGCGCCGAATGATGCGCTGTCCTTCGGGCTGGCGGTGCACGAGCTCGCCACCAATGCGGCCAAGTACGGCGCGCTGAGCGTGCCGGGCGGCAAGGTCACGATCCGCTGGAGCCGGGGCCCGAAGAACGCCGCCGACCCTGCCACCGAGACCGAGTGGGCCGAGGTCGAATGGCAGGAGACCGGCGGACCTCCGGTGACCGGCGAGCGCCGCCGCGGCTTCGGCACCGAGCTGATCGAGAAGGTCGTCGCCCACGAGCTGCGCCAGCCGGTGACGCTCGACTTCGCCCCGAGCGGGGTGCGCTGCGTGTTGCGCGTGCCGGTGCGCAGGCCGGCCGATTTCCGGATTAGGGAGAAGGAAGCGGATCGGCGGGTGAAGAAGCCTTGACCCTTTCGTCCCTCCCCGTCCCGAAGGGATGGGGAGGTGGGCGCGCGTCAGCGCGGTCGGAGGGGTTCTTGCTTGCCGCCTTACCCTTCCGTCAGCCCTACGGGCTGCCACCTCCCCCTTCGCGGGGCGAACGGGGAGGGACTTGGCATCACAACGGCCTGGTCGACCCGAAGAACAGCGCCTGGCTGATCGCCGCGCGCACGGTCGCTTCCTGGAAGGGCTTGGTGACGAGATAGGTCGGCTCGGGCCGGTCGCCGGTCAGCAGGCGTTCGGGATAGGCGGTGATGAAGATCACCGGCATCGCGCCGACTGACAGGATGTCGTCGACCGCATCGAGCCCCGAGGAGCCGTCGGCGAGCTGGATGTCGGCGAGCACAAGCCCCGGCATGGCCTCGGCCACCGCGCTGCGCGCCTGGGTGCGGGTCGCCGCGGTGCCGCTGACCGTGTGGCCGAGGCCGGTGACGAGGTCTTCCAGCTGCATCGCGATCAGCGGCTCGTCCTCGATGATGAGCACGCTGGTGGTCTGCTCGCGCTCGATCTCGGCGATGGCCTCGGCGACGAGGGCTTCGACCTCTTGCGGGGTGCGCTCGAGGATCGCGGCGGCCTCGGGGATCGCGAAATCCTCGAGCGTGGTCAGCAGCAGCGCCTGCCGCGCCGGGGGCGTGATCGCGCCGAGGCGCGCCTGCGCCCCGGCCTCGTGCTCGCTCGCCGGATCGCCGCCCGACCCGGCCGCGCCCGAACCGCTCGCCCAGACCTTGCCGAAGGCGCGGTAGAGCGGCACGCGCCCGCCCGCCAGGCTCTCCATGAGCGCGCCGTCGGCCAGCGCGGCCTCGAGCATCTCGCGCACGAAGGCATCGCCGCTCGTCTGCGATCCGGTCAGCGCGCGGGCATAGCGCCGCAGGTACGGGAGTTGGGCCGCGATCTGGCTTCCGAGGGACATGAGGGACCTTTCGCTGGTCTTTGCAAGGCAACCGATTCACGCCCATAGCGGTTCCCTGCGCCCCCGTCGCCCCTGTCGCGCAAGGCACTGGTTCCTCGGGGTTTCCTGCGTAGTGTCCCTGGGGTCAAAAAAATTTCACGGGCGCCGGGAACCGCCCGCAAGGACGATCATTATCGTCTTGTCACCGCCGAGACCCCCCTCCCGTCCAAGCGGCTGGTGATACGATCCCGAAAGGCCTCCGTTGTTTACGCAACGGAGGCCTTTTTTCGTTGGGCTAGGCCTCGCCGCTTTGCGGCTGCACGCCCTCTGACTCCTTCAGCCCGCACCGTATGCAGCGTTGCGGTCCGTAGACGAGAGGAAGGACGATCGAAAAATAGCGGCCGCCGCAATTTGGGCAGAGCGCGAACAGGCCGAGAAACCAAGCCGCGATGCCTGCACTAACCGCGACAAGCAATGATGCCCCAACGAGTGCAAGCGCGGGCGCGCCGCGCAAATCGAATGCGAACGCACCAAAGACGATCAGGATAGGCTGCCAATAGGCGAGCGTCAGGACGAGCCTTTTCGTTTCGAGCGTCACGCCGCGCACCTTACCCCAACCCCTTCCCGTAAATCACATATTCGCGGTTGATCTTCGACTGGATCGTGTCGGCGATCGCGACCATGCCCTGATTGTCCTCGAGGATCCAGCCGATCTCGCCGCGCACCGAGCCGAACTTGGTGGTCGATTCCACCCGGATCGCCTCGATCATCATGAAGGCGAGCTGGCTTGCAAGGCGGCTGTTGTGGAGCTCCTTGAGCACCCCCATCAGCGGCACCCGCATGCCCGCACCCTTGGGGAAGCGCAGCCACCGCAGCATCGTGATCCAGCCGAAGGGAAACAGCTTGCCACTTATCTTCGCCAGCGCGTCGTTCACGTCGGGGAAGGTCAGCATGAAGGCCACCGGCCGCCCGTCGACCTCGGCGATCATGTTCAATTCCTCCTTGATGATCGGGCGCAGCTTCTTGCCGGCATAGGCGACCTCTGCGGGCGAGAAGGGCACGAAGCCCCAGTTGTCCGACCATGCATCGTTGAGGATGCCGAGGATGATCGCGACTTCCGAATCCCAGTCGGCCTTGCGCACGCGGCGCACATTGATCCGCGCGTTCTTGTGGCCCGATTGCACGATCCGCTGCACCAGCGGCGGGAAGGGCTTCGAGATGTCGAGATCGTAGGTGTAGAGCGTCTTGGCTCGGGTATAGCCCGCCGCCTCGATCCATCCGGCGTAATGCGCGGGATGATGGCCCATCATGATCATCGGCGCATGATCCTGCCCGCGCACCAGCAGGCCCGGCTCCTCCCAGATCGACAGCGAGACGGGGCCGAGCACCCGCGCCATCCCCTCGCCCGCCAGCCAGCCTTCCGCCGCGGTCAGCAGCGCGCGGGCGACGGCTTCGTTCTCGGCATCGAAATAGCCGAAGAAGCCGGTGCCGGGGCCGAAGCCCTGCTGCGCGGGCACGGCGAGCGCCAGTTCGTCGATATGCGCCGAGATGCGCCCGACCGGCCTGCCGTCCTGTTTCGCGATGAACAGCTGCACCCGCGCGTGGCCAAAGAAGGGGTTCTTGTCCGGGTCGACCAGCTCGATCTGTTCGGAGCGGATCTGGGGCACGAAATGCGGCAGGCGTTCGGAGAAGGCGCGGCCCAGGTCGACGAAGGCGGCCCGGCCGCGCTTGTCGCTGACCGGCTCGATCACTATCTGGGGCACGTTCGCCGATACATCCGTCACGCCGCTTCCCTCGTATTTGCGGTTCATCAAGGTGTCTGTGTCGCGCCCGCGCCATTCGCGCAAGGCTATCGATCACATTGACCAACAACCCGCGTTTGGCTTGCCTCCCGATTTGGGGTAGGGCGCGCCCTTAGGATCTAGCCCGAATGACCATGCACCAGCCCCTTCCCGCCGCGCCCCAGAAGGCCACCCGCGTCCAGTTCATGGCCGAGGACGACAAGGCGATGCTGCGCGCCGCGCGCGACCTGACCAAGGGGCTGGGCGAGGCGAAGCCTGCCATCTACTGGACCGACATGCTGGTCTCGGCGGGCGTCGGCTATGCCGGGATCGCGGTGGCGATCGCCGCCGGGAGCGTGGTGGTCAAGCTTGCCGTCGGGCTGGTCGCGGCGCTGGCGCTCTACCGCGCGCTGATGTTCATCCACGAGCTCACCCATATCCACCGCGACGCATTGCCGGGCTTCCGCACCGCCTGGAACCTGCTGGTCGGCATCCCGATGCTGACGCCCTCCTTCATGTATGAAGGCGTGCACGTCATCCACCACAAGCGCACGCAATATGGCACGGTCGAGGATCCGGAATACCTGCCGCTCGCGCTGATGAAGCCGTGGAGCCTGCCGCTCTTCGTGCTGGTGGCGATGCTGCTGCCGGTGGCGCTGATTGTGCGCTTCGGGGTGCTGTACCCGCTCGGCCTGCTGGTGCCACCGCTCCGCACCTTCGTGTGGGAGCGGTTCTCCTCGCTCTCGATCAACCCCGAGTTCCGCCGCCGCGCGCCCGAGGGCGAGCTCGCCGGCCGGGTGCGCTGGCAGGAAGCGGGCGCGAGCCTGTGGGCGATGGCGCTGATCGCGTCGGTGTTCGTGTTCGGCTGGCAGCCGCTGGCGACCGCGCTCGCGATCCTCTCGCTCGCTGCGGTCTTGAACCAGCTCCGCACCCTTGTCGCCCACCTGTGGGAGAACGAGGGGGAGGCGATGACGGTGACCGCGCAGTTCCTCGATTCGGTCAACGTCCCGCCCCCGGGGATCGCGGCCGAGATCTGGGCGCCGGTGGGCCTGCGCTACCACGCGCTCCACCACCTGATGCCATCGATGCCCTATCACGACCTGCCCGAAGCGCACCGGCGGCTTGTCCGCGAGCTCGGCACGGGTTCGACCTATGAGGGCGCGAACCATCCGGGCATGCTGACGCTGGTGGGCCGGATCGCCAGGAGCACGATGGGCAGGCGGGCGTAAGTCCGCCCCCCCTCTCAATCCAGAAAACAGATCATCGCGCAGCGGCGGTCGGCGGGCAGGCCGTCGTCGACCTCGTTCGCCAGCTCGCCTGCAAGGCGCGGGTGGGCGTCCAGGGCGGTGACCTCCTCGAAGCCGAGGCGGGCGTAGAACGGGGCGTTCCAGGCGAGGTCGCGGAAGGTGGTGAGGGTAAGTGCCTTGAACCCGGTGTTGCGCGCGTCGATCTGCGCGGCCCGGATCAACCCAGACCCGATCCCGCGCCGTCCGAAGGCCGGCAGGACGTCCATCTCCCAGATGTGCAGTTCGCGGCTGAAAGGCTGGGCGAGCAGGAACCCTGCCATGGCCTCGCCAACATGGGCGACAAGGCTGTGGCCCTTGCGGATCAGGCGCTGCAGGTCGGGAACCTCCCAGGTGTCGTCCGGGTCGAAGCCTTCGAGGCCCGCGCCATGGGTGAACAGCTCTGCCGCAGCGCGCTCGATCGCGGGCATGGCAGCGGCATCCTCCACCCGCGCGAGGCGGAGCGACCAGTCGCCCCCCGGCCTCACTCTTCGGTCCGGATCAGCACCGTCTCGCCGACCAGCAGGAACAGCACGAAGGGCGCCCATGCGGCGAGCAGCGGCGGGTAGCCGCCGAAGCTGCCCATCGCGAGGGCGGCGTTGTCGACCACGAAATAGGCGAACCCCAGCGCCATGCCGATGATCGCGCGCACGAACAACTGGCCCGACCGCGCGAGGCCGAAGGCGGCGATCGAGCCCAGAAGCGGCATCAGCAGCGCCGAGAGCGGCCCCGACAGGCGGTGCCACCACTTGGCGCGCATCTCGTCGGTGTTGCGGCCCGCGGTCTCGTAGGCGTCGATCGATTCCTTCAGCTCCCAGAAGCTCTGCGCGTCGGGATCGACCGATTGCAGCATGATCCGCTCAGGCGAAAGGTTCTGCCCCACCACCAGCGCGGCCGGGCGTTCGGTGATGGCGCCCGCCACATCGAACCTCACCGGGTTCTCGAGCCGCCAGCCCGGCCCGGCATAGACCGCGCGCGGGGCGCGGACCTGCTCGCGGATGATCCCGCCGGGGCCACGCGCATACCAGGTGACGCCGGTCAGCACGATGTTCTGTCCGGCGCCGCTCAGCGTGGCGGCCGAGAGGATGTTCTCGCCATCGGTGAGGTAGATGTTGGCGCGCGGGGCTCCGGCGGCGGCGTCGGTCTCGGGGATCGGGCCGTAGTCGGCCGCCTCCCAGGCCTTGAGCGTCGCATTGGCGCGGGTGAGGATGCGCTCGTTGAAGCCGAAGCTCACCGCAGCGACCAGCACCGCGGTGAGCAGCATCGGCGCGAGCACCTGATGGGCGGAAAGCCCCGCCGCGCGCATCGCGATCACCTCGCTGTTCGCGTTCAGCGGCCAGAAGGTCAGCAGCGAGGCGAGCAGCACCGAATAGGGCAGGAAGTTCGCCACCAGCTGCGGCAGGCGCAGGCTGGCATAGCGCAGCACCTCGGCCTGCCCGTTGCCGGGGGCGGCGAGGATGTCGCCGGTCTTCGACAAGAGGTCGAGCGCCAGCAGCACCAGCACCAGCATGAACAGCACCGCGATGATCCGCACTACGAACAGCCGGGCAAGGTAGAGCGTCAGCGTGCGCGAAGGGAAGAAATCGAGCTGCATCGCGGATTACTCGGCCGGCGCCGCTTCCGGAGCGGGGCGGTAGGCGCGTGGGCGGCGGCGGGTGAACAGCTTGGCGATGCGCTTCGACAGCTTGGCGAAGGCCATCTCCAACGCCCCGATCGCCTGCCCGCCCGGGACATAGGCGACGCGGTAGAACATCCACAAAATCAGCCCCGCGAACAGCGCGAAGGGCACCCAGAAGGCGAGCATCGGATCGAGCCTCCCGAGCGCGGCCACGTCCTCGCCGTACTGGTTCACCTTGTGATAGGCGACCACCATGATGATCGAGACGAACACGCCCAAGGCGCTGGTCGAGCGCTTGGGCGGGATCGCCAGCGCCACCGCGAGCAGCGGCATCAGCAGCATCATCAGGATCTCGACCAGGCGGAAGTTGAAGCTGGCGACGCTCGCATCGCGCTGCCCTGGTGCGCTGTCGCGGCTCCAGCCCATCTGAAGGAGTTCGGGGAGGATGTATTCGCGCGTCTCGTCGCCGCGCGCGCGGAACTTCTCGATCGCGGGCAGATCGATCGGCAGGTCGTGGCGGCTGAAGCTCAGCACGCGCGGGGTCTGGCCGCGCATCCCGGTATCCTGGATGATCGTGCCTTCGGTCAGGCGCAGGATGATCGTGTCGGGATTGTCGCGCGTGGCGAGGAACGCCCCCTCGCGCGCCGAGATCGAGAGCACCTGGCCCTTTTCGTTCGCGACGCGGGCGAAGATTCCGACCAGCCGCCGCCCCTCGTCCTCGCTCGCCTCGATCCTGAGCGCCATGCGGTCGGCCAGCGTGGTGAATTCGCCGACCTTGATCGAGGCCCCGAGCGCGCCCGAGCGCAGCTCGTATTCGAGCTGTTCGTAATAGTAGCGGGAGAGCGGCTGGATGTAGAACACCAGCGCGATGTTGACCGCGACCAGCACCAGCGTGATCGCATAGGGCATGCGCAGCAGCCGGAAATAGGACATGCCCACGCCCCGCATGGTGTCGAGCTCGGAAGAGGTCGCGAGCTTCCTGAAGGCCAGCAGCACGCCGAGCAGCAGCCCGAGCGGGATCGCAAGGCTGGCATATTCGGGGATCAGCGCGCCGAGCATCTTGAACACCACGCCCACCGGGCCGCCTTCCACTGCGACGAAATCGAACAGCCGCAGCATCTTGTCGAGCATCAGCAGCGAGGCCGCGAGCGCGAAGACGCCCAGCATCGGCACGATCGTGAGCCGCAGGATGTAGCGATCGATGGCGGGGATGAGGTTGAACAAGGCGCTTGGGGTCCGTCGTTTGCGCGAGGGCAGGATTGCCCTAGCCGCTTCGCGCGGGCGCGTCATGCCCCCAATTGCTATGAAAGCGCAGACCCGGGCGGTGATCTACCAGAAGCGGCTGTTCGGGATGCCCTTGAACGGCCCCGCCTCGCGCGAGGTCACCCAGCCGCCGTAGAAACCTCCGGGCTGGGGGAAGACCTTCTCGCCGTCGATGGTGATGTCGTCGAAGGGGGCGGCGTAGAAGGCGATGTGCCCCGCGATCGGCTCGAAGCCGCGTGCGGGGGCCGGGTAGGACCAGCCCGCGCCCACCAGCCGCGCATCGCCCACGATCACGTCCCAGTAGCGCGCCATCCCCTTCCATTCGCACAGCGAACTTCCGGCATTGGGCACGAGGCGCTCCATCGCGATGTCGGCCTGGGGGATGTAGTAGGTCGGCGGATGCGAGGTTTCGAGCGTCCGCCACGCGGCGCGGGTGTCGGCCAGCACCACACCGCGGTGGAGGATGCGGATATGGCGCGCGGTCGGCTCGGCGCGGGGCGGGCGGGGGTAGTCCCACACGCTCTCCTGCCCGGGGCGCACCGGATCGGGCACGGGGTGATGCGGCTGCCTCACGCGCTGGTCACGCCCGCTTGAGCCTCACGCCTTTTCCAGCGTGCACTGGAGCGGATGCTGGTTCTGGCGGGCGAAGTCCATCACCTGGTTCACCTTGGTCTCGGCGACCTCGTAGGTGAAGATCCCGCACACCCCGACACCGCGCTGGTGGACGTGGAGCATCACGCGGGTGGCCTGTTCCAGATCCATCCCGAAGAAGCGCTTCAGCACGAGCACCACGAATTCCATCGGTGTGTAATCGTCGTTGAGCATCAGTACCTTGTACTGGCTGGGCTTCTTGGGCTTGGCGCGGGTCTTGGTGGCGACGCCGA
>OFDN01000779.1_pt1 | contig 23801 bp, 23 predicted proteins | sample 1520971 | NCBI WGS metagenome assembly OFDN01 (sample SAMEA94257418, study PRJEB24077) | hot springs metagenome | biome: Aquatic biome; feature: Geographical feature; material: Water | place: India | collected 2012-06-12 | depth 5 m
GACGCCGCCCTCGTCGACCGCGGGCTCGCGCGGTCGCGGGCGATGGCGCGCGCGGCGATCGAGGCGGGGCGCGTCACCGTCGACGGGCGGCCGGTGGTGAAGCCCGCGCATCCCGTCGCCGATAACAGCGCGATCGCCGTCGAGGGCGACGACCGCTACGTCAGCCGTGCGGCGCACAAGCTCGTCGCCGGCCTCGACGCGGCCGGCATCGATGCGCGCGGGATGCTCGCCCTCGATCTCGGAGCCTCGACGGGCGGCTTCACCCAGGTGCTGCTCGAGCGCGGCGCCCGCCAGGTGATCGCGTTCGATGTCGGGCACGGACAGCTCGCCCCCGAGCTGCGGGCCGACCCCCGCGTGGTGGTCGTCGAGGGGGAGAACGCGCGCGACCTGACCGCGGAGCGGCTCGCGGCCGTGGCAGGAACGCCCGAGCGCCCCGACCTCGTGGTGGGCGACCTCAGCTTCATCTCGCTGCGCCTGGTGCTGCCCGCCATCGTCGCCACCGTCGGAACCGCGACCCCGCTCGTGCTGCTCATCAAGCCGCAGTTCGAGGCCGGTCGGCAGGGCATCCGCGAGGGGGTCGTGCGCGACGCGGCGGTGCGGGAGGACGCCATCATGGGGGTGCTCTGGGCCGCCTTCGACCTTGGGCTCGAGGTGGCAGCCCTGCTCTCCTCCCCGATCGTCGGATCGGGCGGCAACCACGAGTATCTGGTCGTCTTCCGGCCGACCGACGGAGGGCATCCGTCAGAATGGAGGGGGCGCGCCGCCGAGCTCGCCCGGAAGGGGTCACCGTGAGCGAGCGCAGCATCCTCGTTGTTGCGCATACCGGGCGGCCGGAGTCGCTCGGCGCGGCCGTCGACGTCATCGGGCTGCTCACGGCGGCGGGCGTGCACGCGGTCGTCGACCCCGAGTCGCTCGACGACCTGCGGGCCGCGACCGACGGTGCCGCCCTGCGTGTGCTCGGGGCCGATACCGCGGTGGGTGAGCTCGAGCTCGTGATCGTGCTCGGCGGCGACGGCACGATCCTGCGCGCTGCCGAGCTCGCGCGGGGCGGGTCGGCACCGCTGCTCGGCATCAACCTCGGGCACGTCGGCTTCCTGGCCGAGAGCGAGCGCGACGACCTCGCGAGCGCGGTCGCCCGAGCTCTCGATCGCGACTACCTGGTCGAGGAGCGCATGACGCTCTCGGTGCGCGTGAAGCACGGCTCGGAGGTCGTCTACGAGACCTGGGCGCTCAACGAGGCCACGGTCGAGAAGGCCAGCCGCGAGCGCATGCTCGAGGTCGTCATCGAGGTCGACGGCCGCCCGCTGTCGAGCTTCGGCTGCGACGGCGTCGTGATGTCGACCCCGACCGGCTCGACCGCCTACGCGTTCTCGGCGGGAGGGCCCATCGTCTGGCCGAGCCTCGACGCGCTGCTGCTCGTGCCGCTCAGTGCCCACGCCCTCTTCGCGCGGCCGCTCGTCGTGGGGCCGAACAGCTCGCTCGCCGTCGAGGTGCTCGACCGCACGCAGGGCGTCGGGGTGCTGTGGTGCGACGGCCGCCGGGCGGTCGACCTTCCTCGCGGCGCCCGCGTCGTCGCCCGGCGCTCCTCGACGCCGGTGCGGCTCGCGCGGCTGCACCCGGGCCCCTTCACCGACCGCCTGGTCAACAAGTTCGCCCTGCCGGTGCACGGCTGGCGGGGCCCCATCGACGAGGAGGGACGCCTCTCGTGATCGAGGAGATCTCCATCCGCAACCTCGGCGTCATCGGCGAGGCGCGGCTGCCGCTCGGCCCCGGGTTCACGGCGCTGACCGGCGAGACGGGCGCGGGCAAGACGATGGTCGTCACCGCGCTCGGCCTGCTGCTCGGCGACCGCGCCGACACCGGGGCGATCCGCTCCGGCTCGGGGCAGGCGCTCGTCGAAGGGCACTGGCACGTCGACGAGCGGGGTGCCGTCGCCGATCGGGTGCGCGACGCCGGGGGAGACCTCGATGGCGGCGCGCTCATCCTCAGCCGCTCGATCTCGAACGAGGGCCGATCGCGCGCCGTCGTCGGCGGTCGCTCGACACCGATCGGCGTGCTCAACGAGATCGGGCAGCAGCTCGTCGTCGTGCACGGGCAGAGCGACCAGATCCGTCTGCGGTCGTCGACCGCGCAGCGCGAGGCGCTCGACCGGTTCGCGGGCCCCGAGCTCGCGGCGGTGCTCGGCGACTACCAGGAGGTCTTCCGCCGCTGGAACGAGGCGCAGTCCGAGCTCGACGTGCTCGTCGCCGAGCGCGACCGTCGCGCGCGCGAGGCGGAGGAGCTGCGGCTCGCGATGGCCGAGATCGAGCAGGCCGCGCCGCGCCGCGGGGAGGACGTCGAGCTCGCCGAGCGGGCCGAGCGCCTCACCAACATCGAAGACCTCCGGCTCGCCGCCGCGCAGGCGCACGACATGATCTCCAGCGAGAGCCTCGACGAGGCGCGCGACGCGCTCTCGCTCATCGACACGGCGCGCCGCACGATCGACCGCGTGGCGGGGCACGATGCGGCGCTGGTGCCGATCGTCGAGGCCGCGGCCAACGCCGGTTTCGTGGTCGGGGAGCTCGCGACGCAGCTCGCCTCGTACCTCGCATCCCTCGACAGCGACGGCGGTCGCGAGCTCGAGACCGTGCAGGAGCGCCGCGCCGAGCTGAACACCCTCATGCGCAAGTACGGCCCGACTCTCGACGAGGTCATCGACTACCTCGACGCGGGCAGCGGGCGCCTGCTGGAGCTCGACCACGACAGCGACCGCATCGAGGCGCTGCGGGTCGAGGTCGACGCCGATCGGGCCCGAGTCATGATGCTCGCCGACCGGTTGAGCGACCTGCGGCGCGTGGCGGGCATCCGTCTGTCGGAGCGCGTGACGGCCGAGCTCGCGGCACTCGCCATGGGGTCGGCGCGCATCACCGTCGAGGTCACCCCGCGCGACGACTACACGGCGACGGGCCGCGATCAGGTGGCGATCCTGCTGCAGCCGCACCCCGGCGCCGAGCCGCGCCCGCTCGGGCGCGGAGCGTCGGGCGGTGAGCTCTCGCGCGTCATGCTGGCGCTCGAGGTGGTCATCGCGGCGACCGACCCGGTTCCGACCTTCATCTTCGACGAGGTCGACGCGGGCGTCGGTGGCGCGAGCGCCATCGAGATCGGGCGACGCCTGGCGCGGCTCGCGCAGACGGCGCAGGTCATCGTCGTCACGCACCTCGCGCAGGTCGCGGCGTTCGCCACCAACCACCTGCGGGTCGTGAAAGACCACGACGGGCACGTCACCGCCTCGAGCGTGCAGCAGCTGCACGGCGACGAGCGCATCGCCGAGATGGCGCGGCTGCTGAGCGGACTGCCCGACAGCGAGTCGGGTCTCACCCACGCTCGCGAGCTCATCGAGACGGCGCGCGAGCTCGTCGGCTGAGGCGAGCACGCGGGCTGCGGTCGCGACAGGCGGCCGCGCGGCACGGGCAGAGTGCGGCGGGCCCGTGCGGGACGCCGCGCGCGGCGGGCGCGTCAGTCAGCGATCGGGATGCTGTACTGCTGCGCGCTGCCGCCGCGCTGCTCGATGCGCACGTCGAGGGTGACCGCATCCGCGCCCACCCCGGCGGGAACCTCGAGCACGTGGGTGGTCGGCCCGAAGTCGGCGGTGCAGGCCCGACCGCCCGGCAGAGGCCCGAAGACCAGCGAGAGCCGGGACTCGTCGACCAGCGTCAGCAGCGTCGCGGGCGGCGGGCAGCTCGAGCTGCCCCACGTGATGACCCGCAGCGCCTCGCGGTCGGGCCCCCAGAACGCCAGGGGCTCGCCCTTGTCGAGGGCGTCGGTGGGGAGGGTGACGTCGTCGGGCACCCCGCGGAGCGTCTGCACCGCGATCGTCGCCGGCTCGGGCCAGGGCCAGAGCACGGTCGTCGTGACCACCGGCTCGGCCGCACCGAAGGCGTCGTTCGCGCGCGTGACCTCGGCGCTGTACGGCCCTTCGCCCTGCCCCCATCCCTCGGGCACGGCCAGCACGTGGGTGCGCGGCCCCAGGTCGTCGGTGCAGGCCTGGGCGGGAGCCTGCCGCAGCTCGATCGCCACGGTCGCGTCGTCGATCACCTCGATCGCCGTCGCGAGGTACGGGCACGATGAGCTGCCGTAGCTGACGATCGTGATCGTCGCGCGATCGTCGGCGAGCCAGCCGACCGGCTCGCCGCTCCAGTCAACGTCGAACAGCGGCTCGCTGATCGGGGCATCAGCGGGAAACCCGGGCGCTTCGGAGAGGGCGACCGAGGAGGGGGCGCCGCTCGTGCCGGCGCATCCGGTGAGCGCGATGACGACCCCGGCGGCGAGGGCCGCCGCGCCGGTCGTGAGGGCACGGAGACGGGCGGGGGTGCGCATGGGGCACACTGTACGCTCACGGCGCACCGCGCGTCGAGGGTCGCAGGGCCTCGCGTCGGATACGCTAGAGGCCCGTGGCGGATACTTCTGACTCGGGCTCGAGCACACGGACGACCAAGCACATCTTCGTGACCGGGGGCGTGATCTCCTCCCTCGGTAAGGGCCTCACCGCCGCCAGCATCGGCAACCTGCTCACCGCGCGCGGCCTGCGCGTCGTGATGCAGAAGCTCGACCCGTACCTCAACGTCGACCCGGGAACGATGAACCCGTTCCAGCACGGCGAGGTGTTCGTCACCGATGACGGCGCCGAGACCGACCTCGACATCGGGCACTACGAGCGCTTTCTCGACATCAACCTCAGCCAGGCCGCCAACGTCACCACCGGGCAGATCTACTCGCAGGTGATCGCGCGCGAGCGCCGCGGCGAGTACCTCGGCGACACCGTGCAGGTGATCCCGCACATCACTGACGAGATCAAGCGCCGCATGCGCCTGCAGGCGCAAGACGACCCGCAGCCCGACGTCATCATCACCGAGATCGGCGGCACGGTCGGCGACATCGAGTCGCAGCCCTTCATCGAGGCGGCCCGCCAGGTGCGCCACGAGCTGAGCCGCCGCAACGTGTTCTTCGTACACGTGTCGCTCGTGCCGTTCATGGGCGCCAGCGGCGAGCAGAAGACCAAGCCGACGCAGCACTCGGTGGCCGCGCTGCGGTCGATCGGCATCCAGCCTGATGCTCTCGTGCTGCGCAGCGACCGGCCCGTCTCGAGCGGCAACCGGCGCAAGATCGCGCTCATGTGCGACGTCGACGAGGCCGCGGTCGTCAACGCCGTGGATGTGCCCTCGATCTACGACATCCCGTCGATGCTGCACAGCCAGGGCCTCGACGCCTACATCATCGAGCAGCTGGGTCTCGACGCCGGCGACGTGCAGTGGGATCGCTGGAAGGACCTGCTGACCGCGGTGCACGAGCCGAAGCGCGAGGTGACGATCGGTCTGGTCGGCAAGTACATCGACCTGCCCGACGCCTACCTCAGTGTGACCGAGGCGCTGCGCGCGGGCGGCTTCGCCCACCAGGCGAAGGTGCACATCCGCTGGATTCCGAGCGACGAGTGCGAGACCCCGGAGGGGGCGGCGAAGAACCTCGCCGAGCTCGACGGCATCTGCGTGCCCGGCGGGTTCGGCGTTCGCGGCATCGAGGGCAAGCTCGGCGCGCTGCGGTTCGCACGTGAGAACGGCATCCCGACGCTCGGCCTTTGCCTCGGTCTGCAGTGCATGGTCATCGAGTACGCGCGCGACGTCGCCGGGCTGCCCGGAGCGTCGAGCACCGAGTTCGACCCTGAGACCGAGTTCCCCGTCATCGCGACGATGGCCGAGCAGGTCGACATCATCGCGGGCGGCGACCTGGGCGGCACGATGCGGCTCGGGCTGTACGAGGCGGCGCTCGCCCCCGGCTCGATCGTGGAGGAGCTGTACGGCGCCCCCGTCTCGCACGAGCGCCACCGCCACCGCTACGAGGTCAACAACGCCTACCGCGAGCAGATCGCGGCGGCCGGCCTGGCGTTCTCGGGGACGAGCCCCGACGGCTCGCTCGTCGAGTACGTCGAGCTGCCGCGCGCGGTGCACCCGTTCTACGTCGCCACCCAGGCGCACCCCGAGCTGCGGTCGCGGCCGACGCACGCCCACCCGCTGTTCCGCGGCCTCGTCGGAGCCGCGCTCGATCGCCAGCGCGCCTCGAAGCTGTTCGACGACGAGACGGGCGAGGTCACGACGGTCGCCGACGACTCCGGCGCGTCGGGCGCGGCGGAGTGACCGACGCCGTGGCGGGCCCGGGAGCGGACGTCGAGCCGACGGCTGAGCAGCCGGACGCGGCGGCACCGCTCTCGGACGAGGCCTCGAGCGTCGAGGTGCTGGAGAGCGCCGTGGCCTTCGCGGGCGCGGTCTGGGACATCCGCCGCGAGCGGTTCGCGTACGGCGAGGGGCAGCTCGTCCGCGAGTTTCTCGAGCACCCCGGCGCGGTGGCCGTGCTGGCGGTGGATGATGCCGGTCGTGTGCTCAGCATCCAGCAGTACCGGCACCCGATCCAGACGCGCAACTGGGAGCTGCCCGCGGGGCTGCTCGACGTCGAGGGTGAAGAGCCCGTGGCGGCGGCGCAGCGCGAGCTCGCCGAGGAGGTCGACCTCGTCGCCGCCGACTGGCAGCCGCTCATCACGATGCACACCTCGCCCGGCGGCTCGGACGAGGTGATCCACGTGTTCCGCGCGACCGGGCTGTCGCCGGCGGCCGAGCAGTTCGCTCGCGAGTCGGAGGAGGCCGACATCGTGCGCCGCTGGGTGACGCTCGATGAGGCCGTGGATGCGGTGCTCGCCGGTCGCGTGCGCAACGGCATCTTCCAGGCCGCCGTGCTCGCCGAGCACGCCCGCCGCTCGCGGGGCTGAGCGGGGTCGAGGCGCGCGCGGTGGAGACCAGCACCGGAGAGCAGCTCGAGCGGGCCGTGCAGCGCTATCTGCGCCACGTGCAACTCGAGCGCGGGCGCTCGCCGCACACCGTAGCGGCCTACCGTCGCGACCTCGAGCGCTACCGGCGCCTCCTCGCCGCGCGCGGCGTGACCGCGCCGGAGGCGATCGGCGAGGCTGATGTCGCGGCGTTCGTCGCAGAGGTGCGGCAGCCGGCCGACGGATCACCGGGCGTGAGCGCGTCGAGTGCGGCCCGCATGCTGTCGAGCGTGCGCGGCTGGCACCGCTTCCTCGCCGAGGAGGGCATCGTCGAGCGCGATGTCGCGGCCGAGCAGCGGCCGCCGAAGCAGCCGAAGCGCCTGCCGAAGGCGATCAGCATCGCCGAGGTCGAGCGGCTGCTCGAGGCGTGCGGGGGCGACGACCCGGTCGCCCTCCGCGACCGCGCACTGCTCGAGCTGCTCTATGCCACGGGGGCGCGCGTCAGCGAGGCCGTCGATCTTAACGTCGACGACATCGTGGGCGAGGCGGGCGCCGCCGCCGAGGCCGTGCGGCTGTTCGGCAAGGGACGCAAGCAGCGCATCGTGCCGCTCGGGCGCTACGCGCGCGAGGCGCTCGACGCCTATCTGGTGCGCGCGCGACCGCTGCTCTCTCCGCGGGGTGCGGCGACCCCCGCCCTCTTCCTGGGCGCGCGGGGCGCGCGGCTGTCGCGGCAGAGCGTCTGGCTGGTGATCCGGGATGCGGCGGCCCGGGCATCCCTGACCGCCGACCTGTCGCCGCACACGCTGCGGCACTCGTTCGCGACGCACCTGCTCGAGGGCGGCGCCGACGTGCGCGTCGTGCAGGAGCTGCTGGGGCACGCGAGCGTCGCGACCACCCAGCTGTACACGCTGGTCACGGCGGATGCGGTGCGCGAGGCCTGGGCGACGGCGCACCCGCGCGCGCTCTAGCCCTCCGCGCCGACCGGTCGCACGCGGTCGCTGCGGCCGTCGCCGTCGGCGCCGATCACGACCTCCCAGTCGGTGCCGGCCGAGGTGACGGTGTGCGCGAGACCCTGGCGGCGCACGGCATCGAGCGGGGCGCACGTGCGGGTCTCGAGCGGGGCGAGTTGGTCGGCGGTCGGGTCGGTGACGAGCGACACCACGCACAGCACCGGGTCGTCCACCGACTGCCCCTCCTGCACGTAGGCCCAGGTCTGCAAATCGAGGCCGGCGAGCCCGGCGGCGTTGTTGAGCGGCACGATCGACGGTCCCATGAGCAGCCGCTCGGGGTCGTCGACGATCGCGAGCGGATCGCCGTCGAGGTAACTGGGGAAGACGAGCCAGTCGAGCACGCTCCGCACGCCGCTCAGCGAGGATGCCGGTTGATTCCTGTCAAGCTGTAGTGCGCCCGTCGGCCCCCACGTCACGACGTCGAGCCCGCCGCCCTGGGGGCTGGGGCGCAGGTCGATGCGGAGTCCCTCCTCGGCGAACCGCTCGGGCAGCGTGCAGGTGCCGCTGAGCGCTCTCGGGGCGGTCGCCGAGCCGCCCTCGCTGACCCAGAGGCAGAACGGGTCGAAGGCGGTGCTGCGACCGTCGACGGTGGCCGCCGAGCGGAAGACCACCGCGGTCAGTCCGTCGCCCAGGTCGATAGTGCGCGGCCCGAGTGTGATGCCCGAGACGTAGTCACGCGTGAGCTGCGTCGCCCAGGCGGCGTCAGCGGCGCTCGCGGGGCGCTCGAAGATCGCGAGCGGGTCGCCGGTGGACGGTGCGGCGGTGATCAGGGGAGCGATGCCGACGAGAGCGAGCGCTGCCGTGGTGGCGGCGACGATGCCCGTGACTCGCATCCGGCGTCGATGGTTCTCGGTCGGATCGGGCTCGAGGGGCAGCGAGCCCGCGGGAATCGAGGTGCCGGGGTCGGACGGGTGGGCAGCGTCGGGAAGAGGCGCCCCGCGACCGGGCGGCGAGGGGCGGGCCTCGGCACGGCGGGCGAGCTCGCGCAGCGCGGCCTCGGCGAGCTCGCGATCGTAGACGCGGCCCTGCCGCCCGAACGCGAGCTGCTCGAGCTGGGCGTCGTCGACGCCGTCGAACTCGTTGCTCATGAGGGGTAGTCAATCACGGGCGGCCGCGGGCGTAGCCGCGGCTGATCAGCGGCCGGCCGGCGGCTGGTCGGCGGGCGATCAGCGCACCCTCGGCGGCGAGTCAGCGATACGAAGCGAGCGTGCGCTCGATGGCCTCGTCGATCGGGGTTGCGGTGACCCCGAGCTCGGTCGCGATCGCGGTGCTGTCGACGACGAAATCGGTCTCGAACTCGTAGGCCATCTCGACGACCTCGCGGATGGTGCGGTCGCGCAGCCCGAGCAGCCGGAAGATCCACGTCGGGGTGCCCGCGATGCGCCCCCGGGTGCCGGCGAGGCGGAACGCCGTCTCGACCATCTGCCGCGACGTCTGCGGGGCCGGGTCGTTGGGCAGGTGCCAGATGCGGCCCACCGCTCGCGGGTCGGTGCCGAGCACGGCGAGACCCTCGCCGATGTCGGGGATGAACGTGTAGCTGTGCAGGCGGTCGGGCGAGCCGTAGAGCCGCGCCGTGCCGCCGGAGAGCACGGCGGGGAACACCAGGTCGCCCATCGGCGAGGCCATGCCCCCGCCAGGGCCGTAGTAGTCCGACGCGCGACCGGTCGCGACCCGCACGCGCCCCTCCTGCTGGGCGAGGCGCAGCTGCTCGGCCATGGCGTTGCGCAGGCGACCCTTGCGGGTGTGGGCGTTCAGCGGCGACTGCTCGGTGAGGGGCGCACCGTCCGGTCGGCCGTACCCGTACACGTTCTCCATGCTCACGAGCAGGGCGCCGTGCGCCTCGGCGGCGGCGAGCACCCCGTTCTGCAGGGCGGGGAACACCTCGATCCACTCGTGATACTCGGGGTTGAGGCACTGGTAGACGACGGATGCTCCCGCCGCGGCGTGCCGCGCGAACTGCTCGTCGCGCGCATCGCCCGCGAGCACCTCGACCCCGGCCGGGGCGTCGCCTCCGGGAAACCGGCCCGAGCGGTTGACCATGCGCACGCGCACGTCGCGCCGCACGAGCGCGTCGAGGGTGGCGCGGGCGACGGGCCCGGTGCCGAAGATGACGTGGAGGTCGGACATGGGGTGCCTTTCGGGGGAGTGAGCCAGGGTGTTCCGAAAACTCTGCACAGTGTGCACCGTTATCGCGTCCATCACTGTACGCTGTACGGTGTTCGAGTTCAAGAGCATGACCAGCAGGGGGAACCCATGACGCCACCCGGCCCCGCACGGCGGCTCCGTGAGCACGACGTCATCGACGGCGCCTTCGCGCTCGTGCGCGAGCACGGGGTCGACGCGCTCTCGGTGCGGCGGGTGGCCGCCCGGCTCGGGCTCACGCCCACGGCGCTCTACACCTACGTCGACGGTCGCGCCGGCCTGTTGCGGGCGATGGTCGAACGTGTCATGGGGGGCATCCCTCTCGCGATGCTCGACGACGCGGGGCTGCCGGCATCCGAACGGCTCGAGCGGTTCGGGCTCGCGCTGCGCCGCACGGTGCTCGAGCATCCCGGCGGGGCGACGCTCATCATGACCGGCCCGCTCGACGGCGCGCACGCCCTCGCGATGAACGAGGCGCTGCTTCGCTGCCTGACGAGCGCGGGACTCACCCTCGACGATGCCGCCCGCGCCGCCTACGCGCTGCAGGTGTTCGTGCTCGGCACGGTCATGCTCGAGGCGGCCGACGGGGGCGACGGTGATCCGCAGCGGGAGGAGGCGCTCGCCGTCGAGCGCCGCGCCGCCCTCGAGCAGTACCCGGTCGACGGACTCGCCCTGACGGCGCGGACGGGCGACATCGTCGCGCGCTACAACACGACCGAGCAATTCGCGTGGGGGCTGCGGCTCGTCATCGCGGGGATGCTCACCGCGAGCTGAGCCGGGCCCGAGCGGCGCATCCCGCCTCGGCCCCGCCCGGTCACTAGACTGGGGCGCTATGAGCGGCGACAACCACGGCGGAGCGGAGTTGGCGGGCTTCGACGCGCTCATGCCCGGGCCGACCGGTCGCCCGCTGCGCGACTTTCCCGAGCCGCCCGTGCTCACGAGCCACGGGCCGGCGCGCATCATCGCGCTGTGCAACCAGAAGGGCGGGGTCGGCAAGACGACCACCACCATCAGCCTCGGGGCGGCGCTCGCCGAGTACGGCCGCAAGGTGCTCGTCATCGACTTCGACCCGCAGGGCGCGCTGTCGGCCGGCCTCGGGGTGCCCAGCCACGACGTGGCCACCGTCTACGACCTGCTGCTCGGCCGCGAGACCGACACCCGCAAGGCCGTGCAGGCGACCGCGACCCCGAACCTGCACATCATCCCCGCGAACATCGACCTGAGCGCGGCCGAGGTGCACCTCGTCGGCGAGGTCGCCCGCGAGCAGATCCTGGCCCGGGTGCTCAAGCCCATCGTCGACGACTACGACGTCGTGCTCATCGACTGCCAGCCGAGCCTCGGCCTGCTCACCGTCAACGCGCTGACCGCCGCGCACGGCGTGCTGATTCCGCTCGAGTGCGAGTACTTCGCCCTGCGCGGGGTCGCGCTGCTCGTCGAGACCATCGACAAGGTGCGCGACCGCCTGAACCCCGCCGTGCAGCTCGACGGCATCCTCGCCACGATGTACGACGCGCGCACCCTGCACAGCCGCGAGGTGCTCGAGCGCGTCGTCGAGGTCTTCGGCGAGAAGGTGCTCGAGACGGTCATCGGCCGCACCGTGAAGTTTCCCGACGCCTCGGTCGCCGGCGCGCCCATCACGACGTTCGCGCCCGATCACCCGGCGGCCGCCGCGTATCGCCAGTTGGCCCGAGAGCTGATCGCGCGTGGCCAGGTCGCCTGAGCCGGCGGTCTCGATCGAGCAGGATGCGCCGCCGACCGGTTTCCGCGTCACCCTCGACGACTTCGACGGCCCGTTCGATCTGCTGCTGAGCCTCATCACCAAGCGCGAGCTCGACATCACCGAGGTGAGCCTGTCGGTGGTCACCGACGAGTTCCTCGCCTACCTCCGGGCGATGGAGCAGGACGGCTCGATCGACGCCCTTGACCAGGCCAGCGAGTTTCTCGTCGTCGCGGTCACGCTGCTCGACCTGAAGATCGCGAGCCTGCTGCCGCAGGGCGAGCTCGTCGACGCGGAGGACGTCGCGCTGCTCGAGGCGCGCGACCTGCTCTTCGCGCGCCTGCTGCAGTACCGCGCCTTCAAGGAGGTCTCCGCCTGGTTCGCCCGCCGGCTGGAGGAGGAGAGCACGCGGCAGCCTCGCTCGGTGCGGCTCGAAGACCAGTACCGCGAGCAGAAGCCCGAACTGGTCTGGACGCTCAGCGTCGACGACTTCGCAGCCCTGGCGCTGCTCGCCTTCACGCCGAAAGAGGTGCCGGTGGTCGGGCTCGACCACCTGCACGCGCCTCTCGTGTCGATCCGCGAGCAGGCCGCGCACGTTGTCGCGATGCTGCGGCAGGGCGAGCCCGTGACCTTCCGGCAGCTCATCGCCGGGGCCGACGCGAAAGGCGTGATCGTCGCGCGCTTTCTCGCCCTGCTCGAGCTCTACCGGCACGCGGCGGTCGGCTTCGAGCAGCTGGAGCCGCTCGGCGAGCTCACCGTGCGCTGGACGGCCGAGAACTGGACGGATGAGAACCTCGTGAACCTGGGAGCCGACTATGGCCAATGAGACGCAGGCCAAAGAGACCGATGCGCCGGAGGCTGCCGTGACCGAGGAGGGCGCCGAGCGTGCGCCCCGCATCCCGGAGGGTGTCGACGTGGCGCGCGCGCTCGAAGCGATCCTCATGGTCGTCGACGAGCCGCAGAGTGTCGTCGGGCTCGCGAGCGCGGTCGGGCGGCCGGTGAAGGAAGTGCGCGCCGCGATCGCCGCGCTTGTCGCCGACTACGACGGCGAGGCAAGGGGCGATAGCGTGGCGAGCGGCACGCCCGGCGTGCGGCGCGGGTTCGAGCTGCGCGAGGTCGGCGGCGGCTGGCGCATCTACGTGCGCGGCGAGTTCGACGACCTCGTGCGCGACTTCGTGCACACCCAGAGCCCGGCGAAGCTCTCGCAGGCCGCGCTCGAGACGCTCGCCGTCATCGCCTACAAGCAGCCGATCAGCCGCGGCGCGATCGCGTCGATCCGTGCGGTCAACGTCGACTCGGTCGTGCGTACGCTGCTCGGCCGCGGGCTCATCACCGAGGCCTTCACCGACAGCGAGACGGGCGCGATCCACTACGAGACCACCGACCTGCTGCTGACCCAGCTGGGCATCAACAGCCTCGACGAGCTGCCCAAGATCTCGCCGCTGCTCGACGACGGGCGCGAGGGGTTCGACGATGTCCGCTGATCGCGACCGGCGCGCACCGGCCGGGCGCGCCGACCGCCGCGCCGACCGCGACCTCGTACCCGACGTCGTCATCGACTGGTCGTCGAACAGGCGCGACGGCGACAGCCCGACAAGTGAGCGCCTGCAGAAGGTGCTCGCCGCGGCGGGCGTCGCGAGCCGCCGCGTGTGCGAGAACCTGATCGTCGCCGGCCGCGTGAGCGTCAACGGCGTCATCGTGACCGAGCTCGGCACGCGCGTCGAGCCGGCCGCCGACCACGTTGCGGTCGACGGTGTGGCGATTCAACTCGACACCACGAAGCGCTACGTCATGCTCAACAAGCCGACCGGCGTGGTCAGCACGATGAGCGACGAGAACGGCCGCCGCGACCTCACGGAGTTCACCGCCGACTACGACGAGCGCCTCTACAACGTCGGCCGCCTCGACGCCGAGACCAGCGGCCTGCTGCTGCTCACCAACGACGGCGAGCTCGCCAACGTGCTCGCCCACCCGCGCTACGGCGTCGAGAAGACCTACATCGCGCAGGTCGAGGGAACCCTCACGCCGGCGACCCTCCAGCGCCTGAAGACGGGCATCGAGCTGGAAGACGGGCCCATCGCCGTCGATCGCGCGAAGATCGTCGGCGCGCCGTCGAAGGGCCGCACGATGGTCGAGGTCACCCTGCACTCGGGCCGCAACCGCATCGTGCGCCGCATGCTCGCCGCCGTCGGGCACCCCGTCACGGCCCTCGTGCGCCGCTCGTTCGGACCGCTGCACCTCGGCACGCTGCCGCTCGGCCGCACCCGCGAGCTCACCGACGCCGAGCGCGGCGCGCTGCTGACCCTCGCCCGCGCGGCCCAGCAGGAGGAGAAGAGATGACCGACCGCCGCCTGCACGAGCAGGTGCACATCATCGGCGCCGGCCTGCTCGGCACGAGCATCGGTCTCGCGCTCGCCGAGAAGGGCGTCGACGTCACGCTCGCCGACGTCTCGCCGACCGCCGTGCGGCTCGCGGTCGACTACGGTGCCGGCCGCTCTCCGCGCAGCGACGACCGACCCGGCCTCGTCGTCGTGGCCGTGCCGCCGGATGTCACGGCGGCGACCGTGGCGCGAGCGCTGCAGGAGCATCCCGAGGCCCTCGTCACCGACGTGGCGAGCGTGAAGGGCAGCGTGCTCGCCGAGCTGCGCGAGCTCGGCGCCGACGTCACGCGCTACCTCGGCACGCATCCGATGGCCGGGCGCGAGCGCGGCGGGCCGATCTCGGCGCGCGCCGACCTGTTCGTCGGGCGCCCCTGGGTGCTCGCGGGCCACGACGGCATCAGCTACCGGCGCGCCGGCGCGATCGAAGACCTCATCCTCGACGTCGGGGCCGTTCCGATCGAGATGACCGTGGCCGAGCACGACCGCTCGGTCGCGATGATCAGCCACGTTCCGCAGCTCGTCGCGAGCGCCATGGCCGCGCGGCTGCGCGACGCCTCGAACGGTGCCGTCGGTCTCGCCGGCCAGGGAGTGCGCGACGTCACGCGCATCGCCGCGAGCGACCCCGGGCTGTGGGTGCAGATCCTGTCGGCGAACGCCGAGCCCGTCGCCGAGATTCTGCGCGGCGTGCGCGACGACGTGGATGCCCTGCTCGCCGCCCTCGCCGACCCCGAGGCGCCCGGCTCGCGCCGCGCCCTCGCCGAGCTCATCGCGGCGGGCAACGCCGGGGTCGCCCGCATTCCCGGCAAGCACGGCACCGACCGGCGCTTCGCGCAGCTCGTCGTCATGATCGACGACACCCCCGGCCAGTTGGCCCGCCTGCTGACGGAGATCGGCGAGCTCGGCATCAACATGGAGGACCTGCGGCTCGAGCACTCGCCGGGCGCCCCCGTCGGCTTCGCGGAGGTCTCGGTGCTGCCCGACGTCGAGCAGCGCCTCATCGATGAGCTCTCGGCGCGCGGCTGGCGCATCGCGGGCGCGAGCTGAGCATCCCCGGACCGTTTTTCACCACCCTTGGAAGGACCCCATGAGCGACCTCATCGTGGCCGTCGACGGCCCCGCCGGCAGCGGCAAGTCGAGCGTGAGCCGCGAGGCGGCCCGGCGCCTCGGCTTCGCCTACCTCGACACCGGCGCCGCCTACCGCGCGCTCGCCTGGCACTGCCTCGACGAGGGGGTCGATGTCGAGGATGCCCAGGCCGTCGCCGCGCGCGTGATCGACTTCGACTACGCCATCGGCATGAGCCCCGACCGTTACTTCGTGCGCGTGGGCGGCGAGGACATCACGCCCGACATCCGCGAGCCGCGCGTCACCGCGGTCGTGAGCGCGGTGGCGCGCGTTCCGGAGGTGCGCGCGGGGCTCACCGAGCTGTTCCGGCGGCTCGTCGCCGAGCGCCCCGAGCCGGGCGTCATCGTCGAGGGGCGCGACATCACGACGGTCGTCGCCCCCGACGCCGAGGTGCGGGTTCTGCTGACGGCCACCCCGGAGGCTAGAATGGCCCGTAGGTCGGCCGAGCTGGGCACGGAGCCGACCCAGTCGACGCACGAGCAGCTCGCTTCGCGCGATGCGCAAGACCTGAAGGTCGTCGACTTCATGAACGCCGCCGAGGGTGTCACGACCCTCGACTCGACCGAGCTCGACTTCGAGCAGACGGTGCAGGCGTTGATCGACATCGTGCGCGCCAGGCCTTCCGCCTAGGGGAGGCGGCGCGGAACACGCCTCTCCGGTGGGGGAGGAGAACAGGGGAGGAACCCCGACATGACCGCTGACCAGAACCCGCGCAGTTTCGACGACGCAGACCCCGCCGGTGACACCTTCATCGAGCCCTCCGCCGAGAGCCTCGAGGCCGCCGAGGCCGTCGCCGCGCGTCTCGCCGAGCTCGACGACGACCTCGCCGACAAGCGGGCGGATGCCCTGCGCGCCGGCCTCGCCGACTACGACCTCGACGACGACGACCTCGACCTGCTCGACGGGGCCGAGCTGGGCGACGACGGCATCATCACGATGCCCGCGCTGCCGGTGCTCGCCATCGTCGGCCGCCCGAACGTGGGCAAGAGCGCGCTCGTGAACCGCATCCTGGGCCGCCGCGAAGCGGTCGTCGAGGACACCCCGGGTGTGACGCGCGACCGCGTGACGTACAAGGCCGAGTGGAACGACAAGCGGTTCACCCTCGTCGACACCGGCGGGTGGGAGCCCGACCCGGCCGGCATCAACGCCTCGGTCGCCGCGCAGGCGGAGGTTGCTGTCGAGCTCGCCGACGCCGTGCTGTTCGTCGTCGACGCGATCACGGGGGTGACGGCGACCGACGAGTTCGTCGTGAAGATGCTGCGCCGCTCGAAGAAGCCCGTCATCGTCGCCGCGAACAAGATCGACGACGCGCGGCAGGAGCCGGAGGCCGCCGCGCTGTGGAGCCTCGGGCTCGGGCAGCCGTGGCCCGTCTCGGCCCTGCACGGGCGCGGCGTGGCCGACCTGCTCGACCACGTGCTCACCGTTCTGCCCGAGGTCTCGGCCGTGGCGAAGCAGGAGTTCGGCGGACCTCGCCGCGTCGCCCTGCTCGGCCGCCCGAACGTCGGCAAGTCGAGCCTGCTCAACAAGGCGGCGCGCGAGGAGCGTGTCGTCGTCAACGAGCTCGCCGGCACGACGCGCGACCCGATCGACGAGCAGATCGAGCTCGGCGGCAAGGTGTGGCGCTTCGTCGACACGGCGGGCATCCGTCGGCGCGTGCACCTGCAGCAGGGCGCCGACTTCTACGCCTCGTTGCGCACGGCCGCCGCACTCGAGAAGGCGGAGGTCGCCGTCGTGCTGATCGACGTGACCGAGCCGCTGAGCGAGCAGGATGTGCGCATCATCGACCTCGTGCTCGAGTCGGGCCGTGCGCTCGTGCTCGCGTTCAACAAGTGGGACCTGCTCGACGACGACCGCCGCCGCTACCTCGAGCGCGAGATCGAGCAGGATCTGCACCACGTCGCCTGGGCGCCGCGGGTCAACATCTCGGCGCGCACCGGTCGGCACCTCGAGAAGCTCGTGCCCGCCCTCGAGGTGGCGCTCGAGTCGTGGGACACCCGCATCCCGACCGGCAAGCTCAACGCGTTCGTCGCCGAGCTGACGGCGGAGCATCCGCACCCCGTTCGCGGCGGCAAGCAGCCGCGCATCCTCTTCGCGACGCAGGCCTCGACCCGCCCGCCGACGTTCGTGCTGTTCACCACCGGATTCCTCGACCCGCAGTACCGCCGCTTCATCACGCGCCGCTTGCGCGAGGTGTGGGGCTTCGAGGGCACCCCCATCGTCGTGAACATGCGAGTCAGGGAGAAGAGGCAGCGCTAGCGCTGCCAGCGAGGGCCACTGCTGGTTGTGCTCGTGGAGACTTCCCGATCTGCGGATGCACCTGACGCTCATTCATGTCCATCCGCCGTTCCGGAAGCACACACCATGCGGTGCCAGCGGCCTTCCGCAAGGACGGAACGGGTGAAACTGTTTCGGCGCGTCCGTCGTTGCGGAAGGCGCCGGTGGCGTGGCGGCGGTACCGGTGGCGCGGCGGTGGTACCGCTGGCGTGGCGGGACGGACGGGCGCGCTGCGAGGGGACTGCGGGTCAGAGGCGGCGCGGGGCGGCGAACTCCGTCACCACGCCGGGATGCCCGAGCGGGGTCGCGAGCACCGAATCGGGTGCCCGGCTCGCGAGGGAGGGGAACCCGGCGGCCGCGAGCAGCTCGTCGTCGAGGTGCAGCAGCTCGGCAGCGACGAGAGGCCACGGCTCGTGCGTGTTGCGCGCGTGGATCGTGCGGCCGAGGTGCCGCTCGTGGAACCCCCAGCGCGCGGTGAGGAAGCGGCTGAGCTCGGAATCCACGGGGGTCGCGCCGGGGCGGGCGACGATGTGCGTGGCCGGGCGCGTGCCGGTGCGGCGTCGGCCGTGGTACTCGAGCGTGCCCGAGCGGGTGCCGGGAGCGCCCGGTGCGCCGCCGAGAGGGTCGGAGGTGACGCTGCGGCTGGCCCGCATCCACTGATAGGGCAGCCCGAACAGGGCGCGCGCGGCCAGCACGCTCGGCAGACGCTCGGCATCGAGCGAGCGGAACACCACGCCGCGCCGCCCCTGCTCGTCGACTGAGTAGGTGCGCACGTTGATCTCGATGAAGGTTCCCGCGTGCGGCACCGGTGGCAGCGGCAGGAAGGCGTGGTCACTCAGCACGAAGGGGATGAGCCCCACCCACGCGCTGCCGTCGTGCACATCGGGGCGCGTGCCCGCCGGCAGGAAGGACACCACCTCGCTCGGGTCGACGCGCCAGTGCAGGAACACGAAGTCGCTCCAACGCTGCCGGATCACAGCGCGGCCGGGCAGCGGCGGCGCGACGCGCGAGATCGGGTCGGCACCGCTCAGGTCAGCGCTGATCGGGTCGGCGGGCATCCTCCCATCATCCTCGCCTAGCCTGGGGTCACCATGACGCACGATCCGCTGTCGAGCACGCCGCCGCCGCTGCCGAGCGGTGCCGCGCGCGATCCGGGCGACGCGTGGGTCGAGGGGCCGAACGGGCAGCGCTACTGGGGTCGCTTCGGGGCCGCGGGCCTGCTGGCGTGGCACCCCGAGGCGGGCATCCTGCTGCAGCATCGCGCTGTCTGGTCGCACCACGGCGGCACCTGGGGCCTTCCCGGCGGAGCCCGCAAGCAGGGCGAGTCGGCGCAGGCCGCCGCCGTGCGCGAGGCGGGGGAGGAGGCCGGCGTGCCCGCCGACGCGATCAGCCCCCTGTTCGAGAGCGTGCTCGACCTCGGCTTCTGGTCGTACACGACGGTCGCCGTGCGGGTAACGCACCTCTTCGCGCCGATCGTCGCCGACGCCGAGAGCGTCGCACTGCGCTGGGTCGCGATCGACGAGGTGGATGCTCTGCCCCTGCACCCCGGATTCGCCGACGCCTGGCCGGCCCTGCGCGCGCAGCTGCCCGGTCGCTAGCGCGCGCCGGCGTCAGCTCTCGCCGGCGTCGGCGTGCTCGCGTCAGCTCTCGTCGTCGGGCCGCGCGGCCTCGAGACGCTTGAGGGTCTCGAGCGCGTCGTCGGCGGCATCGCGGAACGGGTGCAGCACGGTCGATACGGTCTCGTCGACGAGGGCCTGCCGGTAGCCGTGGGCGGCCTCGTCAGTGTGCACGGTGACGGCGATCGGGCAGGTCGCTCCCGCGCGCCGCAGGGCCGAGGCGAGCACGAGGTTGGTGTCGACGTCGGGCACCGTCGAGATGATGAACCGGGCGTGGGCGAGCGGCAGGGTTTCGGGAAACTCCGGGCTGCGGGCGTCGCCGAACACGACGTCGACGTGCGGGGCGAGCGCCGCATCCTGCACCGCGACCTCGGCGAACGGATCCCACTCCACCAGCAGCACCCGGCAGTCGTCGGCGGCCAGCTCGCGGATCAGCTGGCTGCCGAACCGCCCGTTGCCGAACACGATCGCGTCGTACCGTTCGGTGGTCGCGTCGGATGCAGGCCGCAGCACGCGCCGCTGCAGGCGCACCAGCAGCGGGTCGAGGCGGTCGGCGATGGGGATGGCGTAGGGGATGAGGTAGCTCGAGCCCGCGATGGTGATGAGCGCGACAAGGGTGACGAGGCCGACGATGCTGTCGTCGACGAGGTTCAGGTCGCGGGTGAGGGCGATGAGGATGAGGCTGAACTCGCTGATCTGCGCGATGGCGAGCCCGGCGAGGAAGCCGACGCGGGCCGGATATCCCATGGCGCTCATGATCGCGATCATGATGATCGGCGACCCGACGAGCACGAAGATCGACAGGGCGATCGCGAGCGGAACCTGGGTGCCGATCGCGGCGAAGTCGAGCTCGGCGCCGAGCACGATGAAGAAGAACAGCAGCAGGAAGTCGCGCAGGCCGATGAGCGAGGCATGCACCTGCTCGCGGTAGCGCGTGGAGGCGAGGGCGAAGCCGGCCAGGAAGGCCCCGACCTCGATCGAGAACCCGAGCACGTCGGTGAGGGCGGCGATGCCGATCGCCCAGGCGACGCTCCAGACGATGAGCAGCTCGGCGCTCGTCGCGACGCGGTCGAGCAGCCACGGCAGCACCCAGCGCATCGCGACGGCGATGCCGACGAGCAGGCCGCCGCCGCCGAGCAGGATGCGCAGCGCCTCGGCGCCGACATCGAGCCGGGCGCCCTCGGCGGCGCCGGTGCCCAGGCTGGTGAGCACGATCATGACGACGATCACGACGACGTCTTGCACGATGAGCAGACCGAGGGCGACGCGCCCGTGCAGCTCGTCGAGCTGGCGCTGATCGCTGAGCAGCTTGACCACGATGATCGTCGACGAGAACGTGATGGCGACGCCGACAACCGCGGCGGCGACGAGGTCGAGGCCGAACAGCAGGGCGATGCCGAAACCGGCGGCGGCGGTGACGACGATCTGCCCGATGCCGGTGGCGAGCGCCACCGGGCCGACCGAGCGGATGAGGTTGACGTCGAGCTTGAGCCCGACGAGAAAGAGCAGGATCGCGATGCCGATCTCGGCGAACAGGTCGAGCGCCTCGGCCTGATGCACCCAGTCGAAGCCGGTCGGGCCGACGATCACACCGACGACGATGAACCCGATGATGAGCGGCTGCCGCAGCCGGTGCGCGATGAACGCGACGGTGGCGGCGAGCACGAGGATCAGCCCGGTGATGCCGAAGGTGTCGAGCTCGAGGGGCATGGCCCCACGCTACCGGCTGGGGGTGCCGCCGGGCGGCTGGGCCGCCAGGGCGAGGGCGCCGATGACGGCTAGGCCAGCAGGGCGAGCATGCGGTCGGTGACGAGGGGCGCGACGGGCTGACGGTCGAGCTCGTCGGGGTGGATCCAGCGCAGCTCGGCGATCTCGGCGCCGGCGACGGGTGCTGCCTCGTCGGCGAGCACAAGCCGGAACACCTCCGCCTCGACGAGCCGGCCCGCCTCGTTGGCGGCACGAGCGGTGAAGGTGCCGAGCGGGGCGAGCTCGGCGGGGTCGACCCGCAGGCCCAGCTCTTCGCGCAGCTCGCGGGCGAGGGTCTGCGCGCCCGTCTCGCCGGGCTCGTACTTGCCGCCCGGCTGCATGAACACGCTCGTGCCCTGCTTGCGCACGAGCAGCAGGCGCCCGGCGTCGTCGACGATGAGCGCGGCGGCGACGCGGATCGGCGGCATCTAGTGGGTGCTCCCGCCCGGCAGGTCGGCGTCGTGGTGCGGGCGGGTGGCGAGGGTCGTGCTGATGGCGATCCGGATGCCGCGCTCCAGCTCATCGAGCGTGAACGTCGGCCCGCCGCCGAGCTGGGGCGTCGCAGGTACGTGGATGAACCCCGCCCGCAGGGCACGACCGTCGGCAGAACGCTGCTCGACGATGCCCATGAGCTCGTAGAACACGTGGTTGCAGACGTAGCTGCCCGCCGTGAGCGAGACTTCGGCGTCGATGCCGGCCGCCGCGATGTCGTGCGCGATGGCCTTCACGGGCAGCCCCGAGAACCGCGCCGCCGGGCCCGTCGGTTCGATCGCGGCGTCGCGCGGCTGGTCGCCGTCGTTGTCGGCGATGCGGGCGTCGGCGAGGTTGATCGCCACGCGCTCGGGCGTGATCGCGTGCCGCGTCTCGGCCAGACCGAGCGCGATGACGATCTCGGGTTCGTGCGCCTCGATCGCGGCGGCCAGCAGGGGAGCGGCACGCGCGAACGACACGGGCAGCACCTCGGCGACGATGCGGCAGTCGGGATGCCCGAGCTCGGCCAGCCGTCGCGCAACCTCGCCGCTCGGGTTGACGGGCGCTCCGGCGAACGGCTCGAACCCGGTGACGAGCACCGTCGGGCGCGAGTCGCGGTGCTCGCGGTGCGTGTCAGACGGCGACGGGGCGTTGCTCATGCGTCCACTGTGTCACGACCAGCGCATCGCTGAGCGCGCGACTCCGACTCGGCATGTCGAGGGGAGCGCGGGGCGTCACATCAGGCGGCGCACCCGGCGGCGCACCCGGCGGGTGCAGCAGGTAGCGCGGCCCGGCGCGGGTGATCTCCCAGCCGTTGTTGTGCGCGAGCAGGTGGTGGTGCCGGCACAGCAGGATGCCGTCGGCGACGTCGGTGCGCCCGCCGTCGCGCTGCCAATGCTCGATGTGGTGCGCTTCGCACCAGGAGGGTGGGCGTTCGCAGCCCGGCCAGCGGCAGCCGCCGTCGCGCGCCGCGAGGGCGACGCGCTGGGCACGGCTGAACAGCCGCCGCTCGCGCCCGAGATTGAGCGGCTGGCCGGCATTGTCGGTAGCGGCGTCGATGAGCAGGGCGACCGTTCCGGCACCGCAGGCGATGCGTTCGACGGTTGCGAGAGACACCGGGTCGTGCTGCCCGTCGAGAAAGCCGCGCCCGCGGCGGGCATCGAGCTGCTGCGCGGCGACGAGCACGCGCACCCCGATCGGGCCATCGCCGAGCATCTGCCCGGGGTCGGCGGCGACTCCCTGCCGCAGCAGCTCGACGAACCCGTCGCTCGCCCGCTGGGCGTCGGTGCGCTCGTCACCGAGACGGGCGGTCTCGGCCGAGACGCCGCCGTCATCGTCGAAGCTCGGCACCCTGCGCTGCGGGGCGGTCAACCGGTCGTACACCTCGCTCACGAGCGCGAAGCTCTCGGGGTCGAGCGTCCACGACGCGTATCCCATGCCGTCGGCCCGCCGCCCGATGCGCAGCGATCGCTGCTCGCGTCGCGCCTCCTCCCGTTCGGCCACCCCATCGACATCGCTCGAGAGCCGCAGTTCGAGATCGTCGCGGGCCGCGCGGGCGTCGCGCTCGGCGCGGTCGGCATCGAGGCGGCCGACCGACGCCACCAGCAGTGCTCCCTCCGCCGCCAGAAGCTCGGCCGACACGTCGCCGCTCGGCTCACCGAGCCCGCGCCGCACGGCATCGGCCACGGCGACGCTCACCCGCCCGTCGATGACGGCCGATGCCACGGGGTCGAGCGTCGAACACGGGTCGACGAGGGTCGCGCCGACGCGCACGGCAGTGCGAGCATCCGCCCGCCGCGACCCGGTGGTGACGGTGACGAGCTCGTCGGCCGTGCGGTGGCCGGTGCGCTGCGCCAACCCGGAGGCCCCGAGCTCGGGCGCCGACCGCCGCGCGATCTCGCCGGCCAACAGCGACACGTGCAGCTGCGCGAGCCGCACCTCGTCGGCCGCGACGCGCGTCAGGGCGAGCAGCGCATCATCGCTCAGGGCACGGAACGGCTCGAGCGTGCGGGGGACGCGCTCCAGAGCATCCACCGCCGCCGCGAACGCGGCCCCGACCTCGATCTGCATGAGTCGAACATATGTTCGACCACCGACATCCTGGGCGACGCATCCACAGGCCTGATCGAGCGGGGGATGCGGGGCTCAGGCCTGCTCGTCACCCGAGCCCGTGCCCGAGGCCGCCCCCGGCCCGTCTCCCGGCGCCCGCTGCGTGCCCGCGAGCGAGAAGAACACGACCCCGACGGCCAGGAAGGTGATGCCGAGCGCGATGTTGTCGGGCATGGTCAGCGTGAACACGACGCCGACCAGGAAGAACGTGATGCCGCTGGCCGACCACGCCATGCGGGCCTGCCGCGATCCGCTGCGGTCGGGCGACTGCTCGGGCGACGGCTCGGGCGACGGCTCGGGCTGCGGCTCCGGCGTCGGGTCGGCCTCGTTCTCGGGATGCTCGCTCACGCCCCCCACGATACGACCCGCCCCGCCCCGACGGGCGTAGCATCACGCCCATGACCACCCCGGCCGAGCCGACG
>OFDN01000780.1_pt1 | contig 23755 bp, 16 predicted proteins | sample 1520971 | NCBI WGS metagenome assembly OFDN01 (sample SAMEA94257418, study PRJEB24077) | hot springs metagenome | biome: Aquatic biome; feature: Geographical feature; material: Water | place: India | collected 2012-06-12 | depth 5 m
CGCCACCGCAGGCGGAAAGCAGCAGGCCGCACAGGCCCGCGGCCAGGCCGAGGGCCGCCTGGAGCAGGCGTCGGGATCGCTGGGTGGCGGGCATCGCAGGTCTCCGGTGGGGATGGCAGGGGAGCTTGTGTCGCCAGTATATGTGCAACTTGCACATTTAACGCAGGCTTCGGTGACGGGCATGTGAACAGATGTCACGCCGCCCGGCCCCTGCGGCGCGCCGCACAATGCCCGCATGCCGCCGCGCCGCTGGATCGCCCACCTCGACATGGACGCCTTCTTCGCGTCGGTCGAACTGCTGCGCTATCCCGAACTGCGCGGCCAGCCCATGGTGGTCGGCGGCGGTGCGCGGCATCAGCCGGAACTGCAGGCCGACGGCACGCGCCGTTTCGCCCGGCTGCGCGACTACGTCGGCCGCGGCGTGGCCACCACCGCCACCTACGAGGCGCGCGCCTTCGGCGTGCATTCGGGCATCGGTCTGATGAAGGCCGCTGCGCTGGCCCCGGACGCCGTGCTGCTGCCGACCGACTTCGACGAGTACAAGCGCATGTCGCGGCTGTTCAAGCAGACAGTGCTGGTGCACGTGCCGCAAATCGACGACCGCGGCATCGACGAAATCTATTTCGAACTGACCGATCTGCCGGGCGCGCAGGACGCCGCAGGCGACGACCCGCACGGCGGCGTGCGCGCGATCGCGAGCCGAATCCAGCAGGCTGTGAATGCGGCGACCGGGCTCAGCTGCTCGATCGGTCTGTCGCCGAACAAGCTGCTGTCCAAGATCTGTTCCGACCTCGAAAAACCACGCGGCCTGACGGTGATCACCGAAGCCGACATCGACACCCGCATATGGCCGCTGCCGGCCAAGCGCATCAACGGCATCGGCCCCAAGGCGAGCGCGAAGCTCGAATCTCTGGGCATACGCACCATCGGCGAGCTGGCGGCCGCCGAACCGCACTGGCTGATCGAACAGTTCGGCCGCAGCTACGGCGCCTGGCTCGCCGACGCCGCGCGCGGGCACGACGAGCGCCCGCTCAGCTACAGCCGCGACCCGAAATCGATCAGCCGTGAAACCACCTTCGAACGCGACCTGCACGCCAAGCATGATCGCGAAGAACTGGGCGGCATCTTCACCTGGCTGTGCGAGCGGCTGGCCGACGACCTCAGACGCAAAGGTGTCGTCGCGAAATCGGTGGGCGTGAAACTGCGGCAGGACGACTTCCGCATCGTCACCCGCGAAATCACGATGGATGCCTACACGGCGGACGCAGCGGTGATCCGCCGCCACGCCGGTCTGTGTCTGAAACGGATGCCGCTTGAACGTCGGTTCAGACTGCTCGGCGTGCGCGCGGGGCACCTGCTGTCGGCGGAAGATCTCGCCGACGCGCCCACCGGCCAAGACGAAGGCCAGCTCGCGCTGCCGTTCTGAGCACGCCCTGCGCAGCGCGGGCCAGGCGCCCATCCGGTGGGAGCAGCCTCAACCTCGACGCAGTCGCCGCAGTCCGCGGGCTTCGATGCACGCTGCCGTCGGGGTCAAGACCCCTCCCACAGAACTTGGTCCTGGCTCGATCCACAGATCTGGCGCAGGTCTCCTGTGGGAGCGGCCGTGGCCGCGACGCGGCCAAGGCCACAGCGCTTCAGGTGCGCAGGAAGCGCACCTCGAACTCCTCGGCCGGCACCGGCTTGCTGCACAGATAGCCCTGCCAGGCGTCGCATTCACGGTCTTTGAGGAAGGCGAGCTGCTCCTCGGTTTCGACGCCTTCGGCGACCACGCGCATCTTCAGCGTGTGCGCCATCGCGATGATGGTGGCGGCGATTTCCATGTCGTTGCGGTCCTGCGGAATGTCGCGCACGAAGCTCTGGTCGATCTTCAGCACGTCGATCGGGAAGCGCTTGAGGTAGGCCAGAGACGAGTAGCCGGTGCCGAAGTCGTCGATCGACAGCGCAACGCCGAGCGCCTTCAGCGCGCGCAGTCGCTCCTCGGTCTGCTGGTGATCTTCGGCCAGCATCGATTCGGTCAGTTCGAGTTCGAGCCGCCCGGCGAGCAGGCCGAACTCGGCCATCAGCGCCGACAGGTACTGCGCCATGTCGGCGTGCTGCAACTGGCGCGCCGACAGGTTGACCGCGATGCCGATCGCGTGGCCGGCATCCTGCCAGGCGCGCGCCTGGGCGCAGGCGGTGCGCAGCACCCACTCGCCGATCGGCACGATGAGGCCGCTCTCCTCGGCCACCGGAATGAAACGGGCCGGCGACACCATGCCTTCTTCCGGGTCGATCCAGCGGATCAGCGCCTCGGCGCCGACGACGCGGCCGCTCGCCATGTCGATCTGCGGCTGGTAATGCAGACGGAATTCGCCGCGTTCGAGCGCGCGGCGCAGTCGCGTATCCAGATGCAGTCTGTCCTGCGCGGCGCGGCTCATCGCCTCGGTGTAGAAGCGGAAGGCGCCGCGGCCGGCTTCCTTCGCCTGGTACATCGCGACGTCGGAATGCTGGATCAGTTCGGTCACCGTGGTGCCGTCTTCCGGATAGACCGCGATGCCGATGCTGGCGCCGATGTAGATGTCGCGGCCCTGGGCGAGGCGGAACGGCGCCTGCATCAATTCGAGCAGCGAATGGGCGACGTGGGCGGCATCTTCGGGTGCGGCCATGCTCTCGATCAGCAGCACGAATTCGTCGCCGCCCAGGCGCGCCAGTGTGTCGGCCTCGCGCAGGCGCGCGCGCAGCCGCTGCGCGATGGCGCCAAGCAGTTCGTCGCCGACCGGGTGGCCCAGGCTGTCATTGACGTTCTTGAAGCGGTCGAGGTCGATGAACAGCAACCCGACGTGCTCGTGCTGTCGCTCTGCGCGCTCTATCGCATGCTGCACGCGCGACTGCAGCAGCAGCCGGTTCGGCAGGTCGGTCAGCGGGTCGTGGTGAGCCAGGTGATCGAGCTTGGCTTCGGAGCGCTTGAGCTGGCTGATGTCGGTCATCACCGCGACGTAGTGACTGGCCTGCCCGGATTCGTCGCGCACCGTGCTGATGTTGAGCAACTGCTGGTAAAGCTCGCCGCTCTTGCGCCGGTTCCACACCTCGCCCTGCCAGAAGCCGCTCTCCAGAACGGCCCGCCACATCGCCTTGTAGAAGGGCATGTCGTGACGTCCCGACTGCAGGATGCGCGGATTGTTTCCCAGCGCCTCGAATTCGCTGTAGCCGGTGATGTCGGTGAAGGCACGATTGACGGCGACGATGCTGGCGTCCAGATCGGTGATGAACACGCCGTCGCGCGTGCTCTCGAACACGGCCGCCGCCTGCCGCAGCGCGCGACCGGCGCGTACCTTCTGCACGGCCAGCGCAGTGATGCGGCTGAATTCGACGATGAGCTTGAACTGTTCGTCATCGGGCAGGCCGGGGGCGTCGTGATAGACGGCGAAGGAGCCGAGCACGCGACCGGCCTCGTCCTTGAACGGCACCGACCAGCAGGAGCGGAAACCGACGCGACGCGCGAGATCGACATAGGGCGCCCAGTACGGGTGGTCCAGCACGTCGGCCACCAGCACCGGCTCGCCGCTCCAGATCGCCGTGCCGCATGAGCCGACGCCTTCGCCCGGCTGCAGCGCCTCGAGTGCCTGGTTGTAGTAATCGGGCAGACTGGGCGCCGCCCCATTGCGCAGATGACCGCTGGCTTCGTCGAGCAGCACGATGGACACGCGCATGTCGGCCTCGATCGCCTGCATGCGCAGCGCGATCGTTTCGAGCACGGATTCCAGCGGTGCCACCTGCACCACGCGGTCGAGCACGTCGACGCGCGCCTCGTTCACCAGCGCGGCGCGCTTGTTCGCCGTGATGTCGGTCCACGAGCCGACGATGTCGGCCACCGGTGCGTCTGCCTCGCTGACCCGCCGCAGTTCGTCGCGCACCCAGATCTCGCGGCCGTCGCCGCAGCGGAAACGGTATTCGTGGCTCAGATGACCGGTGCGCATCAGCAGGCCCATACCGGAGATGGCCCGGTCGCGGTCCTGCGGATGCAGATGATCGATCCACCAGCCCGGCTGCATCGCCTCGGCGATCGAGTAGCCGAGAATGCGGCCGACGTTCTCGCTCACCCAGGTCGCGTGCGCCGTGCCATCGAGCACACGCAGGCTATAGACGATGGTCGGGCTGGACGCCAGCAGTTGCGCCATGCGCTGGTTGGTGTCGCGCAGGCGCCGCTCCTCGCGCGCCAGTTCGGCACGGCGATGCACCTTCTCCAGCGTGGACGGCAGTTCGAACAGATAGCCCTCGTGCTGCACGAGGTAGTCATCGACGCCCAGATGCAGTGCGCTGGACGCGAGTTCTTCGCTTTCGCGGCCGGCCATCATGACCACCGGAAGCTGCAGCAGGCGTTCCAGCCGGATGCGCCGGACCAGTTCGAGTGCGTCCGCCGGATGCGGGCCGGCATCGAGCAGCAGCACGTCGAATTCGGCTTCTTCGCCGGTGGCCGGCAAGCGGGGCGCAACGTCGCCGACGCGGACGACCGCATCGAGCCGGATGTGCGGTGCATGCTTCAGCAGGTGCCGGCGCATGCGCTCGAGTTCGTTTCCGCTGGCAGCGGCGGACAGCACGCGTATCGGCCGGTCGCGCCGCGCCTTCATCGAGCGCTGGCGCAGCACGGCCGCTTCCATCACGCGCGGCAGGCGTTCCAGATACTGGTCGCGCTTGATCAGGTAGTCGTCGGCGCCCGCCTTCAGCGCGGCGATCGCCGCGTCGCCGTCGCCCGAGCCGGTCAGCACGACGACGGCGAGCGGCCAGCCCTGTTCGCGCACGTGGGCGAGCAGTTCCAGCCCGGTGCCGTCGGGCAGCTTGAGGTCGGTCAGCAGCAGGTCGAACTGCCCGGATTCGAGCAGGCTGCGCGAGCGCGCCAGCGTGGTCGCGATCTGCAGCTCGATGTCGCGCCCGCAGCGTGCCAGCGCCCGCTGCGTCAGGTCGGCGTCGAACTCCGAATCTTCGGTATAGAGGACGCGCATCACACCGGGCGCTGGTTGAGTTCGCACCAGTAGCGTTCGATCTGTCCCGCCGCCTCGACGAAACGATCGAAATCCACCGGTTTGACGATGAAGGAATTGACGCCCAGCGCGTAGGCGTCGTGCAGGTCGCGGTCCTCCGACGACGAACTGAGCACGACCACCGGAATGCGCCGGTAGGTCGGGTGGGTCTTCAGTTGGCGCAGCACCTCGATGCCATTCACGCGCGGCAAATTGATGTCGAGCAGGATCAGCGACGGGGGCGTTTCGCCCGCCTCCCAGCGGTCGATCAGGCCGATCGCTTCCTCGCCGTCACGGGCGATGCTGATCGGGTTGTGCAGGTGGCTGCGCGCAAAGGCGCGACAGGTGAGGTCGATATCGACCGGATTGTCCTCGACCAGCAGTATGGGCAGCGTGAAGGGCTGCTGCTGGTTCACCGCAGTGATCATGAAGGAAACTCCAGATTGAAACAGGCGCCTTCGCCGGGCGCACTTTCCGCCCACACGCGACCGCCCATGCGCTGCATCGCCTTGCGTACCAGCGCCAGGCCCACGCCGGTACCGGCGAACTCTTCGCTGCGGTGCAGGCGCTGGAATATCTCAAAAATCCGCTCGTGGTACTTCATGTCGAATCCGATGCCATTGTCGCGTATCGACAGCACGATGCGCTCACCTTCGCTTCGCGCGCTCAACGTGATGATGGGCGGCTTCGCATCGCGGCTGAACTTCAGCGCGTTGTCGATCAGATTGCGCAACACCAGGTCCAGCCCCTGGCGGTCGGCACGCACGACGAGCGACGGCACCTCGCCGACGATCTGCGCCGACGCTGCCGCGATCTCGTCGGCGCGACGGTTCAGCACGCTGCGCATCAGTTCGCCGAGATCGACGCGGCTCGCTTCCAGCGCGCGCCGCTCCATGCGCGAATAGGCCAGCAGGTCCTCGATCAGGGCGTGCATCTGCGACGCGCCGTTGCGGATATTGCCGAGAAAACGTCGCCCCTGCTCGTCCAGCCGGTCGCCGTAGTCCTCGAGCAGGATGCGGCTGTAGCCGTCGATGCCGCGCAGCGGCGCCTTCAGGTCGTGCGACACGGCGTAGGAAAAGGATTCGAGCTCCTTCATCGCCGCGGTGAGCGCCTGCGTGCGTTCGCTCACCCGCTGTTCAAGGTCGCGGTTGAGCGCGCGCAGTTCGTCCTGCGCATCGCGCAGTTCGGTGATGTTGCGCGCCATGCCGAGCACGCCGATCAGCGTGCCGTCCTCGCTGCGCATCGGTACCTTGATCGTCTGCACGCGCAGGCATTCGCCGGTCACGTCCGAACTGACCGTGGATTCATGGATACTGCGCAGCCCGGTGCGCACGGTTTCCTCGTCCTGCGCACGGAAGAGCTCCGCCACCTCGGTCGGGAAGAAGTCGTGGTCGGTCTTGCCGACGAGATCGGCCTCCGGCAGGCCGAAGAACTGTTCGACCATGCGGTTGCACGACAGGTAACGGCCTTCGATGTCCTTCACCCAGACGAAATCGGGCAGCGCCGAGAACAGCGTGCGCAGGTGGGTGCGTTCCTTCTCGACCGCCTTTTCCGCACTGCGCCGCGCAGTCACGTCGACGTCCATGCAGACGAAGATCGGTTCGCCCTGCAGGCCCGGAATGGCAAAGGTGCTGGCCTCGACCTGGCGCAGTTCGCCGCTGCGGTGGCGCACCGTGTATTCGAGCGGTCCGATGCGCACCTTGTCGCGCTCGACGCGCGTCAGCAGTTCGACGAAATCGCGAGCTTCGTCGCTGCCGAACATCAGTTCGTCGACGCCGCGCCCCAGTGCCTCGTCCATGCTCCATCCGTACAGCGTTGCCGAGGCGTGATTCCAGTACAGCACGCGACCGTCGCGATCGAACCACTGCACCGCCACGTTCGGCGCGTATTCCAGCGTCGCGCGCAGGCGTTCCTCCGACGCGCGCAGCGCCTGTTCGGCCTCGACCGAGGCGCTCACGTCGAGCAGCATGCCGGTGTACTTGATCACCCGGCCGGCGGCGTCGGTGACGCATTCGGCCGACGGCTGCAGGTGGCGGACCGGTCCGCGCTCAGGGGCCGTGCGGTAGATCGTCGGCGTAAGGTGGGGCGCCGCCTCGGCCATCTGCCGCATGGCCTGCGCCACGCTCGGCCGGTCGTCCGGGTGGATGCAGGCGAGGTAGTCGTCGATCGGCGGGATGCCGGCAGCCGGATCGAGCCCGAAGAACTCGTACATCTGCTCAGACCACCAGCCGCGCCCGAGCGCCGGATAGAACTCCCAGCTGCCGAGGCGGGCGATGCGCTCCGCCGCCTGCAGACGATTGCGCTCCAGCTTGAGCGCCTGCTCCGCCTCGTGCCGCGACGTGATGTCCTGCACGACCGCGATGTGGTAGTCCGGCGCCTCACCGGGCGCCCACAGCGGCGTGACGCTGAAGTTCACCCAGACGATGTGACCGTCCTTGTGGACCAGGCGCTTGTCCATCGAGAACTCACGGATGTCGCCGCGCTTGAGCGCCTCCATGTGCTGCAGGTCGACCGCCAGATCGTCGCGATAGGTGATGCGCATGAAATCGAGCGCCAGCATTTCGTCGCGGCTGTAGCCGACGATGGCGCAATACTTCGCGTTCACGTCGACGAAGCGTCCCAGCCGGCTGTCGATGCGGGCGACACCGACGCCGGCCTGCTCGAACACGGCGCGCATGCGCGTCTCGCTGTCGCGCAGCGCCGTGTGCTGCGCCTGCAGCTTCAGCGCCATGTCGTTGATCGCACTGCCGATCTGCGCCAGTTCGTCGCGGCCGTCGATGCTGACGCGGGTGTCGAGCCGCCCGCGGCCGACCTCGCGCACCGCATCGACCAGCCGCTGTGTGCGACGGAACCAGATCAGGTGCAGGAACAGCGCCAGCAGCAGCGCGGACAGCAGGATGGTCGCCGCATGGCGCCACAGTTCGAGCCGGCTCGCGTGCAGCCGCTGCGCCAGTGGCAGTTCGAGGTCGGTACGCACCAGCAGGCGGTGACCGGCGGCCAGCGTCAGCACGGCCAGCAGAGCCCGGCCGTCGGCCGAACGCTCGATGCGCAAGGAGCGGTCAGGGGACGTGTTCAACGCAAGCAGCGGGTTGCCGGCCGGGTCCATCACCTTGTCGACCAGCGGCTGACCGACGTCGGCGCGCGCCAGCGAACCGACGACGCGTCCGCCGGGCGCGATCAGGTAGGCGTGCGTCAGGTTCGGGCGCAGGCCGAGTTCGGCCACCATGCGGCGCAACTGCGGAAGGTTGTCGTTGGCGATGTGCAGGTCGAGCACCGACTGCTCGACACCGAGGCGCTCGGTCAGCGACTGCGACTGTTCGTACTCCACCAGTTGCCGGTATTCGCGCACCTGCAAAATGTTGTTCAACACGGCCAGCAGCAGCGCAAACACGGTCAGCAGCAACGGCACCAGCGTGCGCGAGGGCAGCTTCATTGCGCGCCCTTCCCGTCACGGGCCGGTACCAGGCCGGGCACGAACAGGCGCGACCAGTCGGGGTCGGCCATCATGCGGCCGCTGGCCTTGAGGTCGCTCGACAGCCGCGCCAGACCCAGCGCCGGCGCATCGGTCGGTGCGGCGAGCAGAGCCCGGCTCTGCGCGTCGCTGTACATGTTCAGGCGGGACAGCGCCAGCGCGTACTCATCGACGCTGAGGTCGGCGCCGGCCGCCAGCGAATTCGCCGCCTCGGCCGGACGTGCCAGCATTTCGCGTCGGCCGGCTTCGAACGCATCGAGCAGCACCTGCACCTGATGCGGTCGCGCCTGCAACGCGTCGGCGCGCACCACCAGCACATCGACGACCTCGCCCATCATGTTGGCGCTGTCGAGCACGACGACGAAGCCGTCCGACGACAATCTGGAAATGACCGGCTCGAAGGTGATCACCGCATCGACACGGCCCGCCTTCAGCGCCGATTCGTGCTCGACCACCGGCAGCATGACCAGGCTCACCTCGTCACGCCGCAGGCTGCCTGTTTCGAGCAGGCGCTGCAGCATGATGGCTGCCAGCGCGGTGTCTTCGAGGCCGATGCGCCCACCTCGCAGGCGATCGGCCGAACCGATGCCGGGGCGCGCAAGCACCGCGTCGGCGCCCCTGGACAGGCTGAGCACCGCCACCACCCGCACGTCGATGCCCGCCGCCGCCAGTTCGACCGCTTCCGGCAGCGTCAGCCCGGCGGCCTCGATCAGGCCGTTGCGCAACTGACGCGCGCTTTCACTGCTCGTTTCGAGCTCGACCACACGCAGATCGGACGGATCGAACAGGCCCCGCTCGCGCGCCAGCACCAGCGGATCGTAGCCCACCCAGGGATTGAGACCGACGCGCAGCGGCAGTTGCGGCGCCTCGCCACAGCCGGCCAGCAGAGTCAGCGCCAGGCCGGCGACGAACGCGCGCAAGGCGGACACGACACGGCCGGGCAGACGGCCCGCAATCGGTTGTTCTGTCATGCAGCAGGTTCCGGGCGGCAGGAATGTTGGCGGCAACTCGGCAGGGCGGCATCGCTCGCGCGTCGGCAATTCTGCACGCCCGTCGCGCCGTCCCGGCGCAAGCGCGTGCCCGCTGCCGGACGCACGAATCGATGATCAACAGACCCTACCATGACCTGCAGGGTGCAACGGCCGCCCCAGATCAATCTTTAGTGCGGACGGTCTGGCGTCAGGTCGCCGCCAGCAATGCGCGCGCCGCCGCCAGGGCGGCATCGTAGTCAAAGGCGGCAATGCAGCGCAGCAGGTTCGCGCCATCCGGCCCCAGCGCGTGCAGGACGGCCGCCGACTCGCGCGCCAGCTCACCGGCACGGGTGTCTCCGGCTTCGAGCAGCGGTAGCAGGCGCTCGACCACCGCCCTGGCCTCGCCGATACACGGCCGCGGCGGCGGTTCCGAAGCCGCGTCGCCGGCGCCGAGCCAGCGCAGCAGCAGCGTGTAGAAGGCTTCCGGCTCGACCGGCTTGGCGATGAAGTCGTCCAGTCCCGCCGCCGCACAGGCGGCACGGTCGTCGGCGAAGGCGTTGGCAGTGACGGCGACGACCGGCACCGCCTCCCAGCCGGGCAGCGCACGCAACTGGCGCGTGGCGTCGATGCCGTTCAGGCGCGGCATCTGCAGATCCATCAGCACCAGGTCGTAGCGCTCGCCGGCCGCGCGCTCCAGCGCCTCGACACCGTCGGCGGCGACGTCGGCCTGCAGGCCGGCATCACGCAGCAGCGCCAGCAGCACCTCGCGGTTGATATCGTGGTCTTCGACCAGCAGGATGCGTTTGCGGCCGAAATCCCGCTCCAGACGCGCCCGCGCGTCAACCACGAACGGCGCCGCCGGGTCGACCATGTCGGCCACCACGCCGAGCCGGGCGGTGAACCAGAAACGGCTGCCGCGCCCCGGCTCGCTGCTGACGCCGGCATCGCCGCCCATCAGGTGCGCCAGTCGGCGTGTGATCGACAGCCCCAGTCCGCTGCCGCCGTACTTGCGCGTGGTCGATGCATCGGCCTGCTCGAATGCGCTGAACAGGCGGGCGAGGTCGTGCGCCTCGATGCCGATACCGGTGTCGCTGACCTCGAAGCGCAGCAGCACAGTGTCGTCGCCACGCTCGACCACGGCGACGCTCAGCGTGACGCTGCCCTGCTCGGTGAACTTGACCGCATTGCTGAGGTAGTTGAGCAGCGCCTGGCGCAAGCGGGTGACGTCGCCACGCAGCGTCGCCGGCACGCCGTCGTCCGTCTGCACGCGCAACGCCAGGCCACGTTCCTCGGCGCGCTCTATCATCATCGAGCGCACCTGGTCGAGCAGCCCGTCGAGGCGGAAGGCGGCCGCTTCGAGCACCAGCTTCTCCGCTTCGACGCGCGACAGGTCGAGCACGTCGTCGATGATGTGCCGCAGATGTTTGGCCGCCGCGCCGATCTTCTGCGCGTGCTCGCGCTGCGAGGCGTCGAGCGGCGATTTCCACAACAGGTGCGTCAAGCCGATGATGGCGTTCATCGGTGTCCGCATCTCATGACTCATATTGGCGAGAAACAGGCTCTTCGACCGGTTCGCCGCTTCGGCCGCCTCCTTGGCGACAGCCAGTTCGGCGGTGCGCGACTGCACCTGCTCCTCCAGATGCGTGCGGTGGCGGCTCAGTTCGAGTTCCATCCGCCGGCGTTCGGTGATGTCCTGCACGGTGCCACGCAGGCGCACCACGCGACCGTGCTCGGTCACCGGCGTGCCGAGCACGCGCACCCACTTCTGGCGTCCGGCCCGGGTGGACATCTGCGCCTCGATATCCCACGGTTCGCCCCGCTCGACCGCGCCTTCGATGACCGCCTCGATGCGCACCCTGTCCTGCTCGCAGAAGAACTGCAGCGCGCTGGCCAGCGTATCGACCGACGCCGGATCGGCTTCATGGATGCGCGCCACCTCGTCGGTGGCGCTCAGTCGACCGCTTTCGAGATCGACCGCCCAGGCGCCGATGTGCGCCAGCTCGCCGATCTGGCGCAACAGCGTCTCGCGCTCTTCCTGCGCCTGCACCGCCGCCACCCGCTCGTTCAGATCGGCGAGCACGCAATGCGTGCGCTCGAAGTTCCCCCGCGCATCGAGTTGCACGCGCCCGACCAGCCAGACAACCACGGCGTGGCCGTCGCGATGCTGCAGCCGCAGTTCGGCCTGTATGCGTTCGTCGCGCTTGAAGCGCTCGAAGGTGGCCGCGAATTCCGCGCGCTCGGTGGGCATCCAGAAGTCGCCGAAGGCGCGGCCCAGCAGTTCGCCCTCGCGATAGCCGAGCAAGGCGCACAGCATCGGATTGACGTGGATGAAACGCCCCTGCGCATCGAGCGACTGGTAGGCCACCGGGAAATGCTCGAACAGGGTGCGGAACCGCTCCTCGCTGTCGCGCAGCGCGCGCTCGGCGGTCAGCCGTTCGGTGATGTCGCGCGCCACGCCGTACAGACCAATCACATGCCCACCGGCGTCGCGCAGCGGGCCCTTGGTACTGAGGAAGATGCGTTCGCCGTCGGCGGTCGGCAGGTGCTCCTCGAAGCGCACCACCTGACCGCCCGCCATGACGATGCGGTCGTTGTCCATTACCCGGCGGGCCACCTCCGGCGGCAGCAGGTCGGCGTCGGTGCGGCCGAGCATGGCCTGCTCCGGAATGCCGAGCAGGCGCACGACTTCCGGATTGCTGACCAGGTAGCGCCCTTCGCTGTCCTTGGCGAACACCGGATCGGAGGCGCTGCGAATGATGGCGTCGAGCAGCGATTCGGCGCGCGCCCGCGCCGTCAGCGACACGTTCTCGCGTTCGAGCGCGTCGAGGGCACGCCCGGTCAGGCGGCGCATCAACAGATAGAGCGCACCGGCGGTGACGGCGACGAAGGCCCAGCCTTTGAAGGTGCTGGCCAGCGCGAACCGCTTCGGATCGTCGGTCAGCGCGAGCAGCAGTTCGTCCGACAGCAGTATCCACAGCGACGCGATGCCGGTGTAGGCGAGCACCGTCATCCGCATGCCCCAGATCGCGTCGCTGCGCGCCTGCGCCGACGGCGACGCGGCAGACCACTCAGGTCGGGTCGGCATGTCGCCTCGCGATGTCGATGAAATCGGGATAGCGCTCGATGAACACGTCGACGACGTCCGGATCGAAATGCGAGCCCCGTCGCTCGACAATGTAGGCGCGCACCTCGTCGGCCGGGAACGGCGACTTGTAGACGCGGCGCGACATCATCGCGTCGAACACGTCGGCCACCGTCATCAGCCGTGCCGCCAGCGGGATCGCGTCGCCGGCCAGCCCGTCCGGGTAGCCGCTGCCGTCCCAGTGCTCGTGATGCCAGTGCGCGATGTCGCGCGCCAGCGCGAGAAAGGCGGCCGGTTGCGCCTCGTCGCGCTCGGCGAACTCGATGGCGCGTGCGCCCATCTCGGCGTGCGTCTTCATCACCGCCCACTCGTCGGCGTCGAGCTTGCCGCGCTTCTGCAGGATGTGGTCCGGAATGCCGACCTTGCCGATGTCGTGCAGCGGCGCCGACCGGGTGAGCAGGTCGATCCAAGCCGGCGTCAGCACCGGTGCGAAGCGCGGATCGTCCGCCAGCGCCTCGGCCAGCACGCGAACGTAGGCCTGGGTGCGGCGGATGTGACGTCCGGTCTCGTGGTCGCGCGTCTCGGCCAGATTGGCCAGCGCGCGGATGCTCACCGCCTGGATCTGCTCGTTCTCTTCCATGCGCCGGCTGACTTCGGCCTCCAGCCAGGCGTTCTGGTCGCGCATCAGGTCGCGCGCCAGCTTGGCCTGCAGATGGGTGCGCACGCGCGCCAGCAGCACGGCGGGCTTGATCGGCTTGGAGATGTAGTCCACCGCGCCCATCGCCAGCCCGGCTTCCTCGTCGCCGGCTTCGGTCAGCGCCGTGACGAAGATGACCGGAATCCCACTGGTCGCCGGGTCCTTCTGCAGCCTCTCGAGAACCGTGTAACCGTCCATGCCGGGCATCATTACGTCGAGCAGGACGAGCGACGGCGCATCGCGGTCGCTTGCCAGGCGCAGTGCCGCGGCACCGTTCTTCGCCGCTTTCACGCGATAACCTGCGCTGCGCAGCAGGCCGTCGAGCACCTCGAGGTTTTCCGACATGTCGTCGACGATCAGTATCGTCGTGCTCGCTGGGTCCAGTCTTCGGTGCAAGGTAGTGATTTCCGCGTGCGCTTTGTGACAGGCGGAGACTGCACCGGTTCGGGGGCGGCCGACAACATCTGTGTGCGCAAACAGATCGGAAACGCAGAAATTTTTACAGTCTGCCCGCCACCGCGGCCGCTGGCGGACAGACCGTCGCGGTCAGTCGGCGGGCGGCTTCAGCGTGAAACTGAGGGTGGCGAAATGTTCGACCAGATCGACCTTGCCATCGGCATCGCCGCGTACGGCGTGTTCGGTGTACTCGGCGCGGATCACGTTGAGGCCCTGGTTGCGCACCGTGACGGTCGCCAGCCCGTTGGCGTCGGTCCGCACCGAGGCGCCGTCCGGGTCATTGACCAGGTCCGGCCACACCTCGACGCCGGACACCGGCCGGCCTTCATGCAGTACGCGTACGGTAATCAGCTCACCACTGCGCTGCGGAAAGCGACCGCCCGCTGACACGATCTGAAAAGCCATGCCGATCACCGGCCGCATCTCGCCGACCGGCGCCATCAGAAGATGCGTGCCGTACTTCAGGTAGCGACCGGTAGTGGTCGCCGTGGGCACGCTTTCCTTCGTGCCGGCCATCCACTTGCCCGACGGCAGGCGCGACCAGTAGCCGTTGTCCATCGTCGTCGCCAGCACGACTACCGCGGCATCGGCGCTGACGAACACCATGGGCTCGACCGGCACGGTGTGCACCGGCAGCGGCCGACCGGCCGCGTCGAAGGCCTGCAGCGCCGTGATGCGGTCACGTCGGCTGAACACCTCGACGTCCTCGGCGCCCTCGCCATAGACCAGCGCCAGCCGGCCGGCGCGCTGGGCGAACCAGATGCCGTGCGCCCAGCCGGGCGCTGCCATCGTCAGCAGCAGCAGCGCCACCATCATGCGGTATGCGTTCATCGCGCTCACCCCGCGCTCAGAAATCGACGCTAGCCGACAGCAGCAGCATGCGCGGCGCACCCTGCACCAGGCTGCCGTACTGCGATACGCCGGCCCAGTAGCTGCGGTCGAAGGCATTGCGTAGCTGGGCGCGGAAGACGGTAGCGCGGCCGGCGACCGTCGTGCGATAGCGCGCGCCGACATCGACGGTGGTCCAGTCCGGCACGCGCAGCGTGTTGGCACGATCGACGTACTGGCTGCCGGTGTGCACCACGTTGCCGGTCAGCGTCACGCCGGGCAGGAAGGTGGCGTCCCACTCGGCGCCGAGGTTGGCCATCAAGGACGGCACGCCGACCGCCGTGCGGCCCAGCGTGGCGGCGGAATTGGTCTGCGTCAGATCGGCGTCGAGCAAGGTCAGGCCGCCAAGCAGGCGCAGGCCCGGCGCCGCTTCGCCAGCCAGCGCCAGTTCGACGCCGCGGTTGCGCTGTTCGCCATCGACCGCGAACACGGTGCCGGTCAGCTGGCCGCTCGGCTTGGTGATCTGGAAGGCGCTCAGCGTAGCGATGACGGCGCCGATCTCGGCCTTCACGCCGACCTCGTTCTGCCGCGCCTTGTAAGGTGCGAACACCTCGCCGGCGTTGCTGGCCGACGGCGGCGCGGTGTCACCGCGGCTCAGACCCTGGATGTGATTGGCGTACAGCGCCACTCCCTGCCATGGCTTGACGACAATGCCGACCAGCGGCGTCAGCGCGTGCTCGTCGTACGCCGTCGTCAGCGCACCGGTCAGCGGATTGAAGTTGTCGGTTTCCACCCGCTGGCGGCGCACGCCGAGCGTCAGCTGCAGGCGCTCGTCGTACATCGACAGCGTGTCGGACAGCGCGAGGCCGCTCAGTTCGGTGTCCGACACGCGCGGCACGTCGCCCGCCAGCTGCACGTCCTGCGCCGGGCTGTCGAAGGGCGCGTACAGATTCGACAGCACCGCGGTGCCATTGGCCGAAATGCGGCCGAGGCGGTCGCGGTAGGTGCTGACCTGTGCGCTCACCACGTGACGCAGCGGACCGGTCTCGAAACGCGCGCGCAGGCCCGCTTCGGCGGTGCTGCGGTCGACGTCGAAGCGGAAGCGCTGCGGCACCGTGCTGGTATCGCCGGCCGCATTCAGTACGGTCGGGTTGCCGAACAGGCGATCGACCCGGGTGCGCCCGCCACCGACGCCGGCGAACAGCGTGAGCTGCTCGCTCGCCGCGTACTCGACGCGGGCCAGCACCGACTGGTCCTCGGTTTCGAAACGCTCCCAGCGCTGCGACACGTTGCGCCGACCGTTGGGCGCCGACGGCACGGCCACACCGGCGCCGAGGAAAGGACGGCGCGACGGCGCGTCGATGTCTTCCCGCTGATCGACGATGTCCAGCGTGGCGCGCAGTCTGTCGCCGCTGTAATCCAGCGCCAGCGCGCCCACCGTGGCGGCGCGCGACTGCTTGTCGATGCCGGTGTCGCCGTCGTGCACGCTGCCGTTGAAACGGATGCCGACGCGACGATCAGGCCCGAAGCGGCGGCTCAGGTCGAGGTGGCCACCGTACTGCGCGTTCGGCGACGCGCTCGCGGTGAAGCGCGTGAGGTCATCGGCGCCGGCGCGCTTGGGCACGATATTGATGGTGCCGCCCACGCTGCTGGCCGGCGACATGCCGTAGAGCAGCGCGGTCGGCCCCTTGATCACCTCGATGCGCTCGGCGTAGTCGACCAGCACGCGGTAGTTCGGCGCCACGCCGTAGACACCGTCGAAGGCGATCTCGCCCGAGTTCTGGTCGCCGACCGGAAAGCCGCGGATGAAGAAGGTGTCGAGGATGTCGCCCGGATGGCCGGAAATGCGGATCGACGGATCGTTGCCAACGACGTCGGCCACGCTGACCGCCTGCCTGTCCTCGATCATGCCGACGCTGTAGCTCGTGACGCTGAAGGGGGCGTCCATCACGTCGGCGTTGCCCAGCATGCCCAGGCGTCCGCCGCGCGCCATCTGGCCGCCCGCCTGCAAAGGCGGCAGCGGATGGAGGGATTCGGCGTCGGCGCGCACGCGCACCGCGTCCAGCACCGGCACTTCGCCACCGGCCGACGACGGACGCGCGGCCCCCCGGCGGACGGCGTAGCCGCCCCCGCGTGCGACGGCCTCGAACCCGGTATCGGCCAGCAGCGCCTGCAGCGCGCCCTCGACCGTGTAGTCGCCCTCCAGCCCGCGCGAACGCACGCCGGCCAGCTGTGCCGCCTCGTAGGACACGTTGACGCCGGCGATGCGCGCGTAGCGGTCGAGCGTCGTGGCCAGCGGTCCAGCAGGCAGGCTGAAATGCAGCACGCCGGCCGCCGACGGCGCGGCAGCCTCCTGCGCACGGACAGCATGCGGCAGTGCGGCCGCCGTCAGGGTCAGGCCCAGCAGGGCGATACGCAACGCGGCAGCGAGCGTCTTCAACGGGGGATGCGCGCGCGCCGGCGACGCGTAAGCGGAAAGAGGAGCATTCATGACGGTGTTCGAGTCCGGTTGGAAGAAGCGCCACCCAAACGGGCGCCTTCACTGCAGAGGCCGGACGAGACCGCGCATCCCCTCAGTTCAGTCGAAGATTTCTTGCGTGGCCGTGTTCAGCCTGCCCGGTCCGCCTCGACGATGACCCAGTAGCGGGTGCGGTAGCGCACGGTCACCGGCTGCACCTGCGCCAGGAAACGCAGCGCGCGGTCGGTGTCGCGCACGTGGAACACGCCGGACACGCGCCAGTCCGCGATCTGCGGATCGCAGACGATGCGGCCGCTGCGATAGCGCGACAGCTCGGCCAGCAGGTCGGCCAGCCGCATGTCGCGACCGGTGATGACGCCGTCCGTCCACGCATCGTCATCCGCATCCGCCACGACCGGCGACGAGATGCCTGCCGGACCGAGCGTGCTGCGCTCGCCGCCGTGGATGACGACGGTCTCGCCGCCATCGGCAGGATGCGCCTCGACTGCGCCCTCCTGCACGCTGACCCGAACCTCGGAGCGCTCGAGCCGCACGACGAAACGGGTGCCCAGCGCACGCAAGGTGCCGAAGGGCGTGCTGACCCAGAACGGGCGCTTCGCGGCAGCGCCTGCATCGTCGCCAGTGGTGATCATGATTTCGCCACGATGCAGCACCAGCACGCGGCGCTCGGCGGAGTAATCGGTGCTGATCGCGCTGTCCGTGTTCAGCATGACGACACTGCCGTCGGCCAGACGCAGCGTGCGCTGTTCGCCGACCGCCGTGCTCGCGTCAGCCAGCAGACGCTGCCACGGCGTGGTCTCGCGCACCACCCATCCGCTCGCCAGCGCGACGCCGGACAGCGACAGCACGCGCAGGGCGCGTCGCCGGCCGGCAGCGGCCCCGCGGCGCCCGGCCTCGGCCGCTTGCAGCACGTCCTGCGCCAACCTTGCCGGCAGGCCGGAGAAACCGCTGCGCAGCGCCGCCACCCTGCTCCACGCCTGCGCGTGGCGCGGGTCGGCGTCGAGCCAGCGCGCGAAGGCCTGCTTCGCCGCCGGCGTCGCAGCGTTGTAGTCCAGCCGCACCGACCACGCGATCGCCGCATCGACGATGTCGTCCGGCAGGCGCTCGCCGGCCGCGGCAGACAGTCCGCCGCTCACGATTCGAAACGCAGTGCGTAGCAGTGACGCAGCGCGCGGGCGACGTAGCGCTCGGCGGTGGCCAGCGACACACCGAGCCGGCTGGCGATCTGCGGGCAACTGAGGCCTTCGAGCTGCGCCCAGAGGAAGGCGGTGCGCACCTGTGGTTTCAGGCTGTCGAGCATGCGATCGATCTCGATCAGCGCCTCCAGCACCAGCACGCGATTTTCGGGCGACGGCGCTTCGGCTTCCGGCAGCACCGCCAGCGTATCGAGCCAGGCGCGTTCGAGGGCGCGCCGGCGCCAGTGGTCGATCACCAGGCCGCGCGCGATGGTCGACAGATAGGCGCGCGGCTCATGCGCACGCACAGGCTGTTGCCGCGTCAGCACGCGGATGAACACGTCCTGCGCAATGTCCGCCGCATCCATCGCGTCGCCCAGCTTGCGGCGCAGCCAGCCCTGCAGCCAGCCGTGATGACCCCGGTAGAGATCCTCCGCCTCCCGCTGCAGCTCACATTCGACAGTCCGCACAGCGCATTCCCCTCGCGTCCGGTCCGCTGCGGCGGACAGGCATAAATGCAATTGATAATTGTTCGCATTGTAGAGAGGGAGGGCGCGGGCGGCAATCGGGAGCGGATAGCGACGCGCGAAAAAGAAAACCCCGGGTCGCCCCGGGGTTGTCTGTCATTTCATGCGCCCGCAGAGCGGTGCATCACTCCCACTCGATCATCAACAGGCCACGCAAGCCCGCGTGGTTAAAGGGATTTGCGATGATCGACATGGGCCATTACCGTCGCTTTTACCGTCATCCGACAAGAGCTTGATCTGGTGCGGAAGATGGAAGGATTTGAGGGGCGACGACTCTAGCAACTCCATCGTCAATCGCCCTCTAGGATAGCGCAGACAAGCACAGCGGTCTTCCTCCAAGCCTCACTTCGCCGATGGCTTCGGCGCTGCCGGCCCTCCCCTCTTGAAACCACGATCCCCCGCCATGAACGCCTCCAGCATGTGCGGGATCAACTTCTCTGCATCGACCGCCTCGCCATACGCCTGCGCGTGCAGCGCGGCGTAGCGGTCGAGGTCGGCTTTCAGGCCGGCCGGGCACGCGAAGGTAAGCTTGACGTTCTCGGTCTTGGGCAGCGGCCCAAGCCGCAGTTTCTTGGTCGCGTTCATTGCGAAGCTCCCCGATTGAAGAACAGGGGCTGGTAGGGCCGCAGCACCAGATCCCGGTTGACGATGATCCGCACCGGCAGCCCGGGCCGCGTGGTCAGCGTCGGCTGGATGTTCATGTTGCGCCGGGTGATCTCCTGGCCGACCTGATTGATGCTGTCCTGGGCGCTGTCACGCCCGGCGATGACGATGCGGTTGCCGTCTTGGCGGTTCTCCGGCGCGGCCAGCTCTGCGCCGACGCCCAGCAGCGTCGTCAGCACCGCACCGGCAAAGATGCGGTTCCAGTGCCAGTCCACGTCATCCTCCAAGCCCGCGTAGCCGGCCGGGTCGGTGCCCACTAGATTGTCGAGCGTCAGCGAGGACGTGTCGGGCAAGATGATCCGGTTCCACACCACTTGCACGCGGCTCTGCCCGTAGCTGACCTGACTGTTGTAGCGCCCGAGGATGCGCGATCCCTGCGGGATCAGCAGGAACTTGCCGGTGGCCGTGTCATAGACCGGCTCCGTCACCGTGGCGATCACGTCGCCCGGCAAGTCCGACTTGATGCCCGCCACCAGCGCGCCGGCGATCACCGTTCCGGCCATCACCTGATACGGAGACGCCGGCAGCGCCAGGTTGCCGGAATTGCGGGTTTCCGTAGAGCCAGCTTTCAGGAACGCTTCTTTCGGATCCTGTTGATTCTGCGTCGCAGTCGGATCGGCAGGCTGGGCCGCTGTCGAGGCCGGCCCAGCGGCGAGCGGATCAAAGGCCGCGAGCGCGTTTGCAGCGCCGGACGCCCCTGGCGCTGCTTGCGCGACCGTAGCGGCGGCCTGCCCTTGGCCGCCTGAGCGGAAGAATACCGACGAAGCCGCCGCCGCTTCCGCCTCCTTCCGCAAGGCGTCGTTGGGGTCGTGGCCGGGCGCCGCGTAGGCGGCCACGGCCGGCTGCTGCGAGTTCACGATGGCCGGGCCAAGGTCGCCAGGCAACGGCGGACCCAGCTCGGGCACATCGGGCGGCAAGGCTGGTGGCAGCTTCGAGTAGTCGGTCGGCAGCGCATCCAGCCCTTCGGACTTCGAGACGCGATCGACGTTGTAAAGCTCGGTTTGCTCGCCCGCACTGCGTCGCTGCGGTTGTAGCGACCAGATCGTGGCCCCAAGGACGGCGACCGACAGGCCGCCGGCGAGGATGGCCAGCGTGCGCCGGTTCAGGCGCGTGACCGGGCGCGGCTGGGCGCGCAGCGCCACCGCCTCGGGCGCTACCTTGCCCGTCTGCGGCGTGGCGAGGTCGGGGGTGTCGTCCTGGCTCATGGTCAGTTCCTCCGTGCAACGCCGTCCGTGCGCTCGATTCGCACCACGTCGCCCTTGTCCCCGCCCAGGCGCAGTTCGGCGGCACCGAACAGCCGATCCACGATGTAGTACGGCGAGCGGAAGCGGTAGTTGACCAGTTGCCCGTCGCCTTCTGGCCCGATCACGAACAGCGGCGGCAGCTCGCCTTGCGCGATGCCGGCGGGGAACTGGATATAGACCTTCTGCCCGTCGTCGAAGGCGCGCAGCGGCTTCCACGGCGGGTTGCTACCGCTGATCGCGTAGCGGAAGCGCAGGTTTTCCAGCGACAAGCCGGAGTCCACCGGCGCGGCGGCGCTGGCCGCCTGCGCCTGGCGCTGCAAGGCCAGTATCCGGTCACGCGGATACTCCCAAGAAGCCGACGCCATCCACGTCTTTTCCGTCGAAGCCAACTCCAGCAGGTACGTCCTGCGGTTGGTGGTGATGACGAGATTGGTCTTGAGGCCCGAGCGGATCGGCTTGACCAGCACATTGACGCGCAGGTCAGCACCGCTGCCGCTCGACGTATCGCCCACGATCCAGCGCACGGTATCGCCAGCGGCCACCGTCACCAGCTCCTCGCCCGACTGGAGCGAAATCACGGTCACGCGGCCCACGGCTGCATAGACTTGGTAGAGCGCGCCATCCGTGAACGGCCACACCTGAATCGCGTTGACGTATCCCTCGCGCGTGGGTGCGACGCGCGCCTCGGCATTGGCCCGAGAGACGCGCACCTTCTCGTCGGCTGGCTCCGGCGTGGGCTTGGCGTCCTCGGCTTCGGGCAATGGCTTCAACTGCGCCGGCATCGGCAGCACCTCGGGCACCGCCACCACCTCCACCGGCGCGGGTGGCTCGGGTAGCTGCTGGGCCTGCACTGGCTCATCGAGCGAGATGGTCGGCGGTGGCTTACCCTGCGTGGCGCAGCCCGCCAGGGCAAGCAAGATCACCGGCAAGGCGGATTTACGGAAAAGATCATTCATGGCTTGGCTCCTTCGGAAGAATCCAGTTCGCGGCTCCACGACAGGCCGTTGACGTAGATGCCCAGGGGGTTCTTGCGCAGGCGTTCTTCGGTGCGCGGCGGCTGGAGCACGATGGACACCACGGCCGTCCACCGCTCCAAGCCCGCCGCGGCGCCGTTGACGTAGCGGCGTTCCGTCCAGCGCACGTTGAAAGACGTGTCGCTGGCGCGCACGACGCTGGTGATCTGCACCGTCACCGACTCCTTGCCGATGCGCGCGAACGGGTCGTTGACCCGTGCGTAGTCGTTGAGCACGGCCGCGCCCTTGTCGGTCATGTAATCGTAGGCGTCCAGCCAGTTCTGGCGGACGACGATGGGGTCGATGGACAGCGAGCGCACCAGCGTCACGAAGCGCGCGATGTGGTGCGCGGTCTGCGCATCGTTGGGCCGGTATGGCGTGGCGGCTTCACCCACGGCGCGTACCTGGCCCGCGTTGTCCACCTCCACGACGTAGGGCGTCACGATGGATTGCGCCGAGCGCCACACCAGGCCGCCGGCCATCAGCAGCGCAAGCGTCAGGCAGCCGAAGGCCATCAGGCGCCAGTTCTTCGCCTGCACGCGCGGCGAGCCGATGCGCTCGTCCCACACTTGGCCGGCAGCTTGGTACGGCGTGGCAGGTTGCGGCGTGTCGGCGTAGCGCACCTGCGGTTTCTTGAATCGCATGGTCAGTTCTCCTTATGAATCGGAATCGCGCAGGCTCGGCCCCTGGCCGGAGCCGCCGCCATCGCCACCGCGCAGCGCGTGGGCGGTGGTGGTCGCGGCGTGGGTGAGTTGCTGGCGGCGATGCAGGCGCTTGGCCCAAGCGGGCTGTTCCTGTGTCTGCGCCGTAGCGGCGCCGGATGCGGCCTCGCCTGCGGCACCCTGACCGGATGCCGCACCCGCGCCGCCATCGGCAGCAGCGCCATTCCAGCCAGCGCGGAAGGGAGCGGCCATGCGTTGCCCGGCAGCGGAAGCGCGGGATGCAGCGCCTCGCCCGGCTGCCTGCGCGCCGGTCTTGGCGACGTTGCCCAGGCCCGCCATCGCGCCCTTTGCGCCGCCGCCAGCGGCGGCGGAACCGGCCTGGAACGCCGACTTCGCACTGCTGGCCGCCGACGTGGCGGCGCGCGCACCGCTACCGGCCAGCTTCGCGGCAGCCGGGGCCATGCGCGCACCAGCAGCCACGGCGCCACCCACGCCCGTCGCGGCGGCGCCAATGGCGACGGCCGTGCCGGCAGCGCCGACAGCAGCACCGGCCATTGCGCCAGCGCCGAGCTGCGGCGCACCGGAGACGAGGCCCGTGGCGATGCCGGGGCCGAAGATCCCTAGCGCCAGCAAGGTGAGCGAGGCCAGCATGATGACCAGCGCGTGGTCGATAGACGGCTCGGCGGGATGGACTTGGAACTGAGCGAACAAGCCCGAGCCGATACCGACGATCACGGCCAGCACCAGAACCTTGACGCCGGAGGCCACCACGTTGCCCAAGACCTTTTCGGCGAGGAACGCGGTCTTGTTCCAGAGCGCGAATGGCACCAGCACGAATCCGGCGAGCGTGGTCAGCTTGAACTCGATCAGCGTGATGAACAGTTGGATCGCCAGCACGAAGAAGCACAAGACCACGACCAGCCACGCGAGGAACATCACCACGATGGGGTCGAGGTTCACGAACACTTCGGGAAAGCCCGCCATCTCGCCGATCTGCTCCAGAATCGGCGCCCCGGCGTCGATGCCGGTTTTCGCCAGCCGGCCCGGCTGCAAGAAGTTCTCCATCGTGATGGCCGAGCCGGTGGCGGTGATGCCCAATCCCGCAAACGAGCGGAACACGATGCTGGCCAGCCAGTTGAAGTTATTGATGATGTAGGCGAAGGCACCGACGTAGAGCACCTTGCGCAGCAGCTTGGCGATCACGTCCTCGCCCTGGCCGGTGGCATGGCCCATGGCCCAATACAGGCCAGCGATCGTCATGTCGATGACGATCAGCGTGGCCGTGAGGAACGCCACTTCGCCCCGCAGCAGCCCGAAACCCGAGTCGATATAAGCGGCAAAGGTGTTGAGGAATTGGTCGATGATGGTCACGTCATTCATGGCGTGTCCTCCGGTTCGGCGGGAACGGCCGGCGCCATGCCATCGGCCGGTTCCTCGAAGCTCGGCGGGATCGGCGGCAGGTCGGCCAGCGTCTGGTATTCATCCGGCC
>OFDN01000782.1_pt1 | contig 23738 bp, 19 predicted proteins | sample 1520971 | NCBI WGS metagenome assembly OFDN01 (sample SAMEA94257418, study PRJEB24077) | hot springs metagenome | biome: Aquatic biome; feature: Geographical feature; material: Water | place: India | collected 2012-06-12 | depth 5 m
AAATGTGCTGGAGCTACAACCGCCAGTACGGCACGAAGTATCTGGCGGTGATGCCCACCAATCTGTACGGGCCGGGCGACAACTACCACCCGGAGAACAGCCACGTCATCCCGGCGCTGCTGCGCAAGTTCCACGAGGCGAAGCAGCGTGGCGACCGGACGGTCACCATCTGGGGCACTGGTACGCCACGGCGTGAATTCCTGTACAGCGACGACATGGCGGATGCCTGCGTCTTCCTGATGAACCTGCCGGACGACCGCTACACGAGCCTGCTGGGCAGCGACGAGTCGGTGAGCGGCCGGTTCGAGCCGCCGCTGGTGAATGTGGGGGTGGGCGAGGACGTGACCATCAAGGAACTGGCCGAACTGGTCGGCAAGGTGGTCGGTTTCGATGGTGAGCTGGTGTTCGACACGAGCAAGCCGGATGGCACGCCGCGAAAGTTGATGGATGTCGGGCGTCTGAAAAGTATTGGCTGGCAACCTTCGACGGCGCTCTTGCTGGGTCTAACTCAAGCCTACGCGGACTATCTGCGCGCTTGGCAATGAGGACTTAGTCCAATGGAAGTTCTCGGAATTGTCTTCGCGTCTCTGCCTTACGCGGCAGTGCTGTTGTTCTCGGCGCTATTCCTGATTTACATGGGTATTACGCTGAGCAAGCAACGCTTCGTGATTTACCCATACTTGATTCTCTTACTCACGATATCTGGTACGACTTTTGGTCTGAAGGAGGCCGTTGCACCATCAGTCTATGGCCGTGGCTCGGGCGTGCTTTACGCGCCGCTATTGATGTGGCTCTTACTCGCCGCATTCCTCTGGACACGTTTCACCTTGATGTTCGCCCGCGACCGGATTGCTGCGTGCAATCTACATCCATGGTTTGCTGGTTGGCTGGTCCTTTTTGCGGCGCATGTTGGTGCAGGCCTTGCGCTCGGTCAGCCGCTAAAGGAAATCGTTGGTGGAATGGGGTTTTCAAACGTTATCTGGATGTGGGTTTTCATTCTCGCATTGCTGACGGCTTTCCGCACCCCGGAGGCGGTCGAGGAGCTTACGCGCTTCTTGATCGTCTATGGTTTCGGACGTGCCGTCTTTGGTCTTGTTAGATGGGCTGCGTTGGGTGGTGATCCGGCAAACGCCTATGCCAATCGTCAGGGCCTCGACCTTAAACTTACGTTCTTCGATATCAATGACAATCTGATTTGCTTCATCGCCTTCGCCTTGTCGGCAGTGCGTCTTCTGCATCCGGATAAGGTTGTGGTGAGCAAGTGGTGGCGAGCATTTCTTTGGGTAGTGCTTGCGACGACGGCGCTGTGCATATTGCTTTCTTTCCGGCGAACTGCGTGGGTAGGCCTTGCGCTTGGCGGTCTATTCGTTCTGGCGCAGTTGCCCAAGCAGGTGCGGTGGAAGACGGCGCTCTTTGCTGTACCGATGGGCCTGGTCGGTATCATTTATGTAGCGAAGAAGAGGCTTGGTCAGGTGAGTGGGGCAGGTAGCGGCATCGAATCCTTTTTCTACGACTTGATTTCCAACCGCTACGGTGCCGAGGGGGACCGGGTTATGGAACTCAAGCTGGCGATTGCTGATTTCATCGACCACCCCATCGTCGGTATCGGCGCGTGGGGGCGGTACTCGGGTTATCAGCGTATTGACTGGCAGATCGGTCCCGATGCAGGCGCATTTCTTCACAGCGGGTTATTGCATCTAGCCCTCAAAACCGGCTTCGTTGGCCTTATTCTCCTCGTAGGTGTCGTCAGCGCTTTCGTTATTTTCTGGCAGCGTACTCGCGAGCAGTTGGCGCCCGGCCCACGCGCGCTTGCCGTTGCCGGGGTGGCGGGCACGTTGTTTATGCTGTCGGACTTCTTGATCGGTACTCCAGTTCCTCAAGTCCGCACGATGCAGATGATCGCCCTGTGTATGGCCCTGCCTTATCTTGCAGCAGCCGCATCGTCGATATCAGCCGTCACTGCCGTCCAGCCAAGACGTGATGGAGTCGGGTTCAGAGTCGCGTCAGCTTGACGCAGAGGTAATCGATGCGGGTACTACGTAATTCATTGTTTAATCTCGCAGGCGGAGTTCTTCCAGCGCTGGTTGCACTGGCCACCGTTCCATTCATTGTTCGCGGGTTGGGCGATAGTGGCTATGGCTTGTTTACGCTAGTAACGTCCATCGTCGGTTATTTCGCCCTGCTCGACATCAATGTGACGGCTGGCTCGGTCAAGTACGTTTCCGAGTACCACGCAACCGGGCAAAAAGACAGACTTAACGCAACGCTCAGCTTTGGTCTACTCATATATTTGGGTATAGGCGCCGTCGGTGCATTTATTCTTTATGCGTTCTCTGGTTCGTTGGTCAGACACGTTTTTTCTGTGCCTGCCGACTTGGAAAACATGGCGGAGAACTGTCTGCGTATTGGGGCGCTGGGGTTTCTGCTTGGGCAGGTTCAAACTTATCTGCAGAGTGTGCCTCAGGCGCTGATGCGCTACGACGTCAGCAGTAGATTCGAAGCGGGTTTTGGTATGTTGATTCCCTTGCTGACGGTGGGGTTGCTTGTACTTGGTTTCGGGCTGATAGAAATCATTGTTTTGCGCGTTCTTGCCAGTGCGCTCAACTGCGTGCTCTTGTGGCGGTCTATTCGTTGCCTGCTGCCCGAGTACCGTCCGACGCTCGCAGTGAAGAACATCGCAGGACAATTGCTTACCTTCAGCGGTTATTCGTTTTTGTCGCGAGTCGCGGCATTGACCTATGCTCATTCGGACAAGCTCATCATCGGTGCTCTTATTGGCATGAAGGAACTCGCCTACTACACCGTTGCCGCGACTCTGGCCAACCGTATTCTCGGAATGAGCTTCCGGTTATCCGGTGTGCTGTTCCCGGCCGCGAGTGCGCTGGCTGCGTATGGCCGGATCGACGAGCTGAGAGCGCTGTATCTGAAATCCAGCCGCTATGTTGTGTTCCTGAATGCCTCTATTCTGGTTTTCATCGCTGCATTCGCCTATCCGCTTCTGTACTACTGGATCGGAGCCGACTTCGCCGAAAAGGGAGCGGTCGTCCTTGCTGTCGTAGCGTGTGCGCAATTTGTGGATTCGATGACCAACATTCCGTCGCTGGTGAATGACGGATTGGGCCATCCACGTGTTTCCGGAGGCTTCGCAATCTCGCGCGCCGTGATCGGCCTGTTGGCCGTTTATCTTGGCGTCAGCGAGTTCGGAATCGTCGGTGCCGCTGGCGGCCACCTGGGGTCCGCAGCATTGATGACCGCGGCCTTTCTTGTCTATGTGCATGGAAGAACCGTGCCTTGCCGTCTTTCGGACCTGCTGAAGCGCAGTTACTCCTTACCCTTTGCCGGTGTCTTGGTGCTTGCGGCACTGACGGGTGTCTCAGCGCAGTACACCGGCCTGAGGCCGATGCATCTGCTGCTGGTTGCGTCCGTCTACGGATGTCTCTTGATCGCTTTCGGCTATCGCTTCGTTCTGTCCGTGGAGGACCGGATCAACCTACACAGCCGCGTGCGCAGGCTGACTTCATCGCGGGTGTGAAATGCGGATTCTGATGGTTACCGAAGACCTCCCTGCACCGCAGGTCGGAGGGCTGGGCAAGCATGTCGTCACGCTTGCCAACCACCTGATCAGATGCGGTCACGAGGTCGACATCCTCGGCCGCAGCGATCGAGACTATGCCTCTGTACGCGACGAGGTGGGCTTCAACGGTCGCTTCATCGAAGGCTTCCCGATGGGCCGGAACGGCTGGAAAGAGACGCAGCTGGGCGTATTCATGCCGCCCAAAAGACCTGCGCTGGCGAGGCGTATTGCGCAGTCGGTGATCGCGCATTCGGCGGGCTACCAGGTCATTCACTACCACGGGCACCTGCCGATGCTCGGGCGCTATCTGCCGGCCAGCCTCCCGTTCGTGCAGACCCGCCATGACCAGGGCAGCGAGTGCGTTACGCACGTTCGATTCAAGGAGGGGGGCGTCTGCTCTGCGACAGACGCACGCGCGTGTGCGCAGTGCATCCATCCTTCGCCCGGTCCGCTGCGCACGATGATCAGTGCGCATGCGGTGCGCCGTTACCGTAAGGAGGTTGCCGAAACATTCGCCCTGCGTCCGACCATATTCGTGTCCGATTTCCTTCGACGCAATTTTGTCCGCGCGGTACCGGGTGCGGACATGAAGAAAGCTCGGGTCATTCACAACTTCATAGACTTGGAGCGGCTCCGCCAGATCGTTGATCCAGAAGTGCGCGTCAGCCCCCGAACATTGCTGATCGCCGGACGCGTGGATGAGGCGAAAGGATTCGGTGCGTTTCTTCGCGCGTTGATGCCCTCACTCCCTGAGGATGTGACGGTTGACGTGGTGGGTGATGGGCCTGAGCGAGAGGGACTGCAGCGTGATTTCGCTTCGGAAAGTGTTCGTTTCTCGGGATGGCAGCCGTATGAAGAGGTTATTCGTCGGACTCGCACCTCGCATGTCTGTGTTGTTCCGTCAATTTTGGAGGAACCTTGCGGCACAACGGTGCTTGAAGCGCTTTGTCTCGGGCGACCGTGTGTTGCACTTGCGCGCGGAGGTACGCCCGAATTGCGCGCATTTGAACGGTATTCCGGGCAACTCGCACTTGCCGGCAGCATGAAAGAGCTCGTGACCCTTTCCTTGAAAGCAATCGCGCAAGCGCCGCTTGACCTCCCCATGCCTGAAGCATTCGGGGCGGATGTCAATGAAATCGCTACCTGTATTACGAATTGTTATGAGGAAATCGTGGCATGAGTAGTCAGTTGCCTAAGATATCGGTCATTACCTGCACGTGGAACAGTGCGGCGACCTTGGCAGAGACTCTCGACTCGATCGCTTGCCAGACATATCGAAATTTCGAGCAGATATTTGTTGACGGCGGGTCGACTGATGGCACTCTGGAAATGATTGCCGAACGGTGCCCCGGTGCGACGGTGCTGCGGGATGTGCGTGGCGGTATCAGCCGGGCGATGAATCAGGGGGTGCTGCATTCGACCGGTGATGCCTTTTGCCATCTTCATTCCGATGATTACTTTGCAACAGCAGATACGCTGCAGAAGGTCGCTGACCGTTTCTCGGCTGTCACTGAATGCATGTGGCTTTACGGTTCGATACTGATAGACAGAGGCGGTCAAGCTGAGGTGTGGGATGCAAGGTTCAGACCTTTCTCGCACAAAGCTTATGCGATGGGTTCGATTTCCGTGGCACATCCGGCTGTCTTTATGCGAAGAGCGCTTTTCGAAGAGTTCGGTGGCTTCGATGAAACGCTCAAGTACGCGATGGATATCGATCTGTGGCTGCGTCTGGGTCAGCGTTACCGGCCGGAAGTCATTGACGAGGCTCTGACTGTATTTCGTGACCACCCGGGTAGCGTGTCCAGCGCAAACAAGCTCAAGGCGCGACAGGAGGAATGGTCGGTTCGGCGTCGCTATTTCCGCAGCGCGCCACTTCAGACGGCAGTGTTCGGCCTGCGCTACCTGCGGCGTACTCGTCGTTTGCGTGCGGAAGGCATGACGGGCTGATGACGCGATTGACTTTTCTGCTGAAGGCCCTCAACGAAGAGGCGCATATCGGTGCCTGCCTCAAAAGCATCCTGTGCGAGATCGAGGGGCTGGAAGCGGAGATCGTGCTTGTCGATTCGCTGTCCGCAGACCGGACGGTGGACGTGGCCCGCGCTTACCCGGTCAAGGTGCTGCAGTTCGCGTCGCCGGAAGACCGCGGGTGTGCGGCTGCGGTGCAGCTGGGCTACCAGTGTGCCGGCGGCGAGTTCCTTTACGTGATCGACGGCGACATGACGCTCGAGCCCGGCTTTCTCAGCGAGGCGCTGGCCTACCTCGAGAAGCACCCCGGCGTTGCGGGTGTCGGCGGGCTGCTGTCGGACAACCGCATACGTACGGCAGCTGACCGGCGCCGGGTCGACGCGTACGGTGGCATTTCTCGTGACATGACGGTGGCCGATCTCGGCGGCGGTGGCCTCTACCGGAGAAGTGCGGTCGAAAGTGCCGGCTATCTGGCGCATCGCTGGTTGCCGGCCTGCGAGGAGGCAGAACTGGGCGTTCGGCTGCGTGCTGCCGGCTGGCGGCTGGTGCGGCTGGCAAGACCAGCGGTAAGACACACCGGACACGATGAAACGGATGTTCAGATGCTCCGGCGTCTATGGCGCAGCGGGCGCATGGCCGCGTACGGCATGTTTCTGCGTTCTGCGGTCGGAACACGCTGGTGGTGGCCAACCGTCCGGCGCGTGCGTCTGCTTTTCGTCGCACCGGTGCTGCATCTGTCTGCCGCAGTGGCGGCTGCTCTGCTGGCGTTCTCGTGCGGGTACGGCTTTGCCATGTCACTGCTCGTGGCCGAGGCGGCGATCTGGGTGCCTGCGTTTGCTCTTATGAGCGTGCGCAAGCGAAGCCCGCGGGACGCTGCGGTGGCGCTCTGCGCATGGCATCTGTATGCAGCAGCGGGATTTCTGGGGGTAATGCGGCCCTTGCCAAGTCCCAACCTCAGAATCGATTTTCGCGAGCTGACATGAAGCCTTTCCGGGGTGTCGCGTACTGTTGCGCGCTGATGGTGTGTGCCGTCTTCTGTTTCCAGGCCTGTGCTCAGGTGATGCTGACGGCCGGGGGCATAGTCAGCGAAAGCAGCCTCAGCTCGAAGTACTACATTCAGGCTCGTTCGCCCGAAAGGCTGAGCTGGGTCAGCGATCCGGCCGATCCGTCACGGCGGGTGCTGCAGATTCGCCTTCACCGGGAGGATGGCCAGGTGGCTGGCGGCCTGCGCGCGGAAATCGTTCCACGGGGCGATGCTGCGGCGAATGGCCCATCGACGCGCTGGTACGGATTCGAGTTCTATGTGCCGGACGAATGGGTGCCGATACCGCCGGCTGTGGTGGTGGCGCAACTGCATGGCAATGACCACGTTTATCTGGCGCCGCCGCTCAGTCTGCAGATCCAGGAGGGGCGCCTGTTCTTGATGACGCAGTACAACATGCGGGGCGCACGATCCGCAGATCCGCCGAAGACCGAGGGCTCTGTCCGGCGGTATCCGTGGGTGGCGCCACTGAAGAAGGGCAAGTGGTACCGCTGGGTGGTGCGCACGCAGTGGTCTTCAACTCCGGGTGAGGGTGAGCTCGATGTGTGGATCGACGACGAGCTGATTCTGAGTGAGCGCGGAAGGCCCAACACATATGACACCGATGGAAGACCCGGCTCTTTCAATTATGCGAAGGCCGGTCTTTACGCTCCTGCCGGAATTGCTGAGCTTGAATCCATATCCATTCTGACGCGAGGGATTTTGTTGGGTCGGGGTGATGTGCGCTATGAAGCTTTTGTGGCTGACTTTTCGCGCTGATTTTTTTTCGCTGTTGATTTTGAGGTTTCGATGAAGCAACCGGTAATGGTCGGGACACGGTTTGATACGATGGGAGGAATATCTTCCGTTGTGAATGTCTATCGTGCGGCCGGTTTTTTTGATCGTTTTAATGTGCGGTATATCGCATCTCATTGCGACGGTGGTGCTCTGGCCAAACTGTGCTTGATGATGACGGCAGTCGGCGAGTTTCTTTTTTTGCTGATCCGGAAGCGGGTTTCACTGGTTCATGTGCATATGTCGTCCCGCGCAAGTTTTTGGAGGAAGTCCATTTTTCTTCTTTTGGCTGGTGTTTTTCGGGTGCCCAGGATCATTCATCTGCATGGTTCCGAGTTTGCGATTTTTTACGAGAAGGAATGCTCTTCTTTTGCGCGGTGGTTTGTGCGTTTTGTTTTTGATTCTTCTGATCGGATGATTGTTCTTTCGGATACTTGGAAGAATTGGGTTTCAAATATTTCAAAAAACAAGGCGGTTTTATGCGTCTACAACCCGGTAGAGCTTCCCGATGGTCAGTCTGTTCGTGTTGAGGAGAATGCTGCTCTTCTTTTCATGGGTCGGCTTGGAAAGCGCAAAGGCACGTATGATCTAGTTAATGCTGTTTCCCGGCTTGATAAGCCCTATTCTCTGATCCTTGCAGGAGATGGGGATGTTGACGAGATTCGCGCGCTTGCTGAGGGTTTGGGCATCTCAGAGAAGGTTGAAATCACGGGCTGGGTACGTGGGGCAGAAAAGGAGGCTTTGTTTAAACGTGCTTGCCTTTATGTTCTGCCGTCTTATAACGAAGGGCTGCCAATGGGTATTTTGGAGGCCATGGCCCAGGGTTTGCCTATTGTTTCAACGCCTATCGGCGGTATTCCGGAGGCAGTGCGTGAGGGAATAGAAGGGTTTCTGGTTCAGCCGGGTGATGTTGAGTCGCTTGCAAAGGTTCTCGATGATTTGATTTCGGACCGAATGTTGCGAGTGCGTACTGGACACGCCGCGCGTTCGAGAGTCGAGGCTGTTTTTTCGGTTGATCGCATCCTTCCAACCGTTATGCAGGTTTATGGCGATCTTGGAGCCGGGCGGTGACCAGCCTCGCATGGAAGTTAAACCGCCTGCGACTGATGGGGGCCTCCGAGATCCTTTATCGGGTCAGGAATGTCCTGCACGCGCAACTTGAACGCCGCGGGCTTGGGCTGGCGCGGCCTTATCCGCCTCAGGGACAGGCCGGGCAGGCGTGGGTTGATCGACTGCCGACCGGCTTTGATCGCACGCGCTATGTGACGGCGGCTGATCGGATACTCGATGGCCGGTTTGACGTGTTCGCGCTTGAGAATGCGGAACTCGGATTTCCTCCGGACTGGAACCGCGATTGTCGGACCGGCACCGTCGCGCCGATGGATTTCGGCAAGACGCTCGACTACCGGGACGAGCGCAAGGTCGGGGACATCAAGTATCTGTGGGAGCCTTCACGACACCTGGAGCTCGTGACGCTGGCGCAGGCCTGGCACCTGACCCGAGACGTGCGGTACGCGGAAGGGTGCCGGACGTTGCTCGATTCTTGGATGACGCAGTGCCCCTACCCACTCGGGGTGCATTGGACCAGTTCACTGGAGCACTCGGTGCGCCTGATGAACTGGTATTTCGCCTGGCATCTGCTCGGCGGTGAGAAGTCGCCGCTGTTCGACGGAGAGGCCGGAGCCGCCTTCCGACGCCGCTGGCTTGATTCGATCTATTGCCACTGTCACTTCATTGCGGGGCATTTTTCGAAGCATTCGTCTGCCAACAACCACCTGCTCGGTGAGTACATGGGGTTGCTGGTTGGCGCACTCAACTGGCCTTGCTGGCGGGAATCCGCGACATGGCAGGCGACGGCACTCGCAGGTTTCGAGGCTGAAGCACTGAGGCAGAACAGCCCGGATGGTGTGAATCGCGAGCAGGCGATCTACTACCAGCACGAGGTGATGGACATGATGGTGTTGTGCGCAGCGATTGCCGAAGCGCACGGCCGGCATTTTTCGGAGGCTTTTCACCAGCGGCTTGCCAGCCTGGCCGACTTCATCTCATCGGTGATGAACGTGAGTGGCGTAGTGCCGATGGTCGGAGATTCGGATGACGCGGTCATGGTTCGCCTTTCGAGGGAGGCAGACTGGAATCCTTACCGCTCGCTGCTGGCAACCTGCGGCATTCGATATCGACGTGCGGATTTCGCACATGCAGCGGGTCGAATGGATGACAAGACCCGTTGGCTTCTCGGCGATCGCGCGGAAAGTCTGCTCTCGGAGCTTGTTGCAGGACCGGCTCCGGCCCCGACGATGCCGAAGGCCTTTCGCGAGGGCGGCTATTTCGTGCTTGGCAGTGATCGCGGTACGGCGTGCGAGGCGCTTGCGCTGATCGACTGCGGACCGCTGGGATATCTCTCGATCGCGGCTCACGGCCACGCAGACGCGCTGGCGCTCTATCTGTCGCTGGGTGGGGATGAGGTCCTGATCGATCCAGGTACTTTTGCCTACCACACGCAGCGTGTGTGGCGCGATTATTTCCGTGGGACGGCCGCGCACAATACCGTTCGCATCGATGGCGCTGACCAGTCTGAAATCGGCGGCAGCTTCATGTGGATGGGCAAGGCACGGGCTAGCTTGATTGACGTCGGTTCGCGCGATGACGGCCGGCAGTTTTTCGTGGGCGAACATGACGGATATCTGACGCTGCCGAATCCGGCTCTTCATAGGCGTCGCGTGGAGTTCGATCCGCGAGCAGGCAGGTTTGAGGTGATCGACGAGATTGTCGGTGATGGCTCACATGAGGTTGAGCTGTTCTGGCATTTCGCCGAGGGGTGCGCCGTCAGTGCCATCGATGGTCGGCTTGAGTGGCGGACAGTCCGAACCCAAGGGGTCATGCGTCTGGACCGCAGCGATTTCAAGCTGGACCTGACGACAGGGCAGGAGTCTCCGCCCTCAGGATGGATTTCCCGTCGTTTTGATCGCAGAGAGCCAATTGCCACAGCGCGCTTTCACGGGCGCACTCAAGGCACGGTGCGAGTTGTAACGACGATCGAGTATTCGTTTTCTTCGTGATTGGTGAATCGAGGTTGCTATGAAGATCAGTATCTTTGGGATGGGTTATGTGGGCGCCGTATCGGCGGGGTGCTTGGCGACCGACGGTCACGAGGTGATTGGCGTTGATCCCAATCCGACCAAGGTGGAGTTGATCAACCGCGGACTGACGCCGATCATCGAGAAGGACATCGGCGAGATGATCCAGAGTGCAGTGGGCAAGGGCACGTTGCGCGCGACCACGAGCGTGGCAGAGGCTGTCACCGGTTCGGACATCTCGCTGATCTGCGTGGGTACGCCGTCTCAGCTCAACGGAAACCTCGACCTTTCCTATGTGCGTCGGGTATGCGAGGAGATCGGACAGGCGCTGAGAGACAAAGACAGCTTCCATGTGGTGGTGGCGCGCTCGACGATGCTGCCGGGGTCGATGCGTAACGTGGTCATTCCGACGCTCGAGCAATCGTCCGGTAAGGTCGCAGGCAGGGATTTCGGGGTCTGCAACAACCCTGAATTCCTGCGCGAAGGCACGGCTGTCTATGACTACTACAACCCGCCGAAGACCGTGATCGGAGAGACCGATGCGCTGGCAGGCGACATGCTCGTGCGCCTGTACGAGAAGATGGACGCCCCGCTGGTTCGTACTTCGGTCGAGACGGCCGAGATGGTGAAGTACACGGACAACAACTGGCATGCGCTGAAGGTCGCCTTCGCGAACGAGATCGGCAATCTGTCAAAGGCGTTGGGGATTGACGGGCATGAGGTCATGGAAATCTTCTGCAAGGACACCAAGCTCAATCTGTCCGCGTACTACATGAAGCCCGGTTTCGCGTTCGGTGGCTCGTGCCTCCCGAAAGACGTGCGTGCGCTGACCTACAAGGGGCGCAGTCTGGATCTTGATCTTCCGGTGCTGAATTCGATCATGCCCAGCAACCAGCGTCAGATCCAGAAGGGTATCGATATGGTCATGGGATATGGCAAGCGCAAGATCGGTGTTCTGGGATTTGCGTTCAAGGCGGGTACCGACGATCTGCGTGAGTCGCCGCTGGTTGAGGTTATCGAGGCGCTTCTTGGCAAGGGTTTCGATCTGCGGCTGTACGACCGGAACGTGAATCTCGCCGCGCTGACCGGCGCCAATCGCGATTACATCCTCAATCATATTCCGCACATCTCGAAGCTGATGGTCAGCGAGATGAACGAGGTTCTGGAGTTTGCCGAGGTCATCGTGATCGGCAACGGGGCGAAGGAGTTTGCGGGTGTGCTGGAACACCTGAGGCCGGGCCAGGTGGTGGTTGATCTGGTACGGGTCACGCCGGGAAAGAGCGAAGCGGGGCGCTACGATGGCATTTGCTGGTAAGCCCCGACGGGTTCTGGTCATTGTCGAAAATCTGCCTTCGCCCTTCGACAGGAGGGTGTGGCAGGAATCGACAACCCTGCGAGACGCAGGGTACGAGGTCACCATCATCTGCCCGACGGGCAAGGGCTATGAATCAAGGTACGAGGTGATCGATGGCATCCATATCTATCGTCACGATCTGCCGGTCGAGGCGGAAGGTGCTCTCGGCTATGCCCTGGAATACTCAAGTGCCCTGTTCTGGGAGTTCGTGCTTGCTTGGAAGGTGTACTTCCGGCGCGGGTTTGACGTCATCCACGCATGCAACCCGCCCGACCTTATCTTTCTGGTCGGCGGCTTCTTCAAGCTCTTTCTTCGCAAGAAATTCGTCTTCGATCACCATGACATCAATCCTGAGCTTTACGAAGCTAAGTTCGGACGTCGGGATTTTTTCTACAAACTCATGGTGTGGTGTGAGCGACTGACGTTCAAGACGGCGAACGTGTCGATCGCGACGAACGACTCGTACAAAAAGATCGCCATCGAACGAGGTGGCATGAAGCCTGGCGACGTCTACGTCGTGCGCAGTGGCCCCAAGCTGGATCGTCTGAAGATCGTTCCGCCGGTTGAATCACTGAAGAGAGGCCGTCGCCATCTGGTCGGCTACGTCGGCGTGATGGGCAAGCAGGAGGGTATCGATTATCTGCTGCGCGCAGTCGAGTACATGGTGAACACGCTCGGACGTACCGATGTTCATTTCGGCCTTGTTGGGGGGGGGACCTCGCTGGATGAATTGAAAGCCTACGCCGTGGAACTGGGGGTGGCGGACTACGTCACCTTCACCGGCCGGGTTCCGGATGCCGAACTGCTTGCCATGCTCAATACGTCTGACGTGTGCGTGAACCCCGACGTGGCGAATGAAATGAATGACAAGTCCACGATGAACAAGATCATGGAGTACATGGCACTCGGTAAGCCCATCGTCCAGTTCGATCTGACCGAAGGGCGGTTCTCCGCACAGGATGCTTCACTCTATGCGGCCCACAACGATCACGAAGATATGGCGAGAAAGATCGTTGAACTGCTTGACGATCCCGAGCGCCGGCAGCGAATGGGCGAGTTCGGCCGCCGTCGGGTGGAGCAGGAGCTTGAATGGCAGTACGAAGCTCCGAAACTACTCGCGGCTTACGATCGGGTCTTTGCGGACGGCTGATCGGGGCGCACCCGACCGGTGGTCGGGTGCAGGGTACTGTCAGTAGAGGGCACAACCCGCCGCGTTTGTCGGCGCGCCCGCTGTTGTAGCGGGACACTGGTCGTTCATGTCTGCGATGCCGTCGTTGTCCCGATCCACCAGGCTCAGGTCCTGCGTATACACGATGGTCGATATGCCTGGCTCCAGCGTGACCGGCCACGTGACAGGTTGTTCGCTCGCATACTCGAAGTAGTTTGAGCACGTCTCGGGCTGGGTATCTGCAAGAGGGCAGTCGAAGCTGTTGGCGTAGTCCAGCCTGTTGGCCAGTAGGCTGGAACGTATGGTCGTTTCCTGCGGACTGATTTCAACGATTTCGAGGTTGCTGATACGCAGCGTCTTGCCTGCCGGAATGCGTTCGAAATACACGCGAGCCCCGATGTCCTGAGTCACCGGGTCGGCCTTGTTGATCGTCTTGGGCGACCTGAAGGTAAAAGCGTACCGACGGAAATTGGTGCCGGTGGTGACCGATTCAAAAGGGCTCAGCGTTTCGAAGCCATTGTTGCCACCACCGCCACGCCTGAGCACGACTGCAATGCCTGTGACGCCGTCCGGGGCCTGTACGTCGAAACTGATCCGGTAGCTTTGCCCTTCCCTTACCGAGAGTGGCGGCGAGGCAACCAACGATTTTGCACCACCGCCCCGCAGTTCGAGGCAGGTACCTTGAGTGCAGGGCAGAAGCTGTACGGTAGCCATCGGCAACGCGTCTGACCAAGGCGTCCATACGACGGGAACTGCAAGGATTGAAGAGGCGATCAGATTGGAGGTCAACACTTGGTAACTGGCGAAGCCCGCCGACTGTAGAACACTGCCGTTCAGGTCCCGGCCCCCGTTCGCCGCCGTCAGTGATGCATTGACCGTACCGCTTAAGCCCTGCCATTCCGCAAAGGTGTAAGCCCTGCTCAGAGTGGGACTGGATTCACTGGCGACTCGCGGCGAGAAGAGCGCCGAGTAACGGTTACCCTCAAAAACGGCGAACCGCTGCGTGCTGTTGATCAGCGTCTCAAGTCGCAGAGACGATGAAGATGTGTTGGTGAAGATCAGATTGTTCTCGATGACATTGCCAGAAAGGTCGCCGAGCGGGTCGACAGAGTTCGAATCTTCAAGCAGCCATATTTCGTGTCGTCGGTTTCCGAACAGCGTGTTTCCTGAGATCAGATTGTCGGCACTGTTGTGTAGCAGTATGCCGTGGTCGCAGTTCGAGACGGTATTACCGGTTACGACGATGTTGGTTGCGTGGTCATCGATGTATATGCCTTCAGCCTGCGACGTCGTTCCAATTGGCTTCCCCTCGGTCCATCCGATTGAATTCGTGATGACGTTCCCGGATATCTCGCTCGAAGCAGATGAGCGTGTGCCGTAGATGGCGCCGCAGTCATCAAGCGCCATGCAGGTCGATTCGATCATGTTGTTCCGAGCGACGTTCGAGGCGGCGAGGCGTATGCCGTGGTAGCTCGTGTATTCGATCCGGTTGTTTTCGATGGTGGTGTAGGTGCCGACGTAGAGCGCTCCGCGCGAAGGTCTCGGTAGCGCGTAGTTAACTCCGCCGACGCGTTCCACCCCAATTTCACTGAAGAGGTTATTCCTGATGTCCACACTACTGGCGAAGCCGACGCCTTGTTCAATTCCGTTTACGGCTTCCATTCCGATATTCGAGAAGATCGAATCGGAGACAGAGAGGCCCGTCACGCCAGGGACATAGAGACCGTACTTTTCGTGCCGCTTCATTACGACCTGGCGCAGGGTGATGTTCTTTGAATTGGTGAGGTCGACAGCCGTGCCGCAGTCTCTGACCTCAATGCCGCTGAAAGTGATGGCTGTCAGGCCGGTTGCCTTGATGCAGCTCGGAGTAACGACGGCGCGTAGGGGCAAGGCCGGGAAATCGACAGTTGCGGAGAGATAGATGCGATTTGCGCCTTCGTCGTTGGCCCACTCGTTGGCTTCGTCGATCATCCAGCTGGAACCCGAGAGAAAATAGCCCCAGCCTCGTTTGACTTGATACGTAGTAGGGCGGTCGAGGTAGATGCGGTTCCCGGATACCGAGCTGACTCTCCGCTCTTCGAGCATCCAAGGCGTGACGCGAATCGACACGAGCGTTCCGATGGTGATCCGCTGAAGGCGGTCTGAAGGGAGATCGGGTCCAGCCGTGATGTAGCTACTGCCGTAAGAGCCCGAAGAGGTCAGCACCCGGTTGGAGTCCTCGGCATTAGCAAGGTAGATCGAGTTCGGCCTTGCAGCGTTGTGCCCGACGTTCGGATGATGCGCCGGTGCGAACACCCGCTCGTCGTTAACCATCATGAGCGCCGCCGGGATCAGATGTTCGATCCGTATTGAATCCAGCTTCGCGGTGAGCCCGCCCGGCGGCATCTCTATGTCCAGCCGGGCATTTTCGAGTTCTCGTGTCGCGGTGAAGTCGACACTTGTGGTTTCCCATGCGCCTGTGCCATACACATTCTTGGACAATCCGACATCGTCGAATGGCGCTGTATTCCGACGTATGACCAGACGTATGCGCGTTCCTGCGCTCGCGAAGTAAGAGAATTTCAGTGTGTAGTTTCCCTGACTCGCGATCGGAAAGGTCGGCCCATAGTTGACCGTGTTGCTTGTTCCGGTGCCGCTTTGCAGTTGAAGACAATAGCCCTGCGCATCGGCACACGAAGAGCTTAACTGCAGCTTTGAATCGTTTTTGGGGCTCCAGGTCTTCCACGCGCTGGACGTCAGAAGAAAATCCGGGTCCGGCATCAGGTTGAGTCTTCGGTCGATGTATCGGCTTGATGTACCCGCATTACGCCACGCGTGCTGCGGCAATGCGATGCTGCCCTGGATGCGTGGCAGGCCGTCGGCACACGCGTCCGGGTAGTGTGTGATCGTGATGGGTGAGAGCGCGCTGCCGCTGGTGCCCAGGACGAGCGGCTCAGACCATGTTCGTCCACACCGCAGTCGTACGACATCGCCCGGCTGAAGGTTCGCGGAGCCGACTCTCTTCAGGGATTGCCATGGGCCGTTGCTGCTGGTGGCCGACGCGTCGGAGAGCGTTCCGCTCCATCCATCATTTCCGCTCTGTGAGTCGACGTAGTAAGTCGCTGCTGTAGCGCCACTGTGGAGCAGGGCGAGAGTGATAAGGACTGTGAGGTAAGAGAAGAGCTGCATGATCAGATAGCCTAGAAAGATGCTGGTGCGTGCCGATCGGAGCCAGATCCGGACGCGTGATGCATGTGGTGGATGGCTCTCGATGGGAGAGTTGATGCAAATATCGCCTCGCGAGCGAACGACTTGAAGCGGCTAGGGTGCTCGTGAAAAAGCCTGAAGAGCCGCTCAATGGCACGGAGGCCCCTGCTGTAGCGGGCTGTGTGGCGGGGAGGGCGATCTTCTACCTTGAATCTCTGAAATGTATTGTTGCGAATTTGCGTGACGTTTCTTAACGCATTGATGAACGCAACAGTCTGAGAGACTGATGTAGGTGCTGGCTCGGGAAGATTTCCTTCGCTTTGTTCATTGTTGCCCACTCGTTTCCATCGACCTCATCGCCCGTCGCCCCGACGGTGCGGTGCTGCTTGGTTACAGCCGCAACCGCCCGGCCCAGAGCATCTGGTTCGTGCCCGGCGGACGCATCCTGAAGGGCGAGCGGATGGCGGAGGTGCTGGTGCGCATCGTGTGGCGTGAACTGGGTGAGGCGGTGCCGTGGAGCGGGGCGAGCAGCTGAACGACGACAACTTCGCGGGTGTCGAGGGTGTGGGCACGCGTTAAGTGGTGCTGTCACATTGCACACGGCTTCTACGTGCTGAGCGAGTCGGCGGACTTCCTGTACAAGACGACCGACTACCACGCGCCGGAACACGAGCGCAGCCTCGCATGGAACGACCCGACGGTCGGTGTGCAGTGGCCGCTGGCGGGCGAACCGCTGCTGTCGGACAAGGACCTCGCGGGCAAGCCGCTGAGCGAGTGCGAGGTGTTCGAGGGGCTTTGAAGCGGTAGCGCGTTTCCGTCGAGCAAGCTTGGCCCAGAGCGGCCTTGGCCGTGACGCGGCTGCCGCAGTCCGCAGGCTTCGATACAGGCTGCTGTCGGGGTCAGAGGACCCCTCCCACAGAACCCCGGTCCCGGCTCCAGTTGTGGGTCCGGCGCACCCTCTGCGGGAGCGGCCTTGGCCGCGACGCGGCTGCTGTGGTCCGCAGGCTTCGATACAGGCTGCTGTCGGGGTCGGAAGACCCCTCCCACAGAAGCCCGGCCCCGGCTCGAGTTGTGGGTCCGGCGCACCCTCTGCGGGAGCGGCCGTGGCCGCGACGCGGCTGCTGTGGTCCGCCGTCTTCGATCCAGGCTGCCGTCGGGGTCAAGACCCCTCCCACAGAGGACCGACCTCTCCCATATAACGCCGACCGCTTCTACGGAATCCCGCGTCGTGCGCTCAGGCCACCATGTCACCACGCGGCGGCGGCCCCAGCTTTTCCAGTTCGGCCTCCTCATCCGGCTCATATAGCCGCGAGCGGGTCAGGAAGCGGATGCCCTCCGGCGATTCGATCGAGAAGCCGGATCCGCGGCCGGGCACGACGTCGATGATGAGGTGGGTGTGCTGCCAGTATTCGAACTGCGACGCGCTCATGCAGAAGGGCATGCCGCCGATTTCGCCGAGGTGAACGTCGGAGTTGCCGAGTATGAATTCATTGCGCGGGTAGCACATCGGGGCGCTGCCGTCGCAGCAGCCGCCGGACTGATGGAAGAGCAGGGCGCCGTGTTTGGCGGCGAGCCTGGCGATCCATTCGAGCGCTTCAGGGGTGGCGCTGACGCGGGTGACCATGGGTTCTCCTCCTGCGTGGGTTCTCGTGTGAATGATGACCGTGTGGTGCCGGGGATGGTTGCCGGCGCAGGGCGCGGTCGGACGGATGCTGGATGCCGATGGTTGTAGGAGCGGTCTTCTGACCGCGACAGGGCCGGCAACGATGCAACGACGCTTCCCTTGCCGCCGCGATCGCGGTCAGAAGACCGCTCCTACACGGTCAGCGCTGTCGACGAAAAAAGGGGCGCCGGAGCGCCCCTCTCTTATTGCTGCCTCAGAAGAAGCCCAGCGCCTTCGGCGAGTAGCTCACCAGCAGGTTCTTGGTCTGCTGGTAGTGGTCCAGCATCATCTTGTGCGTTTCGCGGCCGATGCCCGACTGCTTGTAGCCACCGAACGCGGCGTGCGCCGGGTAGAGGTGGTAGCAGTTGGTCCACACGCGGCCGGCCTGGATGTTGCGGCCGAAGCGGTAGGTGCGATGCACCGAGCGCGACCATACGCCGGCGCCGAGGCCGTACAGCGTGTCATTGGCGATCTGCAGCGCGTCGGCTTCGTCCTTGAAGGTGGTCAGGGCGAGCACCGGGCCGAAGATTTCTTCCTGGAACACGCGCATCTTGTTGTGGCCCTTCAGCACGGTCGGCTGGATGTAGTAGCCGCCTGCTTCCGATTCCTGACGCTTGGCGCCGCCGATCAGCACCTGCGCGCCTTCCTGGCGGCCGATGTCGATGTAGGACATGATCTTCTCCGCCTGGTCCGAGCTGGCCTGGGCGCCGATCATCGTTTCGGTGTCGAGCGGGTGGCCGCCGCGCACCTTGGCAACGCGGGCGATGGCGCGCTCGATGAACTGGTCGGCGATCGATTCCTGCACCATGGCGCGGCTCGGGCAGGTGCACACTTCACCCTGGTTCAGCGAGAACATGGCGAAGCCTTCGAGGCACTTGTCGAAGAAGTCGTCGTCCTTGTCCATCACGTCGTCGAAGAAGATATTGGGCGACTTGCCGCCCAGTTCGACGGTCGACGGGATTATGTTCTGGGACGCATATTGCAGGATGAGGCGGCCGGTCGTAGTTTCGCCGGTGAAGGCGATCTTGGCGATGCGCGGGCTGGTGGCCAGCGGCTTGCCGGCCTCGATGCCGAAGCCATTGACGATGTTCAGCACGCCCGGCGGCAGGATGTCGGCGATCAGTTCGGCCAGCACCATGATGGAAACCGGGGTCTGCTCGGCCGGCTTCAGGATGATGCAGTTGCCGGCGGCCAGTGCCGGGGCGAGCTTCCATGCGGCCATCAGGATGGGGAAGTTCCACGGGATGATCTGGCCGACGACGCCCAGCGGCTCGTGGAAGTGGTAGGCGACGGTGTCGTCGTCGATTTCCGACAGGGAACCTTCCTGGGCGCGGATGCACCCAGCGTAGTAGCGGAAGTGATCGATCGCGAGCGGGATGTCGGCGGCCAGCGTCTCGCGGATCGGCTTGCCGTTGTCCCAGGTTTCGGCGACGGCCAGCATTTCGAGGTTGGCTTCGAGGCGGTCGGCAATCTTCAGCAGCACGGCGGCACGACCGGCCGGCGAGGTGCGGCCCCAGGCGTCGCGCGCCTTGTGAGCGGCGTCGAGTGCCAGTTCGATATCGGCAGCCTGCGAGCGGGCGGCCTGGCAGAAGACCTTGCCGGTGACGGGAGAGACGTTGTCGAAGTATTGTCCCTCGACAGGCGCCACCCACTTGCCGCCGATGAAGTTGTCGTAACGGGGCTTGAAGGTGATTTTCGAACCGGGTTGGCCGGGATCGGCGTAACGCATGTACTTTCTCCTCGTGTTGTCGATTGCCCCTGCGGTCGGCCACAATGCACGACATAACAAACAGGGTCACCGCGCACGCTAATACGGCGCAGGTAGGTATCCGGTAGGTAGCTTGCAGGTTGAGTGGTGGAGCGAGACCAATGACAGCTTCAAGTGCAAGTCTGGCGGCACGCCGGAAGCGCATCGAATCGATCCGGCGCGGCGAGCGCACGGTTGGCGAGCGCATCGTGGTGGTCGGCATGGACATCGCCGGCTCGTGGCAGCGCTCGCGCGAGGCCGTGTCGGAAACCTGCTCGGCGGCGCCGATCGACGCCGACGCGCCGGACTGGACGACGACCCCGTACGGCGAGGCGGTCAATTCATGCGTCGACGAACTGGAAACCGTAGCCCGCGAGAGCGGCATGGTGGCTGCAGTCAGCGACGCTGACGGCCGACTGCTCTGGACCGGCTGCAGCCGCAGCATGCGCACCCGGGCCGAGCGCGTGCATTTCGTGCCCGGCGGGCGCTGGGACGAGCGCTCGGTCGGCACCAACGCGCTGGCGCTGGCGCTGCGCTACCGTCGCCCGGCCAGCGTGTTTTCGGCGGAACATTTCATTCCGGCGGTGCAGGACTGGGTGTGCTACGCCGCGCCGGTCCGCGACGCCAGCAGCGGGGAGGTGATGGGTGTGGTCGATCTGTCGACCACCTGGAACCGTCATTCGCCGCTCGCGCTGCACGCGGTCGAGCGCTTTGCGCAGCGCGTGTCGCAGGCGCTGCAGTCCCTGAGTCGTGCGCCGGTGCTGCGTCTGCGCATGCTGGGCACGCCGCAGGCCTTCCTGCAGGGCAGGGCGCTGGCGCTGTCGCCGCGCCAGCTGGAAATCCTCTGCCTGCTCACCCTGCACCCCGAAGGGCTGGATCTCGAAAGGCTGCACGCCGCGCTGTACGGCGACCGCCCGGTCGGCGTGGCGACGCTGAAGACCGAGGTATCGCAGCTGCGCGACCGCCTGGGTGGGGCCATCGGCTCGCGGCCCTACCGGCTGCTCGTCAACTGGCAGGCGGACTTCCGCGACCTTGAACAGGCATTGGACGCCGGCCGCATCGAAACCGCGCTCGCCTGCTACCGCGGCGCCTTCCTGCCGCGCACCGAAAGCCCGCTGCTGCGCGTCTGGCGCGACTGTCTCGAATCCCGCCTGTCGGACGCTATCTTCCGTGTCGACGACCCCGATGTGCTGCTGAATCACCTCGGCCAGTCGCCCGAGGCGGTCGATGCGCTGCAGCGCCTGGGCGAACTGCTGCCACCCGACCACCCCGGTCGGCAGTTGCTGGCAAGGACGTTCGGCGAGGTTTGACGGACGCCACGCCGGCTCTTCGCCGCAGGAGCGGCGTTGATCCAATCGTGTGGTGTGCAAGTGCCGTGTCGCGGCCAAGGCCGCTCCCACAGGAAATGCGCCCGATTTGCTGTCGGAGCATAGGCTGGGTTTCTGTGGAAGGGGTGTTCTGACCCCGACAGTGGCCTGAATCGAAGCCCGCGAACCGCAGAGGCCGCGTCGCGGCCAAGGCCACTCCCACAAGGTATGCGCCCGATTTGCCGTCGGAGCATGGGCTGGGTTTTTGTGGGAGGGGTCTTCTGACCCCGACAGCGGCCGGTATCGAAGCCTGCGGACTGCGACCGTCATGTCGCGGTCAGAAGACCGCCCCCATAAGGGCGTTGCACCTGATCCACGACCTGCGCCCGGATCGGAATTCTGTGGGAGGGGTCTTCTGACCCCGACACGGCCGGTGATCATCCACCAACAATCACTCTAGCGCCCTAATCGCGGTCGGCGCTCGGTTGGACGAACGCAAAGAAGCTTGCTTGGTTATATGATGAACGCATGGATCAGAACCATGGTTATCATCGCCTGCGCGACGGTCGGGTCTCCTTACCGGGTCAGATCTATCACGTGACGCTAACCACCCAGTACCGCCAGCCTGTTTTCCGCGACTTCGGCCATGCCCGGGCAGTCATCCGCGTCATGCATCGCACGGCCGAGCGCCACCGTTGCCGAAGCTTGTGTTTCGCACTGATGCCCGATCATCTTCACTGGCTCGTCCAGCTCGGAGAGACCGGCACCTTGCAGACCCTGATGCGAACGATGAAGAGCATCAGCGCACATCATGTGGGTCGGCCGATCTGGCAAGACGGCTATCACGAACGGGCTATCAGAGTAGAGGACGATGTCCGCGCCGTTGCGCGTTACATCGTCGCCAACCCGCTGCGCGCTGGGCTTGTCGCTCGAGTTGGCGATTATCCGCACTGGGACGCCGTCTGGCTCCTTTGAGGCCCCACATGCGGGAGAAGGCTGGTGGGTGATCAGACGGAATCGTCGGGGTCAGAAGACCCCTCCCACAGAAGCCCGGCTCCGCCCACGGCCTGGGCATGATCCCTGTGGGAGCGGCCTTGGCCGCGACGGGGCCTCCGCCGTCCGCAGGCTTCGATTCAGGCCGCTGTCGGGGTCAGAAGACCCCTCCCACAGAAGCCTGGTCACTGGCTCGGGCCGTGGGTCTGGCGCTTCCCCTTGTGGGAGCGGCCTTGGCCGCGACGCGGCTTATGCGGGCCGTTGACCTCGATCCATGCCGGCACCGCACGAAGAGCGCGACGCCGTCGGTTTCCGTACTGCGAGCGGTCGACAGGAGCCCTGTATACTTCGCCCGACTTCACGCCAGGAGCCCTGATTTGATCCGCATCAGCAGCCAGTTCGACAGCGGCGCCATCGAGGTGCTGGACTGTTCGGACGCGTCGAACATCCGTCTCAATCTGCCGGCCGACAATGCGGCGGATTTCCGGCAGTGGTTCCACTTCCGCCTGCAGGGTGCGCGCGGTCAGGCTTGCGTGCTGAGCTTCGAGAACGCCGGGCAGTCGGCGTATCCGAGTGGCTGGGACGGTTACCGCGTGGTGGCGTCCTACGACCGGCGCAACTGGTTCCGGCTGTCCGCCGGCCAGTACGACGGACAGCGTTACAGCTTCCGCATCACGCCGGACTACGACAGCGTCTATTTCGCCTACTTCGAGCCCTACGGCTGGGATCGTCACCTCGATCTGCTCGGCGCGGCCGACGCGGCGCCGGTGGCTTCGGTCGACGACCTCGGGGCAACGCACGACGGACGCGACCTCAACCTGATCACCGTCGGCCGCCCGGCCCCGGGCAAGCGCAAGGTGTGGATCACCGCCCGCCAGCATCCGGGCGAGACGATGGCGGAGTTCTATGTCGAGGGGCTGCTGGAACGGCTTTACGACACGTCCGACCCGGTGTCGCGCCGGCTGCTCGAACGCGCCTGCTTCCATATCGTGCCGAACATGAATCCGGACGGATCGGTGCGCGGCAATCTGCGCACCAATGCACGCGGCTGCAATCTGAACCGCGCCTGGCGCGAGCCGGACATGGATTTCAGCCGCGAAGTGGCGCTGGTGCGCGAGCGCATGTTGGCCACGGGTGTGGATGTTTTCCTCGACATCCACGGTGACGAGACACTACCGTTCGTGTTCATCGACGGTAACGGCATGGTGCCGGGCTTCACCGAGGCGCAGGGTGTGCAGGAGAAGCGTTTCTGCGATGCGCTGCTGGCCGCCAGCCCCGATTTCCAGGTGGGCGAGGGCTATGCGCCGGACCGCTTTACCGACGAGTTGCTGACGCTGGCGTCGAAATGGGTGTTCAACCACTTCGGCTGCCTTTCACTGACGCTGGAAATGCCATTCAAGGACAACGCCCATCTGCCCGACGGACTGTTCGGCTGGAGTGCCACACGCAGCCGCCGCCTCGGCGCCGCGACGCTGCAGGCGCTGCTGGCCGTGCTCGACCGCGACTGATCCGTCTGTGTCCTGCTTGCTTTCCTCTCCGCAGCGTTCACCTCAGATTTCACTTTTCGCCGGAAACTCCTGAATGAAAATCACCGTAATCGGCACCGGGTACGTAGGCCTGGTCTCCGGGGCCTGCATGGCCGAGATGGGCAACGACGTGCTGTGTCTGGACCTTGATCCGGAGAAGATCCGCATCCTGAAGGAAGGCGGCATTCCGATCCACGAGCCGGGTCTGGACGCGGTGGTTGCGCGCAACGTCGAAGCGGGGCGTCTGCACTTCACGACGGACGTGGCCGAAGCGGTGCGCTTCGGCACCATCCAGTTCATCGCCGTCGGCACGCCGCCGGACGAGGACGGCTCGGCCGACCTGCAATACGTGCTGTCGGCGG
>OFDN01000785.1_pt1 | contig 23575 bp, 24 predicted proteins | sample 1520971 | NCBI WGS metagenome assembly OFDN01 (sample SAMEA94257418, study PRJEB24077) | hot springs metagenome | biome: Aquatic biome; feature: Geographical feature; material: Water | place: India | collected 2012-06-12 | depth 5 m
CCTTCCTTGATCCAGACTGTCATAGTCGATGGACCACTCAGAAGGGGGCAGCTCAGAAGCGCGCCGTTGCTCACGGTCAGTCCATCTTCTGTTCGCTGTACTGAACCAGTCGATCACCGTCGGCGTCCTTGAAGCTGCGGTAGTAGAGCTTCGCTTCCTGTCCGCTGCTGACCAGTACGCGACCCGAGCAATCCAGCTTGTCCGGGGTGTCGACAAGCGTTTGGGGCTCGTAGATTTTGACGATGTTGACCCCGTTTTGTCCGGCGATGCGAATTACGTCGTCGCGGATGCTCTCGCAGGTACGGACTTCGACGGGTTCGGTCGAAGCGAGATTGTCGGCTGGTTCGTCCAGGCCGCAGGCGGACAACAGAATCATCGATGTGATGGGAAGGTAGCGTGTCATGACAATCATAGCTTTTCTCCTGATTGCTGGTTCAGTTCTTCCACTGCGCTTCGGCGAAGGCGCGGCAGGTGGTGAGGCCGACGATGCCGTTGCGACCAGCCGACACACGGATCGTCTGCTCGTTAATCGGTTGGATCTCGCGGCCCCGTTTCCTCGCTTCTTCGTAGGCTCGCGCGGTGGCGATCGATCGGCAGGCCGTAAGCACGGCTTCGGTTTCTGGAATGAACTGGTAGCGGCTGTATCGGACGTCGACGCTGAAGCCGGTCGTGGTGTCGGCAACCTTGATCTTGGCGTCGTTGCCTTTGCCTTCCGCCAGCGGCTTGGAAACGTCGGCGGCGGTGGTGCAGGCGGCGAGCGCGAGCAGCCCCGCCAGAACGGTGTGCTTCGGTGACATGGTGTTCTCCTTCGTTGTTGAACTGGATCGTTCCCGGTTCGCGATGACCGGGCAAGTAAAAATGACACGTCTGGTGGACAGGCATGGACGCGCGAAGGCGGCCACATCCGCGCATGGACGTGGTGAAGCTTCTGGGTGAGAACGTGCGCCGCTATCGAAAGCTGGCGGACATATCGCAGGAGGAACTTTCGCTGCGGACGGGTATCAAACGCAGCTACATAAGCGATTTGGAGCGCGGCACGCGAAACCCAACGGTTCGGGCTCTCGGTCAGTTGGCAAAAGGTCTTCGGATTGAGCCTTCAGCGCTACTTAGTTCGGAATAGTGCACCTTAGTATATAAGGTGCCAGTATTGCCGTAGTATTGTATATCAGCTAGATTGACGCTTCGAATGCAGCGAAAGATCTAGTCAAGTGCTGCGCGAACGCAGTTGCGAATAACCGAAAAAATTCTGTCCATCTCTGGAAGGTGGGCTGCCCGACTCCTACGTTCTGGGCTATAGAATGAATTATACCGTTCCGTAACTCATAAAAGTCATTGAGAATTCTAGTTATTTCTCTAGCTCTGAAATCTCGGTGTGGATTTCCAATGGAATTGTCGAAATCGGTATGTCGACACATGCCAGTATGTACATCAGAAATACTCAGTTTTTTGCATAATTCCAATATCGTCTCATACCGCATATTATTTTCATGTTCACTAATAAGTTTGTAATCGAACTAAGATGTATTTCCGTTAACTGGATAGGCTAATAGATTATTTAAAGTTTGCTGGGCAACGTTTGCCCAATTCGAAGATCCTTTTGGTCGTATACGTGAAAGTTTCGATGCCGCGGACCTCCAATACGAATCGACAAGTTTTTCTCGGAAATTGATTTCCAGATTGTTATAACTAATTACCACTCCTTTGGCATACTCCTCAATCTGTTGGCGAATATACTCTTCAAAATGAGCTGCAAGCAGTACAATACCGGCCGCTGCCATTGTATTCTGGCCACCAGCTATAACTATTGGTAGCAATCGACCCGATATATTGACCGGATTTGCAGGGTCTTGGGCCGATGTTGTCGTGATAATTGCGACCAAGTTATCTAAAATGCCTGTTTGGCGATCAAACTCGGCATTTGCGAAATTAAAATCCTGCATCACGAATCGCACTGCGTAGGAGTTCAGTCATACTAGATATTCTCTGACGTATGTCGGCAGCGGTGTTTGCGCGTCCGCTAAACCGAGAAATCTGTTCTGATGAAGAAAGTGCTTGCCAATAACGGCGTTGGACATGCGCCTTCGCATAGATGAGGCTCTCGGCCTCAGGGTACAGTTCATCGACCGCCGCCATTACTGCGTCGTACATACTCTCGGACGGCGGGCTGTCAAAGGTGAGTCTAAAAGGCTTTCCATCAAACAGCAAAGAGCATAAGCCTAGCGTATTCTCAAAAGCAAATCGATATTGAGAAATTTCTTGTTCTGTATCTGCAACGTGTCGTTCCATACATTTATCTAAGATGGATCGCATCGAACCTTTGATGGCATCTCGTTGCCGGAGAGCAAAAAATCGAAGTACAATTTGGCAATCACCCATTGTTCGATAAAGAGTATTCTTCTTTCGATCTGGGCTCTCGTACTCCTCATCGGAGTAACTATGGTATGCTGGAATGCCCCAAATTTCGGTAAATGTAGGATGCCGAGCAAGATCAATAACTAGTTCGTTAAACATTCCTGAGAATACGGCGTTTCTAATTTCCTGTGGATTAAGATGCTTGCCGCCGGTATTCAGCCTTTCAAAAACAAACCTTTTTAGTTCTAGAACTCTTTCAGAGTGTGCATCTCTCAAGGCGCTGCGAGATTCTTTAAGAAGCACGATCGCTGACAAAGAAGCGCGTTCCAAGGTTCGCTTTGTGCGCGGCGGTAGGTCGGCGTAACGGCGTCCGTTCAACGGAGATAGAATGCTAAGTGATGTCAGCTTCACCTGATTTGCAAAGAATTCTCGGATGGCGAGTAGCCTTTGTTGGCCGTCCATGACTTCGTATCGTGCAAAATCCGCCTCAAACAGAAATATTGGTGGAACTGGTACGTTGAGGAGAAACGATTCTATTAGCAGGGATTTTTGTTTATTTGTCCATCGAGAGCGACGTTGATACTCTGGTCGTAAATTTACTGTTTTCGATTCGTCGACTACGTCTTGAATTTGAGGTAACAAAAAATTGTTTGTCTGGTAAATTGCCCGAAAAGGGGATTCAACAATCGATTTCTCAATCTCGTCGACTGTTTTGAATGATATAACATCAAAGCTTTCCTCTCCTTCATTCAGAGGATCTTCGATGTTGTAGGGGCTGGCTTCTATCACTTTCTGTTCGGGATTGGTCTGGTCGCCTTCCAAGCCGTTATTTGCCAACGGTTTAATTTGGTTTTCGTCACTCATGCCATTCTGTTCCCAATCGTCGGACATGCTGCGTTCCGCGATTTCCTAGCCGTAACCGAATTTCGCGATGCCTTGTAATCGCAGCAATCTGTTTCCTTGCATTTCCGTGGATGGGGTATTTAGCAAGCAGGGCAGGACGTAAAGCTGTTATCTGCCCATGATCAGGGTTCGCCGAGCAAGGCTCGCGAGTCAGCTGGGGTTCGTCGCGCAGTTCTTAGGCCTGCCGCTGCATGGGGGCGACTATGCGCTGATCGTCATGGTGTCGGTGCTGGGATCGGCGGCGACCGCCGGGCTGACCGGGGCGACCGTGATGCTGACACTGACGCTCACCACGCTCGGCCTGCCGCTGGAGGGGGGGGCGGGGCTGTTGCTCGCGATCTACCCGATTCTCGACTTGGGGCGCACCGCCGTCAATGTCGCGGGGCGGATGCTGGTGCCGGTTATCGTGGCGAAGTGCGAGGGGTTGCTGACTTCACCCGCCGATGCCCCGCCAGAGTTGGCCTTAGGGTGGCAGCAGCGATGCGTCGCCATAGGGTGCGGCCCATCAGCGCCGATACCAGCATGTCCGGCGTCATGTCAGCGTTCGTTAGACAATGGGTTGCTGGATACGGAAAGCGACTCGCCAGCCAGTCTGTCGAGCTTTGATTGCCTAACCAAAGCGCCCCAGTCCCAACCCAAACGGCAACGAACGCTAGCGGACTTTCACAAGGCAACGCCTCGCTAAGCTTCGTTATGCATCATAAGGAAGGTGGTGCCCCTCAAAGGCCGAAAATGGGCACTCAGAACATTGGACAATTTCGATATCGCGGCGCTGATGCAACGTCCGATGCTGGATTAATAAATAGCACGCGGTTAGTCGTGAACCCCCGAGGTTCGCATGGTCCCTGTCCATGCCATATGCTGCGGAAGAATGCCGTTACCACAGCATATGGTAGCTACGAGCGTGCGCCGGGCGGGCGAACAAAAGCCTTTTGCAGGATTTAATACATCCATTATGCTGGATGCATGGAAAATGATTCGGCTATCGTTGCGCTTGGGGCGCTGGCGCAGGCAACGCGCCTAGACGTGTTCCGCCTGCTGGTTCGGCACGAACCCGCCGGGATGGCGGCTGGCGAAATCGCCCGTCAGCTCGACGTGCCGCAAAACACCATGTCGGCACATCTCGGCATTCTCGCCCGCGCGGGCCTGGTCCGCTCCGAACGCCATAGCCGGTCAATCATCTATCGCGCCGATCTGGACGGCCTGCGCACGCTGATGCTGTTCCTCGTGAAGGACTGCTGCGCTGGTAACGCGGAACTGTGTGCGCCGCTGATCGCCGAACTCGCCCCCTGCTGCTGAAAGGACGCCCTGTGGCCGTCGATATCGTGATCTATCACAACCCCGAGTGCGGCACTTCCCGCAATGCCCTTGGGCTGATCCGCAATGCCGGCATCGAACCGCATGTCATCGAGTATCTCAAGACGCCGCCCGCGCGCGCGCTTTTGGTCGCGCTGATCGACCGCGCCGGTGTGAAGCCGCGCGATCTCCTGCGCGAGAAGGGTACGCCCTATGCAGAGATGGGCCTGAACGACACGTCGCTGTCCGACGACGCGTTGGTCGATGCGATGTTGGCGCACCCGATCCTCATCAACCGACCGCTGGTCGTCTCGCCGCTCGGTGTGAAGCTGTGCCGCCCTTCCGAAACCGTTCTTGATCTGCTACCGAGCGGCCAGCTCGGCGCGTTCGCCAAGGAAGACGGCGAACAGGTGGTCGATGCGTCGGGCCGGCGCGTCGGCTGATGCTGCTTGCGGCCCTGATCTTCGTCGCGACGATCGCGCTCGTCATCTGGCAGCCTAAGGGCCTCGGCATCGGGTGGAGCGCGATGGGCGGGGCGATCGTCGCGCTGCTCGCGGGCGTCGTCACCCTGTCCGACGTGCCGGTGGTGTGGGGGATCGTCTGGAATGCGACCGCCGCGTTCGTCGCGATCATCGTCATCAGCCTGTTGCTGGATGAAGCCGGGTTCTTCGAATGGGCGGCGCTGCATGTCGCCCGCTGGGGCGCAGGCCATGGTTACCGGCTGTTCGTCCTGATCGTGCTGCTCGGCGCAGGCGTGTCCGCACTGTTCGCCAATGACGGCGCGGCGCTGATCCTGACCCCGATCGTCATCGCCATGCTGCGGGCACTGGGGTTCGAGGACAAGGCGATGCTGGCGTTCGTCATGGCGGCGGGGTTCATCGCCGATACCGCCAGCCTGCCGCTGGTCGTCTCGAACCTCGTCAACATCGTGTCGGCCGACTTCTTCGGGATCGGGTTCGGGGAGTATGCGGCGGTGATGGTGCCGGTCGACCTGGTGTCGATCGCCGCCACGCTGGGCGCGCTGCTGCTCTTCTTCCGCCGCGACATACCGCGGGATTACGATGTGGCCGCGCTGCGCGCGCCCGGTGCCGCGATCCGGGATGCGGCGACCTTCCGCGCCGGATGGATCGTCCTTGCCCTGCTGCTCGCCGGCTTCTTCCTGCTCGAACCGATGGGCGTGCCGGTCAGCGCCGTCGCCGCTGCCGGCGCCATCCTGCTGCTGGTGATCGCCGGGCGCGGCCACGAAATACAGACCGGCAAGGTGCTACGCGGCGCACCGTGGCAGGTCGTGATCTTCTCGCTCGGCATGTACCTGGTCGTCTATGGCCTGCGGAACGCCGGCCTGACCGATTATCTGGCGGCGCTGCTCGATCGCACCGCGCAAGGCGGGGTATGGGGCGCGGCGCTGGGAACGGGCGTGATCGCGGCCGTCCTGTCGTCGGTGATGAACAACATGCCGACCGTGCTGGTGGGGGCGCTGTCGATCGACGCCACCCACGCGACCGGGGCGGTCCGGGACGCGATGATCTACGCCAATGTCATCGGCTGCGACCTCGGCCCCAAGCTGACGCCGATCGGCTCGCTTGCGACGCTGCTGTGGCTGCATGTCCTGGGGCAGAAGGGCGTCAGGATCGGATGGGGCTATTATTTCCGGGTCGGGGTTACGCTCACCGTGCCGGTCCTGCTCATCACCTTGGCGGCGCTCGCGCTGCGAATTGGACTCGCTTGATGCCGCTCCGCAACCTTGCCGACCCCGACCATCTGCCCGCGCTCGATCGGCGCTATGCGCTCGATCGGCCCGCCCTTGGGCTGGGCGCTGGTGATCCGCCGCCCCGCATCCTGCTGCTCTATGGCTCGCTCCGGGAGCGATCCTATTCGCGTCTGTGCGTCGAGGAGGCAGCGCGGCTGCTCCGCTTCTTCGGCTGCGAGACGCGCATCTTTGATCCCGCGACGCTGCCGCTACCCGACCAGTACGTCGGCGACGACCATCCGGCCGTCCATGAATTGCGCGAATTGTCGCTATGGTCGGAGGGGCAGGTGTGGTGCAGCCCCGAGCGCCACGGCCAGATCACCGGCATCATGAAGCTGCAGATCGATCACCTGCCGCTCAGCATGGGCGGGATGCGCCCGACCCAGGGCCGCACGCTGGCGGTCATGCAGGTGTCGGCCGGATCGCAGTCGTTCAACAGCGTCAACAGCCTGCGCGTGCTGGGCCGATGGATGCGGATGGTGACGATCCCCAACCAGTCGTCGGTCGCCAAGGCGTTTGCCGAGTTCGATGACGCCGGCCGGATGAAGCCGTCGAGCTATTACGACCGGATCGTCGACGTGGCGGAGGAACTGGTGCGCTTCACCGTCCTGTTGCGCCCGCATACCGCGCAACTGGTCGATCGCTATTCGGAGCGGAAGGAAGCCGGCGTGCCGATCAACGCCGCCACGGACCTGTCCAGCATCGCGACCTCGCCGCAATCCTGACGGCAACGATCGGCCCGCTGCAACGAGCTGCGCTCGAACAATCCATGTTCGCAGTTGCAATATGGTCCGATCAGTGACTATCTACGGGCCTTCGACGGACCCGAATCGTTTCGGGTGGCTCGGCCCGGCGCCTATCCCCGGGATAACCATAGCGAATTTGGGTCTCGCTCCGAGCATCGTTGATTGAACGCGTCTGACGGCGTGCGCCCCTCGCTATTGCGATCAGGTTTCTACATGACATTTGCTACTTCGCTTCGACGCGAATGGCTCTCGAACCCACGCGCGGACGTGCTTGCGGGCATCGTCGTCGCGCTCGCGCTGATCCCGGAAGCCATCGGCTTCTCAATCATTGCTGGCGTCGATCCAAGCGTCGGGCTGTTTGCCTCTTTCTCCATCGCCGTCATCATTTCGCTCGCGGGCGGTCGCCCCGGCATGATCTCGGCCGCAACCGCCGCAATTGCGGTTCTCGTCCTGCCGCTGATCCGCGATCACGGCGTCCAATACCTCTTCGCCGCCACCATCCTCATGGGGTTGATCCAGGGCGTCGCCGGGTTCCTGAAGCTCGACCTGCTGATGCAGTATGTGTCACGCTCGGTCATCACCGGCTTTGTCAATGCGCTCGCGATCCTGATCTTCATCGCGCAGCTCCCCCAGCTCACGAACGTCGGGTGGGAAACCTACGCGATGGTCGCAGCGGGGCTGGCGATCATCTACCTGTTCCCGTGCATCACCAAGGCGATCCCGTCGCCACTGGTTGCGATCGTGATCCTGACGATCGTGTCGATCTATGCAGGTATCAAGGTCAACACGGTCGACGACATGGGCAAGCTGCCCTCGTCGCTGCCGGCGTTCGGCATCCCGCAGGTGCCGTTCACGCTGGAAACGCTGCGCATCATCTTCCCCTATTCGCTGACGATGGCGGCGGTGGGCCTACTGGAATCGATGATGACCGCGCAGATCGTCGATGATCTGACCGACACTCCGTCCAACAAGCGTCGCGAGATAAAGGGGCAGGGCATCGCCAATTTCCTGACCGGGTTCTTCGGTGGAATGGGCGGCTGCGCGATGATCGGGCAGTCGGTCATCAACGTGAAGTCAGGCGGCTCTACCCGCCTCTCCACCTTCGTCTCGGGCGCATTCCTGCTGTTCCTGATCGTCGTGCTGGGGCCACTGGTTGCCCGCATTCCGATGCCGGCATTGGTCGCAGTGATGATTATGGTGTCGATCGGCACCTTCTCCTGGGGATCGATCAAGAACCTCAAGAGCCATCCGTGGCAGTCGTCGGTCGTCATGCTGGTGACGGTGCTGGTCGTCGTCTCGACGCACGATCTGGCGCAGGGCGTCGTTGCAGGCGTGATCCTTTCGGGTCTGTTCTTCGCCAGCAAGGTCAAGCGTCTGTTCGATGTGGCAACCGAGCTGAGTGCGGATGGAAGGACGCGAACCTACCGCGTCTCGGGTCAGGTGTTCTTCGCCTCGTCCGAGCGGTTCGCTGATGCCTTCGACTTCAAGGAGGTGCTGGACAATGTGGTCATCGACCTGACCGCCGCGCATTTCTGGGACATTTCGGCGGTGGGGAGCCTCGACAAGGCGATCCTCAAGTTTCGCCGCGAAGGCACCCATGTCGAGGTCATCGGCCTTAATCAGGCAAGCGCGACGATGATCGATCGCTTCGCCGTCCATGACAAGCCCGGCGCCGAAGCAGCGCTGGGCGCCCACTGAGGAGAGGGCTTATGAATCGCATATTGGCCTGTATCGACGCATCCACCTACGCAACCAGCGTCGTCGATCTGGCGGCCTGGGCCGCGACCCGGCTTGGGGCTGATGTCGAGCTGCTGCATGTCGTCCAGCGGAAGGATGCCGTGGCATCGCGCAACGATCATAGCGGCGCGATCGGCCTCGGCGTCAAAAGCGATCTGCTGGAGGAGCTGACCCGCCTTGAGGAAGCGGCGGGGCGTCTCGCCATCGAGGAAGGGCGCATCCTGCTGGACGCAGGCGGTGCCCGCCTGAAGGAGCAGGGCATCACGGTCGCGTCGATGCACCTGCATGGCGGGATCGTGGAAACGATCGTCGAGCGTGAAGCTGATGCCGCGCTGGTCATTATCGGCAAGCGCGGTGCCTCGGGCGAGTTCGCGACCGACCATATCGGCTCGAAGGTCGAACGGGTGGTGCGCGCCAGTGACAAGCCGGTGCTGATCACCTCGCGTGAGGCAAAGGCACCTGACGCCGTAGTGATCGCGTTCGACAACAGCCCTGCTGCCTGTCGGGCCGTGCGTCATGTCGCAACGTCGCCGCTGTTCGGCGGCTTGCCCGTGCACCTCGTCATGGCGGGACCGGACGATGCCAGGCATCGCGATCAGCTCGGCGCGGCAGCGGCTTCGCTTCCGGCCTGCGCCGAAACCGTCCTGCGCGATGGCAAGGTTGATGCCGTCATCGGCGATCACATGGCCGCGCATCCCGGCGCAATGCTGGTGATGGGTGCTTATGGTCACTCTCCGCTCCGCACGCTCATCGTCGGCAGTACGACAACGACGATGGTCCGCACCGTCCGCGCGCCGGTCTTGCTGGTACGCTGACATGACCGGGTGCGCGCCGGACTTGGAAGCGCGGCGTCGGCAATTACTGGCGCTGCGCGATCAGCTCGTTGCTGACGATGCGGTAGCCGAGGACATGCGCGCGCCGGTCACGCTCGATCAGGAAAGCGTCGGCCGCCTGTCGCGGATCGACGCCATGCAGGTGCAGGCAATGGCTCTGGCGGCGCAGCGGCACCGCCAGGCCGAGCGCAACCGCATCGATGCCGCGCTGAAGTGGATCGATAGTGGCGACTATGGCTGGTGCGTCCGGTGCGGAGAGGAAATCGAGGCCAAGCGCCTCGATCATGCGCCTGCGACGGCCATGTGCCTCACCTGCGCCAAGGAGGGCTAAGCCCGAAAGGAAGGCGTCATGCCGACCGGAACGATCAAATATCTCGACCGTGGTGGAGCCTGGGGCTTCATCTCCCGTGACGACAAACAGCCCAAGGTCTTCGTCCACGTCCGTGCAGCGGAGCGCGCCGGCTTCACCGAGCTGCGGCGCGGGCAGCGATGGCGTTTCGATTTGGTCGAGCGTCCCAAGGGAGGTTTCGAAGCCGACAACCTGGAAATCCTGTTAGACGACCCGCTACCGCCGGGACGATAGCCCACCGGCAAAGCCGGTAGCTCATCGATCGCCGTCTTGATGCTTCTTCCAATTCACGGGGATACGCAGGTAGGTGACGCCGTTCGCCTCGGCCTCGTCAAAATGGCCCGCGCGGATGTTGACTTGGATCGAGGGCAACAGGAGCTTGGGCACGGACAGTCCGGCGTCGCGCTTCTCGCGCATGGCGACGAACGCGTCTTCGCTTACGCCGTCATGGACGTGAACGTTCGACCAGCGCTGCTCGCCCACGGTCGTCTCCCAGCGATAGTCGTCGCGACCCGGCGCCTTGTAGTCGTGGCAGAGGAACAGCCGCGTCGCGTCGGGCAGCGCCAGCAACCGCCGGATCGAACGATAGAGCGTACGCGCGTGGCCACCGGGAAAGTCGGCACGGGCAGTGCCATAGTCGGGCATGAACAGCGTATCGCCGACGAACGCCGCATCACCGATCCGATAGGCGACATCGGCGGGGGTGTGGCCGGGGACGTGCAGCACCTCGACCTCCAGCGCGCCGATCGTGAACCGATCGCCGTCCTCGAACAGGCGGTCGAAGTCCGATCCGTCCGCCTTCAGGCCATCCATCGCGAACACGGGGCGGAAGATTTTTTGCACGTCGCGGATATGCGTGCCGATCCCGATCCATGCGCTGGTATGCGCCTTGATGAAGGGGGCGGCCGACAAATGATCGGCATGGGCGTGGGTCTCCAGCACCATAGCGATCCGCCAGTCCTGCTCGCGGGCGAAGGCGACGATGCGCTCGGCCGAGCGCGTATCGGCGACGCCACTCGCCATGTCGAAGTCGAGCACTGGATCGATCACTGCCGCTGTTCGCGTCGCAGGATCGCCGACAAGGTAGCTGATCGTGTTCGTCGGCTCGTCGAAAAATGCCTCGATGAAGGGCCGGGTCATGATTTCCTCCGTTAGCTCTTGCTAATATATTAGAGGGATCTACATAAGCAACACCTAATGGAGTGGCGGTGATGCTCAAACCCCCGATGGATCTGGCAACGTTCGAGGCGAAGGCCGGCCAGGTCGCCGACACGCTGAAGGCGATCGGTAATGCGCGACGGTTGATGCTGCTGTGCAAGCTGGTCGAGCATGGCGAGGTGACGGTCGGCGATCTGGCGCGCGATGTGGGGCTGTCGCAATCGGCCTGCTCGCAGCATCTGGCCAAGATGCGTGACGAAGGCCTCGTCACCTATCGGCGCGAGAGCCAGACGCTCTGGTACGCCATTGCCGACCCGCGCGTCGAAACGCTGCTCGCCACCCTCTATCAGCTCTATTGCAAGGATTGATGCGATGACGCTTGCGACCCTTTCCCCCGCCGACACTCGCACCGCGATCGATGCCGGTGCGCGCCTGATCGACATTCGCGGTGCCGACGAACATGCGCGGGAGCGCATCCCCGGTGCGATCAACGTGCCGCTCGATCGGATCGGCGATCTGCCGCGCGACGGCCGTCCGGTCGTCTTCCACTGCAAGTCGGGGATGCGCACCGCCGCTAATGCCGCGAAACTCGGCGCGGCAATGGGTAGCGCACCGGCCTATATCCTCGAAGGCGGCATCGATGCGTGGCGGCAGGCGGGACAGCCTACGCTTGCCGATCGATCGCAACCGCTGGAGATCATGCGGCAGGTGCAGATCACTGCCGGCGCGCTGGTGCTGACCGGCGTGCTGCTCGGCACGTTCGTCGCCCCCGGCTTCTTCGGGCTGTCGGCGTTCGTGGGGGCAGGGCTGATGTTCGCCGGCGTGACGGGATGGTGCGGCATGGCAAACCTGCTGCGCGTTATGCCGTGGAACCGGCGCGCGGCCGCCTGAGGCAATCATGGACACCGCCACCATCCTTGCCGCGCTCGCATCGGGCGGCGTGATTGGCTTGATCCTCGGTCTTGTCGGCGGGGGCGGGTCGATCCTCGCCGTGCCGCTGCTGATCTATGTCGTCGGCGTGGGATCGCCGCATGCCGCGATCGGGACGGCCGCTGTCGCCGTCACGGTGAATGCGCTCGCCAGCCTGATCGGCCATGCGCGGGCGGGCCGGGTGAAGTGGCGGTGCGCCGGTGTCTTCGCCATCTCGGGGATGATAGGCGCGGCGCTGGGTGCCGAACTGGGCAAGGCGTTCGACGGCAAGCGGCTGCTCGTCCTGTTCGGGCTGGTGATGATCGGGGTCGGCCTGTCGATGCTGCGCAAGCGCCGCACGGCGGACGCGCCTGCCGTGCGCCTGACCCGCGACAGTGCGGCGACGTTGCTACCGCGTCTGGTGCCGATCGGGCTGGGCGTCGGGCTTGCCGCCGGCTTCTTCGGGATCGGGGGAGGGTTCCTGATCGTGCCAGGGCTGATCCTGGCGACGGCGATGCCGCTGCCCTTCGCCATCGGCACGTCGCTGGTCGTCGTCAGCGCGCTGGGGCTGACCACCGCCACCTCCTACGCCCTGTCGGGTTTGGTCGACTGGGGCGTGACGGCATTGCTGGTCATGGGTGGCGTCGTTGGAACGGTCGGCGGCATCGCGACGGGTCGCTTGCTCGCCGCGCGCAAGGGCCTGCTCGAGCGGTCGTTCGGCATCGTCGTGGCCAGCATCGGTTTCTACGTGACCGCTTCGCCGATCTGAACGCCGCCGGCTGCCCCGCCACGTATCAGTAATGGGCAACATATCCACGCCTTCTGCGGTCGCGGATTTCCAGCGGCGGCCAGGGTGGATTTCCCAAGGCGTCCGCTATGCCCCCGCCGTTTCATTGCCGGATGGACATGCACTAACGTATGAAAGCCCGAGCGTGCGATGGAACAGGCAGTGACCCGTCTCATTTTGTGAGGATGATCTCTTCGCTAGCGTCCGTCCGCAGTCTGCTGTTTGCGATTTTCGTTCTGATGCTCGGCTCTGGATTCCTGACCACCTTGATAAGCATACGCTTGCAGGTGAATGGAACGGTCCCGATTGTTATCGGCTTGATCGCAACAAGCTACTTTGCAGGCTTGGCCACCGGGGCGATGCACGTTGGCAAATTGGTGGAGCGGGTCGGGCATATCCGGACGTTCGCGGTCGTAGTGGCGGTGTTGTCCGCCAGTACTTTGTCGTACACATTCTCAGAACATGCTTTGCTATGGATGCTGCTGCGTTTTATCGACGGCTTCTGTGTCGCCGGTGTTTATGTCTGCCTCGAGAGCTGGCTCAACGATCGGGCCGAAGGTCCGTCACGCGGAGGCGTTCTCGCCGGATACATGATTGCCTTGTATTTAGGCCAAGGCATCGGCCAGCAGATACTGAATGTGACCGGATCTACGCCGACAACACCATTCATACTGGCTTCTCTTCTCATCTCGCTTGCCGTTCTTCCGGTGGCTTTGACCCGAATGAACGGCCCGACCTTGCCCAGCACGGTATCACTGTCGATCTGGCGCCTGTACGCCACCTCGCCGCTGGCGATCGTCGGGGTTGCGGCCACTGGCGTCATACTTGGTGCATTTTACGGCCTTGGTCCGGTGTATGCAGGGGCGTCGGGCCTGTCCGTATCGGATACCGCCGGATTCATGACCGCGGTGATCCTGGGAGGCGTTGCCTTGCAGTGGCCGCTGGGACGCCTGTCCGACCGCTTCGATCGACGTACGGTGATTGTTGCGACCACGGCGGGAGCTGCCATCAGCGCCCTTGTTTTATCCCTGACAGTCCCGACAGGCCTCGGCCTTGCGTTGGGCACATTGTTCGGTGGTGCAAGCTTTGCACTATATCCGCTCTGTGTAGCGCATGCCAACGATCAGCTTGCGCCAGCAGAGCGCGTCAGCGCCACTGGCGGACTGGTCTTGGTCTATTCCCTTGGCGCGGCGGTTGGCCCGCTGGTGGTGTCGGCCGCGATGACTGTTCTCGGGCCGCAGGGGTTGTTTCAGGTCGTCGCCATTCTGGCGGTAAGCGTATTCGGCTTCGGCATGTGGCGCCGCTGGGTGGGAGACGCGGTGCCTGCTGAGATGCAGCAAGCTTATCAACCACTGCCCCGAACCACAGCAGTTGCGACGAAGTTGGTAACAATCGTCCCTGCTGAAGACGATACCGGCCAAGACTGACGATCCCCTTGCTCATAGCCGCAAGGATTTTGTCGGTGCGGCGGTGCCATTTGCCCCTGCCATAAGTTATTAGTGACATGTCTCCTCCGGTTTCCACCGCCACTTCGGCGTGTCCCATAGCTCGCTTCGCTAACGATGGAGCCGTGGCGTAATGCGGGGATGGCAATGGGCCGTTCGTCTCCTCACGCGTCAGATGTGGTTTCGTGCCGGACTGTTCTGCGTTTTCGCGGTGCTGCTCGCGCTGGCCAGCGCATTCCTCGGTCATACCATTTCGTACGACTTTGCCGCCAAGGTGGGGTCGAAGTCGGTCGACGGCATCCTGAATCTGCTCGCGTCCTCGATGCTCGCGGTAACCACCTTTTCATTGACCGCGATGGTTCAGGCCTATGCGGGAGCGACCAGCAGCATCACACCGCGCGCCGTCCAACTGTTGATCGATGACAGCACGTCGCAGAACGCGCTGGCGACCTTCCTCGGCAGTTTCCTGTTCGCGATCGTCGGCATCATCGCGCTGTCGACCGGCATCTACGGCAATACCGGGCGCGTCATTCTCTACGCCGGCACAATTCTGGTCATCCTGTTCATCGTCGTGACGTTCCTGCGCTGGATTCAGCACATCGCCCGCTTCGGCCGGGTGTCCGATACGATCGACCGGGTCGAGCGCGCGGCAACCGATGCCGTACGCATGATGATGCAGCCGCCCCGCTTCGGCGCTGAGGACAACGCCTCGGTCCCGAGCGACGCCCATGTCGTCCATCATGAAAAGATCGGGCGGATCACGCACGTTGACCTTGCCCAGATCGGTGAGGTCGCCGATGCGATCGGCGCGGATATCCACCTCGTCAGCATTCCCGGTCATCTGGTGGACCCGGCCAAACCGCTCGCCTGGGTCAGGGCGACGATCGACGACGATCAGGCCTGCCTGATCCGGGATGCATTCACGATCGAACATCATCGGACGTTCGATCATGACCCGCGCTTCGGTCTGGTCGTGTTGGGGGAGATCGCGGCGCGCGCCTTATCGCCCGCCGTCAACGATCCCGGAACCGCCATCGCCGTGGTCGAGGCGGCAACGCGCGTCCTGGCAGCGGCCCTGCGCCATCGGCCAGACGAGGAGCGGTCGCCGCCCGCGCGCGTGACGGTGCCGCCCTTTGCCTTTTCCGATATGCTCGAAGACGTGTTTCGCCCCATTGCCCGGGATGGGGCGGGGACGATCGAAGTCGGATTGCGCCTTCAAAAGGCCCTGGCGGCCTTGGTCGTAATCGACGACCGCTCCACGATCGATTGTCGGAACGAAGCGCAGGATGCCGTTGATAGAGGACGGACTCGGCTGTCCAGTGATCGAGATATCGCCGAACTGTCGCGCCTTCATCACACGCTGTGGGGCAACCACGGCGTTGCGGCATCATAGCATGGAAACCAGAGCAACCCGTCCGCTCAGCAGATTCCTAGTCCAACCGTTTTTCAACAATCCATCCCAACCGGTGCTACCCTGCTAATATGATCAAGAGTGAAATCAATTCCCGGGTTTTCTGGGGCGCATCCGCGATCATCGCCCTGTTGTTGGTGACGACGCTCGCCATGCCGGGGACGGCCGACGCCGCGTTCAAGGCGGCGCAGAACTGGGCGATCGACACGTTCGGCTGGTTCTATATCTCGGCGGTCGCAGTATTTCTGGTGGTGGTATTGACGCTCGGTTTCGGACCTGCGGGCAAGCTGAAGCTCGGTCCCGACGATGCGGAACCCGACTTTCCCTATTTATCGTGGCTGGCGATGCTGTTCGCTGCGGGCATGGGGATCGGGCTGATGTATTTCGCTGTCGCCGAGCCGATCCAGCATTACATCTCGCCGCCCGAGGCACCGAGCGGCACGATCCTCGCCGCGCGGGAGGCGATGGCGATCACCTTCCACCATTACGGCGTCCACGCTTGGGCGATCTATGCGCTGGTTGGCCTGAGTCTCGCCTATTTCACCTATCGCAAAGACATGCCGCTAACATTGCGGTCCGGCCTTTCGCCGATCCTAGGCAAACGGATCGACGGACCGCTGGGCGACGCGATCGACATCTTCGCGGTGTGCGGAACCGTGTTCGGCGTATCGACCTCGCTGGGCTTCGGCGTGTCGCAGATGACGGCGGGGTTGGCCTATGAATATGGCGTGCCGGACACGACGACGATGAAGATCGCGGTGATCGTGGTGGTCATGGGGGCGGCCACCCTATCGGTGTTGAGTGGAGCGGACCGCGGCATCCGCCGATTGTCGGAACTGAACCTGACCGTCGCCGTGCTGCTGATGCTGTTCGTGATGGCGGTCGGGCCGACGCTGTTCCTGCTGCGGGCGTTGGTGCAGAATTTTGGGCTGTATCTCGATCATTTCGTGATGCGGACCTTTACCCTCTATGCCTATGAACCGCGGGCGTGGATGGCGGACTGGACGTTGTTTTATTGGGCGTGGTGGATCGCCTGGTCGCCGTTCGTCGGCATGTTCATCGCCCGCATCTCGCGCGGGCGGACGATCCGCGAGTTCGTCATCGGCGTGTTGTTCGTGCCGACCGCCTTTACGTTCCTGTGGATGACGGTGTTCGGGAACACGGCGATCTCGCTCGACCTGGGGGTCGCGCAGGGTGGCATCGCCGATGCGGTGCAGGCGAACCTGTCCACGGCGCTGTTCAAGTTCCTCGAATATCTTCCCGCCGCCGGCGTCACGTCGACTTTGGCGATCGCGCTGGTCGCTATCTTCTTCGTCACGTCCGCCGATTCCGGCGCGCTGGTGATCGATACGCTGGCGTCCGGCGGGGCAGAGGAAACGCCCCGTTGGCAGCGCATGTACTGGTGCGTGCTGCTGGGGGTCACCGCCACCCTGCTGCTGATCGCTGGCGGTCTTGGCGCGTTGCAGTCGGCGACCCTGCTGGCGGCCTTGCCGTTTTGCTTCATCATGCTGCTGCTGGCGGTCGGCCTAATTCGCCAGACCAACGCCGATCTGTCGGGCGTAATACTGCCGGGCGATACGCCGTCGATCAGCGAGCGGATCAAGCGCCTGCTGGTCCCGGCACGCCGTGCCGACATCCTGCGACAAATGGCAGACAGCGGCGAACCCGCGCTTCGATCGGTGCAGGAGGCGATAGAGAAGGAAGGCTGGAACGCGAGTGAAGTGGAACAGCACGCGGACTCGGTCGAACTCACCATCACCGCAGCGGATGGTCGTCCGTTCGTCTATCGCCTGACGCCACGATCGCGTCCGCTTGCCGCCTATACTGCGCTGGATGCACCTGAAAGTCGTCGCAGCCTGACGTGGATACTTGCCGCACAGACCAATGGTGAAACCGGCTTTCGCGATCTGTCCGGATTTACGGCCGACCAGATCGCGAGCGACGTCCTGACGCAGATGGAGCGGTGGCGCCTTGCCGATACCAAGGTCCAGCGGACTTGAGCGGTCCCCGACGATCGAGTGGGTTGTGAATCGTTTGCCCATCGTGCAATATCGACCCAGGGTGTTCGCCGATCGCTGGTGCGGGCAGGTTCTAACGTTGGTCGGGCCGCCAACGCGGAACCTTTGCGCCCGGAGTATCGGCTTGCCCGAACGAACCTTCCTGCCTGCCGCCTTGCACATCGTCACATAGCGGGGAATTGCAGGTGGCTTTGCTGACCCTCATTTCCATGCCGTTCCTCGCGGTCATTCTGTTGATGGTGACCCGGCGAGCATCGCGGCAGGTCCATATGCTAATCGCTGGGACCGCCAGCGCGGGCGGATTGGCCATTCTGTTGTCGCAAGCGAACGCGGTGCTTTCCGGCCGGACGCCGATGGCAGGCATGGCGTGGCTACTGACGCTCGGTCTCGATTTCCGCCTGTGGCTTGACCCGCTGGCGTTGCTGTTCGCGGGGTTGATCCTCGGCATCGGGCTGCTGGTGATCGTGTATGCGCAAGGGTATCTGGCAAAGAACGAGCCGACGGCGCGGTTCCTGTCGTTCCTGATGTTGTTCCAGGGTGCGATGGTCGGGATCGCCCTGTCCGGCAATGTGCTGCTGATGCTGGTGTTCTGGGAGCTGACCAGCCTGGCGTCCTTCCTCTTGATCGGTTTCTGGCGCGACCGTGCCGACGCGCGACAGGGCGCACGGATGGCGCTGACCATCACCGGCGGGGGCGGTCTCGCCTTGATCGCGGGCATGATGCTGCTGGGCAAGGCGGCGGGCAGCTATGATCTGGCGACGATCCTGGCACGCGCCGATCTGGTGCAGGCCTCGCCGCTCTATCCCGCGATCCTGGTCCTGATCCTGGCGGGGGCGTTCACCAAGTCGGCGCAGTTTCCGTTCCACTTTTGGCTGCCGCACGCGATGGCCGCGCCCACCCCGGTCAGCGCCTATCTCCATTCCGCGACGATGGTGAAGGCGGGGGTGTTCCTGCTCGCGCGGCTGTGGCCGGTACTGGCAGGAACCGATCTGTGGTTCGGTATCGTCGCGTCGATCGGCCTGGTCACCATGGTGTTCGGCGCGGGCGTCGCACTGTTTCGCCACGATCTGAAGGCCATCCTCGCCTATTCGACGATCAGCCAATTGGGGCTGATGGTGATGCTGCTCGGCTTCGGGACGGGCGCGGCGGTGACGGCGGCGGTCTTTCACATCCTCAACCATGCGGCCTTCAAGGCGACGCTGTTCATGCATGCGGGTATCGTGGACCATGAGACGGGCACGCGCGACATGCGGCGGCTGGGCGGCCTGGCGGCGGTCATGCCGCTGACCGCGACGCTGGGCGTGCTGGCCGCCGCCGCGATGGCGGGTCTGCCGCCGCTCGGCGGGTTCATTTCCAAGGAGATGATGCTGGAGCAGAGTGCCCATACCGCGTGGGCGGGACAGGCCTTGCTGGTGCCCGTGCTGGCGACCATCGCGGCGATGCTGTCGGCGGCCTATTCGCTGCGCTATGCGGTGGCGCTGCATTTCGGCGCGCGGCGTACCGGCGATGTCGCTGCGCCGCACGATCCGGGGGCCATGCTGCTGGGGCCGCCCGCGATATTGGGAGCCGCCGCGCTGGCGCTCGGACTGTTGCCGATGACGCTGGCGGGGCCGTTGGTGGCCGCTGCCAGTGCCGCGGTGACGGGCGGCGCAGCGCCCGAACTGCATCTCGCGCTATGGCATGGCGTCAATCCGGCGCTGCTGATGAGCGTGGGCGCGGTCGCGATCGCGATCCTGGTCCTGTGGTGGTATCCGGCCGTGGCCAGAACCGTTGCCCGCATCCCGTCACCCGACGCCAAGCATCTGTTCGACCGAAGCCTGACGGCGATCGTCGAGGGGCTGCGTCGCGTGTCGGGCATGATCCATGTCGCGTCGCTGCAACGCTATCTGGTGATCTTGTTCGTCGTCGCGCTCGCGCTTGGCAGCGACGCCGCCTTCCGGTCCGGCATCGCCGCCGGGGATCGGCCGACCACGCCTGCGTCGCTGGCGGCCATCGTCGCCTGGGCCGCGCTCGTCGTCGCGACGGTCGCCGTGGTGGCGGTCGACCGGCGGCGGTATCTCGCGCTGATATTCATCAGCGTCATCGGCCTCGTCATGGCGCTGGCGTTGATCCACCTCTCCGCCCCCGATCTCGCGCTCACCCAGATTTCGGTCGAGGTGGTGACGATCCTGCTGATGCTGCTGGCGCTGCACCTGTTGCCGGGCAACCCGCCTCGCCTGTCGAAGATGCCGCGAAGGGTGCGTGACGGCGTGATTGCCATGGCGGGCGGGCTGGGCACCGGCTGGCTTGCCTGGGCCATCATGACGCGGCCGGTGCGCGCGGGGGTTTCGCGCTTTCACTGGGACAACAGCTATTCCGGCGGGGGCGGGACCAACGTCGTCAACGTCACGCTGGTCGACTTTCGCGCGTTCGACACCCTGGGGGAGATCACGGTGCTGGGCATTGCGGGCCTGGCCATCTTCGCCCTGCTCGAACCCGCGGTGCACGGTGTTGCCGGTCGACGACTGCGCGAATGGCGGTCGGGGGATCGTTTCTCGCCCGAGCGCCACCCGATGATGTTCGTCATGGCGACCCGGCTGCTGCTGCCGCTGGCATTGCTGGTCGGCATCTACATCTTCCTGCGCGGGCACAATCAACCGGGCGGCGGCTTTATCGCGGCGCTGATCTTCTCCATCGCGATCCTGCTGCAATATCTCGCGTCCGGCTTCGACTGGACCAATGTCCGGCGACGGATCGGTGAGCATCAGCTGATCGGGTTCGGCGTGCTGATCGCGGTCGCGACGGGGCTGGGCTCGCTGGTGTTCGGCGCGCCGTTCCTGACGAGCAGCTTCGGGTATTTCCACCTTCCGTTGATCGGCGAGTTCGAACTGGCGACGGCGATGCTGTTCGATCTGGGCGTCGCCTGCGTCGTCGTGGGTGCGGTGATGATGGCGCTGGAACAGCTCGCCCATGTCGCGCAGCGCGCGGCAAGCCAGGACGGCGAGGACGCGGCATGAGCCTGGAGTTTCTGGTCGCGTCCGCCATCGGCGTGCTGGTCGCCGGCGGCATCTACCTCGCCCTGCGCGGACGGACGTTTCAGGTCGTGCTGGGGCTGACGTTGCTGTCCTATGCGGTCAACCTGTTCCTGTTCGCGATCGGGCGGCTGATCGTCGATCGCCCGCCGCTTTATGCCAAGGGGGTGGCCGACCATGCCGATCCCCTGCCGCAGGCGCTGGTCCTGACCGCGATCGTCATCACCTTCGGCATGACCGCGCTGACCGTCATCCTGTCGCTGCGCAGCTTCCTGGAAAGCGGATCGGATCAGGTCGACGGCTTGACCGAACCGGACAAGGAGGGGGAGGCATGATGCTTGCCGACCATCTGCTCGTGGCCCCGGTCCTCCTGCCGGCGGTGACTGCGCCGGTCGCCATGCTGCTGATGCGGCGTCATCGCTCACTCGCGCTGGCCGTGTCGCTGGGCGGGGGCATCGCGATGCTGGTCGCAAGCATCGCGCTGTTCGTGATGGCGCAGGACGATGCGATCCGCAGCTATGCGCTGGGTGCATGGCCTGCGCCGTTCGGCATCGTCCTGATGCTCGACCGGCTGGCCGCGACGATGCTGGTGCTGGCGGCGGTGCTGGGGATCGTCGTGCTGGTCCATGCCGTCGTCACCGGCGCAGACCAGCGGGGCTGGCATTTCCATCCGCTGTTCCATTTCCAGCTAATGGGACTGAACGGCGCGTTCCTGACCGGCGACCTGTTCAACCTGTTCGTCTTCTTCGAAGTGCTGCTGATCGCGTCCTATGGCTTGATGTTGCACGGGCAGGGCGCGCTGCGGCTGAAGGCGGGCGTGGCCTATGTCGTGGTCAATATCGTCGGGTCGGCGCTGTTCCTGATCGCGCTCGGGCTGCTCTACGGCCTGACGGGCACGCTCAACATGGCGGACCTGGCAGTGAAGGTCGCGGCACTGGGGGCGGGGGATCAGGGGCTGCTGCGCGTTGCCGGGCTGTTGTTGCTGACGGTGTTCGCGCTGAAGGCGGCGGTGGTGCCCATCCATCTCTGGCTGCCACGCACCTATGCCGCGACGATGCCGGTGGTCGCGGCGCTGTTCGCGATCATGACCAAGGTCGGCGTCTATGCGATGATCCGTACCGTGCCGCTGATCTTCGGGGCCAAGGCTGGTGCGGCGGCGTGGGTGCCCGCGCCCTATCTGCTCCCGGCGGCGCTGCTCGGGGCGATCCTTGGCTTTGTCGGGGTGTTGGTGGCGCGCGGCATGCGCGAACAGGCGGCGTTCGCGGTGCTCGCGTCGACCGGCACGCTGTTGATGGCGGTATCCTTCTGGCAGGAGGCGACATTGGCCGCCGCGCTCTATTATCTCGTGCAGGCGACGCTGGCCGGGGCAGCCCTGTTTCTCGTCGCCGATGTCACGATGCGGCGGCGCGGCCAATATGCCGATGCGATCGTCCCCAGCCCGCGCTTCGCCGGGCAGGATGGCGCGGGGCTGCTATACCTGATCGCGGCGATCGCGGCGGTCGGGCTGCCGCCGCTGGCGGGCTTTGTCGGCAAGCTGCTGATCCTCGATGCCAGCTTTGCCCTGCCGGGTTGGCAATCGGTTTGGACGACGATCCTTGTGACGACCCTGGTCGGCGTCATCGGTTTTTCGCGCAGCGGGTCGACCCTGTTCTGGAAGGAAGCTCCACCGGCCACCGCCGCCATTGCAGGCGCAAGCCGGTCGCGCGCCGAGTTCGTGGCCCCGGTTGTTCTTCTTGCCCTGCTGGCGGTGCTGACTGTCACGGCCGGTTGGGTGACCGCGCAGACGCGTGCGACGGCGGCGCAGGTCATGGCGCCCGAACGCTATGTCGCGGCGATATTGGGGGCGACGCGATGAAGCGGCTGCTGCCCCATCCCGCGCTGTCGGCGATGCTGCTGATCGTCTGGCTGCTGATGGCGAACACCATCACCATGGGCGGCATCGTGCTGGGCGGAATCTTCGCGCTGATCCTGCCGAAATTCACCCAGCCCTTCTGGCCCGACCGCCCCCGGATGCGTTTCGGTCGCGCCTTTCTGGCCTATCTGGCGATCGTGGTGTTCGACATCGTCGTCGCCAATTTCCAGGTCGCGCGGCTGATCCTGTTCCGGCGCAATCGCGATCTTCGCGCCCGCTGGTTGATCGTGCCGATCGAGCTGACCACGCCGGAGGCGATCACGATGCTGGCAGGCACGATCAGCCTGACGCCGGGCACCGTGTCATCCGACGTGTCGGCAGATGGCCGTTACCTGCTGGTCCACGCGCTTGACGTCGCCGACGATGCTGCGGAGGTGGCCCGGATCAAGACGCGCTATCAGGCGCGCTTGCAACGGATTTTCGTATGATCGCCATCGCGCTCCACATCGCCGCGGGCTGCATCGCACTGGCGCTGTTGCTGAACCTCTGGCGGCTGCTGCGCGGGCCCGCGCTCGGCGACCGGATCGTCGCGCTCGACACGATGGTCATCAACGCCATCGCCCTGATTGTGCTGATCGGCATGATCGGCGGCAACGACACCTATTTCGAGGCTGCGCTGCTGCTCGCCATGGTCGGGTTCGTCAGCACCATCGCCTATTGCAAATTCATCCTGCGCGGGGACATCGTGGAATGAGCCTCATCGCCGATATCGTCATCGTCACCCTTCTGCTGTTGGGGGCGGGGTTCGCGCTGATCGGCAGTTGGGGGCTGGTCCGCCTGCCTACGACCATGGAGCGGCTGCACGGGCCGACCAAGGCGACAACCCTGGGCCTCGGTGCGCTGCTGATCGCTTCCGTGGTCTATTTCCAGACGCGGCTCGGCATCTGGACCGCGCACGAATTGCTGATCTCGCTGTTCCTCTTCATCACCGCGCCGATCTCGGCCAACATGATCGCCA